>Ga0157379_10006290_pt1 | contig 10225 bp, 7 predicted proteins | sample S25metaG_FD_121802 | JGI IMG/M metagenome (GOLD analysis project Ga0157379, IMG submission 121802) | Switchgrass rhizosphere microbial communities from Kellogg Biological Station, Michigan, USA - S2-5 metaG | ecosystem: Host-associated > Plants > Roots > Rhizosphere > Soil | place: USA: Michigan...
AGGCTCGGCGCACAATGAGCCCGCAGCTTCCAGCAGTTCGCGCCGCTCCCTCGATACCGTTGCATCTCGGATAGAGAAAGCGGTTTCGAGATAGCTTATGTAGAAGTCTCTGATGCGATTGAATGCGCCTATTGGGTCAACCATTTGAGCTCCAGGTCCGGACCTTAGTCAAGGTCGAGTCCCCACTTCTCGAACAGCCCAGTCACCATGTCAATGAAGCCGTCATCCAACGACAGATCGGCCGGGGAATCCTTCAGTCCGGCGTCAGGTTCCAGGCCACGAGAAAGGAGATAAGGGATGACCGCCATTTCCGCCAAGATTCCCGCCCGCCTGTTTTCCTCGATAGCCGGACTTGTCAAATCGAGAGCGGCGGCGAGGCGGCGCAACAAACGTTTGGAGACGGCGCCAGTCTCGACTTCACGGCTGACGTGAGCAGCGAGCAGCCGCGTGTCCGAAACGCTCGTGTAGTCAATTGTTTCGAGCCACTCGCTCCAGGTCTCGTAGGAGAGCGTGGAGATCAGCTTCACCTCGCGAGCTTCGGCTTCCTTGGGTCTCACGCATGAACGTTTCCCGCTCGCATTGATGAACGTCGAACACGTCCAGAGCTCACGAGACATGGGCAGAGCGAGTGGACTATCAATCATGATGCCGGCGAGAAGAACATTGGACGACCAGAATCCAGCCGGTGTGGCGTATTTAATCGGAGCGCGCGATGTCGAGGACTGCCCTTGATTCCCCACATGGTTGCGCAGAAGAGGTACGAGCGTGCTGTCGAGCTGACAAAGGTTGATGTTCTCGAACACCAGGAGAAAGAGGTCTTCAGATCGACTCGCTTCGGATAACAACTCTTCGACGGTGCTCAAACCCGACACGGAGTAGGCAGGGAGTCGAAGCAGATCCGTTGGAGAGGACAGCGTTGGGCCGAGTGTCGCAAGGTGCAGTCGCGCGCCGAAGAGACAGTCGCCAGCTGCCGCCAGGGCGTCCCGCGCCGCTACACCAAAAACCATCGGAACATATCCAGCGGCCCAAGACCCCAATAACGTCGTTGGAAGGTCACATCCGAGTCCGGCCTTCTCAAAGTATTCGCGAAGCGAATTGACGACGTCGGTTACAGGGAGCGCTCGAGCCTCTCGGAGGTTCACGGGTGGTCTTGTGCCGGTCACGGAAGCGCGATCCGGAACGGGAGGAGAGAGCGCGGCACGTACGACGGCGACGTCGGCTAGGAAGGAGGAAGCGTCCTGGCCGATAGCCTGGAATTTCTGTTGAACGCGTTCATCGAAGCTTGCCAACACGGCAGCTTGCTCTCGCTGCGACGATTCTATTTCTTCGCGCAATTTCGTTGCCTTCGTGTGCAACGTAGCGACCTCTTTAGTGAGCGCACCGCGTTCTTCATCGAGTTCAGTCAAAGTGGTGCGAATTTCCTCGACTGCTTTTTTTGCGGCCTGTTCTTTAGAGTCGGAGAGTATCTCCTTTACTGTGGGCAACGACAGCAGGTCTGATAGGGCTTCTTCGCCGACCGTCACGCCAGTGGAAGATTGTTCGGCGAGCTTGTGCAATCTCTTCAGGCGCTGTCTTTGGAGAGGACTCAAGGACGTCTTCTCAATCGCATTGCAATACGAGCCAATGAGCCGTTCGGTCAATTTCGCGTCCCGGATAAGTTCCGGAGTCATATCCCGTATTTCTCGCAGCACGCGCTTGAGAAATACCGCATTTGGTGAGTAATCGACCTCCCCTCCTCTGCGTGGCCACAATTCAAAGGGCAAAAACCGATGGTTCTCCCAGAAGCTGAGAGCGAGATCACCGCTCGGCTGGTTCAATGGGACATTTGCATCTTTTTCGTCCAGGAACAGTCGGCCTTCACGAAGTAGCAGGTCGATGGGGCCAACAACAGATCCAGAGCGGTCGCGGAAAGCAAGACGCTTGGTCGCGCAACTCTCAAGAGAGATTCCCTCCTCAAGTAACAACGCGCGTGTGTCTTCAGGATCGGCGGCTCCTTGAAGGTCTATCAGTTCGACCGCGGGCAAAGGCGACCCTTTCACGCCATAGAAGTCATGGTGTTCGTTGTCGTGCTCATACGTCCTTGAGCGTTCGACCTGAAAAGTCCATGCCTTGTAAACTTCGGCGTCCGGGATGGGCTGCCACCAACTGACGACGCCTGTGTTCGGGAATTCCTCTTCCGGTGTAAGCCAACGCATTTTGTCGGCAGAGGCTTGAAACAGCGGTCGGAGGCGTGCGCCTGGTCCGGACGCACCGAGATTGAAGCGATCCACGATGCCGAGAAGGAGAAGGGTCTGTGCCACTAAACGTCTCCTTTGTTCCGCACGCCGAGGACTGCGTATAGTTCTGGCAGTGCGGAGGCCGGGACGAAGCTGGGCGCCTGGAAAGAATCCCGCGCATGGAGCTTGAGCAGAGAGCGCCTCAGGGCGGCTGGTAGCGGCACGAGAGGACCGTTTCCGGACCTGATTATCGAGGCGAGCGATCTCATTCTCCCAGATTGCGACTTTTTGCTCGTGGCGGCACGTGATGGCCACAACGCGTCCATGACGAAGTCTCGCAGCCTTTTACCATAAAACGTGTAGCGGTAGCCTGCCTTGCCATCTAGGGTTGTAACGGGGCCCGGATTCGTTGGTCCGGTCCACGAAACGACGCGCGCTATTGGCAACGGGAGATAAAGGCTGTCTCCATAGCTTTCGATCACTGCACCAGGCTCAAGCTCAAAAACAGGAAGTCCCGCGAACGTAAAGGCCGCAAGAATTGCCCAGGTTCGTGAGCGCGTCCACCAGATTTGCGACTCGTCCCGGTAAAGCTTATAGCGATCGGGTGCGTCGTCACGACGGCACCATTGGACCGAAATGCCGGAAGAGATTTTCTCCCCGGGATTCTCCATGAAGACTCGTCTCTTCCAGTCCCAATGCCGATACGCCGGCCAGGAATCTTGGGTCGTCGAGGTGTGCCGTTCCGCCAAGGATTGAACAGGAGCGAGAATGTCGTCGAGCCGCCTGACTTCCGCGAGCGCGGGCAAGCTCAGTTCTCGTGCGAGGTCCGTCAGGAGGTCGAGTCGCCGCGAACGGCAACGCGGTAACGGTGGCACGGCTTCGGAGGCTGATCGGCTTTCCACAGGACCTAATCCCGAGAGAGCGGAAAGCCTATGAAAGCGTTCGCGCAAAAACGGCGGAACGAGGCCGGTCAGGACTGCCTCGTAATGCGTGCCGAGTCGGTGAATAACAAGCTGCGGCACTCGCGCGAAGTAGATCCGCGCACGCCAACGTGCATCGGTCAACACGTCAAGCATTCCGCCTTCTATCCATCCTCGAAGTATCGGCCAAACTTCCGACACCTTTAAATCCAGAACCGACGCCATGATTCCCACGAGCGTACCCTCAGAAATCCCGCGCTGCGCGGCGAATCGAACACAGAGAAGCGTCGTCAGCTGGAGCAGAGGGGCGGGCTCTTCGACATACTCGACTGCGCTCACAGGCATTCGGGTTATTTGATCTCGGTGTCGCGATTCGGGCTTCTGTTGCACCGGTGTGGTGAGGACATATTCGTCGGACAACGGGATCGTGTCTATCCGCGTCGTTTCGATTAACCAACGAGACTGGTCAGACGGACGTTTGTAGTCCGTGGTGAACGCGCTCTCAACGAAACTGATTTCCTGCTCCGCGACCGGAACCGACGCCGCAAACGCAACGACGCGCCGCGTACCGTGAAGTTGTTCGGGAGAGAGCGTTTCATTGAAGTGCCAGGAATCTTCCCGACCTTCAAGCCGTTGAAGTGGAAACCAATCTCCGCTGGCAGTCTGGATACTGACGCTCTCCGCGGCGGGGACTTCCACGTGAGGCAGTGCGTTCGAAAGCGCAACAAAGCCGGTTCCAAATTGAATTCCTCCCCGAAACTTGATCGAGGGAGGCATGAGTGTTGGCCTTAGCGAGCGAACTGCACTAAGAGAAGCAACGGTCGAGAAATTCACTAGCCGGAGCTCTTCCGCTGTCAACCCTCGCCACTCGAACCAACCTGGATGGGAGGACCTGGTTACTTGCGGCAATAGCCCCGCTGCTTCGACCGCTTTCCTGAAATTCGGGTTCAACTGATCGGATACGAGTGCGCGAAGCTGCCCACTTGCCGGATAACTGTTCGAAAGTACATACACGTAATCCTCGCTCTCCTCGAACAAGAGAATTCCGTCAGCAATAGCCTCGCGTGTGGTTACCAACATGCCCTCGGTTTGGGCATCGGTCTTCGCTGTAAGGAACGCTCGCGCGATGAAGTTTTTTCCGTCGGGATCAGTCAGAACGAATCTGAACCTCGAACGCCTCGCGGGCAAAACGACAGTCTTGATCGTGGCCGAGTGAATCTCCTGGTCAGAAGTGATTGCGAGCCAAAATCGACCATCGTCATCCTCGAGCTCGAGCCGAACACCGGTAGATGCTACATCGCTACTAGCGGTTGGCGTTCCCGCAAGAGCCACTTCGCGTACCGCTGTCCAGAAAGCGGTTTGAGAGAGGACGCTCGTGGGCAAACTTTTCAAACCCGACGCGAACTCTCTGAATACCTCTCCAAATTCACCACTGAATTTGCGGATATTTGCTCCGACTACGTGGACGACCGCATTAAGGTCCGGTTCTGATCCATTGAGGCCATAATGCCCGAACAGGCTTGCGAGGGCTGCCTGGTCGCGTCTTGAGGGAATTGCGAGCCGGATTGAGTAACCGATGATCGAGTGATATCCAGAATCCGGAACGGGGGGCAGCCGAAGTTGCCTACATCCCGCTCCTTTGAGATTCTGCTGAACAGACCAAGAGGCAAGATCTTCCCAAAGTGGCCGCAGCAACTCAAGGCGAGACTGGGACTGAGTTTCAAGGACAGACGAAAGGCGATCTCTGAAGTTTCCAGTCCACCTCAACTCCTCGGCATGATCGTTCGCGATCATGCACGTGAGAAACAGGTGGGAAAGAAACGGCGGCGGAGTCGATGATTTGATGTCCCACAGCCTGCGTCTGTCCGACGCATCAAGTGCGAGCGATCGTGAACCCACAGCACACTTAATGCTCTCTATGAATGCCGTTCGCGATCCTTGTGGAGAATTAGACTTGGCCGCGGCCCGTAGTTCTTCGCCCGTGACGTAAAGGCGGACGAGAGGAGCGACTACGGCGCTTGGAGAAACCGTGAAAAAATGACGATAGAGAGCACGGTTCCAATCATCGAGTTGCCACTCGGGCGGCATTTCACACTGCAATTGGTTGTTCTCGACAAGCATCGGCGGTTCTCAAAAATACGATTTGCACGCCGGTCTGTCGACTTGCTAAATCGAAACTGCGTGAAATCAAAAGAATAGCAAGATGCGGTGGGCGACTTGAGAGCGGCGAGACCAATGCGGTGTGGTATGTATGGCGCTTCCGCTATAAGCGCTCTAATGTGGCGCCTGTAACGCTTCGCTTATCCCCCGGCAGAGCCGGGGGCTTTAGGTTGTGAGCCGCTCAAAGCGGCTAAATCGGGGTCGCTAACGCGGCCCCTGGTTTTGGAGCCACCTCACGGTGGCCGTTCAGTACTCGAGCTTGATTTGATCGAGTCGCTCGTCTTCCTTCTCCTGGTTCTTGATGTGCTCACGGACCACGGTTTCGTCTCTGCCGACCGTTGACACCCAGTAGCCTCGGGCCCAGAAATGCTGCCCGACAAAGTTGCGCTTCCGTTCTGCGTACACCCTCGCCAGATGAATCGCGCTTTTGCCCTTGATGTAACCGATCACTTGCGCGACCAAATACTTTGGCGGAATCGAGATCAGCATGTGCACGTGGTCCTTCATTAGGTGTCCTTCCTCGACTCGGCTTTCTTTCTGCTCTGCCAATCGCTTGAACAAACACCTCACCCAAATGCTGCCTCAGTTGCACGTACAGCATTCGTCTCCGGCACTTCGAAATGAACACGACGTGATATTTACACTCCCACTTGCTGTGGTTTAAACTCTTGTAGTCGTCCATCGGGACGTTTTCTCCTTTCGTGTGCTTGGCGGCTCACGTCAGGAGTGTCCCGGTGGACTCACGGAAATGTCAAACTGCTGCTGCCTCCCCGGCAGAGCCGGGGGGTCTCCTTTGTTAGGCTAGGCGCTTTTCCGGACAGCCTTCAGAGCGCAATGCGATTCTGGGAAGGTCAGGCGAGGTTCGTCTGTCAGAAGTTTATTTTGACTTGAGGTGAGAGGAATCTTCCCCGCACCGCACTATAATACAGGCGGCGCGGTCGGTCCAGTCCATGGGAACGACCCGAAAGCCGCCATTGTCCGATCTGGGCTCGTTTTTTCCCTAAACGCTCGCTCAGGGTTCCTCCATGTTGCGGCGGTCCCCGGTAGACTGGGGCCGCCGTCCCGTGTCCCAGCCGCCGGGCGTGAGGCAATTCACATTATTTACCGCAGAGAACGACTTGAGCAGCACCGCTTGGGAGCAGCGCGTGGCCGACGCGTGACTATGCGTCTCCGTGGAACAGAGCGCTTTTTGCTGGTGGACGCAACCCAATCTCATAGCGCAGTTCTGGAATCGACGTTGGAATTGGAAGGCCTGAGTTGGAGCTGATGCCTGGGCTTTTCGGGCGAGGCATCGGGGCGTCCGCGCACCCTTGTCACGATCTCCACTGCCGGGCCAGGAGCGGGATTCAGAATAGACGAAAGGTTCTGGCAGCGCCCTGGTTATCTTTGGGGGGAGGGGTTCGCGCGAACGCCTGAGCTGAGCCAATTCCGGCGGACCGAAAAGCAACGAAGCCAGCCTCCCCGCTCAAAGCGAAGCATCCAAGCCCCAAAGGACTACCTCGTCAGCGATGGGATTGCCCTCAAAAGAGTTTGAGAAAAGAGTCCCTGAGCCGCCATTATAGGAGTGTGATCTCACGGAGGAATTCGCGGGATTGCAACTGTCAACTTCAAGCGGCGGTCCGGAAAGTCCCAATTTCCGGACCGCCGTATTTGTTCAGGTTTAAGCGTCTGACTGCGTCTAACTGATCAGGGTTAACGCCCAGACTGCGACGGCTGCAATCGCCGCCAGTACGGGAGGGGGCAGGAAAATGATAATGGGATCCATTGGCTACTCCTCTCTTAGAGTGAAAATTTCTGGGTCCGATTGATTTTCGAGACGGCGAGGGTTCTCTCTCCCGCAAATACATGGGCGCAGACGAGCTACCTGGTCCCTCGGCCGGCAAGGCTACTTAAGTCTGTTGGTCAGCTTGGGCCAACGTTGGCGAGGCCGATAAGGAATAGCACTAGGGCAGCGAACGCACTAAACAGGACCAGCGCTTTGCGAATGGTGCGTCGACCTCTCGCAGAACGGGACCACTTCCAGGAACGCAAGCGGCCCGGATGAGCGTCTTGTAAAGCAATGATTCTGCCCCGTTCTCCCGGCGCTTCCGTATGGAAGCGTTCGCCGCACGACCGGCAACGCAACACCGATTTGCCGAGAAGCCTTGCCGCAACATCCTGAACATTTCGCGTTCGCGAGCGCCGGGCGGCAAGACTCTGACAATGCGGGCACTGACCGGCGGCGCTCGGACGCACGTCCTGGCTAGCCGAACGAACGATATCAAACATCTTTCCTTCTGGCGCGCGCATCTGACGGCTCCCTGCGAGAATTGATGCGAACCGGGCTACTTGAATCGTGAAACTCTTCGTACCAACCGAGCTCTCGTCGGAAGGCGCGATCGCTTCCTCCGTCAGCGCGACCTCGGACGAGACTGTTGCCCGGCGCGCCTGACATCTTTAGAAACGACATCAATCTCCGGATTGACTGGGCGAACGGTCGTGGCGTTCGTACGAGCGAGTATCCCTGATTCAGACGAGACTTTTTCAAGTACGCCGCCATCCCGAGCAGGACGGGCATCGCCACGGCCAGGACAATTCCACTACTCTGTTCCATCGTTTGGACCTCGATCCGCCTGAATTGCTATTGGAAGCCACGCCCAAACCGATTGGACTGACGGCTCCCACTCTGTCACACACTAGATAAGTGCGTATTCGGTGGGAAACTTCTCATACTTCCGGGGGCTAACCGAGCTACCGGATTGCTCCGTCCCTCCCTTGCCTCCAGGGGAGTAGTCCGGTTGCGAGCCGCGCGGATACTATACGCATCCGATTCCTAGTCCTCGTCCGCCAAGACATACTGCCGGCATTTGAGAACAGCCAAAGAACCGCGAAGAATCTTGCGCAACTGTTCCTTCAAGTCCGGATAGTGAATGAGGCCAGCATGGGTTGGCAGGTCAACTAATCTCAAAGCCTCGTTGATCAGTTTGGCGGTTCCGGCGATCTGTTCGGTATGCGAATCAGCGGCCGTCTTATGCGACGTTGTTTCCATCAGTGATTTAGTGGTCTGAGAGCCCGAATCCTCTCAGTAGGAATTTGCCGTAGTCCCCCGGCCCAGCGGGCTGCTGGTTCGTCGGGCGATCCTGTGAGATTCCAATGAAACGAGGCGTTCGCGAACTTGAGCCCTTAGCAGCGGCAAAAAGAGCCTCTCGCCGGTTTTCCTGCCATCTGCCGTCTTCCCTCAGTCATCGCTAACGCAATTCCCCGCTTGGACTGCAGGAGCGAGTCGGCGGTAGCTGTGATCATCCCTACATGAGGAGCGTATGGCAGACTACTAAAGACGCTACTTCAAGCCGTCGCCGCAATATTTATTTGGCTGGACGTGAGAATAATTGAACCGTCCGCACACTATAGATTCAGATGGATTTCGATACCTTCGGCGTGCTCGGAATGGCCTGCGGTCTTCCTGTGTTGGCTGGCATACTGTCCCTGTTTTCGTCGTGGCAAAAATTCACAACCATGCGCCGCGGCTTGCCGAACGGCCGCGAGGGTTGTCCTCCTCCGCCGAAGAAGGGTCTTAGCGCGAAGTCGAGGCGCCCACCTGAACTCCGCGATTCCTAGCCGCGCTGGAAGTTTGGGTTGGCGTTTCTCTTTTCGCTGCCCCTCCTTTCCGTCGCAGCTCTCTCCCGACCAGCGAGGGAGTGGACCTATCGCTTCGCGAGTTTACCAAGAAAGATCGACCGGAAGATTTACCAGACCTGAGTCAGAATTTCCCTTTTTGCTCACAGAGCGCGGGCGCCTGCCGATTTGTAACGGCAGGAGAGAACCTAAGCTTTGGTCACAACGTACAGCAGTTCGCGTTCGAGCGGTTTTCGAGTGAGTGACAGGGAGAAGACTCGTGGGTGAGTTGCAGCTTGTCGTCGCTTCGATATCCCCGGTCAAGAGACATCAAGAAGCAATCGTGGAGGCGTTGACGGGCCATCCCGACGTTGAGAACCTCTTGATGATGTCGGCCTATCCCACCGCAGAGCAACTGGCGCCAATTGGAAAGGCTCCTTTCGGTTCAATCGTGTTCTTGGACTTCGCCGATCATATACGTGCGTTCGAGGTCGCGGAAAAAATCGGACGCGCGTATCCTAAAGCCGTGGTCGTTGCACTCCACGAGGGTACTGATCCAAGAGAACTGATGGAGCTTATGCGGCTCGGAATCCGCGAAATCGTCCAGTTGCCTGTTCAGCCGCAAGAAATCGTCAAGCGCTTCGCTTTACTGGTCCATAAGACGGGTCTGAGCTCGGCATCGGCGGGCGGCAAGCTCTACGCATTTTTGCCTGCGAAGCCGGGGGCCGGCGCAACGACCTTGGCCATGAACTGCGCATCGGTCGCGGCCCAGCTGTCGAACGAACGACTTCTCTTGATCGATCTGGATTTCCGGTTGGGGATGACCTCGTTTCTCCTTCGCCTGCATGAGGACTGCTCGGTCATCAAGGCGCTGGCCTTTCTTAACCGCGCCAACGACAAGCCTGATTTCTTCGAACGGTCCGTATCGCATGTTGGAATGCTAGACGTCCTGGGATCGGGACCCGTGAGTTATTCCGCTTTCGCTCCGGAAGAAGGAGTCCCTGCGCTCATAAAAGCTGCACGGTCCAAGTACCGCGCGGTCTTCGTCGACCTGCCCGGCGAGATGCGGGACTACGAGGTTGAGCTCATCGCGCAAGCCACCGAATCTTTTATCGTTTGCACGCCCGAGATGGGAACCTTGCACGTGGCCGATCAGAAAGCCAAGGCGCTTGCGCAACTCGGGCTGCAGGGGAAAGTGTCCGTCATTATGAACAAGATTGAGGGCCGCTTTTCGATGTCGCGGGGAGACGTGGAGGGCATCCTTCGTCTCCCACTGAAATTCAAGGTCGTGTCCAGTCCAAAGGAACTTGAGACGGCGACAAAGAATGCACGGAT
>Ga0157379_10006294_pt1 | contig 10222 bp, 9 predicted proteins | sample S25metaG_FD_121802 | JGI IMG/M metagenome (GOLD analysis project Ga0157379, IMG submission 121802) | Switchgrass rhizosphere microbial communities from Kellogg Biological Station, Michigan, USA - S2-5 metaG | ecosystem: Host-associated > Plants > Roots > Rhizosphere > Soil | place: USA: Michigan...
CGATGCGCTCGCCAGGATCGAGATCGCGATCCGCGACGACGAACGCGTCTTCGACGCGATCGCCCCCGGCGGAGTCGCCGCGGAGTCCGCCCAGCCACCGCAGATGACCGAGCGGCATGTTGAACTGCCAGCCCACCAGATCGGTGACAGACGCGCCGTCGCCGCCGGTGCTCGCCACGCGGGTCCACGTCTCGATGGTCGGCGACCCGGGATAGCAGGCATAGACGCGTGTAAACAGCAGGCGCTGGGCACGATGCTCAAAGGTGAACGACAACTTGACGCCGTGCGCGGTCGACTGGGCGTCGGCGGAGAGAAAGCTGACGGCGCCGCTCGAGGTGAGCGCGATCCGCTCGCCGCCGGCGGTCAGCGTGACGTCGGCCGCCGGCGTGATGTCCCAGGCGCGGCCGGTCGCCGGATTCAGCAGCCGCTGCAGGACCAGCGCGCGGGACGTATCGAAGCCGATGACGGCCTCGAATTCCGCGCTGCCGATGGACCAGACGTCGCTGCCGTTCTGATGCGAGATGAAGGCATCGTCGCGCGAAACCACAATCGGCGCCCGGTCGGCGGCCGCCACGGTGCCAACCGACAGGCACACCCATGCGCACGCGGCAGCGGCGGCGCGTCTCGGGATCCGAGCCAGGCACGCGACCGCGCGCCGCGGCGCGAGAGTCAACGACGACACACCCAAATCGTCACAGGGGGTCCGTTCATTTTACGGGATGGTTCGCATAAAACAATCTGTTGACACGACTCATCGCCAGGGCCTTCGCGCGAGCTTCGGTTACGGGGTGACGCGGCTCAGCGCCGTGCCCTCGAGTTCCAGGACGTACTCGACGCCGAACGCCATCGACGGCGTATACGCACCAGGTGCGAGGCGGCCCTCGAGCGTCTTCAGGATCGCGGTGACGCCGGATTCCGCGGTCAGCGTGTAGCCTTCGGGTGTCCGCAGGCGCATCGCCACCTGATGCCCCGCCTCATCCCAGGCCTCGCCGTACACATACATCTCATCGCGTGCGCGTTGCTCGTCGCCCGGACCTTTCACCCGCCTCGCGATCAGGGCTTTCACGAGGGACTGCACCGGCGCCAACCCCAGGAGCGAGCGAAGGATGCCGGGCATCTTCATCTTCTCGATCTGCTCGTCAGGCGCGCCGAGGAAGACTTCGATGTTGGGAATGCCGGTGGAGTAGTACGCGGTCGCGACATCGCCCCACGGAATCGTGACGGCACGGGCCGAGAGCGTCTCAGTAAACGAGATCGTTTCGACCTTGTAGGCCGGGGGCACCTTGACGACCCTGCCGTTCTTGCGAACTCTCCCTCCCTCGGGAAGACCTTCGACCATGGTCTTGGCGGTTCCGGGACTGAGCTTGCCGTCACGCGCCATGAAGGCCAGTTTGAGATGAGTCGCGGACGGCAACTCGCGCTTCAGCATCGCGGCAAGACAATCGGTCGGCACGACGTCGAAGCCGACTCCCGGAATGGCAATGATGCCGGCGTCCCGGATTTCCCGACCGCGCGAGTGAATGTCTTCGAAGACGGCGATTTCACCGGTGATGTCGAGATAGTGCGTGCCGGCGCGCAGGCACCCGTCGAGCATCGGCCGGCTGGTGGCTGAGAACGGACCGGCGCAATGCAACACCGCTGCAACGCCCTGCAGATTCGTTGCGACGACCGCCGGATCGTGGAGCTCGAACACGCGCGATTCACAGCCCAGGTCGTCGGCCAGCGACCGAATAGGGCCGGCATGGCGGCCAGCTAGAACCGGCTTGAGACCACGATGTGTCGCGACGCGTGCCGCGAGCCTACCGGTGTAGCCGTTGGCTCCGTAGATCATCCATGTTCGGCTCATGTCAACTTTCAACTTTTAACTTTTGACTTTTAACTTTTAACTTTCTTCCTCCCAGACCTGGCACAAGTGGACGATGACCTCCACGGCCTTTTCCATGTCCTGGACGGAGACCCATTCGAGCCGCGAGTGAAAATTGTGCTCTCCGGCGAACAGGTTGGGGGTTGGCAGTCCCATGAAGGACAACCGAGAGCCGTCGGTGCCGCCGCGGATCGGGTGGGTGATCGGCTCGATACCTGCGCGCCGGATGGCTTCGCGCGCGTGATCGACGACGGCGGGATACCGATCGAGCATCTCTTTCATGTTCCGGTACGACTCTTCGACCGCGACCTCGACGCGGACGCCGGGATAGCCGCCAGCGACTTCTCTCGCCAGCGCTTCGAGCGTCCCTTCCTTCTCGCGAAGCGCCGCGGTCACGAAGTCTCGAATCAGCAGGCGGACCGACGTCGTCTGCACGCTCGCGGTGATGACATAGGGATGAACGAACCCCTCGTGGCCGTCGGTCGTTTCCGGCGACATCCTGTCGACGGGCAGCCGATCGATGAACCGTGCCGCCGCCTTGATGGCGTTCACCATGCGGCCTTTCGCATAGCCCGGATGCGTGTTGAACCCGTGGAAGGTGATCGTCATCGCGTCGGCGGAGAAACTCTCCATCTCGATCTCGCCGCGCCGGCCGCCATCGAGGGTGTAGGCGAATTGTGCGCCGAATCGCGCGACGTCGAAGTGCTGCGTGCTGCGGCCGACTTCCTCGTCCGGCGTAAACCCGAGGCGGATGGTTCCGTGCGCGATCTCGGGATGAGCCATGAGAACGGCGGCCGCCGTCATGATTTCGGCGACGCCGGCCTTGTTGTCCGCGCCGAGCAGCGTCGTCCCCGACGCGGTCACGATGTCGTGGCCCATCTGATCGGCCAGTGCGGGGATGTCGTGCACCCGCAGCACCACGGTCGGGTCGTCCGGCAGCACCAGATCACGTCCGTCGTAACCGCGATGCACGATCGGCGCGACACCGGCGCCTGGCATTTCCGGCGACGTATCGACGTGCGCGAGAAACCCGATCGTCGGGACGCCGGTTTTCTTCGTGGTCGCCGGGATGGTGGCCATCACGTATCCGTACTCGTCGATCGACGCGTCGGCGAGGCCGATGGCCCGCAACTCGTCGGTCAACGCCCGCAGCAGGATCAGCTGCTTGTCGGTGCTGGGGAACGTGGTCGAGGTTTCGCTCGATTGGGTGTCGTAGCGAACATAGCGGAGGAACCGGTCGAGGACGTCGGACATTGGGGAGATTATGAGCGCGTTGCGAACTGAACGGAGCGCAGCCCTTCAGGTTTGTCCTGGCTGAGCGTGCGCAGCCCGTCAGGGCTGCCCCGGCGGCCGGCGGGAGGCCTGAAGGCCTGCGCGACGAAAGGCCCCGCCGGCGATTTCGCAATGCGTTCCATGTCAGGACTGGCGGCTGGGGGCTAGGGGCTAGCTGTCAAAGCCGAATAACGCCTCTGACGTCGTGTCCGCTCGCCACACGCATAAGGGCGCTCGGCTTGCCGATCCGCGGCGGGGCCAGTCGAAACCACACCGCCGATCGAATCTAACACTCAGTACCGCTGCCGAGCGGCAAGTCGAGTGCCCGCTTCACCGTACAGGACGCGCTCTTGTCAGGAACCTAGTGTCTCGATGAACGTACGATGCAGGAGACGCACGGCTTCGTCGGTTCGCGTACGATCGATCATCCACGTGATGCGGAACGAGGACGTGGCGGTCCCGTTCGGCGCGATGCCGGCCTTGCTCAGCGCGTCCGATCCGCGGCGTAGGTTCTGAAAGCTGGCGTTGATGCCCGCGCCGACGACGCTGACCGCGGCCAGCGTGTCGGCGATCCGGGCCTGCGCGCCAAGGCGCGACTGAATGGCGGCTCGGACGCGTCCTTCCTCGTGCAGGTTTTCCCGTGACATCACCAGCGTCAGCCGTCCGTCTGCCACGTGCAGCTGTTTACCGCCGACGCCGTGCTCATCGAGCAGCGCAAGCACGTCGAGCGCGTCTGAATCTGCGTGGAGCACGAGCACGTCCCGTTCGCTGGCGACACCGACGACGGTTCCGGGAACGCGCGGGGCGTGCTTCCGGACAACGGTGCCGTCGACCGACGGATCGTCGCCTGGCAGCGGCGCGGCGGTCGCCCGCGCGTAGATCGCGATGCCCGCCTCCTTGGCGAACTCGACGGCCTGCGCGTTCAAGACTTTCGCGCCCGACTCGGCGAGCTCCTGCGTTTCCTCGTAGGAGAGCGCCGGAATGCGCTGCGCGACTGAGACGACGCGCGGGTCGGCGGTGTAGACCCCGTCCACGTCCGAGCAGATTTCACAGTATTCGGCGCCAAGCGCGGCCGCCATCGCGACGGCGGTCGTGTCGCTGCCGCCGCGGCCGAGCGTCGTGACCTCGCGGCGGTACGATACGCCCTGGTAGCCGGCGATGACGACGATCTTTCCGCGCGCCAGCTCGTCCTGCACGCGGACCGGGCGCACCTCGATAATTCGCGCGTCGACGTGCCGATCGTTGGTGATGATGCCGGACTGGCTACCCGTGAAGCTGATGGCATCGCCACCCAGCTCGCGAATCGCGATCGATAACAGCGCCATCGAAATTCGCTCGCCTGTGGTGAGCAGCATGTCCAGCTCGCGCCGGTCCGGGTTGGGGGACACCTGCTTGGCGAGCGACAGCAGCTCGTCTGTCGTGTCGCCCATTGCTGACACGACCACGACGACATCGTGTCCCTGCGCGCGCGTACGCATGACGCGCGCAGCGACTTTCTGCAACTTCGCGACGTCGGCGACGCTCGAGCCGCCGTACTTCTGGACGACTATCGACACCAGTGGAAGATGCCACGAAAACGCGAAATCACGAAAGCGATTTGATCTGGACTTCGTGCTTTCGTGCTATCCCTCGAATGTGGCTACGACGGGCGCATGATCGCTGGTCCCCACATCCTTCTGGACCGGACAGGCGATGACGCGGGCGGCCAGCGCCTCGCTGGCGAACACGTGGTCCAGGCGCCAGCCGATGTTGCGCTGGCGCATGTTGCGCCACGGCGCCCACCAGGTGAAGAGGTTGTCGTTCTCGGGGTCGACGGCGCGGCCAAGGTCGACGAGGCCGCGGCTCAGAATCCGCTCGATCAGCGCGCGCTCTTCCGGGAGCTGGCCGATCGCGCGCGGCTTGCGTTCGCGCGGGTGCACGTCGCGTTCGGTCCTCGCGACGTTCATGTCGCCCATCAGGGCCACGTGCCGTCCCGAGCCCTGCAGCGACGCGGCGTAGGCGTCGAGCGCTTCGAGAAACTGCATCTTGGCGGGGAAGTCCTTGCCCCCGTTTGGCACATACACCGATGCGACGAGAAGGTCGTTGACCTCGGCCGTGACGATGCGGGTTTCGTAGTCGAAGGCGGGATGCGCGAACACCGGACGCTCGGGCGCGAACGACTGGCTGACGTGCAGGGCAACGCCGGAATAACCTTTGCCGCCGTGCCAGTACGACCAGTAGCCTTCGAGCCCGAAGAGGGCCGTTGGGATTTGCTCGGCGGTGGCCTTGATCTCCTGCAGGCAAACGACGTCCGGGCGCTCCTGCGCGATCCATTCCTGGACCTGCGCCAGACGCGCCCGGATGCCGTTGACGTTCCAGGTCGCGAGCTTCATCGGCTGTCGGCCGCCCGCTTCAGCCGTCAGATCTGCTGAAAGCCGGAAAGCTCAGAGCTGATAGCCGAGAGCTGCAAGCTGCCGTTAGTGCGAGGCGTGAGCCGCCTGGCGTTCGGCAGCCGGAATCGCCATCAGTGCCGGCTGCGCCGCGACGTGCGCCTTGACGATTTCCTCCGCCTGAGCCATCAGCGCGGGGTCCCCGTTCCGGTAGACCGCGTTGGCCTCGATCAGGTCCTTCTGGTGCGACGGTGTCGCGTCGATGCTCTCGTAAATCGCCGCCACGGGACATGCTGGCACGCACGCGCCGCAGTCGATGCACTCCTCCGGGTGGATGTACAGCATCGTCATCTGCGCGAATTCCGGTTCGTCCTTGCGCGGGTGAATGCAGTCCACCGGGCAGACGTCGACGCAGGCGGTGTCCTTCGTTTCGATACACGGGTCAGTAATGATGAACGGCATGCTCGCGAGTCTCCGTAATGTGCGTGACGGTATGTCGTGTCCGACAATCCAGTTCCCGGAGGCGGACCAGATCGGTCGGCCTTCAGGACCCGAACCGGCGAATTTTATACCGCGAGACTTCACGGGAGCAACTTTGCGTGGCACAAGGGGTGTGTGCACGCGTGGGCCACTTCGACCGCCACGAAAGCACGAAAACACAAAAAATCAAAGGGATTCAGCCTGGAGGTGCCACTAGGCGCGGCGGCGGCGTCTCATCGCTGCAACCAGGCCACTGGCGAGGAGTACGAGCGTCGCGGGCTCCGGCACGGCGCTCGTCCCGCCGGGACCGGCAAGGCTTCCGAACTGGCATCGTCTGGACCGGCGGTGAAGTAGATCTTGTTGGGAACGCCGCCGTTTCAAGAAAACGTCGGCGCGATGATCTCAGCCGTTCGGCTTCAGCAGAGGACGAAACATCATCGGCGTCGGCGTGATCTGATACCCCATCGACTCGTACAACGGCTGTCCGTCACGGCTTGCGTTCAGGGCGACCGACGTGATGCCGTGCGCGGCGGCCCACTCATGAATGGTCGTCATCACCCGGCGACCAAGGCCGCGGCGGCGGTGCGCTGGTTCCGTATACAGGTTGTAGACGATGGCGATCGTGTCGCCCATGTAACTCGGCCCAGGAGGCCACGGCAGGATCGAGATGCCGCCGCCGGCGGCGATGACGCCGCCGTCCGTCTCGATGAGCCACGCGCGATAGGTGCCGGCGGGCATCTTGTCAGTCAGCCACGCGCGAAACGACGCCTCGAGCGACGGCGCGTCGAGAGACAAGCCCATGTCGCTGAACATGCCGATGCGATGGCGGACGAGCGCATCGATGTCCCGCAGCGTTGCCTCTCGCACCCGATATAACATGGCACGCTGAGTATAATCGCGGCATGACCGAGACGCGGCGTGGTCCAGAACCGCCGGACCTGAGAGAGAAAGGCGGCATCAAAGACGGCGAGCCGCAGCGATCGAACGCGCGGCTGTTCATGCAGTTCATGGCGTTCGGCGGCTGCGCGCAAACAGCGCCGCTCGGCGACGCGCTCGCTCGCGCCAAAATCTCCGGTGTGCTCTACGAAGATGTGAACGATCCGCGCGGCATCGGGCTGCTGACTTTCAGCGAGGATCCAGATTTCTTTCTCGACCGCGTCCGGCCGATCTTGAATGGTCCAGGCTTCTCGGTGCTCACGCAGAAGAAAGAATTCACGATGCTCGGCCGCACGTATGCGATCGGCTATGAGCCCGATCTGATCGAGATCCTGCAGCATCGGCCGCGCCGTACCGTACTGAATCCGCTGTGGAAATGGGCGATCTGGTACCCGCTGCGCCGGAGCGGCAAGTTTGCGCAGCTGCCGGCCGACGAGCAGCGCGTCATCCTCGCGGAGCACGGCGCCATCGGCATGTCGTTCGGAGCCGGCGACTACGCGCACGACATCCGGCTGGCGTGCCACGGCCTCGACCAGGACGACAACGACTTCGTCGTTGGCCTGATCGGAAAGGATCTCTACCCGCTCTCGGCGATCGTGCAGACAATGAGGACCACGCAGCAGACGTCGCTGTACCTCGAACGGCTTGGACCGTTTTTCATCGGGCGGGTCGTCTGGCAGAGCGCCGAGTGATCGTAAGCCTCATCACCAAGTCACGAAGTCCTACGAAGATCACAAGTTATCGCGGCGTCGCGACCGCCTGCTCGAGAAATGCCTCGATGTCGGCGGCCGGACGCGCCCCGGAGGTTCTCGCCACTTCCTTGCCGCCTGCGAAGACCGCCATCGTCGGAATCGACCGAATACCGAATCGCTGACCGAGGTCCGACAATTCGTCGGTGTTCACTTTGACCACCAACGCCTTGCCGGCCTGCCGTGCCGCGACCTTCTGCAGTTCCGGCGCCACCATGCGACAGGGGCCGCACCACGGTGCCCAGTAGTCGACGATCACTGGCACCGATGCTGAAGCCACCAGCCGATCGAAATCCGCCGAGTCGCGGACGTCGATCGGCAATGCCGGAAGGGGAATGTCCGTCTTGCAGCGTGCGCATCGTACGCGCTCGCTCAGTCGATCGTAAGCCAGCCGGTTTTTTTGACCGCAGGATGGGCACGCCACGATGAGTCCACGCGCGTCGGGTTCGTACACCGCCATGGTTCTATTCTAGGCGACGCGGGACGATCCCAAGCCCATGTCTCATTTTCGCGCGCGTTTGGTTTTCGCGACCGGTTGCTTGACCGGCGTGTCGGACATGACGGCATTGCCGAGCAGGGCGACGCTGATCGCGTACGAATTCGCGCAGTTGTATTCCAGCAGCGCGTCGTAGTTCTGGTAGACCAGAAAGTGGCGCGTCGTCCCTGACACGAGCGATGCGGGCGGCATGGAGGCGGGCAGGGCCTTGCCGCCCGGCAACCGTACGCCAAGCTCGTCCCAGCGCGCGCGCGGAAGCGCGACGGTCATGTCGCGCCTGGCCCGGCAGCCGCCGCTGCGCCGCGCCACGCCGCCGGCAATCCGCCGCGCGGCCTCACGGCCGACGGCGACCTCGCGTCCCCAGGTTTCGTCGGCGCGCCAGCCGTTCCCTTTGAGATAGTTGGCGATCGACGCGAAGATGTCGGCTTCGTCCGACCAGACGTCGCGGCGGCCGTCGCCATCCCAGTCCTCGGCGAACTTCAGGTAGCTCGACGGCATGAACTGGACCTGGCCCATCGCGCCGGCCCACGAGCCGCGCAGCCCGGCCAGTTCGATGTCGCCGCGATTGACGATCTCGAGCGCGTCGAGCAATTCACCGCGAAAAAACGTCGACCGGCGCGGATCCCACGCCAGCGTCGCCAGCGCGGCGACGATCGGCCGCGTGCCGGTGAAGCGGCCGAAGCTCGATTCCATCCCCCAGATGCCAGCGATGATCCGCGGCGGTACGCCGTAGCGGTCGCTGACCTCGTTCAGCAGCTTGCGATGTCGCGCGACGATCTCACGCCCCGCGCGGATAGTCTTGGGCGCGACTGCACGATTCAGGTACGTCTCGAGAGAGAGCACCGTCTCCGCCTGGGACCGATCGCGTTCGAGGACCACGGGGAGCGGTTCCTCGATGCCCCCCAGGGCTTCGTCCACAACCTCGGGTCGGATGCCTCGCGCCAGCGCATCCGTTCGGACGCCGGCCAGCCATTCCGAGAACGATGGGCGCGCGACCTCCTGGGTCTGTCCAAAGGCCGAGGTCGAGAAGGCGAGCGCGGCGACCAGCAGCAACAAGCACGTTTGAAGTCTGAGGTTTGAAGTCTGGGGGCGCCCGCGAAGCGACCGAGCGGTCTTCACGTCCATGGCTTCAGCCTTTTGACTTCCCAAATCAGACTTCCCACTTCAGACTTCATCACCCAGTCTACCTCCCTTCAAGCGCCCGAACTGCCAGTCGTGACAAAGACGATGGGGCCTGCTGCAACTGGGCCATTCGTAGGCACGGTCCGTGCTGGCTGCAGAGGCAGTGCACGAGTCTGTGAAGCGGACCGAACTGGTCATTCCCTGGCGGACGCTGCTGAAAGTCATCGCCGCGGTCGGGCTCGTGTGGATGTGGTTGCAGCTCGTCGAGCTCGGCCTCGTCATCATCGTCGCGGTGCTGCTTGCAGTGACGCTGAACCCTATCGTCAACTGGCTCGAGCGCCGCAAGCTGCCGCGCGCGGCCGCCGCCACAGTGGTCGGATTCGTCCTGGTCGCCGTCGTCGGCGGGTTCCTGGCCGCCAGCTGGGCGTCGCTCTCGAGCGAGGCCAGTCTGGCGGCGGAACACATCCGGCAGTTCGAGCGGGATGCGCTCGAGTGGCTGCCAGGATGGGTGCGCGAAGCCCTGGGGGGAGCGGGCTCCGTCGATATTCAGTCCCAGATCGCGCCCTACGCGCTCGGCCTCGGACAATCCGCCCTGTCGGCGATTGTCGTCGCGCTGCTGGCGTTTGTCCTGACGCTGTATCTGCTGATCGAAGGACGGCGCACGCGCGACTGGCTGATGGCGTTCGTGCCCAGGACGCACCGCGGCAAGGTCGAGGAAACCCTCCGCGTGGGGGAACGCGTGATCTTCGCGTACGTCGCCAGCAACGTCATTACGTCAATCTTTGCGGCGCTGGTGGTTGGCGTCGCCCTGTCACTGCTCCATGTGCCCGGCGCGCTCCTGCTCGCGTTGATCGCCGGCCTGTTCGATTTCGTGCCGGTGGTGGGATTCATCCTCTCGAGCATCTTCGCGGTGATCATGGCGCTCTCGGTCTCC
>Ga0157379_10006296_pt1 | contig 10221 bp, 8 predicted proteins | sample S25metaG_FD_121802 | JGI IMG/M metagenome (GOLD analysis project Ga0157379, IMG submission 121802) | Switchgrass rhizosphere microbial communities from Kellogg Biological Station, Michigan, USA - S2-5 metaG | ecosystem: Host-associated > Plants > Roots > Rhizosphere > Soil | place: USA: Michigan...
CGGCGTGTGCGCGTACTTGTTGGCGGTCGCGCGACTGACGGTCGACTCGTGCATGCCGATGTCGTTGCGACGTCCTTCAGCACGAGCGGCCGCAGATGCGACACGCCGTGCTCGAGGAAGTCGCGCTGGAATTTGATGATCGACTGCGTGACCATGTAGAGCGTGCGCTGCCGCTGGTGGATGCTCTTGATGAGCCACGCCGCCGCCCGCATCTTGTCCTGGATGTAGCCCTTCGCCTCCGACGTCTCGGCCTGGCCGAGCACGCGGCGGTAGAACTGGCTCACGCGCAGCCGCGGCAGCCCCTCGTCGTTCAAGGTGACGACGAACTCGTCGGCGACCTTCTGGATGTAGACGTCCGGCGTGATGTAGCGGATGTCGCCGTCGCCGTAGTCGCGCCCGGGCTTCGGCTCGAGCGTCGCGATCTCTTTCGCGGCGTCGGCGATGTCCGTCATGCTGACCTTGAGCTCGCGGGCGAGCTTGTCGAACCGCCGGCCCTCCAGCGCCGAGATGTGATCGCGCACGAGCGTGGCCGCGAGCGAGTCGCCAAGGCCCTTCTGGTGCAGCTGGATGAGCAGGCATTCGGAGAGCGAGCGCGCCGCGACACCGGGCGGATCGAAGCACTGCAGGCGGCGCAGGATGCTCTCCGTCGGCTCGAGCTCCGCCCCGGCCATGAACGCCACCTCCTCGAGCGCGCAGCGCAGATAGCCGTCCGCGTCGAGGTTGGCGATGATGACGCCGCCGATCGCCTGCTCGGTCTCGGTGAGATCGGAGAGGCGAAGCTGCCAGGTGAGGTGATCGACCAGCGAGTTGGTGCGGACGAGGGTGTTCTCGAGGGCCGGACGCTTGTCGTCGTCCTGCTCGCCGCCACTGCCGGCCGGCGCCCCGTGGAAATCGTTGCCGTAGTTCTCGACGTAGTCCTTCCAGTCGATCTCCCCGAGGGCATTCGCCGCCGTCGTCTCCGGCGCGGGTTCGCTCTCGGGCTGCCACTCGTCGGTCGTCGAGGGTGTCGCGCCGTCGACGGTCGGCACCTCGGTCTCGAGCCTCGGCTCCTCCACCGACTCCGCCACCTCCTCGAGGACCGGATTCTGCGCCATCTCGTCGACGATCATCGCCTCCAGCTCCATGCGGCCGACCTGGAGGATCTTGATCGCCATCCGCAGCTGGGGCGTCATCACCAGCTGCTGGCTCAGTTTCTGGTAGAGCTTGGTCTCGAGTGCCATGGTCAGAGCCGGAACTGCTCGCCGAGATAGAGTTCCCGCGCTTGGCGGCTCTCGGCGATGTGGGCCGGCACACCTTCCTCCAGAATCGCGCCTTCGTTGAGGATGTAGGCGCGGTCGCAGATGCCGAGCGTCTCGCGGACGTTGTGATCCGTGATCAGGACCCCGATGCCGCGCTCCTTGAGCTGCTGCACGATATTCTGGATGTCGAGCACGGCGATCGGGTCGATGCCCGCAAACGGCTCGTCGAGCAGCATGAATGCCGGGGAGATGACCAGCGCCCGGGTGATCTCCAGACGCCGCCGCTCACCACCGGAGAGCGAGAACGCCTTGTTCTTGGCCAGATGTGCGATGCTCAGCTCCTCCAACAGCTCACTCAACCGTACCTGACGCTCTTCGGCAGAAATCGGCAGAGTCTCAAGGATGGCGAGAATGTTCTCCTCTACCGTCAGTTTGCGAAAGACCGAGGGCTCCTGGGGCAGATAGCTGATGCCGGCCCGGGCGCGCTGGTACATGGGCAGGTCGGTGACGTCGGTGCCGTCCAGGGTCACCCGCCCGCCATCGGGCCGCAGCAGGCCGACGATGATGTAGAAGCTCGTCGTCTTGCCGGCGCCGTTCGGGCCGAGGAGACCGACGATCTCGCCGGCCTTGATCGACACGGAAACCTCACGCAGGACGCGGCGGCCGCCGAACGACTTGTCGAGCCGCTCCGCCATGAGGAGGCTCTCCGCCATCCTCAGCGTGCTCCTTCGCCGAGCTGCACCGCTGACGGGCTCGGCGAGGCGGCGGCGCGTGGGGTGAGCGCGACACCCGGCGAGGTCGAAGCATCCGTCTTCGGGTAGAAGACGGCGCTGACGCGCGAGTTCGAGCTGCTCTCCACGACGCTGCGTTGATCCTGGAGGTAGACGATGATGCGATCGCCGGCCACCTGATTCTGCCCTTCGTGCAGGACCGCGTGGTCGCTCAGCACGATCGTCTGCTTGGCCTGGTCGAACACGGCGCGCCGCCCCTCGGCGACCCGATCCCCGCGCTGCATGCGGACGTGCCCCTCGGCGGTGATCTGCTTGATCTTGTCGGTGTCGGTGGTGCCGCCGCCTTTGGATGTTCCAGCGGCCGGGGACGACGACGGGGCCGGGACCGCCGGCGCCGCGCCCGGAGACGGCGAGGCCGCCGGCTGCACCGCCTCACGGTCGTAGGTGATCTCGAGACGATCGCTCGTGAGCGTCGCGTCTCCCTGCACTACTTTCACGTTGCCCGAGTAGGTCAGCACGCTGCCCTTGTAGTCGAGCTCCATACCGTCGGCCGTGATGTTGATCGGCTCCTTGTTCGAGCCGAGGGAGAGGTTCTGGAAGAGATCCATCTGGTCGGGCGGCCCGGCGGCGGTGCCAGGTGCCGCGGCGACGCCCCCACCGTGTGGCTTCTTGGCCGCGACCATCGTGGGCCACACGACGAGCGCGAGTGCGCCCGCGAGAACGAGCGCCCGTTCACAGCGCCCCCGCACTCGCCGCCTCCCCACGCTTCAACACCGTCTGCACGTTCCCCTCGAGATGAAAGCGCTGCGCCTCCATCTCGACCGTCATGTGCGCACCGTTGATGGAGAGACCGTTGCCGATGATCGTGACCGCTGCCGGCGACACGACGGTGTCGGAGGCACGGTCGTAGACGGCTCGATCGGTCTTCACCACGTAATCCTTGAAATGGACCTCGATCGCGCCCTCCAGCTCGGCACGGTCCATGTCCCGGCCCGAGAGGTAGAGTGTGCCCTTGTCTCCCCGCACGGACACCGCCCCCTGGTCGTTCTTCAGAAAGAAGCGGACCTCGGGTGCCTGCACGGCAACCTGCTGCTCCTCTTCGAAATATTGGGCCTCGCGCGCGGCAACCTCCCAGGCCTTGCGGTCCCCCTCCATCTTGACCCGGCGGAAGTTCTGGATGCGCTGCGCCGCCTCGGGGAGGAAATCGAGCTGGGCGCTGCGCAGGCCGCGGAGGTGCTGCTGCCACTGGCTGCGAGCCAGCTGGACGCCGAGCCCGGCGAGCAGCACGAACAACGCGGCACCCAGTCCCCAGCGAGCCCGCTGGCGGGGGGAGAGGATGCGCGGATTGAGCGGCATGCAAAAGCAATACCATCGGGATCCAAAGTAGTAAACCTATGAAATCGGACGGATTGATGGTGGAAAACGAGGGCGCGCGCTAGCGCATGCTCTCCCCGACGACGCTCGCCCACTTGCCCTGGGCCCGCAGGATCAGCTCGGCGACCTCCCGTACGGCACCACCGCCGCCGCGCGCGGCGGTCACGAGGTGGACATGGCCGGCCAACCCGCGCGCCCCGTCCGCCACCGTGATCGCGAGGCCGGCGAGGGCGAGGAGCGGCTGATCGAGGAGGTCGTCGCCGACGAAGGCCAGCTCGGCGGGGGCGATCCGCCAGCGGCGGCAGAGCCGCCGGCCCGCCGAGGCCGCCGTCGCCCCGCGCTCCACGATCGCCGTGACGCCGAGGCGGCGGGCCAGCGCCGCCACCGCGACGCGTCGCTCCGCGAGGAGAGCGACGCGCACGCCGGCCCGCTGCAGCAGTGCCAGAGCGGTCGCGTCGCGCAGCGACAGCTCGCGCAGCAGCTGGCCCCGCGCGTCCACCAGGACGCGATCGGCGGTCAGCACGCCGTCGACGTCGAACAGCACCGCGCGCACGCGCCGCGCTCGCGCGGCGACCTCGGGCGAGAGCGCGCGCCGCACCGGCCGCGCGGCTCTGCGAACGAACCCCGCCACGTTCGCGATCAGACCACGCCGGCGCGCAGGAGATCGTGCAAGTGGACGACCCCCGTCGGCCGCCCGGCCGGATCGACAATGAAGAGCGACGTGATCGCGTGCCGCTCCATGACGGCGACGGCAAGCGCCGCCAATGCCTCGGCGTCGATCGTCTTGGGAGGGCCGGTCATGGTCTCGCGTCGCGCTCGCGTCATGAGATCGCTCGCGGTCGCGCGCTGCACGTCGGGGAGACGCTCCAGCGCCCGGCGAATGTTGCCGTCGGTGATGACGCCGACCAGGACACCGTCGCGATCGACCACGCCGGCGAGGCCGAGGCGCTTCGAGGTCATCTCGATGATGGTGTCCTTGAACGGCGTGTCCTCGCGCACCAGCGGCAGCTCGGCACCGCGATGCATGACGTCGCCGACGCGCGTGAGCTTCCGCCCGAGCGCGCCGGCCGGATGCAGCGCCGCGAAGTCCTCGGCCCGAAAGCCGCGATGCTCGAGCAGCGCCACCGCCAGGGCATCGCCGAGGGCGAGCGTGACGGTCGTGCTCGCGGTCGGCGCGAGACCGAGCGGACACGCTTCCTCGGCGACGCTCACGTCGAGGACGACGTCGGCCGCCCGCCCGAGCGTCGAGTCCCTGCGGCCGGTCATCGCGATCAGCGGCATGCCGAGGCGCTTGACGATCGGGATCAGCTCGAGGATCTCGGCCGTCTCGCCGCTGTTGGAGATCGCGAGCAGGAGATCCTTGCGCTCGACCATGCCGAGATCGCCGTGCAGTGCCTCCGCGGCGTGCAGGAAGAACGCCGGCGTGCCGGTCGACGCGAGCGTCGCCGCGATCTTGCGGCACACGTGGCCCGATTTGCCCATGCCCGTGACGACGACCTTGCCGCTGCACGCGGCGATCACGTCGATGGCGCGCGCGAAGCCGTCGTCGAGGCGGTCGGCCAGCGCCGTGATCGCCGCGGCCTCGATGCCGAGGACGCGGCGCGCGTGCGCCAGGCTCGCGGCACCCGTGCCCGGAACCCCGCCCTTCACCGGAACGGCACGTGCCCGCTTCACGCGGCGCGCCCCTTCACGGCGCGGTCGAGCGCGACCAGGGTCGTAAGCAGCGCCGGAAGATCGGCGAGGCGCAGCGAGTTCGGGCCGTCGCTGCGGGCGCGGTCGGGATCCTCGTGCACCTCCATGAAGATGCCCGCGACGCCGGCCGCGACCGCCGCGCGCGCCAGCACCGGCACGAACTCGCGCTGGCCGCCCGACGCGCCACCCGCGCCGCCCGGCAGCTGCGCGCTGTGCGTCGCGTCGAAGACGACCGGGTAGCCGAAGCGGGCCATGATCGCGAGCGCACGCACGTCCGTCACCAGGTTGTGGTACCCGAAGCTCGCACCGCGCTCCGTCACCAGCACTTGATGATTGCCGGCGGCCGTCGCCTTGGCGATCACGTGCTCCATCTCGTCGGGGGCGAGGAACTGGCCCTTCTTGATGTTGATCGGCTTGCCGCTCGCCGCGACCGCGGCGATGAAGTCGCTCTGACGGCAGAGGAAGGCGGGCGTCTGCAGCACGTCCACCACGGCCGCGACCGCCGCGACCTGCGACGCCTCGTGCACGTCGGTCAGCACCGGTACGCCGACCTCGCGCCGGACCTCGGCGAGGATCGCAAGGCCTTCGTCGATCCCTGGCCCGCGGAACGAGGTGCCGGACGTGCGGTTGGCCTTGTCGAACGACGCCTTGAAGACGTACGGAACGCCGGCGTGGCGCGCGACGTCGCGCAGACGCTCGGCATGGCGCAGCACCGAGTCGCGGCTCTCGATGACGCAGGGTCCAGCGATCAACGCCAGCGGCAGCGAGGCGGCAAACGGCACCGTGCCGATGGTGACGGTACGCGCCGTCCTCGCATCGTCGCCGCCCGAAGGCGCCACGGTCATCGCCGCGCGGCGCGCACGCCCTTCAAGGGCAGGGTCTCGTGCGCGCGCGTCTTGTGCTGCAACGCTGCGCGGATGAAGCCGCGGAACAGCGGATGGCACTCGAGCGGACGCGACTTGAACTCGGGATGGAACTGGCAGCCGACGAACCACGGATGATCGGCGATTTCGACGACTTCGACGAGCGTGCCGTCCGGCGACAGACCCGAGAGGCGCATGCCCTTCTCCTCGATCTTCTCGCGGTAGGCGTTGTTGAACTCGTAGCGGTGGCGGTGGCGCTCGGCGATCTTCTTCTTGCCGTAGATCTTGGCGGCGACCGAGCCCTCGCCCAGCACGCACGGATAGGACCCGAGGCGCATGGTGCCGCCCTTCTGCGTCAACCCCTTCTGCGTGGTCATAATGTCGATCACCGGGTGCGGCGTGTCGGCGTCGACCTCGCTCGAGTTGGCGCCCTTCAGGCCGCAGACGTGGCGCGCGAACTCGATCACTGCCATCTGCATGCCGAAGCAGATGCCGAAGAACGGCACGCGCTGCTCGCGCGCGTAGCGGACCGCGGCGATCTTTCCCTCCGTGCCGCGCGGGCCGAAGCCCATCGGCACGAGCACGCCGTCGGCGTCGCGGATGGCGGCGAGCCCTTCCTTCTCGAGCAGCTCGGAGTCGACGTACTGCAGCTCGACCCCGCACTCGTTGGCGAGGCCGCCGTGCGCCAGGGCCTCGTTCAGGCTCTTGTACGAGTCGACGACGTCGACGTACTTGCCGACGACGGCGATGCGCACCCGCTCCTTGGGGTTCTTCGCCACCGCCGCGATCTTCTTCCAGCGGCCGAGGTTGGGCGTGCCGGTCCAGATGTTGAGGCGCTCGGCAATGCGCTCGTCGAAGCCCTCGTCGTGGAACACCATCGGCAGCTCGTAGATGCAGGCGACGTCCTTCGCCGTCACCACGGCGTTGTCCTCGACGTTGCAGAAGAGCGCGATCTTCGCCTTCAGCTTCTTGTCGAGCATGCGATCGGTGCGGCAGAGGAGTACGTCGGGCTGGATGCCGAGACCGGTGAGCTCCTTGACGCTGTGCTGCGTCGGCTTCGTCTTCAGCTCGTGCGCGGTCGAGATGTACGGCACGAGCGTGAGATGGACGTAGGCGACGTTCTCGCGGCCGCAGTCGGCGCGGAACTGGCGCACGGCCTCGAGGAACGGCAAGCTCTCGATGTCACCGACCGTGCCGCCGATCTCACCGATCACGACGTCGAAACCCTCGGCCGCGGCGAGCACGCGCGTTTTGATCTCGTCGGTGATGTGCGGAATCACCTGCACGGTGGCGCCGAGGTAGTCGCCGCGCCGCTCCTTCTCGATGACCGTCTGGTAGACGCGGCCGGTGGTGATGTTGTTCTTGCGCCCCATGCGCGTCGAGACGTACCGCTCGTAGTGACCGAGATCGAGATCCGTCTCGGCGCCGTCGTCGGTGACGAAGACCTCGCCGTGCTGGAACGGGTTCATCGTGCCCGGGTCGACGTTGATGTACGGGTCCATCTTGACCAGGGTGACCTTGAGGCCGCGGCTCTCGAGGAGCGCGCCGAGCGACGCCGAGGCGAGGCCTTTGCCGAGGGAGGACACGACCCCGCCGGTCACGAAGATGAACTTGGTCTTGGCGCTCTTTCCACTCATCCCGCTCATGCTGCGCCCTCCACCAAGTGCCGGACTCGTTCGAGGTCGTCGGGTGTATCTACTTCCGGCCCGGCACTGTCAACGGAAATCATCTTGATGCGCACGCCACGCTCAAGGGCTCGAAGCTGCTCGAGTTCCTCGGCGCGTTCGAGGCGCCCGCGCGGTGCCGCCGCGAGCGCGAGGAGCGTCGCCCGGCGCCAGGCGTAGAGGCCGATGTGGCGGGCCCCGAGCGACCCGACTCCCCGCGTGCCGTCGCGCCAGAAGGGGAGCGGGCTGCGCGAGAAGTAGAGCGCGAAGCCGTCGTCGTCGGTCACGACCTTGACGACGTGCGGGCTCCGCCATTCCTCCTCGCTGCGCAGCGGCGTCATCATGCTGGTCATGGCGATGGCCGGGTCGGCCGCGAACGGCGCGACGCAGGCCGCCAGCGCCTGGGGCTCGAGCAGCGGTAGGTCGCCCTGCACGTCGAGGATCACGTCGGCGTCATCGAGCTGGGCGGCGACCGCCGCGACCCGATCCGTGCCCGTCGCGTGCGCTGCGGTCAGCACCACGTCGCCGCCGAAGCGGCGGACCGCGTCGGCGATGCGCGCGTCGTCCGTCGCGACCAGGGTGCGGTCGACACCGCGTGCCTGTCGCGTGCGCTCGAAGACGTGCTGGATCATCGGCCTGCCCCCGATCGAGGCGAGCGCCTTCCCCGGCAGCCGCGTTGAGTCGTAACGGGCCGGAATGATGGCGACGATGCGTGGACGGTCGGTGGACACAACGGCGCGCTCCCCCAAATGAAAAACCGTGGACGCGCGCCCGGCAGAGCCGGAACACGACCACGGGGCTTTCTTATACGGCCACCTCCACCGAGCGTCAAAGCCGCACCGCGCCCACGATGTATCTCCGTGATCCGCCACGCCATGGGCCAGGGCGCGTGACGGATGACGCGCGCCAACACCGCACACACCGGCAGCTGGATCCTGCTCAGTGTCGGCAGGCGAGCTCCGGTCAATGCTTGCCCGCGTAGATCGACTGCAGGCGGCGCGCGAAGGCCTCCGTCTCCTCTCCGGAGCCGAGCGTCGGGTCGACGTAGCGCGCAGGGTCCTCGCGCTCGACCGGCGAGCGCGGTCCTGTCTGCTCACCCACGAAATCCCGCAGCCCGCGAAACTCGACGTAGCCGTTGTCGTCGGTGTTGCTCGGAACGCCGACGGCATAGCGGCGCAGCGCCTCGGGACCGGCGACGAGCGAGCCCAGTACCGTCTCGGCGTCGGGAACACCGAGGCGCGCGAGATCGCGCTGCGCCGACGGGATGCGGAACCCGGCCGCCACCGTCGAGGCCGACAGGCGCTTCGGATCACGCAGGCCGATGAGCAGCGAGTCGACGTTCTTGCTCTCGAAGAGATAGGCGGTCGCGAACACGTCGGTCCAGGCGCGAATGATGGAACGCTTCCCGGCCTCGCTCTCGGCCGTGAACCATGCAGCCGCGAGGCCGCCCGGCGCGAGATGATCGTGCACATCGACGAAGTACTCGCGGGTGAAGAGACCAGCGGCACCGGACACCCACGGATACGAAGGCTGCGAGACGATCACGTCATAGCTCGCGCCGCAGTGGCGTAGGTGATTGCGGCCGTCGCCGACGATCATGCGCACCCGCGGATCGGCGAGCGGATCACCGACGAAAGCGGCGAACTGTTCGCGAGCCACATCGATCACCTCGCGGGAGAGCTCGACGCAGTCGACGTGCTCGACGGGGTGCTCCAAGACGCTCGCCAGTGTCGTGCCGCTACCGAGCCCGACGACGAGCACGTTCCTCGCGGGACCGTGCAGCAGCATCGCGAGGTGGCCGAGGAAGTTGGGCAGCGAGGACCCGGTGGTCGCCTCGCGTATGCCGCCGACCTGCATGATGCGCTGGTTGCCGATCTGCTTCACTGCAACGACCGCGCTCGCGCCCTCACGATAATCGATCAACGTCCCGAGATCCTGCGCGTGAAAATATGGGCCGCTGGTGACGAGCTGGCGGTTCCAGTGCGGGGCACGGTACGCCAGGAGTCCGATCGCGCTCGCCATCGCGACCGTGACGATCGCGGGCACGCGTCGGGCCCTCCGCAGCGCCGGGACGAGATAGCCGATCGCGACCAATCCGGTGAGGACGGCGGACAGAACGATGGTGCCGCGCATGCCGAACTCGGGTACGAGCACGAACCCCGCAACGAACGATCCTGCGATGTTCCCGAGAGAGTTGGCCGCGTAGACCGAGCCGACGGCGCGACCCGGTGAACGTACGGAGCGGCGAGCGATCTCGGCCACGAGCGGGAACGTCCCGCCCATCGCGATCGTCGGCACGACGATCGTCGCCGCGACGAGCAGCATCTCGGCCCCGAGCAAGGCGCCGAACTGGTGCGAATCGGGGCCGTGCACGAGACGACCGACGCGCTCCGGAAGGTCTCCGAGGCGGGCGAGCGAGCCGAGCGTCCAGAGGGCGATCGTGGCGTGCAGCGCGACGATCGCCGCCAGGGGCGCGCGACGCAACGGCCCGAGACGCGGAACGACGAAGCTCCCCGCCGCGAGTCCCGCGATGTAGGTCGCGAGCGTGATGGTGAATCCATGGATCGTCGAACCGATCGACAGGCTGACCAGGCGAGCCCACCCCACCTCGAGCGCGAGATTCGCGAATCCGAACAGCGCATAGAGCACGCTCAGCAGC
>Ga0157379_10006299_pt1 | contig 10218 bp, 7 predicted proteins | sample S25metaG_FD_121802 | JGI IMG/M metagenome (GOLD analysis project Ga0157379, IMG submission 121802) | Switchgrass rhizosphere microbial communities from Kellogg Biological Station, Michigan, USA - S2-5 metaG | ecosystem: Host-associated > Plants > Roots > Rhizosphere > Soil | place: USA: Michigan...
CAGCCCGAAACCGGCGAGCAGGCTGCTGACCTGTTCGGGGAACGCCGTGTCCAGCAGGTCGGAGGCCGACAGGTTCACGGCGACGGTGACGTCCAGCCCGGCGGTGTGCCAGCGGCGACACTGCTCGAGAGCGGTCTGCAGGACCTCGATGGTGAGCATCCGCATGAAGCCGGCCTGCTCGGCGAGCGGGACGAACTCGCTCGGCGCGAGCAGGCCCCGGGTCGGGTGCCGCCACCGGACGAGGGCCTCGACGGCATCCGCCCGTCCGGAGTCGAGCGAGACCTTGACCTGGTAGTGGACCTCGAGCTGGCCGGTGCCGAGTGCGGCCCGCAGCGCCTCGATCATGTCCAGGCGGGCGAGGCTGTCCGTGTCGCTGCCAGGCTGGTAGGCCTCGACGCCGCTGCGGTTCATCTTCGCGGAGTACATGGCCACGTCCGCGCGCCGCAGCAGCGTCTGGGCGTCGTCGGCGTGCTCCGGGTATACGGCGGCGCCGATGCTCGCGCCGACGTGCAGGGTCACCCCGCCGATGTCGAAGGGGTCTGCGAGCACGGCCAGCACCCGGTCGGCGACCCGGCGGGCGGCGTCGGCGTCGGCGTCCTCCAGCAGGACGGCGAACTCGTCGCCACCGAGCCTGGCGTGCAGGTCACCCGGCCGTAGGGCATCGGAGATGCGCGAGCCGACCTGGGCGAGCAGGGTATCGCCCGCCTGATGGCCGAGCGAGTCGTTGATGACCTTGAAACGGTCCAGGTCGAGCAGCAGCAGCGCGAAGGTGCCCGGGCGGCCGCGGTTCTGCTCGACCCGGGCGAGCCGCTCGATGAAGCCCCGGCGGTTGGCCAGGCCCGTCAGATCGTCGGTGCGGGCCAGAACCCGGCTCTCGGCCAGCTGCTGGACCTCGATGAAGGTGAACGCGGCGCGGGTCAGGGCGGCGAGCACCGTGGCGGCCGCGAGCCCGACCGTGAGCGGCGGCAGGTCGATCGTGGCCCCGAGCACCAGCAGCACCAGCGCCACGGTCGCGAGCACGAGGGGGACCGCGATCACGCCCCATCCGGACATGCTCGCGGGCGGCTGCCAGCGCGGCCGCAGCCAGGCGGCGAGCGCCGGCGTCAGCACCGAGAACAGCCAGAGGCTGGACAGCACGCCACCCGACGGCTTGCCGCCGATCGTGAGCGTCACGAGGAGCAGCGAGTCGGCGGCGGCGAACCCCACAAGCCCGGCGCCCAGCAGCCACCACACCCGCCCCGGCCGCCAGCCGAGCAGCCCGAACACGGTCACCACAAGGAGGATCAGCAGCAGGTCGGCGAGCGGGTAGATGACGTTGACGACCATCGTCCAGACGCTGTACTCCGGGTTCGACCGTGCCATCGCCACGCCGATACCGCTGGTCAGGGCGGCGACCCCGAGCAGCCCGACCAGCGCGTCGAGCCAGATGCTGCGGTGCAGGCGGACCAGGCGGCGGCGCAGCAACAGGATCACCGCGAGGTAGCACGCCGGGTAGAACAGCAGCCAGGCCAGGTCCGCCAGGGACGGCCTGATCGCCGCCCCGTCGTCATGGACGGCGACGTTGTGGTAGATCGTCCCGCAGCCATAGCTGATCAGCCCTACGCCGAGCACCGCCCACGGCGGCCGCTCGCCGCGGACGAGAGCGGCGCGGGACAGGCAGATCAGCCCCGAGCCGATCGCCACCCCGAAGCTCATCGACCGGGCCTCCGCGCCGAAGCGCGGCACGTCCATGAACGAGGCCACGGACAGCAGCGTCGCGGTGGCGATGAGCAGCAACTGGGTGATGCGAACCAGCCGGAATCGCCGTGGGGGAGGTGGCGACGTGGTCAATCGGACATCCCCCTGCAGACACCTTCGATCAGCCGGCCGTACCGCGCGGCACCGACCACGGCCAACGGGCGGACCATCCCGAGATTGTCATACACACCCGATTACCGGGATATCGGGTGGAAGTCCGTCGCGGGATGCCTGTGGTGACGTTGGGTCTGACGGGCGCTGTCGGCTTCACGACCCGGTCTCATGCGACTCTCTGTGTGCGGACTGATTCGTGGCGTCAGGATCGGTTGATCGGACTGGCCGCTCTGTGGTTCGGTGCGTGCGCGGGACGGTGGTCGCTCGCCGGGTGCGGGTCTCGGCGACCGTCGCACCTGTCCTCGCGTCCTCGGTCTGCCGGCCGGTCTGGTCCGCCGCCGCGGGTGTCCGATGCCGGCCGGGAGTGGTGGCGGCGGACGGCGTGATGTCGGCGGACCTGGGTATCCGTGGCACCGCGTCGCGCTGGGGGTCGTTGTGTGCGTGCCGCCCGGCGCGGCTGATGAAGAATATTTCTGCGTCATGGGTGTTCCGGCGTCCCGGATTTCTTTCGGGCAGCTTTTTCGCGGCGGATTCCGGGGCCGTGATGCGGCGTCTGTGTGAAACCACGATGCAGGCGTTGAAATCGCCCGCGCCGGTCGGGTCGTGAATCAACCGGTCTCTTTCTCGGCCGTTCCCGGCGTCTCGGCTGTCACCCGGCGTCACGCCGCCAGGCGGCAGCAGGGCGGACGGCCCTAGGCGCGGGGGCGCGAGGCGGCCGGTCCCGGACGGGCTGGTGTGGCCCATGAAGACCCGCGCGGGACCGGCCAGGGCGCCGGCCGACGAGGGGGCAGCTCGTTGCCGGCCAGCGCCCGGAGTGCGGCACCCGGACCGGGGGGACCTCCCGTCGACCCGGTCGGTGTCGCGCCGGCCTCCCAGTCCACCGTGCCCGGCGTGGGCGGACCAGGGCATCGGGCAGGCGATTCTGCGGGCACCACACCGACCGGACAGGAAACGGACATTGAGTCGGTCGGTCCCGGATTCCGCTGGATCGGCACGCCCACCTGATCCCGCTGTCTATCCTGATCTCGGCCGCACGGACGGGGTCAAGGGAACGAGGTCGACGTGTTTGTCGATAAGCATCCGGGATGGGCGCCGAACATACTTCGGCGTTTTCGCGAGGCGCACGGCCTTACCCAGGACGGACTCGCCGAGCGACTGCGCGGACTGTCGGCGAGGGACGGCCTCGTGCCGCCTGCCGCCACGGCCGAAATGGTGCGCCGGCACGAGCTTGGAAAGGTCTTCCCGGGGGTCGCCTACCGGCGTTCGTACTGTCTGTTGTTCGGTGTGACCGAGCCGGAGCTGGGCTTCCGGCGGCCCCTGCCCGGCGAGGCCGTCGGGGCGGGCCAGGAGGCAGGGGAGCGCTCCTGGCCCGCCCCGCAGGGCCCGCCGGCCGGTCCGGACGGCGCAGCCCCCGGCCCCGGCTGGCCCACGGCTCCGGCGGGGCGAGCTGACGGGCCGCCGCTGGTGCCCGCGGTGCCTGCGGTGCCCGCGGCCTCCGCAGTGCCCGCGGCCTCCGCAGTGCCCGCGGCGTCAGCGGAGTCCGTCGTGCCCGCGGCATCCACAGGCTCGGCGGCGTCCATGGCGTCGGCGGCGGTGCCCCCCGCTCGTCCCGCTGGCCCTCAGGCGGGCTCCGTCCCGTCGGGTGCCGGATCCAGCGAGCCCGGGGCCGATACCCCCGAGGGCGGGGAAGGGGCGGACCGAGCCTCCGCGCGGACCGCCCAGTTCCCTCTGCGGCAGCGGGGGACGTCGGCGCGGGTCGGAATGGGAGCGGTCCCGGGTGCGCCGGCGTGGACGCGCCGCAGCAGCGAGCTGCTTGCGGCCTACCTGTCGGCCACTGTCACCAGCACCCGGTCGACACCTCCCGCCGCACCACCGGCCAGGGTCGCCGGACCCACGGGCCCGGTGGCGACGGCACGGAGCCGGCCGAGCGGACCGCCCGCGCCGCCCGTCGACCCCGCCGGCGAGGCCGAGGGGTGGGACGCCGTGCGTCTTGCCCACGAATGGCTGCTGATGGAGCCGCCGCAGGTCGTCGAGCTCTCCGCCGGCCGCCATGTCGGCGCGGCGCTGGCCGAGCGGGTGGAGGGGCGGGTGGGCCAGTTCCGCCGGCTCGACGACTATGTCGGTGGGCGGGACCTCGTCTGCCTCGTCGAACGAGAACTCCTCGGCACCGTCACGATGCTGCGCGAGGCCGTCTACGACGCCGCCGTCGGGCGCCGGCTGCTGTCGTCCGTGGCCGAGCTGTGCCAGCTTGCCGGGTGGATCGCCGCGGACGCGGGCAGGCACACCGCCGCGGACCGGTACCTCGCCGGTGGCATCCGGGCGGCGCACGCCGGCGGGGATCCCTCACTCGCCGCGAACCTCATCTCCACCCAGGCGTATCACCTGGTCAACCGCGGTGACGTCCGGCGGGGCGTGCTGCTGGCGCAGACGGCCTGCGCCGGAGTCGGAGCGTCCGTCTCGGCGACCACCCAGGCGCTGCTTGCCGACCGGCTGGCCTGGGCACACGCCCGGTCGGGCGACCGGCGGGCCTGCGAGCGGTCGCTGGCGGACGTCGAGGACCTGTTCGAACGCCGCGATCCGGACGCCGACCCCGAGTGGGTCTACTGGCTGGACGGCCGCGAGATCGACGTCATGGCTGGCCGGTGTTGGACGGAGCTGTGCCGGCCGGACCGTGCCGAGGCGCGGCTGCGGCACGGCCTGACCGGCTACGATCCGCTGCGCGCCCGCGAGATCTCCCTGTACGAGACCTGGTTCGCCGAGGTCAACCTGCAGCGGGGCGACGTGGAGGAGGCCTGCGCGCGGGCGGTGCGGGCCGCGCGCCTCGACGCCCGGGTGAACTCCGCGCGCACCGCGGAACGCCTGCGCATGCTCGCCCGCCGGCTGGGCGGCTACCGCTCGGTGCGCGCCGTCCGCGAGTTCACCGAGATCTACCAGACCCTGCGCGCGACGACGCCCGCCTCCGGCGCCCCCAGCCCCCCACCACCCGCCTCCCATCCCCGGCCGGGCCAGTCGCCAGGCCGCCCCCGCCCCGCGGCGCCGAATGCTGCCCGCCCGGCGGTATCGAGCGTTCCCCGCCCCGCGGGGCCGAGCGGCGGGACCGTGCCGCCCGCATCACCACCACCGCCGGCGGCCGAGGTGCGGGCGCCATATGTGGCGGCGCCGCGAACCCCGCCGATCGCCGAGTCGGGATCCTCGAGTGGGGTGACGGTCGGCGGGCGGTGAGCTCGCCGAGCCTGCCTGGCCAGCCGGAGGCCTGCGGCTGCGCCGCCTGGGCCGCCTGGCCAGGTCCCTCGACGGCCTGCCCAGAGGCCGGACGGTCGCCGGTTTCCTCACGTGGTGTCACCGCGGCCGAGGTGATGTTCCGCGGATGAGGGGGTGCTGCGAGGAGAGGAGCTCGCTGTCAGGTTCAACGGGACGAATCGGGCGCCGAACCATGTGAAGCTGACAGGCGGCTCGCTTCCCCCGCACACCCGCCCCGTGTCCCCCTCAGCGGGGACGGACGGCTCGCCGCGGCGTGACACTCCGTTCCGACGCTCGGCTGCTCGGCTGCTCGGCTGCTCGGCTGCTCGGCGCGACCAGCGGTCGTAAGGCCTGCCGCGGGGTTGGCCAGCGTCGAGGCGGGACCAGGGTGGGGCGGGTCGGCCTGGTGGTGGGGAGGCGATGACCATGGTGAGGCCGCCGCCGGGGGTGTCCTCGGGGCGACGGGTGTATTCATCTAGCGCAGCAGGGCGAGCAGGTCCGTGCTGGCGTGGATACCGGCGCCGATGACCAGCGCCGTGACGCCTGCCGACACGAGCAGGATCCCGCCCGGGGCTCGGGGAGCGTGCGGTGGCCCGGCAAGCAGGGCGGACATCCGTTCCGGAACGCCGCCGCGACCGAAGCCGCAGGCGAACGGTCCCGTGGTGGGCATCATCGCGCCGCTGGCCGGCGAGCCGGAGCAGGCCGAGTCGGGACCGGCTGAGCCGGCGTCGGCGGAGCGCAGGCTCGCTAGAGCCGCCTTGCCCAGCGCCCGGGCGAGCACGGTCCGCTGCCCTGACGCGCGGGCCGCGCGCTCGTCCGCCCAGCGCTCGCAGGCTGTCTCCACGAGCTCCGGCAGGTGCCGCAGCAGGGGGTCGACCGCTGCGCAGCATGCGACGACCATCCGCAGCCAGTGGTGGCGGCCGGCGAGGTGGGCCCGTTCGTGGGCGAGGACCGCGCGGCGCTCGTCATCGTCGAGGCAGGCGAGCATGCCCGTCGTGATCACGACGCGGCCGCCGCTCACGCCGCCGACCGCGAAGGCGTCGGGCAACGCCTGGGCGATGACGTGTACCCGGCCCGCGGGCAGCCCGCGGACCAGCCGCTCCGCTCGGGCCAGCTCGCGGGCGAGCCGGATCGACGCCACCAGGGCCGCCAGGAGCGCACCCGCGACCGCGACGAGCGCGCAGGCACCCACCGCCGCCGGAGGCAGATCGGCGGACCGCGCCGCTGCGGAGGTGTGGAGCCGATGGGCGGCGGACGGCAGCCGCTCGGCGAGACTCGCCGCCAGCAGCGCCCACGACCACAACCAGCCGGCCGCGCTCACCACCGCGACACCCGTCAGCCCGGCGGGCCGCATGCGGTGCGGGAGCGCGCGGGCGAAAGCCGGCGCGCCGCCCGCGACGACCACGCTCAGCAGCAGCGGTACCCAGACCATGTACCTCATCGGCGCCTCATCGCGGGTGGGGGCCGCCATCCTCATGATCGCAGGCGGAGCCCACGGTGCCCGAGGTGCCCGGCCCGGTCGAGGCCGGGGCCTGCTCGGTGGCGGCCAGCAGGGCGAGCAGGGTGGCCTCGTCGTCAGGGGTGAGACCGGCGACGAAGTGGCTCAGCACGACCGCGCGCCCGCGCCCGTCGCCGAGCAGGCCGCGCATCCGCTCAGCGATCTCGCCGGCCGCGGCGGCGGATGGCGCGTAGGCATGGCTGCGGCCGGCCGCCGACCGGTCGAGCAGGCCCTTGGCGTGTAACCGGGCGAGGGTGGTGGCGACGCTGGTGTAGGCGAGCGCGAGCCCGTCGCCGGCGAGGGCCTGCTGGGTCTGGCCGGGGGTGAGCGGCCCGTCCGCCTCCCACAGCACGCCGAGCACCGCCGACTCCAGCTCCCCGGCCACCCGCCGCTGTGGCTCCCTGCGCCGCATGCCCCGATTCTAGCCGCGGCTACGACACGTGTAGTAGCTACTATCGAAGTAGTACTACTGTGGTAGTTGTCGGCGCGCCGCGTGGCCGTCGCTGGATGGAGGGAGTCTCGATGGGGCCGACCCAGATCAACGGCCTACCCGCGCACCCGCTGCTCGTCCATGTGGTCGTCATCCTCGTGCCGCTCGCGGCGCTGATGGTGGCCGCCTCGGCGCTTCTGCCCGCCGTGCGGCGCCGCCTCGGCATCCTGACGCCGCTGGTCGCGTTCGTGGCGCTGGTGAGCGTGCCGCTGACCACCCATGCGGGGGAGTGGCTTGAGGCGCGATTGCCGTCCAGCCCGCTCGTGCGCCGCCACGCCGAACTGGGGGACCAGCTGCTGCCGTGGGCCGCCGGGCTGTTCGTGCTGGCGGCCGCCGGCTGGCTGTGGGCCAGGCGGGCCGCATCCGGCGGGGCAACGCCGACGCCGGCAACGACGCCGGCAACGACGCCGGCAACGACGCCGGCAACGACGCCGGCGACGGCGACTACGGCGCCGGCGACGGATCGTGCCGGCGCCGGGCATCCGGCCGGGGGCGTCGGGACGCGGGACCGGGTGGTGATGATCGTACTCGCGGTGCTCAGTGTCGTGGTTGCCGTCGGGTCTGTCGTGCAGGTGTACCGGATCGGCGACAGCGGCGCCAAGGCCGTCTGGCAGGGCTCCTACTCCGCGGCTCCGGGGCCCGGCGACCACGGCTGAGTGCCCGACCCCGGGCGTCGGGCGCCCAGGCGTCGGTAGAGCTCCAGGTGGGCGCGGGCTGCGGTGGCCCAGGTGTAGCGGCCGGCGAGGACCTGGCCGCGGGCGGCGCGGGCGGGGTCGCGGACGGTGGCGGCGAGCAGCGCCGCGGCCAGGTCGGTGCTGGTGGTGGCGAAACGCGCGCTGCCGCCGAGCACCTCGCGCAGCACGGGCAGATCCCGTGCGACGACCGGCACGCCGGCGGCGAGGGCCTCCAGCGCCGCCAGGCCGAACCCCTCCTTCGTCGATGGGAAGGCGAACACCTCCGCCTGCGCGACGAGCGCCGGCAGCGCGCCGTGGTCGACCGGGCCGAGGATCCGCGGCGTCACGCCGAGCGCGGCGGCGCGCGCGAGCACGGTCGCGCGGTAGTCGCGGTAGTCGAACAGCGTCTCCCCGCCCGCGATGACCAGCGTCAGATCGGGGCGGACCCGGTGGACGTCCGCCATGGCCTCGACCAGATCGAGGGTGCCCTTGCGGGGCTCGATCCCGCCGACGGCGAGGACGTACGGCCCAAGCCGGGCCGCCCATTCCCGCCTGCCGTCGACGTCCCTCGCGGCGGCGTCGAAGCGCGCGGCGTCCACCCCGTTCGGGATCACCGTCGGCCGGATTCCCCAGCCGCGCTCGACCTCGGCCGCCACCGCGGTGGACACGCACACGTGCGCCGTCGGTGCGACGACCGCCCGCTCGTGGCAGGCGACGAGTTCCTCGGTGGTGAAGACGTCGAGGTGGTGGATCGTGCGGACGCAGCGGGCCGCCGCGGCCGGGCACCCGGGAGACGACCTCGCGTCGGACGGGGTCCGCGTGGCGGCGTCCCGTGCGGCCGCATCCAGGACGGCGTTGGCGCTGATGCAGTCCTGGGCGTGCACGGCGTCGTAGCCGGTGGCGTCGAACGCGCCCGCGAGCACCGCGATGGAGCGCTGGATCCGGCGTCCCACCGGCTCGTCCGGCACCTCGCCGAACGGCACCGCCCGCACGCCGACCCGCGGGTCGACCGGCCGGAAGAAGCCGGCGTCCCCGCCGCGGGCCAGCGTCCAGACGTCGACCTCCACGCCCTCGCCGAGGTCGACCAGGGCTTCGGCGAGGGCCAGGGTGTGCGCCACCCCGCCGCGGGGCCGCGTCGAGTAGGTCAGCAGTGCGATCCGCACGCCGGCCCCCGCATCACGGTCGGTCGCCGCCCAGCCGCCGGCGTCAACGCGCATCCTTCTGGTCGTACAGCTCGGGACGGCGTTCGGCGAGGTGGTGCAGGACGAGGCGGGCCCGGTCGATCTCGGCGTCGACGTCGATCTCGGCGACGGCGAGACCGCCCTTGGACCAGGTGCGCGCGAGCACGTCGCCGCCCGGCCCGACCACCTTGGCCTGGCCGAAGAAGCTCAGGCCCCCCATCGTCCCGGTCTGGTTCGATGACGCCCAGACGATCTGGTTCTCGGCCGCTCGGGCGCAGTCGTACAGGTCGAACAGGCGTGCCTGACGGTCCCGGGTGAGCCGCTCGGCGCGCCTGGTCAGGCTCGCCGGCCACGCGGAGACGCAGCCGACGACGCGGGCTCCGTCCAGGGCCAGGGCCCGGGCCGCCTCGGGGAACGTCTTGTCATAGTCGATGAGCATCCCCATTCGCCCGAGCGGGGTGTCGAACGCGGCGATCCGGTCGCCGGCGGCGTAGACGAGCGCCTCGCCGGGCGGCTGGTGGACCTTGCGGTAATGGCCCAGCACCCCGTCGCCGTGCAGGCATACCGCCGAGTTCCACCGCCGTCCGCCGGCGAGTTCGGTGTAGCCGAGGCAGACGATCATCGAGCCGGCCATCGCCGCGATCTGGCGGATCTCGCCGCCGTCGGCCGCCACCGCGGGCGGCAGCGCGTCCGGATCGGGGGAGCGCAGGTCGGCCAGGTAGCCGCCGAGGGCGCCGCCCGGCAGCACGAGCAGCGATGCCCCCGCGCGCTGGCTCGCCTCGATGATCGAGCCGATGCGTTCCAGGGATCGGTCGAGGTCACGGCCGAAGTGCGCGGCAGCCGCCGCGATCCGCAGCAACGTCACCGACCATCCCCGCAGCGCTCGCGGTTCCGCTCGGCGACGCGGTCGGAGAAGTGGTCGCAGATGCGGTCGGCGAGATGGGCGGCGTCCGGGGCGATGCCGGCGAACCGGCCCGAGCCCCAGGTGTGCAGCCAGGGCAGGCCCAGGAAGTAGAGGCCGGGCACGGCGGTGACCCCGCGCCGGTGCTGTGGATGGCCAGCGCCGTCGAAGACGCCGGCGTGCAACCAGCCGTAGTCCCGGGTGAAGCCGGTCGCCCAGACGACCGCCGCGACGTCGTCCACGGCGAGCTCGGGGCCGGTGGCGGTGGTGGGCGCCCAGAGCGGGTGGTAGCGGCTCGGGCCGATGGGGACGGAGAGGCCGGCGCCGGCAATGTACTCGTCGATGAGTCCGTTGATGCCGTTGTAGACCTCGTCGGCGGCGTC
>Ga0157379_10006300_pt1 | contig 10218 bp, 16 predicted proteins | sample S25metaG_FD_121802 | JGI IMG/M metagenome (GOLD analysis project Ga0157379, IMG submission 121802) | Switchgrass rhizosphere microbial communities from Kellogg Biological Station, Michigan, USA - S2-5 metaG | ecosystem: Host-associated > Plants > Roots > Rhizosphere > Soil | place: USA...
ATCGTCTTCGAAGGACCCGGGGACAACCGTCTTTATCAGTCGAAACGTCCCTGGCGGAGATGCCGTGATGCCGAGTCGTACTGATCTCCTCCGTACTCCTGATGTTTGGTCCCTTGGTGCTTGCGTGCGCCTAAATATATTTCCCCTCCGGCTCTTTTTGCGATATGTAGCAATAACCCATGATTCTAGATCTGCTCATCCCACTCTCTGATAACATTGTCTTGGTCTCTTCCATACCAAACGGCCGTCTCCATACGGCAGAATTGGTTTGCTTCTAAATCTAAGCTACCAGAAATCTTGACAAGCATCTCAAAAATCAATGGTAGGCAGAACGCTGGGATGCTCTCCGCAGGAATTGTGAAAACGATGTAAATACGAAGGCCTTGGTTGCGCTGTCGAGAAGGATACTGGCGCTCGATCCCGCTGCGCGCCCACCTGCAACAGAAGTCTTGCAAGATCCATGGTTCCTGCCTTCCAGCACATGAACATTCACAACATCTGATGGCGAACAGTTTGAATACTAATGACGGACGAATTAAAATGAATAAGTATCATCAGAAGAAGCAAAAACGAAGATCATGTTTTATGCAGGTAAAATATAAGTGAGATGTCGGAGGAGCAAGGTGAAATTGAGATCGATAGTTGTGGCGCCCAACTGCAGGAAATGGCCGGCCGAAGTACTCTGCCGATGCCACATTTCAAATTTTCTTTCCTTATGGTTATTCAGATTAGCAGAAAAAGAATTGAAAGTCTATAGAGAAATTTACGAAATTATCCATAGACATTAAAATACGAGAAACGGAGGTAACGAATGTGGGTTGCATTACTAACACGAGTAAAAAATCAGGACAAGAACTTTTGAGGGATATACAGTGACCAAGTGATCAACAAAGGGTATACGTTTGAACGGCGTATCTCAAACAACGGAGTTGGTGGCCTTGGCATTTGAGACTTCCTTCAAGGCAAGGAGTTGCTGAGAGCGGAACGCCTCGTAATGGATTTGGGCCGTAGTCTCAATAAGGTCCTGGAGGTGGGTTCTTGTGAATGAAATACAGAAGTGAGTGATAGTGATAGTTTAAAGAGTAATAATAACAAACCTGGTCAAGAAGTTCCTCAGGTAGTTGAACTCAGTGTGCCTCTCGTCCTCCACGTTGATCACACCCCACCTATTCTTCCTGCCCCTAACAGACTGACCATCGATAATGATGTTACGTTCAGACCCAACGATAGCAAAGGGAATCATAGACTAAAAGAAAATAAGCGAAGGCATTCCAATAATGTCAGGTGAGAAACTCACCCTGATCTGCTCGTTGAGCTGAGTTTCCTCTTCGTCATTCTCGTCAGTGTCGAAGGGGTACAGACGGATGTTGTGGTACACAAGTTCAGCACGAATCTATTGGTGCGAAAGTTAGCAAATCTAGTTCCTTCAGCAAGGATTGCATATCATATACCTTCTGTTTGAAAGCCTCCCTCTCCTCCAAGGTCAAAGAGTCGGATTTGGCAATGACAGGGACAACGTTGACAACTTCGCTGAGCTTCTTCATCACAATAACGTCAATGGGACGTAAAGAGTGGCCAGTTGGGTTAATGAAGAACAAGCAGCAGTGAATACGAGTGTCTTGGATGTAACGGTCACGCTTGGCTGTGAGTTCCTTGCGCAAGTAGGCACTGTGTTGGTCCTGTGAAATTGTCAATTGAATTATTAATAATTTAAAAAGTACTATTACCTTGATGTACTTGATGATAGGATCCCAGCTAAATCCATTTGGCTTCAGAATTTCCAAATGTAGGAATAAAGAGAAAACCGGCGCACCAGCCCTCGTTGTTAACTTGATCACCATAACCCGGCGTGTCAACAATATTCAACCTCAACCTAACACCGTTTTCGACGATGACTACCCGAGTTCTGAGTTACAAGGCAGGTTGCATGACGAAAATGCATACCATGAGACACGGCCTGGATTTCCGTGGTCTGTCTAACAGGTTCGTCAGACTCCAAGCGACCTTTGGAATCGATTAAATGAGAGGCAAAAATAGTGTTAATGAGTGTAGATTTTCCGAGACCGGTCTGGCCTACACAGCGGATTAGAAAGGTTATTGAGATCCAAAAGCACTATTTGGGACGCACCAACAACGATGACATTGAACTGGAAACCGCGCTTCAAGAGCTTGTGCTCAATCTGACGGGTAATAGAGTCGAATCCAACGTATGAAGCAGCACGGATTTCCTCAACTTGGGGGGTGGACATGGTGGGCGGGTTGACTGAGGTGACAGGAGGCAACTTCAACTTAGCCCTCTGGCCTGATCACACTTCCGACGCCCACAACGATCCACTGGTTTCCGTGGCTCCTGCACAGTCTGGTATGCTATGAGCCGTCCTCGAGAATTCACAAAGGTCAACCTCAAGCCTAAGCGTTGGCATTTCTATGCAGTATTTCTATTCATTCTTGGTACCCTTCTACCACCTCTTGGTCTGTCAAATTTCTGCCATTTCTAAAATGTCTACGGCTCACAGACTTTTCGTCATTAGCCGTTGCTGCTCGCTTCGGTATAGGTAAAGATTTTTGGTTGAATCTTGTCCTTACGATATGTGGATATATCCCAGGTATGTTCTTTGTTCGTTGGTACGGATCCTGAGTTCACAACGGTTTCGACAGGACACGTACATAATTTTTATATTCAGGTTAGTCGTTCAGGCGATCCCTCCGTTACCTGGTTGCTAACCAGTCACAGAACGTCCGTAATAACAAGAACAACCGTCGAACTCCTAAATGGGCAAGTCGTTATGGCTTAGTCGATACCTCCTCAATCGAGCGCAAGAAGAAGAAGTCCCAATGGGCCTCTCGATATAACGATCGTCTGCCAGCCTCAACGTTGGATGGTCGACCAGTTGAAGAAGGCGAAGTTCCTACACAATCACTTGATACACTGAATGAGGATGGGACTCAACCGACTCGCCCCACCCTCTGGAACCAAGGTGATGAATCTTATTACAACAGGGACGGATCCTCAGCGAGCGTCGGGAGCCGTTCCTCTGGCCGTTGGCGTTACCCGGCTAATTTCGACGATGCGGACCCAGTTGATGAACCCATTGGGAAGAAGAAGAAGAAGGATCGTTGGGCCAGAACAGAAGATGCTCGTATGGGTGTAGGGATGGAGAGTGGCAAGAAGAAGAAGAAGAAGAAACGGAGGGCAGCTGAAGACAATGGCGACTTTATCAATCCCGATAGGAGATCTAGCTATGACTCCTCGACTCTCGAAGGCCCTGAAGATCCTGAAGGACGGAGCTATGGACCTTCTCGCACTCAGGCTGACCCAGTAGCCACTGCTCCGGCCGTCAATACCCAACGCGACCCATTCGAGCATGAGTTCTAACCCTGCGATGGAGCGTTGTACTTTTATTTTATCTCGTCACTGGGATAGGAGAGAGTTTTCGCCCAACTTTTATTTCTCTAATCCCGTTATTTAATACCTAAGGACTCTGGCTCCTTGCTCTTTGCAGTGAATGTTCCATTGACTGATACTTTGTATTCGTATTAGATAACAATACCTATATAATTATCCTTGACACGAAAATAACCTGCATATGTCAGGCCTCTGCAAGTCTGCTAGCAGCCACCACGGTAGACTTCTCGCTAAAACCTTCTACTTTGATAATCTTCTTGCCATCAGCATTCTAGAACACCCTTCTATCGATCCATTGTCAGGATGCTTATGGTTTCTTACCATAGAAAACAGCCACCTGAGCTCGAAATTTAGGCAAATTTGACACCCAATGCTCTGAAACTCGTTGAACTGGTTTTAATTGAGCTATTCTTTGCATTTCATGTTGGATAGACGTCATATGCATTGCTACATTCACTGAGAATCGTTTCTGATTCTTGCTTATCTCTGCAGCCATCTAATTTGAACTCTCCTCCCGTGCCACTCAAATATCTCGCACCCATGCGGACACCAATGCTTCCCGAATTCAAGGTGCCGGCTCACACTAACATTCCCACCAAGGACATAGCGTTCCCAAGACAAACTAAACACATATAAAAGGTGACATGGGTTCTACGGAATTCTTGCCGATTTACGGTGTATGACCATGGTCTTCTGGCAGTCTTTGTCTGTTCTGTGTTTCACTTCCTTTGCTGCAGCCCAGGGTCCTTTGGTGGATTTCCAGGTTGCCCAACCCCCTCCCCTCCCGGCGGACGCAAAGCAATGCACTATAGAACTTATTCAGTGAGTTTAAAGTCCAGAGCCCATACTATTCTTTCCCTGACAATCAATTCATCAGTAACAATTTCAACTCGTTCGGAAAGTGAGCAGATTTATTATTACTTTAGGGTGTTTTTGGCTGAAGGAATACCAGTCCTGCAATCGTGCAATATACGTGAGACTCTGAAGATCCTCTGCTTACCTCCTTAGAAATGAATTCGCGCAGTCCGCCTACAGATTGCGGTGCTCTGGGCACCTGGGCTGGAATAACGCTGAACTATACAGCAACTAGTAACGGGGTGAGTCCTCTGCGTTTCGTTCGAATATCCGTCATAATCGTCATTTTTTCAGACTCAATTTGATCGTCTGAGCTCTGTAACCTTCCAGAATGTCGAAAGTAGGATATTCAACTTCCATCCAAAACGCTGTGAAACTAATGTGATACCTAGTCTGGCGTACATCTACTCCAGAGCCTACGCGTCTTCCCGGAATTATCTGGACATTCGTGAAGGATGTGTCAAAATACATCCCGCTTTTTGCGAAACCGGGAACGATGATTCTGGACCTGGACAATATTATTTCTGCATCTCTCGGTCTGGACGGAGAATACGATGGTGAGTAGATATCCACGCCATCCGAATATCTAACCAACGAGTTGCTGCTAGTTCGCCTCAGTGCTACATTTTTCGCATCAAGCCCGAAACATCCTCCTGCGAAGAAAGCGAACCTTATTCTTCCTATCTCTAACTTGTCACCGACTTCGCAGAATCATGTTTCTGTCCCTCCTTCATTTTCGGTATGTTTTGCCTACTGTGATATACGTACACCGCGTCATACTAGGTCAGATCAATCAAACATTCCCCATCAATACTGTTGAGGCATATGCGGAATTATATGCCAGTGGGAATGGTAATGAAGAGTTCTGGGTAAGACTTTATTCATCGTTACAGAAAATTGCTCACAATAAAGTTTGAAGTATTTCAACGTAGCAGATCAATTCATTAACGACTTACCAGCCGGGTTTGCCCTTCCAAGAGGACCATTCCGCGAAGTTCGACTCCTAGTCGACAGCCAACTTGCGGGGGTTGCATATCCCTATCCAGTGTTCTTCACAGGTATTATCAACGTAATTCTAACCGCACGCTTACTTATGCCTTCATTATAGGTGCCATTACCCCTCCGGCTTGGCGGTAAATACATTCTCCTTATAGTCACTGCTCACTACCGACTTATTTTTCATACAGTCCTATCACTTCCTATGGCGCTTTGGATCAACCAACATACTTCGTCGATTTGACACCATTTGTTCCTATTCTTGCGGATGGAAAGCCCCATACTCTCACCATCGACGTTGTTTCGGGCGAGACTAACCACACAATCAATGATAATTGGTATGCCTCATATTCTTGATCGGATTCTTTATTAATTCAAATGTATAGGTTCCTCTCAGGAAACGTTCAAGTATGGTTTGTTCCCGACTCTTACGAAATTCCCATCTCATTGCTATCCAGGTTATTACTGACCCGTCGGGAAAACAAACGAAAGGCAAAATCACTAGCTACACTGCCTCCCCCTTCGGTCAATCCTCCGCCTCAGCTTCAACTGCACCCAACGGAGACTTGAACATCACCGTCACTGCATCGCGAACCCTCCGCATCGCGTCTGAAATCATCAGTGGTAGTGGGAAGAAGACCGAAGTGGTCTGGTCACAGGCTTTGTCATATTCCAACACCCAATTTTACTTGGATGATCTAAATGTGCAGAATATGGTCCAGCAGAGTAAGGGAGCGTCGCTTTCAACTCATAATGGAGTGGTCGTTACGTCGGATGCCTTTGAGTTCCCGACCGAAATTGACTTTACTGGGTTGCCCACTGGATGTAAGCCTTCCCTCTCTAATTAAATTCACTGAGGTTAACTTTCCTCTTCAGCCCTTTGCTTCTTCGACCACTCCTATAACCGCGTCCTCATTCCAAGCCCTCTGATTGTCGGCAGCACAATTCGGGAACGTCAGCTCGCAAGTAAGTAAAGCCAAAGACTTAGTAGTCATACCTCATATTCCTCCCAGATTCCACCTTCACCAACGTCGCAGGTGGTTCCGTCGGTTCCAACAACAACACCTTCAGCTATGCTGACCTCGCCGGAAACACATTCACCAGGAAAGTGAACGCCTCAGCTAACGTCATTCTCCTTGACCAAATTGGCGGGACACTTGCTCCTTCGACGAAGCCCAAACACTCAGTTCCTGTCTTCACTGATCAACAAAGCTGGGCCGGAAGATTACTACACAGAAAGCAAATAGTGGTCCCTCCAAAATGATTTGTCCTAGGGTCTTTCCTTCTTGCAGAGAAATAAGGCACCAAGATTGAAGTTTACAGATTTGTCTCCTTTTGCTTATTGTCGTGTTGAGACGACACGTGCTAAAAACAACAGAGAGCAATACGAAAAATGTGACGAGTTATAAAACAGAGAAAATTACTGATGAGAGTAAAAGCCCAAAACAACCAGTGAGGAGAAAAGAAAAAGATTCCCGTTTAAAATAATCCAACAACTTTTCCAGTGTCATCGAGACCAACTTCCCAGAATCCAGGCCTGTAAAAAAAAACGAAATGAGTAACGAATGACAGGGGTCTGGAGAGGATGAAACAAACCTTGTTCCAAGACCAGGCATAGTCTGCATATCACCCAGAAGCGGGTATAAGAATCCAGCACCGGCTGAAAGTCTGACAGCACGGATGGGTATAGTGAAGCCAGTAGGAGCTCCCTTGAGTTTGGGATCATGACTGAAGCTGTACTGCGTCTTGGCCATGCAAACTACGGCCCGAATAAATCAGAACGTCTTCCTGACACGACCATAAATCTACTCACTGGGTAACTTATCATACCCCTGACGAGTATACGTCTCGACCTGCTTCTTCGCCAACTCGCTAAGCTCAATGCCGTCCGCGCGATAAATTTCTTTGGCGATAGCAGCAATCTTATCTTCAATGGAGATATCGAGCGGGTAGAGAAATTTGAATTGGGATTCGCCTTCGCAGGTTTCGATGACAGCTTTGGCGAGGTCCACTGCGCCTGCACCTCCCTTGGCCCAGTGGTTGCTGACGACGGCTGCGTCGGCACCTGCTGCTAAAGATTCGGAGCGAACCAACTCTAATTCAGCTTCGGAATCGGTGCTAAATTTTTAATTCAGTGACCTGAGAGGGGAAAAGGGTAAAGAGGGAAACCTACGAGAATCGATTTATCCCAACAATAACCTTCAACCCAAACTTCTTCGAATTCTCAATATGTCTCGCCAGATTCTTGATTCCCTCTTTCAACGTAACCAAATCCTCCTTCACATAACTATCATGCAGCGGCTTACCCGGTGTCACATCTGGTGCACCACCATGCATCTTCAACGCACGCGTAGTCGCCACAATCACCGTCGCATCCGGCAAAAGCCCACTCACGCGACACTTGATATTGCAGAATTTCTCCATGCCCATGTCTGCGCCAAATCCACCTTCGGTGAGGACGTATCCTTGCTTGTCGGAAGACTCGCCTGGTTCGGTACCGGCGAGTTTTAAGGCGACGCGGTCGGCGAGGATGGAGGAGTTGCCGTGTGCGATGTTGGCAAAGGGGCCGGCGTGTACGAAGACGGGGGTGCCCTGGGGTTAGGGAGAGGTGAGCGTCGAACCATGTGGAGGGGGAAAAGAAATCTCGTACCTCGAGGGTTTGCATCAAATTGGGTTTGATAGCGTCTTTCATGAGAACCGCTAATGCTCCTCCAACGCCAATATCATCGGCTGTAATGGGGTCACCCTGTTTGCTTGTTGCAACAACCATAGCTCCCAGACTGAAAGAAAGAAAAAATTGAAAATCCATTAGACAACAATTTTCTAACCAAAAAGAAAATCACTCACCGTTCCCTCATATCCGCCAAATCCTTACTCAGCGCCAGAACTGCCATACACTCACTCGCCACCGAAATATCAAACCCAGTCGTCCTCTCATGCCCCTTCTCCGTATCATTCTGCCCAATCGTAATCTTTCTCAAAAACCTATCATTCACGTCCAAAACGCGATTCCACGTAATCGTCTCGGGATCAACATCCAGACGCGCGAATCGCCTGATTTCTTCTTCGGTTAGGGAGTTAGGTTCGGTTTTGTCGATGCCGAGCTTTTGGAGACGTTTGAGCATGAGGGGGGCGAAGGTGCGGACACCTTTTTTGGCGGGGACGAGGCGGCTGTAGAGGGCTTTGTCGGATTGGGTGGCTTCGTGGAACATGCGGGCGTCGAGAGCGGCCGCTGGGGAAATTGTGAGATACTAATACAAGTAAAATAAAAATAAAAATACCCAAAAGATTGTTGGCAGCTGTAACAGCATGGATATCACCCGTCAAATGCAAGTTGAACTGAAAGAAGAAGGAGTGGTTTATTTCAAATTGGAAACATCCGGAAGAAAAGAAAGGCGCACTTCGTCGATAGGAATGACTTGGCTGTAACCCCCACCTGCAGCACCACCCTTAATACCAAAGGTAGGACCCTGACTGGGTTGACGAACACAGGCGAATGCAGGACGGCCAAGGTGCGCTCCTAGGGCCTGTGCGAGACCAATTGTCGTGGTGGATTTTCCTTCACCGAGAGGGGTGGGTGTAATACTACGAACCCATTAAAACAATACCTTTGATGAGTGGGAAGAGGCATACCCTGAAATGACGATGTATTTACCATCCTTACGATGGGCAAGACGGTTCAAGACGGCGAGTTCGACTTTGGCCTTGTATTTGCCGTAGCTTTCGAGTTCGTCGGGGAGGATGCCCAATTCTGTGGCGAGTTCTGCGACTGGCTTGGGTATCTGGGCTTGGGCGATTTCAATATCACTGTAGAACATCAGCATTAGGATGCTGAGTGATCTATGGTTAATTACCTTGGTACCTTTTCGAGGATATTGAGCTTCAAAGGCCTAATGGTACGCTCGAGCGACTTGAAGAACAGACGTTCGGCACTGGCCAAAGTATTCGCCATTAACAATGCAACAGTCATGGGTCCTACTCCTCCTGGGACGGGGGTGATATAGGAGGCATATTTACGAGCAGCCTCAAAGTCGACATCTCCAACAAGTCGTTGACCGCTCTTCTTGGTTGCATCTACCCCTATGTTAGAGGATTGCCTGCGGCTTCCATTGTATTCTCACCAGGAATGTAGTTGGTTCCGACGTCAATTACAACAGCACCAGGCTTGATCCAGTCGCCTTGGACAAACTGAGCTTTGCCAATGGCAGACACAAGGATATCCGCAGTCTTGATCTATATGCATGGTTAGCATACTAATAAAAACACGCATCATGATGTCGTACGATCTCAGGAAGACCCTTGGTGCGGCTATGGCATTGGGTGACCGTAGCATCACGCTTGCGAAGCATTGCAGCGACTGGGCTGCCTACAATATCGCTGCGTCCTAAAACAACAACGTGAGCACCAGCAATAGAAACGCCTGTAGAGTCGATGAGTTTGATAGCACCAGCGGGAGTGCATGGTGTGAACAGGGGCTGGGAGGCACGAGATGAGAGATGACCGATGTTATATGCGTGGAACCTAACGCGTAAAATGGTTCAGAAACCTAAATATATATTGAAGAAATAAGACTCGCCCATCCACATCCTTCTCAGGACTGATGGCTTCGGTGACTTTGCGTTCTTCTTCGGGTGTCACATGTGGGCCGAGCGGCAACTGGACGAGAATACCGCTGACGGCAGAGTCATCGTTGAGGGACTTTACGAGACGAACGACTTCCTCGGCTGATGAGTCTTCAGGGACTTTCAAGTGGTTAAAACCGAAACCGACTTCTTCAGCCGCTTTGGCCTTCATGCGGACATAGACAGAGGAGTCGGGGCGTTCTCCGGCCTGCACGATGGCGAGGGTGGCCTGGAAGAACGGATATTGGGCCTTCAAGGCCTTGACGCGGTTTGCAACATCCTCGCGGACGCTCCTTCACAACAACCATGAGCTTGGGAAAATTCAGATAAATAATTCAC
>Ga0157379_10006301_pt1 | contig 10216 bp, 7 predicted proteins | sample S25metaG_FD_121802 | JGI IMG/M metagenome (GOLD analysis project Ga0157379, IMG submission 121802) | Switchgrass rhizosphere microbial communities from Kellogg Biological Station, Michigan, USA - S2-5 metaG | ecosystem: Host-associated > Plants > Roots > Rhizosphere > Soil | place: USA: Michigan...
GGCCGGGGAAAGGATAGAGCGTCCAACCCTCGGGACATTGCTTGCCGGTTGCTTTGGGGCCGTTGAGCAGTCCCTTGCATTTGCGCCGGTCGAAGCTGGCGAAATGCCCGCTGGCCAGGCTGGCCCAGACCACGCCATTGCGGTCGATGTCCATGCCGCGCGGTGAATAGCCATGCACTGCAGCCTTGGAATCGTCGAGCGGCGGCTCATAGACCTCGGTCAAGGCCATGGAGGGATTGCTCCCTGGCACCACGCGGAAGATCGCGCCCGGAAAGCCCACCGACGATCCCCAGATGGAACCGTCCGCGGGACTGGGCGCCACGCCATAGAAGCCGCCGGCCAGGCGCATGTCCTTGTTGGGGTCCTGTGGCTGGCCCGGCTCGGTATAGGCATCGCGCTTGCCATTGCCATTGGTGTCGACCACCAGGGCCGTCCAGCCTTGCGCCTTTTGCGCGTCATGGGTGGCGTCCCAAATCCGCATGTCGAACCAACCCAGCGCCGGTCCGCCGCCACTGGTCCAAAGCCGGTCCTGGGCATCGAACTGCAGGTGGTGGGTGGCATAGCACGTGTCGATCGGCGTGAAGATCTTGGTCGCGGGATCGTAGACCGCAAGCTGGCGACCCGACCTGTCCATGGGGAAGGCTTGCGCCGAAGGATGGGTCGAGCCTTTTTTGCAGAAAGCCGGCTCGTTTTCGGGAACGCGCACGCGGGTGGTGAACCAGACCCGTCCCTTCTGGTCGAACATGGGATTGTGGATGGTGGTCTGGCTGTTCCAGATCGCTTCCCGTCCCCAATAGGGCGAGGCATTGGGAATGTCATTGTCCTTGCTGTTGGGCGTGTCCGGGTCGAGCACCAGCGCCTTGACTTCGCTTCTTTCATTCTTGACGGGGTCCAGCACCGGGATGAAATCGCTGCTCTCTTCCGGCGAGCCGTAAATCTTGCCATAGGCGTTCACCGTCGGGTTGCGCCGGTCAGTGGCGTTCTCATCATGCAGATAGGCCTTGGGCGTGTTCCAGTCCCACAAGGTGACGACGATGTTGCGCTCCTTGCCTTGCGGCCGCTGCGGCTTGGCGAAAGGCAGTTCGCCCTTGGCGACGCGATCGGTCCAATCGCCGAACAGCGCAAAGGCGCGCTGGGTGTCGACCCGGCCGATGGAGCCGATCATGCCGTTGCCGGCCTGGCCGACCTGGATGCGGTGCTCCCAGGCAGCGGCGGACGATTCGAACTTGCCCAGGGACGCTTCGATATTGCGGGTCGCGGCGTCGCCCAATTGGTGGCAGGTGTAGCAGCCGTCGGTTTTCACCACGTCCAGCCATTGCTGCTGGCTTTTCATCTTGGCGTCCATGCCATTGCCGCCGGGCTTGGGGCCCGTGCCGGGGAATTCGCTTTTGGCGGGAATGCGCAGCATCGAATACCAATAGATCGCCGGATAATATTGCGCCGCCGCCTTGGCGTCGGGCGCCGCGACCGCCTTCAGGTCCAGCGTCTGTCCGGGACGGCTCTGCACTTTCTGGGAATCGACCAGTCCGTAGCCGCGCACCCAGATGGAATAGCTGGCGGCGGGCAGGTCGGGCAGGACATAGCGGCCCGCATCGTCGGTGACCACGATCTTGGCGTACTTGGTGGGAAGGTCCTTGGTTTCCGCGATCACCCACACCCCGGCTTCCGGTCCCTGCGGGCCGGCGACCACGCCGCCGATGCTGTGCGAGTCGATCTTGACCTTGGGCGATTGCGCCGCAACCGGTGGCCAGGAAAGCAACAAAGCGGTTCCACAAAGCAGGCTCGCAGCGCCAATACCGTGCCGGGTTGCCATGACGATTACCCTCCCTGGATTGTGGATGTGTTTAAGACCCTGATCCGTCCTGATATCTTGTGGTGTCTTGCCGCCGCAGTTTAGTCCCGGCCAAAGGCCAGGGGTAGGGCGGCAGTTGCGGAAAATTTGACATTTAAAGCCCTGTTAAGGGCGGGCTCCTAGCGTGGCGCCACCATTTTGATTTTCCGGGATAATCCGATGCCGCCCTGCTTCTCCGCCCCGGCCTGACCATGTCGCGCTTTGCCCTGTTGAAGGAACTGCCCAACCGGACGTCCAGCGAGGCGCGCCGGGAGTTGTTGCGCGAGGCCACCGAAAGCCTGAGCGGCCGCAGCGGCACGCTGTCGGCGGAAGCGAACGCCGAATTGGACCGTATCATGGCCTCGGTGGCGAGTGAATTCTCCACCCAGGTGCGCGCCGAATTCGCCCGCCTGATCGCGTCCAATGCCGCGCAATTCACCCACACGGCCGAGCACTTCGCCTTGGACGAGATTGAAGTGGCTGCGCCGGTGCTGAAACATTCCGACGCCTTGTCCGAGGCCGTCCTGCTCAAGGTCGTGGCGGAGAAATCGCAAGCCCATATGATGGCGCTGAGCCAGCGCAGCTGCGTCAGTCCGCGGCTTTCCCATGCCCTGGTGGAACGCGGCGGCGACGAGGTGGTCTCCTCGCTGCTCGGCAATGAAGGCGCCGCCATCGCCGACGGGACGTATGAGATGGTGATGGAACGGGCCGATGCCTCGCCCGTGCTGCAGGCCGGGCTGGTTCGGCGCAAGAGCGTGCCGCTCGATTTGCTCAACGAGCTTTATCTCAAGACCGAAGCGGGCTTGCGGCAGGAGATCATGGCCAAGTTCGGCCAGGTCGAGCCGGCGGAACTGGAAAAGGCTTTCGAGCGCAGCCGCATCCGCCTCACCAGCCGCTACCGGCAATTGCCGCAGGATATCGCCGCCGCGCGCCAGAATTTGGAGGCGCTGGAGGCGAAACGCCAGCTGGTGCCTGCGGCCTTGCCGGGACTGCTGCGCGAAGGCGCCGCCACGCGCACCACCTTCCTGCTCGCTTTTGCCAAGCTTGCCGATGTCGAATTCGAAGTGATCCAGCGTGTCCTGGAGGGACCCGATATCGATACCCTGGCGCTGCTGTGCCGCGGCTCGGGTTTCGACCGCAGCCTGTTCGTGACTTTGGCGGTGACGTTGGACAAGTCGGGCGCCGGCCTTGCGCGGGCCGAGGAGTTCAATGGCCTTTACGAAAGCGTGCCGGTCCAGGCGGCCCAGCGCGCCATCCGGTTCTGGAAAGTCAGGATCGGCGGTTAGGCGGTTGCGTCCAGCAAGGCCTTGAACATCTCCGCCGAGGCTTTGTACGCCAGCAGGCTGGCGCGAAAATCATGGGTCGCCAGCTTGAGAGTCACAAGTTCGGACGGCAGGTCCACATTGGACGGCATGTTGGACGTGGGCGCGGCCGGATCGTAAGCCAGCAGGGTGGCCGGCGTGACCGGCTGCAGCGACGCACTGACGCCTCCGTCCGGAGACGCGGACTGGGACACAGACACCGGCTGGTAAGCATTGCTGTCGCTGTTGACGATGTTGGACGCCGCCGCATCCAGCCGCAGCGATGCGGCTTGCAGGCCAGACAAGGCGATGCTTCCGGCTTGGTCCATGACGCCATCCTGCTTGCCAGTCGTGGAGGAGGCGCCAAGGAATTGTCTTGCATTTTAGGCAATCCGCCTTGCCAAGGCGGGCAAAATCCCAAATGGTCGCGGCCAAGGGGCGGTCGATGACAACAGGCACACAATCGGGCGGCGCGGCGCATGCAGGTGTTCCGCCCCGGTTCTATGTGGCCGGCGCCCTGCTCTTGGTCGGCCTGCAGGTGGCGATCCTGCAGGGCTTCGGCCAGCCGCTGGTCGCGGCCAGCGGGCGGATAGTGTTGTGGGTGGGCGATCCCCGCAGCGCCGACACCTCGCAACAGCTCACGGACTGGTACAGCTTCTCCCACATCATCCATGGCTTCATCTTTTTCTTCGTGCTGCGCTGGCTTGCCCCGCAACTGCCGTTCGGCATTCGTTTGCTGATGGCCATGGCGACCGAAATCGGCTGGGAGGCGGCGGAGAATTCGCCCGCGATCATCCAGCATTACCGCAAGCAGGCGCTGGCCGCCGGCTATGTGGGGGACAGCATTCTCAATTCGGTCTCCGACACGCTGATGATGACGTGCGGATTCCTGGCCGCCTCGCGATTGCGCCCGCGCCTTGTGATTGCGCTCGCGCTGGGGATGGAATTGTTCACGGCCTGGGTCATCAGGGACAATCTCACCCTCAATGTTTTCAACTTGTTGGCCCCGTCCGATTGGGCGGTGACCCGCGCGATCCATGATTGGCAGTCCGGCACCGCCAGGAAATAGGCCGGCCGGCCGGCAAAAATCCCCTGTTTGCAGGCTGTTACGGGTTTGGTTGCCCGGGTTTTAACCGGGAATTTAGCCCCTTGCCCCAAATTGGGCGCCGGATTGGGAGGAGGCCGCGCAACCGGCGCCCGCTCAAGGACCTGAAGGGCTTGTCATGACTGCCGGCTTTGCGCTGTTCCTGCTCGACGCATTCGCGATCGCGGCCTTCTGGCCGTTGGGCATCTGGCTGGTGCTGCATGGCGCGCCCGTTCACCAGGCGCTGATGTTCGCCATCGTCCAGCTGGGCTTTCTCTATGCGATGGGGCTGTATCGCAAGGAAAGCATTTGCGGAAGCGCCAGCACGCTTCGTCGCATCCCCATGGTCGCGGGCCTGTCAGTGGCGTCGTCAAGCCTGGTGGCCGCCTTGCTGGACATGGATAATTCGGCCTCGTTTTGCATCTCGGCCTTCGGCAGTTTCACCGCCTGTGCCGCGGCGGCGCGCTCATGCCTGGTCATGCTGCGGCGGCATTCCCTGTTGCGCCCGCACCTGCTGGTGATTGGCGCCGGCTATCGCGCCTTCGATCTGCTGCAGATGTTGCGGGCCCAGGGCCGGCACATGAACTATGACCTGACCTTCGTGCATGAAAGCAATTTCGGTGCGATCGACCAGCGCCTGGCCGAGGATACCGAGTGCCGCATCGTCACCTGCTCGGGCAATCTCTTGAAGCTGGCGCGGCAGGTGGGCGCGGATCAAATTGTCGTCGCCCCGGATGACCGGCGCGGCATGACGTTGGAATCGCTCATCACCTGCCGGGCCAATGGCTATCCGGTTTCCCAGTATATGAGCTTCCTGGAAAAGGAAATTTCCCGCATCGACATCAAGCGGATGGACATGGCCTGGATGCTCTATTCCGACGGCTTCCAGACCAGCCCCATCGGCCGGGGTGTCAAGCGCGCTTTCGACATCGTGGTCAGCCTGATGATCCTGGTGCCTTTTTCGCCCGTGCTCCTGGCCGCAATGCTGGCGGTCTGGCTGTGGGATCGCCAGAATATTTTCTATCGCCAGGAGCGGGTGACCCAAGGCGGACGCAGCTTTCGCATCTTGAAGCTGCGCACCATGCGGGTGGATGCGGAGAAAGGCGGCGCGGTCTGGGCGGCGCAGGATGACGACAGGGTGACGCCCGTGGGCCGCTTCCTGCGGCGCACGCGCATCGACGAATTGCCGCAATTGTTCAACGTGCTGTCCGGCGACATGTCGCTGGTGGGTCCCAGGCCCGAGCGCCCCGAGTTCATCGAGCAGCTTGCCAAGCAGCTGCCGCTCTATCACGAGCGGCATGCCGTCAAGGCCGGCCTGACCGGCTGGGCGCAAGTCAATTATCCCTATGGCGCCTCGCTGGACGATGCCAGGTCCAAGCTGAGCTACGACCTCTATTATGTGAAGAACTTCAACCTGCTGCTGGATTTCAAGATCATGCTGCAGACCTTGCGCGTGGTGATGTGGGCGGGCGTGGACGCGCGCTAGGCGCGGTGTTCGTGTTGACCCCCAAATTCCAGGCGCGTATTTTCCAATTCAGCTGATCGATCCCGGCGGCTCCAGCGGCCGCTCCTGCTCTGAGGTCGCCATGCTGCGAAAAATCCTTGTCCTGGCCGGTCTCGTCGCGGCATCGTCCGCCCTGGCGCAAGATGTCCAATTGCCGGAGGGTGCGGGCAAAAGCACCGTCGAACAGGCCTGCGCCGCCTGCCACTCCCTCTCCAATATCACCCGCGCCGGGCACAGTCCGGCCGAGTGGAACACGGTCCTGCACATGATGGTCAATGTCGGCGCCAAAGTGCCGCCCGACCAGTTCGCCACCGTCGCCAATTACCTGGCCACGAATTTCCCGCCCAAGCCGCTGCCCGCGGCGGCGATCGTGGCCGGTGCGGTCAAGGTCCGCATCAAGGAATGGGACGTTCCCACGCCGGGCTCGCGGCCGCATGATCCCATGTACGCGCCCGATGGGTCGGTCTGGTACACCGGCCAGATGGCCAATGTGCTGGGCCGCTTCGATCCCAAGACGCAGACCTTCAAGGAATATCCGCTTCCGCCGGGGTCGGGCCCGCATGGGCTGATTGCCGATCATGACGGCAATGTCTGGTACACGGCGAACTTCAAGGCCTATATCGGCAAGCTCGATCCCAAGACCGGCCAAGTCACGCAATATCCCATGCCCGCGCCGGGCGCACGCGATCCGCATACGCTGCTGTTGGCGCCCAATGGCAACATCTATTTCACCGCCCAGGGCGCCAATATGGTGGGCCGCCTCAATCCTAAAACGGGCGAGATCAAGCTCGCTCCCTCGCCCACGCTGCGGTCCAATCCCTATGGCATGGTGATCGACTCCCATGGCGCGCCCTGGTTTGTAGAATTCGGCAGCAACAAGGTGGCGCGCATCGATCCGGACACGCTGGAGATTCGCGAATTCGCACTTCCCAATCCGGACTCGCGGCCGCGCCGCGTCGCCATCACCCATGACGACATGATCTGGTATTCCGACTATTCGCGCGGCTTTCTGGGGCGCCTGGATCCCAAGACCGGCAAGGTGACGGAATGGGCTTCGCCCGGCGGGGCCAGGTCGCAGCCCTATGGTATCACTGCCATTGGCGATGCCATCTGGTACAGCGAATCCAACACCGAGCCCAACACGCTGGTGCGCTTCGACGTCAAGACCCAGAAGTTCGAAACCTGGGCGATTCCTTCGGGCGGCGGGGTGGTGCGCAACATGGTGGCGACGCCGGACGGCAATCTCTGGCTGGCTTGCAGCGGCGTGAACAAGATCGCCTTTGTGGAAATCCAAAAGAACTAGCGCTCGCGCGTCAGGGCTTGGACATGGGCCGCCGCCGAGCCGGCCAGCGCCTTGAGGTCGTAGCCGCCTTCCAAAATCGACACCAGCCGGCCGCGCGCGTGACGCTGGGCGGCTTCCAGCAGGCGTGACGTGACCCAGTCGAAATCGGATTCCTCCAACTCCAAGCCCGCCAAGGGATCGGCGCGATGGGCGTCGAAACCTGCCGAGACCAGCACGAGTTCGGGCGCGAAAGCATCCAATGCCGGCAGGATCCTCCGTTCAAAAGCTTGGCGAAAGCCCGGTCCGCCGGTGCCCGGCGCCAGCGGCGCATTCACCACATTGCCCAAGCCGGTCTCCTCCGCCGCGCCGGTCCCTGGATAAAGCGGAAATTGATGGCTGGAGGCGAAAAACAGGCTGGCATCGCCTTCCGCCACCGCCTGGGTGCCATTGCCGTGATGCACGTCAAAGTCCACGATCGCGACGCGGCCAAGTCCGTGCGCGGCCTGCGCGTGACGCGCGCCGATGGCGATGGAATTGAACAGGCAAAAACCCATCACCCGGTCCGGTTCGGCGTGATGGCCCGGCGGTCTGACGGCGCAAAAGGCATTGGTCGCCTCGCCCGCCATCACCGCGTCCACCGCCGAAGTGATGGCGCCGATGGCGCGCAAGGCTGCCTGGCCAGAGGACTTGGACAGAATCGTGTCGGGATCCAGGGCGGCGCGGCCGCTCTGCGGCACGCTGGCCAGGACGGCCTCGACAAAAGCCTCGCCATGCACCCGCGCCGCATCGCTGGTTTTGCCCAGGGGGGCTTCGCGCCGCAACAGTGTGCGGAACGGGGGCTCGTCCAGAGCCTTCAGCACGGCGGTCAGTCGGGCAGGAGCCTCCGGGTGGCCGGCGCCTGGATCGTGGGCAATGCAATCGGGATGGCTGACAAGCAAAGTGGGCATTGGCCGAGCGGGACAACCGGTTTTCGCCTTGTTCTTAGCAGCCCGCGAACGGCTGGCACAGAGCGGCACGGCCCGCTATTTTGTTCCCGGATGATGTCGAACCCGGGTCCCAGATCATGATGTTGAAGTTGCTTCATGCACGCGCGGATCGTGTCCGCGCCGCCGTTATTTCGTGCCTGATTTCGTGCCTGGCCGCCGGCGCGGTCCTGGCGCTTGGGACGGCGAGCGTCCAAGCCGACGAGGGGATGTGGACCTTCGATAATTTTCCCATGGCCGCCGTGAACGCCAAATATGGCACCCGTATCGACCAGGCCTGGCTGGACAAGGTCCGGCTCGCCTCGGTGCGGCTTTCCAGCGGTTGTTCCGCTTCCCTGGTCACGGGCCAGGGCCTGGTCCTGACCAACCATCATTGCGTGCGCGACTGCGCCCAGAACCTGTCTCACCCGCCGGTCGATTATGTGAAGGATGGCTTCACCAGCGCCCGGCGCGAGGATGAGAAACTTTGTCCCGGCATGGTGGCGGAAGTCCTTGCCACCATCACGGATGCGACCGTGAGGATCACCGCGGCGACCGCGGGCAAGTCAGGCCCGGACTTTGTCAAGGCGCGCGACGCCGAGATCGCCGGGGTGGAAAAAGAGGGCTGCGCCGGCAAGGAGGAAAAATATCGCTGCCAGGTCGTCACCCTGTATCAAGGCGGTCAGTACAAGCTCTACACCTTCCGCAAATATACCGACGTCCGGCTGGTCTTTGCGCCGGAAGGCGATACCGCTTTCTTCGGCGGCGATCCGGACAATTTCAACTTTCCGCGCTACGACCTGGATTGTTCCTTCGTGCGGCTTTACGAGGGGGGAAAACCCGTGACGACTCCCGATCACCTGGTCTGGAGCGTGGACGCGCCCAAGGATGGCGCGCCGCTGTTCGTGGCCGGCAATCCCGGCTCGACGCAACGCTTGATGACCGCCGAACAGCTTGAGACCTTGCGCGATGTCAGCCTGCCGGAGACCCTGATCCTCTATTCCCAGTTGCGGGGGCATTTGCTGCGCTTCAGCGAGGAAAGCGGCGAACATGCGCGTATCGCCAACGATCTTTTGTTCGGCGTCGAAAACAGCTTCAAGGCGCTGAGGGGCGAAGAGAAAGCGCTGGTCGATCCCGCCTTGATCATCGCCAAGCGCGCCGCCGACAGGGAACTCAAGACACGCGTGGCGCGCGACCCCAAGCAGGCGGCCGATGTCGGCGATCCCTGGACGGATATCGCCAAGGCGCAGGCGCGGCAAAAGGCGCTGTACTTTTCTTATTCCATGATGGAGTCCCGCGCCGGCATCGGTTCGGACCTGTTCCGTTTCGCGCGCGCCTTGGTTCGTGCCGCCGAGGAGCGCCCCAAGCCCAATGGCGAGCGGCTGCGCGAATATACCGACAGCCGGCTGGCGCTTCTCTCCAAGAGCCTGCTGGATCCGGAGCCGGTTTATCCGGACCTGGAAAAGCTGGTGCTGGGCTTTTGGCTTTCCAAGCTGCGGGAGAACCTGACCGCGGACGCGTCCGGCACCAAGACCTTCCTGGGCAAGGATTCGCCGGAAAACCTGGCGGCCCGGTTGGCGGACTCCAAGCTGGGCGACGCCAATGTCCGCAAGGCGCTTTGGGATGGCGGGCTGAAGGCGATCCAGGCTTCCGACGATCCCATGATCCGCTTTGTGCTGGCTACCGATGCCGCCAGCCGCGCCATACGCAAGCAATATGAAGACGAAGTGTCGGGACCGGTCGACCGCGCGGCGCAAAAGATCGCCCAGGCGCGATTTTCCATCTATGGCACCAGCGTCTATCCCGACGCGACATTTTCCTTGCGCCTAAGCTACGGCAAGGTTGGCGGCTGGACCGACAATGGCGTCACGGTGCCGGCTTTCACTTATTATAAGGGACTTTGGGAGCGCGCCACGGGCCAATATCCCTTCGCGCTGACCCAGCGCTGGTCTGCCGCCAGGGACCGGGTCGATCCGGGCATCGTTTTCAATTTTGTCAGCGACAATGACATTATCGGGGGCAATTCCGGCTCGCCCGCCATCGACGCCCAGGGCCGTGTGCTGGGCGCGGTTTTTGATGGCAATATCGACAGCCTGGGCGGTGCCTTCGGCTTCGACGGCCGGGTCAATCGGACGGTGGCGGTTTCCACCGCCGCCATCACCGAGGCGCTGCGCAAAGTCTATGGCGCAGGCGATCTGGCCAAGGAGCTGACCGCGCGCAATTGACCTGATCGCGCCAATCGGGGCACGCCA
>Ga0157379_10006302_pt1 | contig 10216 bp, 6 predicted proteins | sample S25metaG_FD_121802 | JGI IMG/M metagenome (GOLD analysis project Ga0157379, IMG submission 121802) | Switchgrass rhizosphere microbial communities from Kellogg Biological Station, Michigan, USA - S2-5 metaG | ecosystem: Host-associated > Plants > Roots > Rhizosphere > Soil | place: USA: Michigan...
GGTTTCCGCGTGCACTCCGGGCACCGGCCTGGCGGTCGCGATGCTGACCTGGGCTTCCGTAGACATCGGGCATTCGATTGCCGTGCCGCCAACCTCGCCGTCACCCTGGGCCGCGTGCCCGTCGCCCAGGTAGAGCAGCGCGCCGGGCACGCACACCGGCAGGTACAGGGTGGAGCCGGCGACGAGTTCCTTGCAGTCGATGTTGCCCCCGCACGCGGCCCGCGGCGGGATCGTGGAGTGCTCGCCGGGCTCGGCCGGGGATAGCCCCATCACGCCGAGGAACGGGCCAAGCTGCCGGGACAGGCCCAGGTTGCAGGTGCCCCGGCCGGCGTCCGGGTCGAGGTCCCAGAGCAGCCAGCCGGGCGGCCCTTTCTCGATCCCGAGCCGCCTGGTCACCGGGGTGTCCAGGTGCGCAGCCGTCGTCCAGCCCCAGGGATCCGGGCGCAGATCGATCAGCCGCAGGGCCAGGGTGTCACCGGGCTCGGCGCCGCGGACCCGGATCGGCCCGGTCAGGCAGTGACCCCGGCCGGCCGGGAACATCTTCGGCTGCTCCTGGCCCGGCGCGGTCTGCCGGGCCAGGTAGCCCAGGGCGTCCAGCGACCGGACCACGACCGTGTCGCCCGGCTCGATGTCCAGCACCGGGGTGTGCTCCGGGCTGAACACGTCCGCGGTGGTCTCCGGGGCCGGGTCGAGCTTGTGCGTGGTCACTCCTGGGGCCCTCCGGTCAGCGGGTAGTGGCAGGCCACCGCGTGGAACCCGTTGGACGCGGCGAGCACCGGGGTCTCCGCGGCGCACTTGTCGGTGGCCAGCGGGCAGCGGGTGCGGAACCGGCAGCCGGACGGCGGGTTGATGGCCGAGGGCAGCTCGCCGCCCAGGCCGGCCGAGGCCTTGGCCCGCTCGCTTTCCGGGTCTGGCAGCGGGATCGACTCGATCAGCCCGGCCGTGTACGGGTGCCGGGGCGCGCCGTACACCTCGTCGCTGGTGCCCAGCTCGACCAGACGGCCCAGGTACATCACGCCGATCCGGTCGGCCAGGTACTTCAGCAGCGACAGGTCGTGCGAGATCACCACGTAGGTCAGCCCGTAGCGGTCCTGCAGCGAGCGCATCAGGTTGAGGATCTGGGCCTGGACCGACACGTCCAGCGCGGACACCGGCTCGTCCGCGACGATGATCTTCGGCCGGAGCGCCAGGGCCCGGGCCATCGCGATCCGCTGCCGCTGCCCGCCGGAGAACTCGTGCGCGTAGCGGCGGCCCGCGTCCGCGGGCAGGCCGACCGCGTCCAGAAGCTCCGCGACCTGAGCCCGCCGCTCGGCCCGGCTGCCCACGTTCTGCGCCACCAGCGGCTCGGCGACCAGGGCGGATACCGGCATCCGCGGGTCCAGCGCGGCTGAGGAGTCCTGGAACATCATCTGCAGGTCGCGGCGCTTGCGGCGGAACTCGGCGCCGCGCATGGCCACGATGTCCTGCCCGCCGAACATCACCTGACCGGCCGTGGGCCGTTCCAGGCCGACCATCATCCGGCCCATCGTGGTCTTGCCGCAGCCGGACTCGCCGACCAGGCCGAGGGTCTCCCCCGGGAAGACCTCCAGCGACACCCCGGAGACCGCCTTCAGCGCAAAGGCCGGCTGGAACAGCTTCCGGGACCGGACCCGGAACTCCTTGGACACGTCACTGACGGTCAGCAGCGGGGCGCCCGCACCGTCGCCGTTGGCACCCCGCTCGCGCAGCGCGGCCTCGGCCAGGGCGCTGATCGCGGGCTCCTTGGGGTGCAGGCAGGCGTGCAGGTGACCGGGCTCCGCGGCGCGCAGCCCGGGATCCTCGATCCGGCAGTCGTCCTCCGCGAACCGGCAGCGCGGCGCGAACCGGCAGCCGGTCAGCCGGCCGGTCAGCCGCGGCGGCGATCCCGGGATCACCGCGAGCTTGGCCTGCGAGTCGAGCTCCATGGTGGGCATGGACTCGAACAGCGCCTCGGTGTAGCGGTGCTTCGGGTCGGCGAACAGCGGGACGGTCCGTGCCTGCTCGACGATCCGCCCGGCGTACATGACCGCCACCCGGTCCGCGTAACCCGCGATCACGCCCATGTCGTGGGTGATGAGCAGGACCGCCATGTCCAGGCGCGAGCGCAGCCCGTCGATCAGCTCCAGGATCTGGGCCTGGATGGACACGTCCAGCGCGGTGGTCGGCTCGTCCGCGATCAGCAGCTTGGGCTCGTTGAGCAGGCCGATGGCGATCATCGCCCGCTGCCGCATGCCGCCGGACAGCTGGTAGGGGTAGTCGGTGAGCCGCTCGGCCGGGCGCGGCATGCCGACCAGGCCGAGCACCTCAACGGCGCGGGTGGTGGCGGCCCGGTGGGAGGCGCCGGTGTGGATCCGGTAGGCCTCGCGCAGCTGGCTGCCGATGGTCCGGGTCGGGTTCAGCGAGGTCATCGGGTCCTGCGAGATCAGCGCGATGTCGTTGCCGCGCAGCCGGCGCAGGGCGGCCCCGTCCAGCGCGGTGAGCTCGACGCCGTCGAACTTGACTGACCCGGCGGTGACCGACCCGCCGGCCGGCAGCAGCCGCATGATCGACATCCCGGTCATGGTCTTGCCGGAGCCGGACTCGCCGACCAGGCCGAGGATCTCGCCCTTGTCGATGCTGAACGTGACCCCGTCCACCGGGCGGACCCGTGCTTCCCTGGTCACGATCTCCGTGCGCAGGCCGGTGACCTCGAGCAGGCTCATGCGCTCTCCTCCGGCCGCGGCACGTCCGCTTCCTGCCGGGCGGCCAGGGCCGCGAGGCCGCCGCGGCGGCTCCGGCCGGTCAGCATCGTGGACAGGCTGAACCGGACGCCGTCCCGCGGGTCCAGGGCGGTCATCAGGTAGTCCCCGACGAAGTTCGCGGCCAGGATCGTGATCGTGATGGCCAGGCCGGGGAAGGTGGACAGCCACCACGCGGTGGACAGCTGGTTGGCGCCCGCGGCCAGGTCGCTGCCCCAGTCCGGCTGCGGCAGCTGCACGCCCAGGCCGAGGAAGCTCAGCGTGGTCGCGGTCAGCACAGCCCAGCCGATCGCGCTGGTGCCCAGCACCACGACCTCGGTCAGCAGGTTCGGGATCAGGTGCCGGAACGAGGTCCTGGCGCCGGTCGACCCCATGACCCGGGCCGCCTGCACGTACTCCACCGACCGCAGGGTGCGGACCGAGGCCTCCACGATCCGGGCGAAGCCGGGGGTGAACGCCACCCCGATCGCGATCACGATGCTGGGGATGCCGGCCCCGGCGACGGAGATCAGGATCAGCGCGATCAGGAGCACCGGCAGCGCCAGCAGCACGTCGATGATCCGCATGATCACCGAGTTGAGCCAGCGCGGCGAGACGCCGGCCACCACGCCGAGCGCGACCCCGGCCAGCGTGGCCAGCACCACGCCGAGCAGGCTGGCCACCAGCACCGGGCGCGCCCCGTAGACGGTCCGGCTGAACACGTCGCGGCCCAGCTGGTCGGTGCCGAACCAGTACGCCGAGCTGGGCGGCTTGAGGATGTTGTCGCTGGTCGCGATCGGCGACGTGTGCGCGATCAGCCCGGGGAAGAGCAGCAGCACGATCGTCGCCAGGGTCGCGATGACCAGGGCCGCCTGGCCCAGCCGCTTGAAGACCGGGGTGGGCGGCGTGGGTTCACCCAGGACGAGGGCGCCGGCCGTCGCGGTCGTCGTAGCCATGCTCAGCCCTTTCCGTGGCGCTGCGGTGCCGGGCCCATCAGGCGAGCCCGGCCGAGCGGGTCCGCGGGTCGACCGCGCCGACGATCAGGTCGATGATGAGGTTGATGATCACGTAGGCGATGCCGATCACGACCACGGCGCCCTGCACCACCGGGATGTTCTTGTTGGTGATCGCGGTGGCCAGGAAGCTGCCCAGGCCCGGGCGGCCGAAGATGACCTCGGTGATCGCCGCGCCGGTCAGGATGTTGCCGAACTGCAGGCCGATGGTGGCGATGGCCGGGATGGACGAGTTGCGGAACGCGTGCCGCATCATCACCCGCCACTCGGTGCAGCCCCGGGCCCGCGCCGACTTCACGTACTCGCTGCGGTACTGCTCGATCAGCCGGCCCCGGACCAGCCGGGTCAGGATCGCCGCGTAACCCCAGCCCAGCGATATGGCCGGCAGGATCAGGCCGCTGAACTGCCCGTTGTCGATCGCGGGCAGCCACTGCAGCCGGACGCTGAAGATCAGCACCAGCACCAGGGCCAGGAAGAAGTACGGGATGGCCACGCCCAGGAACGACACCGCGCGGGACACCCGGTCGGCCCACGAGCCGGGGAAGGCCCCGCCGACCATGCCGAGCGGAAAGCCGACCACGATGGCCACCGCGATCGCCGCGAACGCCAGCTCCAGGGTGCTCGGCGTGCGCGAGAGGATCTCGTGCGCGACCGAGTTCTGGGTCAGGTAGGACGTGCCCAGGTTGCCGTGCAGCAGCTGCTTGAGGAAGTCCACGTACTGCTGCCAGAGCGGCTGCTCGAGGCCGAGCTGCCGGCGCAGGTTGGCAAGCTGCGCCGGCGTCGCGTCGGTCCCGAACAGGATGATCTTGGCCGGGTCGCCGGGGACGACGTGGACCAGCAGGAACGCAATCAGCGTGATCCCGAGGACCACCGGCAGCGCGGCGGCAAGACGGCGAAGGATGTACGCCAGCACGTCAGGAGACGGTGGCCGTATGGAACATGAGGTATCCGTTCAGAGTCGTGGTCACGCCCTTCACCTGCGGCTGCATGGTGAACGGGAAGTTGCTATCCCACATCGGCAGGTACATCGTGTCCTTCATGAGCTGCATGGACACCTGCTCGTAGAGAGCGTTCCGCTTGGCGTCGTCGGCGGTGTGATTCGCCTTGGCGATCATCTGATCGACCTTCGGGTTGTTGTAGTGCGACCAGTTGAACCCGGACTTGATCGCGTCCGAGTTCACCCAGATGTTAAGCAGGTACGGGTCCATGCCGAAGTAACCAAACGCACCCAGGTTGTGCAAGCCCCCGTTGAACGAAGCCTGCGCGGTGGCGAACGGCTGGACCGCGGTCTTCGAGCTGAAGCCGACCGCGCTCAGCTCGGAGGTGACGAACTGCACCGGCAGCTCGAACCCGGCGTTGCTGAACAGGATCACGTTCAGGAACAGCTTCTCGCCGTTCTTGGTCCGCACGCCGCCTGAGCCCATCTTCCAGCCCGCCTGGCTGAGCAGGTCGTTGGCCTTGGTCGGGTTGTAGGAGTACAGCTGCGCCGACTCCTTGCTGTAGCCGGGGGTGATCGGCGTGAGGACGCTGTGCGCGGCCACGTCGACGCCGAACAGCACGTCCTTGACCAGCTTCTCCTGGTTGACCGCGTACATGATGGCCTGGCGGACCAGCGGGTCGTCGGTCGGCGCCTTGGTCACGTTAATCGGCAGCCCGGCCGGGGTGCCGATGGCCGGCACTGTGAGCTGCTGATACTTGCCGGACTTCTGGGCCGCCGAGACGTCGTTGGGCGGCAGGCTCATCGCGATCTGCAGCTGGCCGGACTGGAGCGCGTTGTACCGGCCGCTGTCGTCGGTGACGATCCGGAAGATCAGCTTGTCCAGCTTCGCCGGGCCGGTGCTTCCGATGGCCGCCGGGCCCCATTTGTAGTCCGGGTTGCGCTCCAGGTTGAGCGCGGCGCCGGTCTGATAGCTGACGAACTTGAACGGGCCGGTGCCGGTCGGGTGGTTCCCGTAGCCGGTCGGGCCGTACTTCTGCAGCGCGGTCGGCGAGGAGATGCCGAAGTTGCCCGCGGCCTGCTGGTGCAGGAACGAGGCGTTCGGCTCGCTGAAGTGGATCTCGACCGAGTACGGGTCGATGATCTTCGTCTCCTTGTAGGGGCCGAGCGCGCCCAGGCCGCTCTTGGACTTGGTGGCCGGGTCAACCACGTGGTCGTAGGTGGCCTTGACCGCGGTGGCGTCGAACTTGGTGCCGTCGTGGAACGTGACGCCCTTGCGCAGCTTGAACGAGTAGACCGACGCGTCCGGGGAGACCGTGTAGCTCTCGGCCAGGCCGGGCACGAACCGGCTGCCCTGGCCGCCCTCGCCGGGCAGCCACCAGACCAGCGGGTCGAATATGGCCAGACTGAGCATCAGGCTCAGGGCCAGGCCGGTGGCGCCGGGGTCGAGGGTGTCCGGCGGTGCGGAGATGCCCATCGTCAGCGTGCCGCCCGACGTCCCTGAGCTGCCGCCCGAGGCCGTGGACGGGCTGCTGCTGCCGCAGGCGGCCAGCAGCGGGGCCAGCCCGAGCCCGGCCGCGAGGGTGGCACCCGCGCCGAGCGCCTGCCGTCGCGAGACCAGCCCGGCTGGCACGTCGGCCGCGGGCATCAGCCCGGGAATCTGAGGACGGATCTGATCGCTCATCGGCGCGCTCCTTCAGTGACCGCGGGGAAACGGGGCAGGGGGCACCAAGACTGAGGCGATCTGTATCCTGTATACGCAAATGTCAAGCGCTGGACCGCTTCAGCCTGGCAAATCAGCTGCTTTCGTGGAAGCAAGGCTAGCATATGAACCCCCGGTTGACTCTAGTAAGATAAAACCCGTATACAGTTGGTAGCCGACCGCCACCTGGGGTGCCAGACGCACTACCCCGGCGGTCTGGATCCGCGGGCCGGGACGGCCGCGGGACAAGAGACTTGGTGGGGGCCGGCCGGTGGGTGCCCTGAACCGGCGGCCGGCCTCTGCCTACCAGCCGGCGGGCGGGCCTGACGGGCCGCGCTGGCGCCGGTTGGTCTCGTAGCGGACGCTCAGCACGTGGTGACGGCCGGCCGCTTCGGCCAGGTCAGGGTCGCCCGCCTCGATCGCGTTGATCAGCCAGTGGTGCTCCGACCAGGCCGCCGGGGTCTGCAGCGGGGCGCTCTGCCTGAGCAGCCACTGGCCCCTCCTGACCATCGGGATCGCGAGCCCGATCAGATAGGTGTTGCCGGTCATCTCGAAGATCAGCGAGTGCAGTTCGGTGTGCAGCAGAGACAGTGCGTCGAGGTCGAAACCCTCAGCCGAGGACTCCACCAGGGCCAGGATGGCCCGCATGCGCTCGAGGTGGCTGCGGTCCGGCGAGCTGGCCGCGAGCCGGGCGCCGAGCGGCTCCAGGGCCAGCCGGACCTCGAACAGGTCGGCCGCCTGGGACGAGGACAGGGTCGCCACGAAGGCCCCGCGACGGGCCGTGACGTCGAGGAACCCCTCCCCTTCCAGCAGCCGGATGGCCTCCCTGATCGGGTTCCGTGACACGCCGAGCTGCTCGGCCAGCCGGTCCTCGGTCAGCCGCTCCCCCGGCCGCAGCGTCCCGTCAAGGATGAGCCTGCGCAGCTCGGTCGCGACGAGATCACGGAGCGGCTGGTGAGACCGGCCGACGTTCCCCGCCTCGGTAATCGACGTCATGGTCGTTTATTGTATGCAAATGTGGGTTCCCGCGCGGGAACTCACGCGCGCGGGGTGAGCGGCACCCCTGATCTGGCGTGCCCGCAGCCAGCATGCGGTGACCTCGGTGGATATCAATTGCACTGCTAGCAGGGCAAGTCTCTTGACGTACGACTGTTACTTAGTTAGCTTTCCTATCAACCGATTCAAGAACAGGGCCCTTGACAAAGCGTTCGTAAGCCACGGTTCTCCGGGCCGCGGCCGAGCATGGCTGCCTGCGCCCGCTTCTGCGCCGGCGCGAGAACCGCCGGGACGGCGGCAGGCAGCCCGACCTGGTGTCACTCACAGCAGAACGGGAACGATCATGGGCGATTCAGGCAACCCCGGCACGCCCGCATCACGGCTCAGCCGGCGGACCTTCCTGGGCGGCGCGGCCGCGGTCGGCGCCTTCGGGATCACCGGCGGAGCGCTGGCCGGCTGCGCGGAAGGCTCTAGCCCGTCCTCGTCCGGGGGCGGCGGCTCGTCTGGCCCGGCGGCCGCGGCGATATCCGTCGGCGTGTTCCAGAACCCGGACTCGCTGGACCCGGGCCAGACCGGCCTGATCACCGTGGCGCAGGTCCTGAGCACTATCTTCGACACGCTGATCTGGAAGTTCCCGAACGACCCGAAGTACTACCCGGGCCTGGCCGAGAGCTACACGGTCTCCCCCGACGCCAAGACCTACACGTTCAAGCTGCGCCAGGGCGTCAAGTTCCACGACGGCACCCCGTTCGACGCGAACGCGGTCAAGGCCACCTTCGACCACATCGTGGACCCGAAGACGAAGTCGCTGTCGGCCATCGGCGCGCTGGGCCCGTACCAGGAGACCAAGGTCGTCGACAAGTACACCGCGCAGGTGGTGTTCTCCGCGGCCAACGCCGCGTTCGTGAACGAGATGTGCCAGCTGACCATGGCCATCTCCTCGCCGGCCGCGCTGAAGAAGTACGGCTCCGGCTACAACCAGCACCCGGTCGGCACCGGGCCGTTCGTGTTCAAGCAGTTCATCAACAACGACCGCGTGGTGGTGACCAGGAACCCGGACTACAACTGGGCGCCCACCCCGCTGGGCAGCGGGCCCGCGAAGCTCAGCCAGATCACGTTCCGGATCCTGCCCGACCCGTCCTCGCAGGCCAACGCGCTGACCACGGGCGAGATCCAGATCGCGCAGAACCTGAACCCGGGCGACGTCCAGTCCGCGGTCAGCGCGGGCAAGAAGAAGCTCACCGCGCTGTCCACCGGCATGCCCTACTGCATTCTGGCCAACAACGCCAAGCCGCCCACCGACGAGCTGGCGGTCCGGCAGGCCATCGAGTTCTCGGTCAACACCAAGGCCATCATCGACACCCTGTTCAAGGGCCTGTACACGCCGGCCACCAGCGTGCTCACCCCGACCACGCAGGGCTACAACCCCGACCAGGTGCTCTACAAGTTCGACCCGGCCCGGGCCGCGCACCTGCTGGACGGCGCGGGCTGGACGAAGTCCGGGAGCACCAGGTCCCGCAAGGGCCAGCCGCTGGAGCTGCAGTTCATCAACATCGCGAACTTCGGCTTCGACGGCATCTCCCAGCTGATGCAGGCCCAGCTGGCCGAGGTGGGCTTTAAGACCACGATCACCGACCAGGCGTTCCCGGCCGTGGGCACCACCTACAACCAGGGCAAGCACAACCTGGCCGACTGGTTTTACTACGACGTGGACCCGTACCTGTACAACTCGGTGTTCACCACCAAGCAGATCAAGGCCGGGTTCAACTGGTCGCACTACAGCAATCCGTCGGTGGACGCGGCCATCGCCAAGGCCAACACCGACCCGAACACGGAGTCGCGGACCCAGCGGTACGAGGCGATCACGCTGACCCTGGCCAAGTCCGCGAGTGTCATCCCGATCTACAACCTGGAGAGCATCGTCGTGACCCAGCCGAACATCGCCGGCATCAAATTCTCCTCGGTAGGCCAGCCGCTGTTCCACTCGGCCACGGCCTGACCGCCGGCGGCGCTGGCGCCCATGCTGGTCTTCATCCTGCGGCGGCTGCTGGCCGCGATCCCGGTGCTGTTCGGGATCACGGTGCTGGTGTTCCTGATCCTGCACCTGATCCCTGGCGACCCGGCGCAGATCCTGCTGTTCGGCTCCGGGGCCACCCCTGCGCAGGTGGCCGCCCTGGACAAGCAGCTCGGGCTGACCGGCTCGATCTTCTCCCAATACGGCCATTACGTGGTGCAGCTGCTGCACGGGAACCTGGGCTACTCCTACGCGTCCCACGAAACGGTCCTGACGGAGATCAGCCAGCAGCTGCCGTACACCATCAACCTGGCGCTGGGCGGGCTCGTGGTGGCCCTGGGCGTGGGCATCCCGCTGGGCATCGCCGCGGGCGTCCGGCCCGGCGGGGTGACCGACAAGGTCGCCACCGGGGTGGCCGTGCTCGGGGTCGCCATCCCCTACTTCTGGCTGGCGATCCTGCTCGTGCTGCTGTTCGCGGTGAAGCTGCGGGTGCTGCCGGCGCTGGGCACCGGTTCTGTGAACGCGCTGATCCTGCCGGCCATTGCGCTGGGCTGGGGGTTCGCGGCGATCATCGCCCGGCTGCTGCGGAACAACCTGATCGAGGTGTACCAGAGCCCGTACATGATCGTGGCCCGGGCCAAGGGCCTGTCCGAGTGGCGGCTGCTGTGGCATCACGCGCTGCGGAACGCGATCTCCTCCACGGTCACGATCGTCGGGCTCCAGTTCGGCTACCTGCTGGCCGGCGCAGTGGCGATCGAGGTCATCTTCGGCCGGCCCGGGCTCGGCGCGTTCCTCGTCGCCCGGATCCAGCAGAAGGAC
>Ga0157379_10006307_pt1 | contig 10214 bp, 12 predicted proteins | sample S25metaG_FD_121802 | JGI IMG/M metagenome (GOLD analysis project Ga0157379, IMG submission 121802) | Switchgrass rhizosphere microbial communities from Kellogg Biological Station, Michigan, USA - S2-5 metaG | ecosystem: Host-associated > Plants > Roots > Rhizosphere > Soil | place: USA...
AGATTTTGTATATGCGTTATTAACCTAAATCTGACGACCTAAGAGCTCCTGGTCTATCTCTTCGACCAAATCAGGTCTGATTAGGAAAAATGGATTTTTGCGACATACTTCCCGCCCGGCTACCTATCCCACCTAAATAACGGCGTGCTAGCTACCCATTTAGCCAATTGCGACAAAGGAAGACGTGAGAATTTTTTTTTGGGACGATCGTTTATAAACCATCCTGCAAATATTCTGTGAAATCCACGACTCACATGCATAGCGCACGTAATTAAAACGGCAGTGAGATATTCGGTGCTTGCTACGTATGAAATGTCTTCAAGCTTTTTGCTGATTTTCTTTTCATTAGGGAATGCTACAATTTTCAGTTCGTGAACATCTTTCTTTCCAGTTTGACCATGGCGCTCCTCCGTCCTAATTCTTCCTCCACCAATGAGCTCCGAGGGAGCAAGAACAAGGTCTCCAGCTCTGGCCATTGGATGATATACCGTTCTAAGGAGCGTTCGAAGATGCTCCATTTCCCTTGATAGAAGGAGGACGGAGCGTTTCCGTGATTTCTTTGCCCATCGATTCGCGTTTGGGGCGGCCCAAGTGTGGGTATTCTAACCAGAGAAACCAGTCATACAGACCAGTCTATGTAAACGTTTTGCAAATCACCCAAAAGTCCCAGAACAAGACAACTCAAAATTGGATCTAATTTGAAAGAAATATATCTCACACACCGGATATAACATTCTACTGGAAACGACCAAACTGTGCAAGTTATTTACAATTTCCTCGATGGAGGTTTCACGGTCCCACCCTAACAAATTTTTTTTTTTGATTAATCACGGCCGAAGATACTAAATTCCTCACAGTGAACATAAAGAATGTCGATATAGGATGTCCTTAATTTCTTCAAGCTAGCCTCAACAGATAATGTTATTGACTTGCTATTATTGCTGGTATGATTAATTTAGATTTTTATGTCTGTATTAACAAATTTGTAATTCTCGGTGTATTTGACCGCAATGACAAGCTGATTGCGGATTTCACGCTTCTCTGCCCACTTGCCAATACGTTCTCATCTTCATACCTATTGGCTGTGTCGATGAAGTGTCCCTGTAGGTTCAATTATCAGAAGTACTCAAAATCCATAGAGATATAATTCACCCTGCATTGAAGTAAGTATCTAAAAGAATTGATAGACGGTTATTTATACTTCGTTCCCACACCTCCCGCTACACATTTAAACCCAACATTACCTGTTCTGAGGATTAGATGAGATAATTTAATTCCAGCAGCGGGTGATAGAACAAGATACCTGCCAAGCTTCCTCGAAGGTAATAGAGGAAGTGACCAAAGCGGTATGATTAATTGGATGCTAATTAGAGTTCAATACGATTGAGCGGATTTCCCTGGAGTCTTTCAGAATCGGAAGCCGGCTTTGAGGACCCACTAAACTATCTCCACGTTGTACCACTCCCTACTGGCATGCCTTGAAGGGGAAGCGCAGCCCTTATTGTACGGGTCTCACTAGTGTATACTAAAAGGAGAGCATTGTCAATGATGTGACAAAGTTGTATTAGTAAATCATTGGCATAGAAGAATTATTCTTCACTTGACTTACACGACGACAAGAGAAAAATTTATAACCTCAAGCAATGTCAAAATACTGCCCAGGCGAACTCGCAAGATAAACAACTCACAGCGGATATGGTTATCCATACAATAATTCCAGCCGTTGTTCTTTCTTTGCAGGTAGGGCATCAACCTCGAGAGATAAAGATCCCCTTAGTTTCATCTCTAGAGTCTTCAGTTGTTCCAAAAAGCCCGAATTGGGACAAACAGCAGGCCTTGCACGGATAATGGTCCCCAAAGCTTCTTTTAAAGACATCTCATAGTTCTTCATCAGATAAGCTGCAACAATTGTCGGAGAGCGAGATACTGCGGCAGAGCAATGGACGAGAATCTTGCCGTTGGCTGCTTTGGCTGCTTCAATTATAGTGCCCGCGTTCTCGCTCACTTCTTCAATAGACGATGAGATATCATCAGCAAGCGACAGACGGTTGTAGGCAACTCCCCGTGAATCTCTGGACACAGGAGTGGCGCCGATACTGAGAACGTGGGTGATGCCATGCGCCGTGAGGAACTGCGTGGAGGCAGCTGTGCGTGGACCTAGGTATAGATAGGGACTGAGAATGAGACCCCCCGCGTGTTTGTTCTTCGCAACTTTCTTCGCATCCTTTGGTCTTTTCTCCATTTTTGCGTATAAGAGAACGATGGCGGAAGGATAGCCACACACCGTAAGCATGGCTCAGTGAGTAAAGTCTCACGACCGGTAGACGCTCATGCCTGCGTGATCCCAAGTTCGAATTTCAAGGCCAGAAAGAAGTTGCAGCGGCTACACTAGGGCTATAAGTACACAATAGAAATATATGTAAAAATGGTGTCCTGGAAGTAGGAATATTTTAGGCACCAGTACATTTTACAACTTGCTCCACAATTTCTTTAGCAGCACAAGGTCAAATCTGGAATATAAGTGTTTGAGAAATTCTCTAGAACAAACTAGTATAGCAACTCTGCAACATTTAACCTTTGTTTCTGCTGTGTAGCTGCTACAAACTGGGGCCAAAGGGTAATTTACTAGTAAATCGTGAAATATTACCCCAAAACTCCATATTGAGAGCTCTACACCAGAAGCCAGAAGAAGGACTGAAAACAACATCAAGGTTCCAATGGCAGTTTTGTAGAGAATTTCCAAGGTGTAATCTAGATTTGCCTCTAAAAACATTCATGGACCAAGCTGTAAAATGCATGCCCCGATACAGTGGTGAAAACGTGGAGTGGCAAGTACAAGCTCACAAATAATTGGGGGGGAAACCAAAGTTGAATGGAAGAACGCTTTCCAATGTGCCTCGATGTTGGCGATGAGATATTCGACTTTACGGCTGCCGAAGATAAGAAAAATAGAACGTTTTCTATATGAGAAAATTTCGATCCATAACCTCATGAATCATTATCTTGAAGCAATACCGTATGCATAAAATAGGCGGTAACGACAGCAGTTATATGTTGTGAACCCACAGCTTTCGCTGATTTGGTCAAAAAGGTAGATCAGGAGCCATTAGGTCGTCAGATTTAGGTTAATAATACATAGACAAAATCTGACCGACCCACCAAAAGCCCAGTCAGACATAATCAGGTCCGTCAGGCTCTTCAGCGAAACCCGATCTCTGAGACACACTAGTCTGACAACGGCGCTGCTCTTCTTCGTCTGTTCGGATTTTACCTCCAGCAACAATTCCCCAAGGAGCAAGGGCAACACCCTCAGCTCCGGCCATTGGGACGTTGTGACGCTCAACGGAACGGTCGAGAATGCTCCATTTGCTTTAGTGGACACAAAAAGAGTCTTACCGTGGTCTCAGATAGACCAATTGGCTAGTTTTCACGATGATCCAGGCGATCATATCCTAGGGAATATTAATAGTTGTTTTGTTCCAGTGGAAGTGTATTGTACTACCGAGATTCCCTAAGCCAGGTTAGATAACTAATACGACAAATATAGTTCGCGTACTGGATGGAGAACTATTCCAGAAACAACCAAACTATATAAATCGTTCATGACCCCTTCAATAGATGCTTCAGTGTCCTACCCCGGAAAATAATCGCTGATTAAATCGCGCGGAGGAAGTGAACACAAAGAATATCGACATAGGACGTTCTTAATTTCAAACTCGCCTCGACGGGCAAAATTCCCAGACTTGCCGTGGTTTTTATGCCTGGAGCATCATAGGTATAGTCTGTGGTGTACTTGGTCACAGTAGTTATGACAAGTTGATCGGGTATTCTCCGCTTCTCTACCCATCGCCAACAAGTTCCTTTGAAGATTATCTTGATACTTGCTAGCAATATCAATGAAATGTCCCTGTGAGTTCTCACGGTATAAGTGCAATGCATTGGAGGGGACGGAATCTACTCCGGCATCGAAATAGACGTTCAAAAGCTCGAAAGGGGTTCTTTATCTATAGGGTCGAAACCTCCGGCTTCGGTTTTGCCCCCAATACCCAAAAATTTCAGGCATAACGGAGACACTCATATTCAGGAATGAGGTAAAAGAATATGGTAGCGTCCAAGTGTCGTTGGAGGTTCTGCGGCAGGAGGCCACATCGACATGATAAGGCCATAACGGAGGAGAGAGTTTTGAAAGTGATGAAGTCCTAGGGAGAGTCGGAAAGTCGGAAAGGATGAAGACTTGCCTTGCAATCAATAGAGAAATATACACCTTCCGTACCTGGTATATGATCTAACTAGGAAATGGTTCAAGGATTCAGAAGAAATTTTGTTCTCGTGAGCTCCTACGTCGACAAGGATGAAAGCCTTTCCAGCACACTTACTGTTCGTTAGTACTCCCCATTAGCTAGTAAACACTTCAGGGGACTTGGTGACGTTGGCCTAGATGCTGTTGTCGTTTACGCTGCTCAAACCTCCCCGAGGCCAGGGCTGAGATAGGAAAGCAATCATAGAAGTCCTCTAGCCTTGAGACTGGGTAAACTTGTCCGGCGACAGAGAGAGTGCCATAACCAACGTCTAGCTAGCGAGCGACTTCTCCGCACAGTGTCGTTGAGTTGTAGACTTCGGATTCTGGAATCCATTTCAATTTCTCCTGATTGAAGCTGTCTGCTTACTCTTTTGACCAGTCTAACGACGGCGCTCCTCCTCTTCCTCTGTTTGTATTTGCCCTCCATCAATGACTTCGGGGAGCAAGGACAAGGCCTTCAGCTCGGACCATGGGGATGATGTCATGTTCGAAAGAACGATCGAGGATACTCCACTGGCCCTGGTAGGCGCAGAAAGGAGTCTTACCATGTCCCTGGCCCACTGGTTAACCTTAAAAACAATCCAAGCTGGGGTATCCCAAGGAGTATTAGGACTAAAGCCTGTTCCAACACCACAATTGCCTTACCGAAACGCCCTGGCCACGGAGTCTAAATAAATAAACTATTTTCAAAAATATATCCCACATACCAAATATAGGACTTTTCCGGGCGGCACTGTGTAAGTTTTTCATCACCTCCTCAACGGAAGTCTCGTAGTTCCACCCTGATCAATAGATTGTTAAATAAATTCGACCCAGGAGGCTGAAACACGCACAGTGGACATAAATAATGTCGATGCCTAATTTCTTCAAACTGGCCTCAACAGACAGATACATTGACTTGCTACTGTTCCCGGCATAGTTGATCTTGGTCTTGATATCAGCAGCGCCGCGTTTATAACTGGCGCCGTACTTTGTAGCAATCACAAGTTGATCGTGGATGCCACGCTTCTCTGCCCATTCACCAATGAACTCCTTGGTGTACAAACTATTCATCACCTCCTCCTCCGATGGAAGTCTCATAGTCCCACCTGATCAACAGATTATTAACTAAATTTGACCCAGGGAGGAAAATGCTTTTTCTCGGGGCTCTTGGCTATAAATTTTCATTCCCAGAATAAGTTCTTATTTAGTGATTCCTTTAATACCTTTGTCTCCTTCAGAGAGGAATTGGAAGAAACCAATAATTCTTCAAGGGAATATTGCGCCATCTTGGCCGTTTGGCCTACATTGGTGCCGTAAATTGTAAAATCATGAGAGTGGGGCCTAGGCTCACCACAGTACACGTTCATATGGGGACAGAAGCTAGATTCGAAAGATATACTTTGAAATGGGTGAAATAGGGGGGCTTATAGCTTATAGCCTGAATCCCCAGCGCAGCGTCTGGGTCATTTCCTCGATAAATTGAACGTGACTCATTTAAATTTGAGTTGTAACGAAGTTTATCAACGGAGGACACTTCACAAAGATACAATAGAAAATGGACTGGAGTACATGCAAGTCAAGGGAAATATCGGGACGTTCACTCAGGTTTCGGAATGGCTGGTCCATTCTCCCATCTATCAACATGTCCAGACGCTTTGATAAATCTACTGACGGAGGTGCCGTCACCCTACACAACCTGTCAGGATATTCGGGATTAAATTATGAGCACCAACTCACAATCATGGCACCAGGGAACCCGAGGTCAAATGCAAGGACGCTGTCCAATTCTTTGATCTGTTCTGGAGTGAGCGTAATATCGAGGGCCTCGACGTTCGCCATGAGTTGCTCGACCTTGCGGCCACCAACAATAGGGAAGACGTAGGAAGTTTTCTGTAAGGAGAAAAACCGGTCAATATAACCGTAATTCCATACTAGATTACCCGATGACAAACACTTACGTGCATAACATACGCAATTGCAACAGCAGTAATATGTTTCGCGCCGATAGCCTTCGCAACTTCTTCAAGTTTGTTACTTATCTTCTTTTCATCGGGAGAACGTTGCCAATCTCCAAACATAGTTCGTCCCTTCTCACCGGTCTGGAGGCGACGCTCCTCCTCTTCATCTGTTCGAATCTTCCCTCCTCCAACGACACCCCAAGGGGCAAGGGCGAGGCCTTCGGCTCTGGCCATCGGAATGATGTCACGTTCGAAAGAACGATCGAGGATGCTCCATCTGCCTTGGTAGATACAAAAAGGAGTCTTGCCATGGTCCCTGGCCCATTGGTTGGCTTTAGAGACGATCCAAGCTGGGGTATCCTGAAGAGAATTAGCGTTATAGCCAGTTCCAATACCACAATTGCCTTACAGAAATGCCCTAATAGCCGTGGTTTCCGATAAATAAAACATATACTTTGTGAATATGCATATCACGTACCAGATATAGGACTTTGCCTGCCACCACAAGATTGTGTAGGTTGTTCATCACTTCTTCGACGGAAGTTTCGTAGTCCCACCCTGGTCAATAGATTATTAACTAAATTTCATGCCAGAGGCTGGAATGCGTACAATGGACATAAAGAATGTCAATATATGAGGTTCGCAATTTCTTCAAACTGGCCTCGACAGACAAATGCATTGACTTGCTATTGTTACCGGTATAGTTGATTTTGGTCTTGATATCAGCAGCGCCGCGACTATAATCTGTTGTGTACTTGGTCGCGATAACGAGTTGGTCGCGAATGCCACGTTTCTCTGCCCATTCGCCGATAAAACTTTCGGAGGACCCATCTTGGTAATTATTGGCGGTATCGATGAAATTTCCCTGCCAATCGTTAAATTACACGTAATTCCCTAGAGACGAAAAATTCACCCCAGCATCGAAATAGGCGTCCAAGAGCTTGAAAGAGGATTCTTTGTCCATAGCTCCCATACCGCCTGCAGCCCATTTATCACCAATGCTCATAGCACCGAGGCAGAGGGGGGACACTCTGATTCCAGCATGAGGCGAAAGAATGCGGTAGCGTCCAAGCTTCGTCGAAGGTGGTGGAGGTGGTGCCCAGAGCGACATAGTGGAGATATAAAACTGAGAAAACGGGGTACGAGTTGGAGTGGTCACTAGTTTTCACCGGAAATGTCGACCTTATATACCTTTCAGCTTCTGTGAATAATTCAAGCGGAATCAACTTACAAGTTGCCAACGTCATTATGAGGTTGCTTCCGACATCGGCACGCTGATACACGTATGAGTACAATGCTCTGGAAGTCAAGCGTAGACGGCTCGAGTCACTTTGTGGATGACGTTGCCCTCGGTGCCGTTTAAGGCTCCGGCAATAGGCAGGAAGAGGAATGATATGAGAAGTCAGCGATTCGGAAATTCTGCTCAAATTAAATATCCTTACTCAGCAGGTCCGAGCTTACGTTGCTTCCGTCGCGCATCTATTGAAGCCTCGTAGAAAACGAAATTAATATTATCTTTACAAAGAGAGGTTTCAGGAGAGACGTACACATGTGTCGCCGGCGGCTAAATGACTAGCCAGCAGGCGATATGGATGGCCACCTGGGTGGTATCGTCGCTAACATAGCCATCCTTTCGCTTACACCGCGAAGCGTACCCATTGGCGCCCTCCTTTCAGCAGCCGACCTTGCGCGTACTGACGCGTCCCTTCAACCCAACCATTGAACTTCGAGATGTCATAGGTAAGTTGGACATTGCACCTCTAGTCGACTGTTGCCCATGCTTATTATTTCTGATGTTTGTTTACCCGTCTGCTCCCTCATTGCGATGTAGAGACTTTTTAGGAACTACATGCTCATTGTTAATGGTAAGTAAATCTTCCTGTTGCAAAGATACCTATTCTGACCGGGTGGACAGCTACAGGCACACTGTCCAACTCTGCACATTTCTTGCATCTTATGGACAAACTATTACGTGTCCTCCCCCCACTTCAAAGTCCAGCGGGATGGTACAATTGTAAGAACTAAATCATCCTTCCCAAATACGTATCTAACCTTCCCCGCTAGCCAGATGGTATGCTTCCCCTTTCCTCAGTGATTACTTGGTTTTTCCAGCTCCCTCTGCACAATCTTGGTATAGGGTGCGGTGGCTGAATAGATCTATTTTATCACATTTTTCGAATTATTCGGTTTTACATGAATATAACTTGGAAGGCAGTCTAGAAAACCATCAACTACCCTGGATCCGACAAATGCGATACCCTACCACTAGCTAGCTGGCCGCGGTTGTCTGCACTTGCATCGCTAGGTCGGCTAAAGACCGCTAGTGGAAGTTAGATAGATGTGAACAATTTAGGGGAGCTATAGAGTAGGGAAGATAGCCAGGTTATCTACTTCCAGCGAGAAGTTGACCACTTCCCTGATACTGAGGGAGTTGACATCCTCCTAACTATAGAAGATAAAATGAGCGAATAGTTTAAGTTTGCGAAATTCTGTGATAGAACGATTAAAATAAGCAGAGGACCCGAGGGGATGAAAGGGATGTACACACTTGGATAAACCAATAATACACCAGTTTTCTGACCAGTAACTGATAGAACCAGAGGTTTTACATGGTTTTACATGGGAGTCACAAGTTCATTAGTACGCTTCGCCTATGTTTCTAATGTGTAAAGACTCCAAAAAAAAGATGGGGTCGACGGAGCAAAGTAGTGGAGAAGTAAAGTTCCTACGACGGAGTGGGGATGCGCCCCTGAATATTCATTATTCGTTTGATCTCCCCTCCTTCGTCCGTTTTTAACAACCCCAGCCGGAAGAAATTTCCTAAACAGCCACTCCAACTCAATTATCCAATTATCTAATCGGACAGTCACACTCTTCTTATTGGTGGTCTTCGTATATGTCTAAGATCGAGTATCTCCCATAGCTCATCCAACTTAAATTAAGGACGAGAAGGGCCTTATGTGCGGTGTGATCAATCAACCTGGCTCAGTATTATTTAAATATGGGAGGCTCGTCGACTTTATATTCACACAGAAAGCATGTATTCTGGGGGCAATCATACAAGAAACTAGGCAACAGTACCACCACCAACACCACTCTTCGAAGCCATACAGACAAAGAAGAGCTTTGCCCACTGAGTAGGATGACGGCGACGATTGTACCAAACGTGGTTGCTTTCCCTTGGCACTTACCACATCCCTAATGAGATTTTCTCCCTTCATTAGCGTGATTTTCCACTCTTCAACCTGAACAGCATACTCACCCTGCATTCAGCGCGGTGTTATCACCACCGTCCAACTCAAAGCTCAATTTCACCTTCAACAACAATCTCGCAATCGATGGATTTAATGCATTCCATAGGTGCGGTACCACCAGGTTTCATATACGTGAACGTCCCTGCCTATATCTATGGTTAAGACAATAGCTCAAAGTACTACGGAGGGATACTTAAGGTTGCCTCATTAGATACGCAAAAGGTTTTGGGTCCCATTATGGGATCTTCGTGAGTGGAGGGGAAAGTATATGCTGGGATCTAGTCTGTCCACCAGATGGTCTGGAATCCATATTATGGAGAGAACGTGAAATATCATTAAATATTAGTCAGCGTTGAGAGGAGATAAGAGTTACTTTGAGCCTCCGGGAAAAGCTCTGATTCAGAGTGCGGAGGTATCAACGGTAGTGTTGCCTAACTTACTCGACTTTCCCCTCTCTATCATCATGGATAATCTTTTCTTTTCCATCCTCCCTCGTCTTGTGACGACTCTCTTAAAGGAGGGGCCGGCATCGGCTGTGATTCCAAACATTGATCAGGAAGGATAGGTTTCTCTTTCAACTTAGGATATCCGAGAGGACTGGCGTCGCCTTTATAACACCCTCATCGGTATAAATATAACGAGGTTTATGAATGCAATCACTATGCTTCTAAAGCAAATCAATATTTCGAGGATATTTTATCCCTTTCGGTCCTATCTGAA
>Ga0157379_10006308_pt1 | contig 10214 bp, 12 predicted proteins | sample S25metaG_FD_121802 | JGI IMG/M metagenome (GOLD analysis project Ga0157379, IMG submission 121802) | Switchgrass rhizosphere microbial communities from Kellogg Biological Station, Michigan, USA - S2-5 metaG | ecosystem: Host-associated > Plants > Roots > Rhizosphere > Soil | place: USA...
AGGACATACCCACTAGTCGTACAAGTGGGCGCAACACATAAGTTGAAGCCAAGTCCTACCCGTTACCCTCTTCCACATATTCCGTTAACTCAACTCCGACCCTCCTCCGAAACCTCCGACTCCGGTCTTCCTCCGGAGTCGACCCCCCTAACAGGCACGCATGCTCTTCAACTGAAGGTGGGCAAAGCACCACAAGAAACATGTATCGGCTACCATAGCTCATTATTTTATTAGTGTGAGGAATCATTCCCCAGTGAATCATGACTTCCCATCTCTGAAGTGGCTGGCAGGATAGTCACCTTCCATGTCAACAACATAATATCATAAATATTAGGACAACATAAGTAATAAGTATTAGAGAAGGCAGCCTGTTCCACCTTCCTCCATCAACACTGCTCCCCTTCAAATTCTCCTGCATCTAGTGATTAACACCTCTCTGGGGCACATGGAAAATGAAAGGTAGCTCCCTTGTTCTCTTCTTTCATTCAATAGCTCATTATCAGATATTAGAGATATTCTAAGTGAGCGAGGGTTGCTTGCCGTGACACTCCTGGGAATTACTGTTTATGTCCCAAAGCAGTTCTCCTAAACTTCATTTGAATCTACCCGCAGTTCTTAGTATACAGTAAAGAATCTGCAGTGGCAAAATAAACTGGAGGGCACTTCCGAACCCAAACCCAAACCAAGCAACCCGTTCAGTTTAACCTTCAATGTTCTCCCACTCGGAACCGCTTACTTAAACCTATACAGAATATCCCAAGTCCAGCTTCCAGGGAAAATACCATAACGTCAACATGGATCGCAGCACCGGCACAAAATGATGAAGTTACCGAGGACATGTAGAACCCACCGTTCCAACAGTTTACCGGCTGCCTGTTAACTTCCATTTGTTAGAAGATTCCGAGCCTCTACCCAATGATGAGCTCGAGTTCCTCCGCTCCCGTCTCCTTCTCTCAACGTTGACACGTCGATCCTCACCACTTCTCATCAATTCCCCTGTCAAATCACATCAGTCATACAGCGACGAGAGGTAATCCTATGGAATCAAATGAAAACTAACGGGGTGGATCGCCGGTGATGTCTGTTTATTTGATTTGACAGGACTGCTAGTGGGACCTGGAAGAACGTAGAAACTTGGCCGGAGCCGGAGGGTTCAATTATTATTCCACTCTGGAAATTTGTACCATGGTAAGTACCTCACCTTTAATTATTTTACTCAGTGAAAGGATTGGGACGGGCCCGGGAATAGCATTATGCCCAAGAGACTGTGGCAAATTGGGCCTGGCTGTATTCCGAGCAGAATCTCTACCTTAAGAAATACACTTCATTTTCAATCGAAGCGGTGGTTCTGTATCATAAAGCACCCTGTTCTTGTCGTGGACCCAGTCACCATCACCCCACACGGAAAAGTGAATCATAGGTCGCTTCACCTCATTCGACCGCTCATATTCAACGTTCTGGAGCACTCTTATACAGTAAGTAGGATTCTCACCATTGCCAGCTTTGCTTATTATGTTCGGCAACAGCATTCCTCTCCTGAATCTATCTGCGTCCCAAAGACTGAAGTGCCCGCACAAATTACACGGGCCCAGAATAACAAACTCCGGCAAAAATACCATAACGTTGACGTCTATCGCACTGCCGGTACCACCGTGCCAAAATGAACCGTTGGGCACTTGCGAACCCAAAACCCAAACCTAATTCAGTTTAACTTTCAATGCTCTCATATCGAACCGTATAATCAAAACAACATCTCCAGTGGTCCGTCTGTATTCACTATTCACAAACTTCTACGATCTTCCAGCATTCGTCTATTCATTCCTTACTGAATGACTCCGGGTCCGTCCCCGTCTCTTCCGCCGCGATCCCCACCCCTCCCCCTTGTCCAATCCAATTACTTTCATCCCTCAGCCTTAGTCTTCCCGGTCCTCCTTCTCATCTTTAATGAAAAGGTAAAATTATAATTATATGAACTTCCACACGGCCTTCTCGGAAGAGGGTTGGAATCTCGGAGAAGGAGAAGGAAAAGAGGACCCAGAGATCTAATGTAAAAGGAAGGAGTCGATTAATCTAGGGGGTGGGGATCAGGCCGAAGTGATGATTGTCAATGGGGAAGTACTTCTTAATATATATTTCGTTACATCCCTGCAGGCGCGTTGATGTCTTTGTCTTGGTTCTGAGGGGAGTGTTCGTAAGGCACGGAGACCGATACCTTTAAGCAATTCATTGACTCGCCCTTTAAAAGAGCGAGTCCAATAAAAAAACATGTTGGGTGTATGGAGTAACACACTAGATTGAATCCCGTGGAACGTTCGTCGTGAGTGAAATGGGTGGCCTATTTTGAGTACGGTTTCTAGAGGAATACATGATCCGCTTTAGCGGTCGCAACCTCAATGAAAATAGACGCAATCTGACTTGACATTCTAAATGGGATATATTTGGTCCCTTACCAAGGAGATGGTCATAACAATCGTTATTCATTATACTTTCCTAGATGGACACAATGACTGAATAGACGTCGCCATTCCCACTTATCAGATAGATGTCGAATTATCAGATAGACATCCCTCTCCTATATCTCCATATCTTAGCACATCTCTCTGTGCAATTATGCAGTCTTCATATACAATAAAATGTCACACGATCCCTACGTGCCAAGTTCCGCCCATCAAATCAATATTCACCCTTCTGCGAGGATTTATGTGGCATGTCGCGGGGTACGGAGGTCAACGGTTCCACCTAGATGGTAGGACAGACTCTGGCTCTGACGTGTAAATGACAAAATAAACTTAGAGAATAGAGAGACTCTCAACATTTGACAATCCGCCCGGAGATCATGCAAATGGAACGTTCTGGCGGATTTACGATCTGGTTTCTCCGGGAACAGCACCGCCTCCGATCCATGACTGGATATGAATGAAAGAGACTGTTTGCGAGAAGGTGCTGGCAGAGGAGAATAGGGGACGGACCAGGATTGGCGGAGGATCGCAGAGTTGAGTGGCGAGCACAGCCACTGAGCGAGGATGATGTCAAGCCCGATCTGGGAACGAAAGCAGGGGCGGGAATCGCGGGGCCGAGCATTCGGGTGCCTTGGGTGAGGATCGGTGACGTGACGAATTTATGTGACCCGGGCACGTGCGGGCGCCTGTATGGATGGAGACGAGCGACAGACACTGTAGGAGACTCGATGGCTCGAAACAGTCCCGAGGCAGTCCAAGAGACTGCAACCGATTCTCAGAGCCCTTCTGCTCCCCATCGCCAGTCGCCGCCCTCAAATACCACTGCTGCATCGTCCGAAAGCACAGTCATGACTTCGCTCCCCGATCTCGTCGCCAGAGATCTTTTACCGCTCTTCAACTGTCCTCAATGCTCCCCTCTAGCCGTCCTCATCGCTCCTACGACCCTCAAGTGTGGCCATTCCATCTGTGCAGAGCACGTCACGCTCCCAAGATCACCCGCGTCCCCTCCCGCCTCTTCGGCTCGCCCCGGTCCACATATACTCCCCGCCTGTCCCCTCCCCACCTGCCGACCTCTCCCGCCCTCTTCCTCCTTCCTCCGCCCTAATATCCCCTCTGAGTCACCCGTATCCTATTTCCCGCCCCAGCCAATCCCAGACGTCGCCTCGCCAGTCGCAGGACCGAGCCGTGTCACAGAGGTCAGACTAGACGTCACTGCCGGCAAGGTGCTGTCTCTTCTGCAGCGTGCAGTCCAGTCAGAGCAGGACGAAGACCCCGACCGCGTGCCCCTCCCAGCGCCCCATCCATCAGACGACGACTCCGAGTCTGACTCCTCACCCGAGCCCCCTGAAACCTCCACCCAGCCCCGCAGACTGGCACGCTCCCGTTCATCGAGACGGCCCAATAAGCGCATGAGAACAGACGACCCAAGCGCTGACCCCCACTCTGACCTCCCTATTGGCAAGCTCCAAAAAGAGCTCCTCAGTGAACTCACTTGTGAAATTTGCTTTATGCTCCTCTACCAACCCGTCACCACCCCCTGCCAACATGTATGCCCGTTTTTCGCTTATTTTTTCTGGGCTCACCCTTCTTCCTAGACCTTTTGCGTCAGGTGTCTTCAACGTGCCCTCGACCATAGCATTCAGTGTCCCCTCTGCCGTGCCGATTTGCCCGCCTTTCCTTATTTCCAGGACCATCCCCCAAATAAGCTCATTTTGGCGCTCAGTCAGTCTCATTTCCTCTTGTTCTCTTGTTCTTTAATGACTTATACTCCCTCTCCAGTGCTGAGGGCCTTCCCCGAACAATACGCCGAGCGACGTGCCTCCATCGAGGCAGAGGACCGGGACTCCCGTCTAGATACTCCCATTTTCGTGTGTCAATTGTCTTTTCCTGGTACTCCTACTATTTTACATATTTTCGAGCCTCGGTAGGATTCTAGCATTTTTAACCCCTCAATTTATATTTTTCTTATCCCAATCCTGCGGTAGGTACCGCCTCATGCTCCGGCGATGTTTGGAAACTCCCAACCCAAGATTTGGCATGATCATGCCCCCCCGTGTGGGCGGACGGACCGATTTTGGCACCCTTTTGGAGATTAGAACTGTGCAGATGTTTCCGGATGGGAGAAGTATGGTCGAGACATGGGGGGTTCAGCGGTTTCGTTTACTTGAAACGGGGACGTTGGATGGCTATATGGTGGGTCGTATAGAAATGTACGTTCCCCCATGATTTTCTAGGCACTTTCTAATAATTCTCAGCATCGAAGACTTCCCCTTGGACGTAGATGATGCCTTACACGCAGGAACATCCACGCCAGGTATGGACATGTCGATCTTACCCCCAGCCACCGAAGGAGGCCTAAATCGCGGCGTCTTAGCGAGCAATGACGAACTCATGGCCATCTGCCGTGCCTTCCTCGATAAAATGCGTAGTGGAACTGCTCCCTGGGTCGTTCAACGCCTTAACCATACGTATGGCCCAGAACCCGTGGATGACCCCAGTAATTTTAGCTTCTGGATGGCACTTGTGCGTGGCGTTTCTCCCAGATTCCCATTATTTTCTTTTCAAGAAATTACTCATTTCTGTCCCCTCCTCTTGGGGAGGACTCTCACCACAGGTCCTGCCTATAGACGAGAACGAAAAGGCAAAACTTCTCCCGATTCGTTCGCCGCGCCTACGGCTGCGTCTCGTCGTGCACTGGATCGAACAGTTAAACAACACTTGGTTCGTACGCAACCTTCCGTACCTCGCTTACAGTATCGGGTTCATGTCTGGGGAACGCAGGTGGTTTTCTAATGGCTGTGTAATAGGATGAAATAATTGGAGCCCCTTCTGCAAGTTTCGACCGCCGTCGTCAAGACTTTTCGTTTCACCGCTTCGACCCCTCACTCCCCCCTTTTTTAGAACATTCGACTTTTCTTCTTGTTATTTTTAGGAACTACGGCGGGCTCAAGGAATGATATCATTTTCTCTTTCTTTTTCCTTATCATTTTCCATCTCTATTTTCCTCTCTCGGCTCTCCCAATCACTCACATGTTTGATTTACTTACTTTATTTTCTCCCTCTTTTCACGCACTGCATTGTCCGTCTGTATCTACGCATCAAATCTCATTCTGCTCTGCCCTGCTCTTCTCAATCCAATCCAATCATCACATATCATCACACACTATATCCTATTTGCCCCCGAACTCGAGAAGCGACAGATCACCCTATGCCTCCGAATTCCGATTCTGAGTCATGAACATTACCCGGCGATCGAGCGATACAGCTCCTGTATGGACCAGGATAAAAGCACGGGCTCTTCTGCGTGGGATGTGAATCTCATTCGAATTTTCAATCTCCCCTGCCTCTATTGTCGGTTTGAGTCTCGCGATCCTGCGCCTCCCCTCTTACTCAGACTGTACTGAGAAGTACAGTCCCTTTTAGGACGAGAGGACAACCGCCCTTGCCAATCCACTAATGATGGTGAGATGACTATCTATGTCTGCTGTATTGCTTTGTCAAAACCCATCATATCATCTCATTGTCATTCCAACACAAGCAAGCTCCGAGTAACGCACAGGCGTTGATCTGCACTGACGCAATGACAATGGCATGTCGTGACGCGATAATCAATGTCCCTTTTTCATGAAAGATGGGTTTGGATGAGAGGGGGATGTCCCTTGCCTCCTCCGTTTTGAGCAATACACCGGGAGCCCGTCCGTGATCGGGAGCATCTTGTCTGAGTAACAAGCTTAGATAATATACTCAACGTCAACAACGCGCAGGATTGTATGCGGGGATAGATGCAGAAAGGTTATCTAGCCGAGCGGGCTTGATTAGGTTGCCCCCACCACTGAGTTGCTTCCCAGCGTTTTTACATAGTCCCCTTCGAAGTCTGGCACGACAACAAGAGAAAATGGAAAGAAGAAGCGGAATACATATACTAAAAGATGCGCTACCTCGCTGTTGGTTTTTCTCCGCTGGAAGCGGGTGGACGAGTCTACCTCCATGCACATCGCGAGTCGCGGAACGAACAGAGAAGGAGGTCTGCCTGGCCACTCACCCACATGGGTAAATTACAATTTTATGTATGTATCTATTGTGAATTGGTCTCCCAGGCTCATATCATACATAGGACACATTGCATGCACAAGACCCGCAACCTCCGCGTTCCATTAATTAAATGCTTGTTTGCTCTGGAGGTGCTTATCTTAGATAGATGGCGGCCGGTCACTGCATAACATTGGTGGCTGACTGGCAGCCATCCGCGGGAAGGGTCCATCTCGTAGCTTCTCGTGATAGACTTTCCCCCGCCGAGAGGACGTCACATAACGTACTTATGTAGTCCTAGATATCATCGTTGAATTAATCGCCTATGCAGGGTGACCGGAGTTGTGAGATCTATAACTTGGCTATAGATGGATGAAGTGACTTCGGGAGCATGCAATATACTTTAAAGTCCGGGGATCGAATGCAGTGGGTCTTCCCGAAGTGTGCTAGCCAGTAGTCTTGAGCGATTCTCGATTCGCGTGCCCGTGGGGGTGATTCATCACTTCGGGAGCAGTGGAAAGAGGCAGATGTAAGTCTTTTACCAAGAAGGGCGTTAAGCCACATGGAAAGGAGGCTATTTATTGTTCGATGTTAATGATGGTGACGGAGGGGGAGGGCGGAAACGTGGCTAGGGTTGAACGAAGGGAGAGTGAATGTACATGGATAATGAGAAAAGAAACTTATACGACATTTTTGATGCATCTGGACACGAATCAACTGTTCGCTTCCGAAAGAATTATCAAAAAGCGTGAAAGTGCACGTACTTAGAGTAAATCCGTGGTCGGTGCCCGTGTCACTTCCTGAGCAACATGTGGACAACTCACCTTTTCCAAGATGAAAAATACCTATTTTGTAATGGAGAAGGTCGATCCCAATAACAGACTCCTTAGCATCAGCATCGGACCAGCATCTTGGTGCGCATGGTCACGCCGTCACGGCTGAAACCATCAACGATCCAGCAGCTCGTCCCGCGGCGGACTCCCGCCTATAGCTGCGCCTTCTCCGTATTCTCCCTGCAACAGTGCAATGACCGAGGCTAAATTTTCAACTAACCTGCTATTACCTGTTCCTTCTCATTTAATTTCTTATACCTTCCCCGTTCCTGCCATTCGTTCAGGGTGGTCTACTTCTGTTCACCCTCAAGTGTTTGACAACACAGCCACAGAAGCTCGAGATGAGCAATCCCAATCTCAATCAGAAAGGATCAACCACGTCATACTCGACGATGCTGAGCTGGGTGTTCACCACGTATCGCAGGGAACCACCCACGAGGTTTTTACACTTTCTGACGGGGTTTTAAAGGCGTGGGAGGCTCTTTATCGGGAAGGAAGTTATAAGCCTTCAGCAGAAATCAAAGGTGGTTTTGGGTTTTATCTGAAAGGTCCCAAGGAGGAATGGGAAGAACAATTACCTCTTGCCTCTGAAGTGATTTTTGGATATGCCGTTTTGTTTGAAGAGGGATTTGATTTCGTCAAAGGGGGGAAACTTCCAGGAATTTGTAGGTACTATATCCATTGAGTGGTGAACGAATTCCTAAGGTTTACTAGTCGGAGGAGTAGGAGATAAGGCGTTCAAATGCACTGGAGGTCGTCAGGAGGAACGATGCAGCTGCTTCGATTTGCGCCTTATGTGGCGGTATGTTGACAACTCTCTTTCAAGTTTCACAACTAATCTCCGCCGTGACCTTCAAGTGCCAAAGGCAAAGGAGAACTCTACGCTTATCTTCCCCTTACAGATGGAAATGCAGAGCAACTTCTGAAGGTACCGGGGTCTCACCGCAATCCGGACTTTGGCTTTTCAGTAGGGAGAGGCTCTTTCACCTTCACTCCGGGGAAATGGACCGTCATTTGTGAAAGAGTTAAATTAAATGACATCGGGGAGGAAAATGGTGAGTTCCTTTACTCTTCGTTACGCCCTCCTCCCAAGCGTCCGGACCTGCCTTGACATCTGTATTTTCATTCAGGGGAAATAGAGCTCTGGATCGACGGTAAATCTATTATCAAAGCCACGGGACTTGTTTATCGTACAAGTGTGGATTCAAAGGTGCAGGGCTTACATTTTCAGACGTTCTTTGGAGGTACTCGATTTCATTTCGCTTTTTCTGCTCGATTTGATCAACTCCTCACTTACAGGGGGTTCCCCCGACTGGGCTTCTCCTAGAGACCAACGTGCATGGTTCACAGGCGTATCAGGAGCAATCCTGCGTTCTTGATCACATGTATAACAAGTCAACATGTCCTTCTTACTTCAAGCAAAGACCCCGGCAATCCCCGGCGAAACGAAATTCTTCTCAAAGAAAAACGACTCTACCACCATTATCTCTAAACCGGCACGCCCAAGTATGCAGCCAATTTACTCAGTCTATTTTCTCGAGCTTCACCAACTGTGAAAGGGATCTGGTATGCTTGAAGGAGTGTGTCAACGTCCGGATCTGCGCAGGACGAGTCCGAGCCTTGAATACATACAAATCTCACAGCTGGTTATCGACTCACCTGGTATTTGTAATAGGTCATACTGCGTCCCAGAGAATCTGACAGATAATGTCGGTGCTGGTCCGAGAAACGGAGGTGCAACTAGGGGGGTGGGACGCAATGCGTGTGCATTAACAACTCGCGCAGGGATAGCATTGAAGCTGAAGGAGAGCGAAATGAAATCCTGTGGAGTCTGCATCTGAACGAAGTGGATTGAAAGCTTACAAGTTCTTCATCTGAGCCTCTATGGAAAGGATCTGTGCTTCCATTGTATTAATTCGAGCTCCAAGATTTTCGATGCCCTGCACCAGCGTGGTCAGGTTGATGCTCTCTGGAAGTTTAGGCTTGAACTTTGGTGAAGACATGGTTAGGAGGAGGACGGGTCGATTCGAGACTTTGCATCGTAAGTACAAGTTGGCGGACCGTCATTTGCCCCGCAAGAGACCTTTACGGTGTGACGTAGTATTCGATTGAACTGAGTAGATGAAGAGCACCTGAGTGTTATGTAATATCTCCTAGATTTCAGGAGTGAAAGTAAAGTTTGGATGTGAACGAGGGAGGTAATTTATCATCGGTCAATCCATGCTTCAACATCTGGAAAAGAAAACAGGCCGACTGGAGCTCCCTTTGGATACTCACAAAGATGAATAGGTTTATACCAGGTAATGCGATAATTGATATTGCGGATGGGCGCAGGTTCGTCTCAATTGAGGAATAGTAATTTCACCAGTTGCTACCCCTACGCAAAGAAGAGCTTAGTATTTAGCCTCGCACAAACCTTCTCAGGGAGAACAATATATTGTCACCATCGCGGAGATCGTCGAGAGGACGCAGATCACAATAATTTTGATTGGCAGCAGAAATCGGACCCCCTATAAATGCTCATCGAAATATTGAGAACGATCTCCCCGTCCTTCCCTATAAGTGTCATTATCGAGCGTCATAGGAGGTCTCTTTCCTCGATCCGAAATCAAGTAATTATAATTTATCATCAATGATGCAACCGTCTGCTCCATCTCGCGGCGAAATTCAGTGAAGAAAGCACAAGCGAACGACATTTTAGAGAGAATAGACTTTATTGCATTTCCTTCATGAATTTCCAAGACTGCTACGAATCATATACACGACTCTCCTTCTTAAATACACCTTGACGTCGTCAAATGCATCATAAAACTCTACTATTACACCACAGACGATGGGTTGGTTGTTCAGGATATTCGAATCTAATGTCTAGATATCTGCTGCTTCTTCGAAC
>Ga0157379_10006309_pt1 | contig 10213 bp, 13 predicted proteins | sample S25metaG_FD_121802 | JGI IMG/M metagenome (GOLD analysis project Ga0157379, IMG submission 121802) | Switchgrass rhizosphere microbial communities from Kellogg Biological Station, Michigan, USA - S2-5 metaG | ecosystem: Host-associated > Plants > Roots > Rhizosphere > Soil | place: USA...
AAACATAGAGACACTATCGTACCGTTTCCGCATAGCCATATTGTTGAACACCTTCTCCAACTCCTGCCGTGTGATGAGTATGGTATGAAACCAATGTCGCTTGCTGCAGACCAACATGTTAGATCGATTTCGTATCAATGGCGGGTTCCTCACCCTTCGTGGGTATTCCGCATGTACGTTAAAGTGACTATTCGTTTCTGAACCATATCACGGAGGTATTCGATGGATGTTCCTTGGAAAGCGGGTGCGGGAGCAAGACTGTTGACCAAGGCGGTTGCAGTTGCAGCAGTCGATTCGGAAAACTGAGATTGAGAGTCCCATTCGCGACCCATGGCCATTGATGAAGGAGAAGGACTTGATATGGGAGGTGTCGGAGGCAGCTGTGGGTAACTCGAAGGAAGCACGGCCCCGCCGCCCACGCCAATGGCCGCAGGAGCTTTGAAAGACGATAGGAGGCCTGCACTGGTCTTTCTCCTCAGAGTTGGCCGTGAACTGATATTCCCCTGCGCCCCCGAATCGTAACTCATATCAGTGCTGGCTTACGCGAAGAAGACGTGAGTGACGCCGACATCTGAATGCCCTTATTTGTGCGATCCAAACATCGATCAGGCGTCACCCACAACTTCTCATCTTGCTCCTGCCCCCTTCACTCATCGATTCGCTCTCCCTCGCTCTCTGATCATCATGTCCACTGAGCAAGTCGCACTCGCTACGCAATTTACCCAGTTCTATTATGCAACATTCGATGGTGACAGGGCACAGCTAGCCCCTCTCTACGTAAATCGCACTCTTTCTCAACGCGATATATATTCTAATCGTTCTCATCTATGCTAGCGACCACACTCAATGCTCACATGGGAGGGGTCACCCATCCAAGGCGGCGCTGCAATTATTGAAAAGTTATCGGTTGGTGGTAGTTTGAGGGGGTTTGAACTTTGTTTTAACGATCGCACACAGGGTCTCCCCTTCCAGAAGGTTGTCCACAAGGTCAACACCTGCGATGTTCAGCCCACCTCGACGGATAACCTTCTCATTTCCATCACCGGATTACTGGTGGTATGTTGGTATTGTGTTTTGAGACTTTCGCTGAGCCGCTCCCAGATCGATGACAGTGAAAACCCACTTCAGTTCAGTCAGATCTTCCAAATAATCAAGGAGGGCGAGACTTATTATGTGTATGTGTTTTTTTTTACGCTGAAGCAAGGCGATTTCACTAACTTTGCTATAGTTTGAACGATATTTTCCGTCTTGTTTACGGGGCATAGAAGAGGACCCATTCTGGATCGTCCTTGAGCCGCCAAGTGTTGTAGTTGTCTTGTATTGTTGAATGGGAGAAGTATTACATGTCATACTAATGTTCATTACTGTTCTTTGCACTCAGTGGCGTCGGGCTGACTCACGCCCACCAATAACCCCTAAGGACACTTCACAAGCCCATCTGATAGAAGCATATTACCGGCCTATTTTATGATGAGTTGCGTGTAGCTACGCATGTGAATTTTATCATACCTTGATAAAATTATAATCGCCTGCGGGAGAGTGGTAAGCAATGTGTCTTCGGCCACGGCCGTTCGACGCACCATATATCGTCCCAGTTAAATTATTACTGGCTGGATTGTTCACGGTTCCGTTACTCAGTAAACTCTGCCAGCTCGGTTTCCATGCGAGTTTCACCGCGGCATTCAGCAACGTCACGGCCTCTTGACGCCAATATGCTGCTCCTGAATCGTTTGGTGGTGATAATGACAGCTCCATCTTTGCCAAAAGCAAGAGACCAGCCGCTGTGATTGTTGAAGCAGAGGTGTCTGCCATTAATGGACCAGGTGCATCGAAATCCCTGTTGAAATGTGTCATTAGGGATATTCCTGTGGATGGATTATGATTTACCAAGGAATAATATTGGATGCTGGTATTCTAGAGATCGATAATTTAGCAGCGTTACGAGCCGTGTCGAGGTATCTTGTGAGACGAGTTCGATTGAACACTGGACATTCGGATTAGTTATTCAAATTTCAACCATGTTGAAGAACTTACTATTGGCATAGCCATAAATGGCCCAACTCTGTCCACGCGTCCACGTGCTAAAGAAATTATTCAAATCCATTTAAAGTTTAGAGAAGGAGGGATTCTACCTGCTATCAGAAAATCCCTGCTCCGTGCGTTTTTTAATTATAGCGCCAGTCGTAGAGTTGTATTCAACAACATGCCAGGTCGACCCTGAACAGGAATATTATAATAGATTTGTAGTCGAGAATATAAGATCCTTACAATCTGGACGGAAATGGTTCTTAATGGTGGTATCGGCATGTGTGATAGCAATATCGCGGTATGTTTGGTTTCCATTGATGTCTGCCGCTGCGAAAAGCACCTTTAAATCGCATACATTGGTTAAGTCCCTTGGAAGAAGGCGTAAATAGCTTACTTCAAGGTTCATCATGTTGTCAATAATAACCTGAGGAAATAGCATTAGGATATACTTCCGGACTAATTTACTGATAACTGATAACTCACCTGGAAATCCGTGAGGTCAGCTGTGTTCCAACTTCTCGTGCAGCCAACAATAGGATTAAAACGCCCAGCCAGGGTACTTGCAAATTTGAGAACGGCATTCTGTGCTGAAACATTCCCAGGGTTCCTTCACAATAAAATAAACTTCAAGCTAATTCATAGGGAAGCCATTTAAACTCACACTAATAACTCCTGCATGAATGGGTAACTCAAGAACCCTACGTCATGATCCAATGTATGGTCATCCTCAAGGGGAACTAGCCCAACAGACCAACTCCTCCCCAAGCTTAAGAAATTGATATTCGAGCTTCCGGGACAGAGTTTCGAACGCGTGTCGAGCAAATACAACTGTGCAGGCAAAAACCCAGAGGTCCAAGTATTAGGGGAGAAAAAATTCCAGATGCCTTGTACTCGGTCCGTATACTGAGGAAAACTCGCGGGACTCTTGAAGGCATTCGCAACCGTTTGAAGCTTCGTTGGGATTAAGGGCGAAAATAATTCTGCCGCTGGTGCTGGGGAGAGGTATGCATCGCCTGGGGTGGCCCACAAGACAAGTAGAGATGCTAAAGGTAGGAGATACATGGACCAGGAAGAGGAGAAGAAGCACGACCAGATTTTAGCCTTTGAGGCATTTAAATATATTCTAACTTAGTTGCATAAGCTTCGAAGCGGGTATCCTCGTCACATGTGACACACGAGACTCGTGACGTACACTCATGCGCGAAGAAGTACAAGGAAAGGAGGATATCAGAAAAAAATTGACACGTCGGTGAACTGTATTGGGTCCTACGAATGCACCATATGGCGGTGAGAGTGTTCCGGGGCGGTCGCGAGGCGCGACCGGAGGGTATTTTTGCTTGTGTGGACCCAAAAGTAGAGTGCGGACATACGCGTATTTATGGTAGCAAAGAAGACTTGGAATCCCCAAGGAAGACAACGGACCCAGACTCGAATGCGTGATGGGCTGGAGCTGTCTCGGTGCCAGCGATAAGGTGCAGGAGCCTGAATCCAGTGCGTCCCAGTCAGGAGTCTGAACCTAATATTCTGACGTTCTGCTGAATGTCCACCAAATCGTAAACCAGAGCTCCACTCCTAATATGCCATTGCGCCTCCTCTCTGTCAAGCAACCGACCATTCTTCAAGTAGTACTTGACCCAGCTGGGTACTCCTCTATCCATCTTCGAACTTCTTTCTTATTGACGAGCCGCATGACTAGGGCCTTTTCTTCGGTTGATCTTTTGCGATATAATCGCATAATGTATCCGGCGATGCTCCAAATGTCTTCCCATTCCGCGTCAAAAAGTGTCCACCAGCAGTTTGGTGGGTCGGATGGCAGGGGGATGGACAACTGTCGGGCAGTCAGCATTATGGCTGCTGAGACTATACTTGGGACGGGATATAGAGCATAGACAGGGGTTTGAAGGCTGTGATTAATGAACGTGAGAATGAATAAAACTGATAAGCTTGAAACATACGCATCGTTGAGATAGCCCCAAGCTTTCTGGCAAGCATCCTCCCGGTTTGTAAGATTCAAGACTCGCAGGTAATTAACCAGCGTTCCATAAGGCAGAGCCACATGCACATTAAATCCGAGCCTTTTCAAGATCTGCATTTCTGCGACAACCAACGCGTCTTTGAGTTCGTAAAACGACGGCGAAAAGTAACTCATGGGGCTGTAATGAAAAGGGGCATGGTTCGAAGACGAGATCGCATGAGTCCCGCGAGAAAGGAGTAGATGGTAGACGTTGATGAGGTCACGCATGCGAATAGGACATTCTTCGAGTTTCGAGGCGAGATAGAGCGCGCCCATTCCGATATCCTAGGGAAAGTAAGAATGTGACGAAGGTTGTAGCAATGTAGACACACCCCTATCCCGAAATGTTTCAAAGATGTCACATACCAGAACCTTTGGAATAATATTTGTGCTGTAGCCATTGCCACTTGTTTTCTGGAAGATATTTAGTAAATCGAAATTCAAAATTATTCGGATGCGTACTGCTTCAGAAGAACCCCAGCTTGTTGGATGAGTTTACACCCATAAGTACGCAAATCCTCCTCCAATTCCTCTGGAATTCCATCCCCCCTCGATGGAGTTTTCTCGATTTGCTCAAGAGATGCTAACGGGTACAGCTGCGTGGACATTGAACCAGGAAGGAAAGCCAATAATAGCCGGTGACAAGCGTGACAGCTGTCGCCTTCGCCCACAATAACTTTCTTGCTCAGCCCCAATGGCTGGTTTACCACCAAAACCTGAGATGATTCCTCCTCCTCCCAGAGGTGGTACGAGCCCGAGAGCAGCCTCTATGAGAGAAGATATCCGAGAACGAGAAAAGGAGGAGCGGAGACGACGCACGCCTGAGCCACATCCTCGACGCCCTGGATCGCCTGGACCGCGATACGATGCGTGGAGGAAGTCTGGAGATGATAGGAGGGATGATAGAAGGTTTAATGATAGAGGTCCTAGGACTTGGAGAGATAGAGATGATAGAGAACGCGGTAGACCAATAAGTGATCGTGGCGGTATGCACATATATTGCTTATTCTTTTATGCAAATATGCTTACTGACACTCCCGCCATTAGATACCTATGTACAATCTGATACCTATGTTCCAGGCAGGGATAGTCGCAGATCTCCACCACCATCTTCGCGATTCAGAGGAAGAAGTCGTTCGCGTTCACGTTCCTATTCCCGGACGCGTTCTCGATCGCGTTCTCGAGACAGGCGATCTCCACTCCTGCCTCGTCGAAGGCGTCGATCGCGTTCAAGTTCGAGGTCTCGTTCACCACCCTCACGAAGTAGGCATACAGATCATTGGCCGCCTCGTTCAAACTACAGACGTTCTTCTCGCGATCGAGGTGACAGGGACCGCCGCAGTCGAAGTCGTAGCCCTCATACCCGCTTTCCAGAGGCGAGCCGAAGGAAACACGATGATTATAAGAAACCAGACGATAGGGACAGGGGACGCAGTAAAGAGCCTTCCAGAAGTGGGCCAAGTAAAAGTCCAGAAATGAGGGTTAAGATCGAGGTACCGGCTGCTCCTCCAACTCCCAAAGAAGCCCCTCGTTCCGCATCGGTGAAGGAAGAAAAACTTGAAGAATCAATACCCAAACCACTTCCATCTAGACCATTACTACGCCACCCTCCGCCTTCAGGTCCTCGAAGACAACGCACACCCACAGGTCCCCGAGTTCGCAGACCAGAGGACCTTCCTATTAGACGAGACGATAAAGGGAAAGGAAAGGAAACTTCAAGTTACGACGGCAGACGCAGACGCGATCATTCTACCTCTAGATCCCGTTCGCGCGACCACGACCGTCATAAACATTCCCGACGCTCCCGCTCATATTCACGTACGGACACACATTCCCGCTCCAGATCACCTTCGCGCAGGTCTAGATCCCGCTCGGTAGCCGAATCTCAGGCGCCGTCTGTGAAGAGTGGGGCGAAGCCTTTAACCCTTGACGAATTCCTCAGTGCAGCGGAAGCCAAGTTCGCAAACATGAGAACCCCGGCGGAAACAGGCCAAAAGACTGAGGATGAGAAGAAGAAAGAGGAAAAAGAGGCAAGTCCCTTCATTTATATAGAACCCACTTCTAACATGGAAGCTTCGTACTAGATCAAACGTCGTAGGGCGCAGGCCTCCAAATTCGAAGGGGATCGCAGTGTAGCTACCCGCGCTGTTCGTCGTGCACACCATGAATTCGATCTAGCCTTGATGGAACTGAAAGCCGCCGAGGAAAAACGGGCTGCAGCGGAAAGAGTGCAGGAGAAGGTTTCTAAAGGTTTCGTTTCCCCTGTTGCCTGAATCCAGAGTTTGGAGGACCATGGGGAGGGAGGGAACATTCGGACATCATGATGTATACTTACTATAGCGGAGGGGGATCGCGGTTCATTTCGTTCCATTTACCGATTTCGCTTGCTCGAATCAAGCTGTATATGTATTAGGATTTGGGTATCGGTTTACAGTCCATATAGGTCCTTCCTGGTTCCATAGGTAATGCGCAGTAAAAGCCATTATCCTGCCAGGTAGACCATGTTGAACATTCTTGCTTGCTCGGGGCACACCGCTGTACATACCTGCATCGCCGCAAACATTTGCATCGAATTTAACCATATATCTGCGCACTCTTTCTTTCCGTCTTTAGTATTTCGACATATTTCGGAATGGTCAGAGCCTCGTTCGGAGTCGAAGGTGTATTGCGTGGTGGGGGATTGCTGGGATATTTTCATGAGAGGGAGTTGGGCGGTATAGGAATGGAGACATACTTGTAAGAAAGTCTTTAAGGAAGACTTTGGGTCGTCTTTGGGCTCAGATTTAGGGCTCGTGAAGGGCATGGCAGAAGTGCTACTTCAGAGTAGCGACAATGTCTAAAGGGCGTCTCTTGCAACAATGACGTCACTCCAAGTGGTCAATCCTTTTGAAGTAATTGATCGCACCATGATCACAAAGAAAGGTGAAAATCTAATTCCACTCCCATTCCATTTGATTATATCTAAACAAAGGAAACCGTCAAACTACAATTCGACGACTCTATGACAGAAATTATGTGTTGAAACATTCGGTCGAATAGAAGGGTATGCGTAGTACATTTTAGGACAATTACCAGCCACGCTTGGAGAGAAGACCTCCAGGAGTCTTATCGTCACTAGAAATGGAAATTTAGTACGTATGAATTTTGCCGGAATGGAAGTAAATACGAACATGGTCAACCCAACCATGGCCTCCCCAATGTCTTCCGAAATCTGAAAAGCTCAATGAGGAAGAAGGACAAAGGAAAGAAGTAGAGAAATGGGTACCTCAGCCAAGAGCTTGGGATTGTTGTAATGAGTCACCTTAAATCAGCGGTCAGCCAAGACCGCACGGAATCCTGAAAAAAAAAAAGTGCTTACGGCTTGCACAATGGCTCGAGCACGTTTTGCAGGATCACCCGACTGGAAAAGAAGTGTGAATAATGAAAATTTTCTCGTGTGGAGGCGCGATGTGACTGACGTGGAAGATTCCTGAGCCGACAAAGACTGCGAAAATGTTAAAAATGGAATTATTTGAGTTTACGGGATGCTCACCTCCGTCGCATCCAAGTTGCATCATGAGAGCAGCATCAGCTGGAAAATTGTGAATTACATGCATTTTGATAAAGAGACTTGAATACTCACCAGGCGTCGCAATCCCACCAGCCGCAAAGTTAACCACAGGCAACCTCTTCAACCTCGCCGTCTCCTTCAACAAATGGAATGGCGCCTGAATCTCCTTTGCAAATGCATACAGCTCCTCATCGTTCATCGCGCTAGCCCTCCTAATATCACTCATTACAGCCCTTTCATGCCTGACTGCCTCGACGACATTCCCTGTGCCAGCCTCGCCCTTAGTCCGGATAAATGCAGCCCCTTCTGAAATGCGACGCAAGGCTTCGCCAAGGTTCTTTGCACCGCACACAAAGGGCACTTTAAAGTTGTGCTTATTAATGTGGTGTTGTTCGTCGGCCGGAGTCAATACTTCGGATTCGTCGATATAATCAACACCGACGGCTTGCAGGATCTACGAAACGCGCATATACGTAAGGTGAGAAAGGGCTGGGAATCAAAGCGTCTGCATACTTGAGCTTCGACAAAATGGCCGATCCGGACTTTGGCCATGACGGGGATAGTGACAGCAGCCTGGATTTCCTTGATCATCTTTGGATCACTCTGGTGGAGAGATATGTTAGAAAACAGAATAATACGATATGTTGTCGACTTGCCATACGTGCCACACCGCCTGTGGCTCTAATGTCTGCTGGGACACGCTCCAGGGCCATGACTGCGCACGCCCCGGCCTCCTCTGCAATTCGCGCCTACAGAGACAGAATGTATATGTTTCCTAGAATAACGACAGGGCGGAGATCATACCTGTTCTGCATTGATGACATCCATAATAACGCCCCCCTATGCGGATGAATGCACATCTCAGGGCATCATCTTGCGGAAAACCGGAACAAAAGCTGACCTTTAGCATCTGTGCAAGTCCCGACTTGACCTGAAGAGTTAAGAAGATTATTTAGAAGAGAATTCATGTAGAAAGATTGGTGAAGCACACTTGAAACGTCCCCAAGTTGGAGGAACCCTCGCGGGGAGGGACGGTCCTCGCCGCGGGGATAGGATGGGCATTGGGAAGACCGCCTGCACCAGCGGAAGGCGTTGAATGACCGGGCGTGGAGACAGGTGCTGAAGAAGACATGATAGGGAGTAGCAAAATCAATGGAAAGTCCTGACTCGATACCAATAAAACTCAGGAGACGGAGACGCCCGAGTGGCCGAGGCCATTAGGCGCCGACAGAAGAGGAGCATGGAATTGTCAATGGGTAAGTATGAAAAAACTATGCAAAGTGTAGGTAGTGGGACATGGGTCAGGAATCGAATGGACGCATGTGTCATTTGACCAGGCTACATATAACACGATGGAGGGCGGGGAGCCAGCAAAGCTGCAGAAGCTTCCATACACATTTGCGCTGGAGGGTATATTTATGTCTGGAGGCTGAATCTTCCTGGCAGTCGATTCAATCAGGGCTGATTTCGCCTCAGAATCCACGGCACTGTAACCATTCTTCCACCGAGTTTCTCCACCCCCGCGGAGGACCCTGCAGGATTATATGTCGGTCGCGGACGACCTGGCCACGGAAAACTCTAGCTTCGTGTGTTCCGGTTGGGAACAAGGTGGAGGTAAGATCGCGGAGCAATGCCTGCGGAGCAAAGAAGGATAAGGAAATTTTGTCGCTGAAATGACGGAAAGCGGAAAGGAATTACATGCGCATCGCCCACGACATTGCGGACTTGGACTTGATAGCGGGTTCCAGCGTTGCGAACGTCGGAGTAGACAGGGAGAGAACCTCGGGAGTTGCGGAGGATGTGATAAGGGAGCTTTGTGAGAGGAGAGGCCATGTCGCCTGGCAATGGCGGGAACTGCAATGAAATTCGCTGCGGGACGCGGATTACGTGAGACACCGAGCGCTAAGGGGACCGTCCGATGTGCCCAGTCTGGCAGCGTTGGCATCTGATTTGATGCGAAGCCAGCCAAAGCCAGGCTCAGCCAGCCTCGGCGGACAGAGAATAGGGCATGAATTGAGCAATGTTGAGGAGAATAATGAGGAAAATATCGAGGAAAATAATGAGGAACATGCTGGAGCACAATGGCATACATCTTGCAGTTGTACCACCGTGACCATGGTCGTCTCACACATCCTTTATTCCGCGTGCTTCGCGGCTACGTACCGCCACTCAATCTAGCTCCATTACTTTGGTGCCTGTTCCGCCACTATATATCTGCCCCTCCTTCATCTCCTCCTGTCTCATGCCTCTTGTCCCCTTTCCACCATGAGCTGGCCACTCTTTATGGACGACTGGACTCAGTCCTCATCGTCGTTGTCGTCAGCATATACTCTTTCCGACTCGGACCCCCTCATCCCAGAGCTCTCCACTACGCCGCTCTCCTGCAGCAGTGGCTTTTTAGTCTCTCCGCAATATTCTTCCTTTCAGCCAGAGTCAAGCTCCTTGACGTTTGCCCCGAATGAGGCCCTCCTTTTCCCAATGAATACTATTCCTGACAGTGAGCACGACTCCCATGATGCAATGACAACTTTCTCATTCGTGAACACAGTCCCGAGCTATCTCCTGCCATGGCTTGATTCCATCGAGCCTCCGCAAGAACCTTTTACCATACATTCACCAAA
>Ga0157379_10006310_pt1 | contig 10211 bp, 10 predicted proteins | sample S25metaG_FD_121802 | JGI IMG/M metagenome (GOLD analysis project Ga0157379, IMG submission 121802) | Switchgrass rhizosphere microbial communities from Kellogg Biological Station, Michigan, USA - S2-5 metaG | ecosystem: Host-associated > Plants > Roots > Rhizosphere > Soil | place: USA...
AGCGCCGCAAAATTGCATACGTTAATTATGATTCTACCCTAGCTCCCTGTTGGATTCTCTGCCTTACTTGGAGAGTCTTGCCATTTCGGTCGATAATCTAGATGTCACCACTATGAACGCGACGATCCATCCAAAGAAGGTTCCTCCACTTAGGAACTTTAAATTCTCCATTGTCGGATCTGTTTTCCCGAGTTAACATTAGTCTCACTTCACTAGGATCCGAGGATTCCTCGGGGTTAAAGACCGCGAATTCATTACGACATATCTACATTGCTCAGGCTCAGCTGAGTGACTCGAATGATTCCTTAATAGAATATTTACATGCAGATTTTCCTTTTTATTTATTTTTTATTTAAATCTTTCAGACGATGATGAAGCCACTCCCCCACCCAACTGTCCATCTCCTCGCTCGTAGTTAAATTGAAGCTGGGCGGAAGGTAGGGGCAAATTTATCCTCCATGTTCAAGATGACCGATCCGAGAAGGTTTAGGTAAGTATCATCCGCAACAAATGTAGCAACTTGTGAATGATTTATATTAAATGGAATAATAGATACTACCTATATACTTCGCACTTTCTAATCCGTAACGAATCCGGAATTATTTGACTCAGGAGAATTGCAAGGAGGATGACGGCTAATACATGAATAGCGATTTTAACACTAGCGGAATCTCCTAATATTTATGTATCAGCTTTCATAGTGGATACCTAAGTGAATGTTGCTTACTCCATTCGAAACTGTGCCCTTTATATAATTTGATGACGTTTTCGACATGCTGCCACTCAAGACTCCTCCCCTCATCCAGTGCCATTAAATAAGCCATTTTCACGACGTTCTTGATCTCTCTGCCATTGTAATTTCTTTGATAGATCCATTTTGGAGGATCCAAAACTGCAACGGGCTTTCTGTGATCCACCGAATTTCGCGCATTTTCCATGAACCGCTTCCACAGATTCTTCCTCATGGGTAGGGATAGATCCTCGAAGTGCAAAGTCAAGTGGATGCGAGATTTCACGGCCGGATCGTAAGTAAGGATGCGGTTGGTTGTCAGGATTAGAATCCCTTTATAATATCTTGAATAAATCGCAATTCAGTGGCGCGGGTAGGAAATGGTGATTTAAAAGACACACTCTAAGTGGTGCAAAAACACGGCGACCACGGCACTCCTTGGGAGGTCACTCATAGATCGCTCGTGAAGGAAGATATCAGCCTCATCAATCAAGATGATTGCTTTCCAAGTAGCCGCAACTTTAAATGCCCTCGTCAACGTCTTGTCGATAACACTAGCATAGTCTCCTTTATCTTCGGCTGCTGCGTCTCGGCTCATATCGCCTGTACGAATCGTATACAATGGTTTATGCAATTCTGGAAGACGGTCAGCTTAACAGGAAATGCCAATATAGTGCCGTACTTTCGCTGACTGCTTCCGCTGCCAAAGTCTTGCCCACACCAGGTGGACCTACGGACGGAACGGATGGATTATTTCAAATATTAAAATTGAATAAATGATGGGACTCGCCGGCAAAATTAAGGATAAATCCAAGCCCTTTCCCGGGAACAAAGTCGTCAACCTGGCTTTTTTCGTAGGTGGACAGAAAAGAACCAATTGCTTCCTTATGTATCTCCTGCAATTCAACTTTTTTAAAGAGCGAATCATCCCACCGAATATCTTTGATTTTGTCCACACAGAATTTCACTGTAAACCAATAAGCATTTTAAAGAAGATCAGTGTAAAATACTTGCTCCATGCCCTATCATCGAGACTATACCCATATGCAACGGGCGAAACAAAAATTTCAAAGTCACCATCGACCTTCTGTTGAAGGTCAACATAAGGCGCTGACTCGCCATGGGCTGAGTTGGTCGAAAAGAGATCTACGAGTGAGAGATATTAATGTGCAGGGCAAAACATGAAGTCAGAAAGCGCACCTCTATCAAATATAATGCGAGACGTGACCTTTCCATGATTGAACCTCAGTGACGATACGATGAAAGGTTAACGGAGACCTACCTACCTTTAACATCATGTGCATTTCCTCCTCATTCGACCGTTTATAATAGGCCAGGGCATCATACTGCTTATGATTATTGGCTGGATGGTACAGGCCGTTCAGTATGGCTGCACGATTGATGAAAAGTTCCTTCAGCTTGGTCCATTCTTTTTCTTCTGCAGGGTATATCTCGAGCTCAGTGAGTGCCTTCGTCCCGCTGAACTCCTTGATCGCAAATCCTGTCATGGCCCACCCCATCCCACCCATAGTGAAGTCCACTCGTTCACATTCCGCTAGCCAATATTTGTGCCGTGCAGTGTCATGTCCGGGACGATCGCGACCTCCTCTTTCTTCTATACGCCCATTTAAGTAGCGCACCCCACATTTAACGTTCGTAATAGGGCATTTGGCCATTAAAGGTTCACCGGGTATGTAGATGGCCCACAAGAGATCAAATTCGATTTGGTTGCTGGCTCTAAGAAGACCAATGCGGTCGATGACGCTTTCAAACTCTTTTTTCATGTCACTGACGAAGAGTTTGAGCTTTGGGTTGCGGTTATGGTTGTCTGATTGCTTTTGGAGTTCTTTATCAATATAGGGCAAAAATGCTATTATGTCGTTCCGAGGGATCTTTGAGATAAAATCAAAAATGGTATGGACAACTAGATATCTGCCACTGACCTCCAACACCTGTTGGCCCCACAAAATATGGGTCGCCGCTGCCATGATTTTTCGTAAGCTATCCTTAATACTCTGTTCCCATATGTGAATTTCGATCTCAATTCTCCTTTCGCCCGACATCCCGTAGCTTGGTATGCCCAACATCCCAAAGCTAGGCAGTTTCCTAGTCACCACCGCGTAAAAGCACGTCCCATGTAAAGCCGGACTCTCTTCTGGGCCTTGACCTGGTTCGCGACGTGGGCCCCACCCATCCTTCCTGTCATCATAGTCCTGCTGGAGGTGACGGAAGGCCAGGAAATCTTTGCTATCTCCATTTCCAGTCGAATCTCCCCCTGAGCTCGCAGGTCGTGGAGGTTCTCTTGGTTGGGATTCTGTTGGTGGTTCCAGTGGCCCAGGCTCTGATGGATTAGGACCGTTCTGCTTTCCATTCCGAAGGCGTTGCAGCAGGGGCATCTGTTTCTAGTAGTCGGAGGAGGGAGTCGAAAGGACGGTCAGGGCGGCGCATCTGGTAAACTTTCAGTGGCGATCTGAATTAGGGCCATCATTCAGTCTCCCAAAGATAGAGCAAGTCACTGAAGAAAGATGGCCTCGTGGGATCATTTTGATCGTAAACTAGCCAGCCGGTCTGTCAGAATCCGCACAGTGCCAAAATCTGGACCAGTTGGCCAAATGCAGGAAGAAGCGTGCTACCGGTTTCGACTTCAGATGGAGAATTCGCCATATTTGTTGACTTTCGAGGGGAATTCGTCAAAAACTGAATTGTTTGGGGTTATAGCCTGTTATCTAAGTTTGAGAAATAACAGATCAGTTACTTACTGCGTTTATGATGCACTCTATACTTTAACGGGGGTATTGCTAAATTCGACAGTTGCAAGTCCATTCCACTGATAAGCGAAGGATCAATCAGCTATTCTGGTAATTTATTATTTCGTTATATTTGTCTTCGTGGGGTTTCATTCAATTAATATTTCACTCCAGCTCAGAGGCTGTTACAGTAAGTTTAGCTTAAGTTTCTACATGGCTGCCTTTTCTCATGTGTAAATCTTGCTCCAGTGCTGCATGGTCGACAGTGTTAGCCTAGTTGCCCTGGTAGTGTCGTTGGTAGCACTGGTCATCGCTCTCTTGCAGTTGCTGGAGCAATACTTGTCTTCCACTGCCATTAACAAAGTCAATTCGGGGGCGATAGGTGCATGGCCCACGAAGAAGAGGATCGGATTGGGTGGTCTAGCGGTGAGGATCGATGTGTTTTACGCTGATCCGATCCTGGATATCAGCGCCATATGTGAGACGGCAACAAATACTGGTTCATCTCGAGCATGCAGGGCATCTTGGTGCAACATGATGATTGACCTAGGGTTAAATCTCAAAAAAGTGGGATCCAAGACCAGCATGGTGAACGCAGACACAATCCCATCCACTCTTGATACCCCAACGATGTCTATTAAATTTACGGACCTGATCTTATGCGGTTTGCTCCTTGGGATGACCGTCTCTGAAGAAACATCGTCTGTCCAGCATACTGTCGAGATGGTGGGCACATTTGGGGGATTTTTCACTTATCGTGACAACAGTCTTGGCCCTGTCTCCCGCTATTGGAGATCCCCAGTCAAGAGCAAAGCTGAGACTCCCCGAAGTTCTTGGGAAAAAAGGGAGTTTCATTCTACCGCTCGAGGAGAACTCTCCATCCAAGGCCGCACTCGCTTTCTGTCTGAGTGGGATTGCGATGCTATTCGTGCTCTACTCCCCAACACAGGCATCGAGGTGCGCGATTGGTCTACGCCTTTACTCGTCTTCGCATTCTGCAGCAATCCAGCGGCTTTGAGCGCGTTCCCACACACGAAGCTCCTATTGAAGGAGCATGAAACCATAGCTATGCACGCTTGCCAGGCCCTATATCCCTTGTTAAAGAGGGTGCGCACAACCCGAGCCGACAAAGGATATGCTCAGAGATTCTTCGAAGGCACAAACAAGCACGGAATGGACGATTGGCATTCTTGGAACGGGGCTAAGTTCTCATCCAGTACCCAGTATGATCACGGACAACACGGTTGGCGGTCATGGTTGACTTTTCCCTGCCACAGGATCAGTAATTCCAATGACAGCCTTCCTATCCTTTACGAATTACACGAACCTTATGATGCTGGAACATCTTTGGGAGTCAATTGGGGAAGAGCCTACGATGAAAACCACAAAGACAGCTCCGAATTGACGGCCAATGAATTATTTTGGCTCCAAATCACTTTACTCGATTCTTGGATCGGAATGTATATGGAGAGGTTTATGGCCAGGCATCCAGTAGGATGGGTACGGAGTCGACCGGATCTTGGACGGGACTATCTCACCGTCGCAGCAAAATATAGTCTTATGTGTGGATCATCGGGTGGGGAGACTGAGTGGGCAAGTGAACAGCGGGGTAATGAATATGAAATCATTGATGCCGCTCTTACATTTCGCGCAGTCTTGATGTTCACAAGACTGCAGTTAATGAGGGATTCCTCGCAATTACTGTTGCGGGACGCATTAGATCCATACCTATTTGTTTCTTGATAATATTGGTGTATAGATATAGGATTCTCGATGCCCACAAGAATACGTTACATACACAGGAACGGATTCTTATTCGTGTTCCTCGAAGTAACCTTCTGGCTCTATCCGCAACACTTTCTTCTTGGCGTCGACTTCATGTGCGTTATGGTCCACATTAGGCGTCCCTCGAAGATATACAAGACCAAGAACACCAATTCATTCAAATTACAATATACAAAATTTTAAAGAAAAACAAGACCAGCTGAATGTCTACGGAAAAAGAAGGTATAATGTTGAAAGCAAGGGGATAAAGTGACGTGGTATATCCATACGTATAAGAAAAGGAGAGATTGAGATGTAAGAAATTCATAAAACATAGATGAGAAATGCATATGGGTAGATGGTAGATGGTGATCATGATAATATCGTGAAATTTCGTAATTTTGAACGCGGGTCATGAAAGGGAGGGAGATAGGGCTCGGCAAACAAGGGACTGTTATGATTCTCTTCTTCATTCGGTACGGGTTTCAGTTCTATTGTGGCTTCATGAAACTTCCTCTTGGAGAGCGTGGTCCAAAGAGCCCAGGTGAACCTTGCTGTTGTGGCACAACTAGTTCGGCTTCCTGTTGAGACGGCGTTGGTGCAAAAGCGGGGTTAGCTAGAGAATTTGAATGTGAATCAGTGCTTATACAGTGGCGACGAGATAAACTGCCACTCACGTTGCCACGTAGCCCAGGAGTGAACTCTTGGTTCCTCAGATGGACCGGGAGGACCCATGCTGGCAGCCATCGCAGCTTCCTCAGCTTCCCTCTGTAATCTCCTCTGTCTCTTCGAGAGTTTAGGTGGCTGCGGTGGTTGGAAAGTACGCCAAGCAGGTTTAGTCGGAGGTGGCGGTTGAGGTGGCTCATCAGGAGGCATGTCAGGTCCAGGGCCACCACCTGGAGGTGGAGGACCGCCTGGACCAGGAGGACCGCCGTACATCGGCACGTCGGGACGCCTTCAGAGTTTAGTATTTGGAATGAATACTACGATCAGTTAAATAAAACATACCAATTGGGATCGAACTCTCCACCTGGTCCATACTTGCTTCTCATGCACATCAGGCAACCAAGTTCGCTGACACAAAGTTAGACACGAATATACCGTTACAAGGGAAGACATACTATTGCAAATTGCGTTTTTCTTCGCGAAGCTTGCCAACCTCGCCCAACAACATTCTGACCTCATCTGCCAACGCGCGACTGAACTGATCAAGATACTAAAAGAGAGTCAGTTACCTGCATCAATACACGAACGTTCTAAACTCACTCCTTGAATATTGAAGGGAACTTGTTCTTGGGCAGTCTCCTTTACGGCTTCAATAGTTTCCTCATGTTGGCGGTCACTTTCAGCTTTCCAGTCTAGATCAAATATCAATGAATTGTACAATGGGGATAGACGGCAAGGCTTACTTTCCGCCATGGAGTTCAGAGTAGCCTTGCTCTCTTCTTGTTGTTTTTGGAGGGCCTCCAAAACGACCTCGATACCTTAGGAGGAGTCAGTTAAATCCACGTAGAGTTGAAAGAAACACGTACCTGGCTTTCCTTCTTGTGCTGCATGATCTTCAGCATTCTGGGTCCTAATCGATTCATTCTGATCGATAATGCGGTTCATCATCTCTTTCAACATCTCAACATCTCCATCCTTTCTCGCCCTCCTTTCCTCTTTCTCTGCGTTGCGTGCATCGTTCATCACCTGCAATTGTTCGCAGAGGGCCATCTTCTCTTTAAGCAGATCGGTGATCTCCCCCAGTTGCTCCTGAATCTTGTTATCGCGTTCGGTTGCCTCCATCTCACATCTCTCCCTTCGTTCAGTTTCCTCCCTCTCGCGCTCGATCCTCTCGGTCTCCTTGACCTCTCTTATCGTCACGACTTCCTGCTCCAACATGCGAACCTTCTCAGTCTCTGCTTGCAGCTGTTGCTGGCTCTCCTCCAGCATCCTCATGAGGCGTTCACGGTCCTCTTCGCACGCTTGCAGTTGTTTTCGCCAGCTTTCCCTCTCGCTGAGAACGCTGGCTGCCACTTGAGACGCAGCAACACTGCGGTCACCGACAGACTTTCCAGAAAGACTAGCTCGTTCCAATTCGGCTTGATCTGCTTCATATTGTCGACGCATCTCAGCCTCCTCTGCATCTCTGTCCCTCTGGGTCTCGGCCCCTAACGATGCACCATCCCGTTCGGCTTCTGTCCCAGCTACTGAACCAGAAGGTCGAGTCAGACCACCTTCGGATGGTAGACGCGAAGGTCCTACGACGGGTGGACTACCGGAATGGAGAGGAGTGCCAGGGATGAATACAGGTTCACCATCTTCCCCGACAGGTTCAACAGGCACCAGATCAGGCTCATGATAAGAAAGATGACCATATTCACTGGGAACAACAGTACCAGCGGGGGTGACAGTTCTAGGGGCCGGAGTTATTGGACGAGTAGCATGCAGGAGATCGCGCATAGCGGCCTCGGCACGGGCCTCTCGCTGTTGTTCGTTCTCCTCGAAGTGTTGCTGCCTGGAATCTTCATGTTCGTGGAAAGTCTCATCGCGTCTTTGTTCTGCTTCCAAGGCAGCTTCTTGTCTTCGTCGTTCCGCCTCGGCATGAAGGGCGCGCCGTTCATCTTCCGCGTTGTTGAAAGCGGCAGCAAACCGATCTTCTCCGCCTTCACCAGGAAGATCACCATCGATGGATCCCAAGATCGGAGTACGTTCACCAGGATGAAGGATTTCTGGGCTTGAAGCATCTCCATAAACACGCGGTTCTCCAGGGAGGTGATGTGTTGGAGCAGTTCCTGGACTCGTACGGTGACTGACATCTGTCCCAACGCGAGTAGGAGGATGGGTCCCGAAGTCGGTTTCGTGAATAGGTGCATGTACGATCGGAGGGCTTCCAGTGCGGACACTCTCTGGGGGACGGAAACCAGATCCGGGTCGGTCATATGGGGTAGGGGTTCTTCGGCCATCGTCCTCATCTTCATGAGGCATAATGACGGTAGGCGCACGACTATAAGGCTGACTTCCAGGTTCGTATTCTCGGGGACTATCAGATGGATATCCACTTGGAATAGCGGTAGCTGGGCGGGTGGTGGCGCGGCTTCTGGAGCGACTAGGACGGACAGTAATAATAGCCTAAATACAATGAGAATACAAATCATACATAGTACAAATCAAAGACATACCGGTCCATCTTCTTCACCGTGTCTTGGGGGGCGATAGCCTCCAACATCTTCAGGATGTACACCAAAAGTATGTGGGTGTGTCACGGGGTCCCTGTGAGGTTGCCCTTGCACATCTGGAGCATCTGATTCTCTCATATCCTGAGGAGTCGTTCTCCTAGATCCGGGTCTGGATGGAGCCACAACGACAGGAACTTCGCTCTCGCCTCTCGACGGGGCCCTACTTGGTGCCCGACTACGCATAGGAGTATGTCCAAATCCAGGCTCTCTGTCTGCATCGGCATAGTCGACGCTTCCGATCCTGGAAGGAGCTCCACTTGGTGCCCGACTACGCACATGTGGATGGGTAGGCTCTCTGTCTGCATCGGCATAGTCGATGCTTCCGGCCCTCGAACGTGGTCTACTATGTATAGGGCTAGAGTGAAATCCTGGTCTTGGGGCATCACCAAAGTCAGTGAGCGGGGGAGAATGCTCTCTGTGTGTGCCGGCATATGACTCTGGTCTATGCGTAGGAACAACGACTTGGTGATCTTCGTAGGATGCCTGAGGGTATTCACTATGACGACTATGAGAGCGAGGAGCATGTACGACACTGTGAGGACGGGATGGGCTGTCTCCAAACACTACAGTGGGTTCTCTGTGAGAAACATGCGAAGGGGCGCGAGACATCAAAATTGGAGAGCGAGAACGACTTCGAGTGGGGATAACGACGGTATGTGGTCTGGATCGCGAACGCGACCGACCACCATGATGGCTATCTAAAACGACGTGGGTTGGAGAACGCGAGCGATGCCTATCATGATCCGAGTAAATGATGCTGTGAGGGCGGCCGGAATGCGAGCGGCGAGGTGAGTGGTGACCACTTCCGGCCATGATGATTTCTGGACTGCGAGAACGGGAGCGAGAACGACCTCGCATAATGATCTGACTGCGAGGCCTGGATCTTGATCGATGGTGGTCACTCTGCATAATAATTGGAGCTTGGCTATGGCGATCCCGGGAACGACTGCGTGAGTGACCTGGTACGACGACCATTGGGGCATGGGAGTGTCTTGAGGATGATCGTCTCCCGTGTGGATCTCCCATAAAGACAGTCTGTTGGCGACCAGGTGAATATGAACGCGACCGCGACCGAGGTCTTGGAATAATAACAGGCGGAGCATCGTGGTGGTGGCTATGGCGAGAATGTGGGCGGCCGCCTTGGACAATGACCTGCGGCGGTGGAGTACGAGATCTTGAGCGGGAAGAACGATGTCCGCCGCCGATGATGACTGGGGCGTGAGATCCATGACGATGCGAATGCGAGCCAGAAGAACGATAACCACCCCCGTCCCCCATTATTACAGTCTGAGGTGGAGGCGTCCTACTACGACTCCTTGAGCGGGAAGAACGACGTCCGCCGCCGATGATGACTGGGGCGGCGCGAGATCCATGATGACGAGAATGCGAGCGGGAAGAACGATAACCACCCCCGTCCCCCATTATTACAGTCTGAGGCGGAGGTGTCCTACTACGACTCCTTGACCTTGACGAACGTCGTTGCGGGACTACGACGACTGGTGCTCTGCGGCTCCCTCTTGAATACGATCTTGACCTCGAGCGAGGACGATCTTGGATGATGACTGGTGGTTGATCTCCAGAACGATGACGGGAACGCGAGTGTCGATCGTGGGATCTACCACGACTACCACTTTGAATAATGATCGGCTGTTGTGAATGCGGTGGAGTATAGCTACGAGAACGCGAACGAGACCGCGGCCGTGATTGGGATTGGACCAAGATTGTGGGAGGCTGTCGCGGCCCTCGACT
>Ga0157379_10006311_pt1 | contig 10211 bp, 7 predicted proteins | sample S25metaG_FD_121802 | JGI IMG/M metagenome (GOLD analysis project Ga0157379, IMG submission 121802) | Switchgrass rhizosphere microbial communities from Kellogg Biological Station, Michigan, USA - S2-5 metaG | ecosystem: Host-associated > Plants > Roots > Rhizosphere > Soil | place: USA: Michigan...
CCAAGAACTTGACACGAATCTTCGACCCTTTTTCGCAAATTGACGAGGGACAATCGCGTTCCGAAACAGGATTAGGGATCGGCTTAGCCCTCGTGAAAGGGCTTATCGCACTCCATGGAGGTACTGTCGAAGCGAGAAGCGACGGTACAGGGCTCGGGAGTGAATTCATTGTGCGTCTGCCCAGTCCGGTGGAGCCCCCATCCGAGGTTTAGGCCTCCGGGCGTGTCTCTTGTTTATCGGACTTGGCCGCGTGTAGTTTTGGCGCCTTGGGGGGTCGACCAGGGGGCTTAAGGCCGTACGCTGCAGCGTTTGACGAACGGCCGAGACAGGCTGATAGCGGTCTTGCTGGACTCACGATAGCTGGCGCGCCTTGAGAGACTTGGACTCCGAACGTGTGGTAGAGGTGTGCCTTAGTAACCGCCCGCGGTTCATCTGCCCTTGTCTAAAACCGCAACGCGGCGACCTAATCGCAGGGGCGTCAAAGTCCCGCTATCTGGCACAACCTCCATTTAGACGTCGCTGCTTCGCTTTGCTTGTTGGATCAGAGTATTACGCGTCAATAACTAACATACTGCTGCATCATCGGCGTGTGCGCGAGCTCCTGATCGAGAAACGGCGTGAACGCCAGGTTCGGCGATGAGGAGCGGTTCGAGGAGCGCGGTTTGGGCATCGGCTAATCGTAACTGGCCGCTTGTTCCGAGGCGAGCGCGGCGCCCGCGCGGCGCGAGCCTCCTGATAAATGCTAGGATCGCGACATCCCCGTTTTAGGCCACGCAGCGTGCTCGCTGCCGGATACTCATCATGGTCAAGACACGAATCTGCGGCTTTGCCCTGGGACTTGTACTGATGCTGGGCGCTCCGGCGTACTCAAGCGCCAAAGTGAGTGAATCGGGCGATGCGATGCGCGGCTGCCTCGCCGACAAGCTCCAGGCGGCACCCGCGGAAACGACCGCAGGAGAGTTGCGCCAGCAGTGCACCAGCGAGCTCAGCGCTCGCGACTCCGCCGATGTCGAGGTGGTCCAGACGCTCGCCCAGCAGCGCATGCCCAAGGAAATAAGGGCCGATGAGCAGAAGTATTTCCTGACGGCCTACAAGCAGAACTACGTGCTGCCCTACAGCTACGTAACCCACCAGAATCCGATCTACAGCGATCACGGTGTGTACGTCAATCACGCCGAGGCGAAGTTCCAGTTCAGCTTCCGCTTCCCACTGAGCAACCACGACCTGTTCGTCAAGGGCGATGGCCTCGATCTTGCCTATACGCAAAAGTCCTTCTGGCAGGTGTACAACTCGCAATCGGCACCGTTTAGGGAGACCAACTACGATCCGGAGCTGTTCTATACCATGCCGCTCAAGTTCCGCCCGAACGGCGCCGAGACCGCGCTCCGCTTTGGCCTTGAGCACGAGTCCAACGGCCGCGGCATCATTAACGATGTGACCTTGAGCCGCAGCTGGAACCGCATTTATGCCAAGTTCATCTACGCCAAGGATAACTACGTGATCGCGCTCCGGCCCTGGTACCGGATTCCGGAGAACACCAAGTCATTTCCGACGGACCCGGGCGGGGACGACAATCCGGACATCGAGAAATACTTAGGCTACTTCGACCTGTCGGCCGCCGTCGAATACAAGAACCTGGAGTTCTCGATGCTAGCGCGCAATAACCTGCGCACCAGTCAGAACTATGGCGCCATCGAGCTGGGCCTGAGCTTTCCGTTGTACGAGAAGATCCGCGGCTATGCTCAGTGGTTCAATGGTTACGGCGAAAGCCTCATCGACTACAACCACAACATCAACCGGGTCGGCATAGGCTTTCTGTTGTCGGACATACTCTAGGGAGCCGGAACCCCGCAGATGGCAGTCACCGAAAGTCCCTTGGGCCTTCACCGCGTGCTGGGCGAGAGCAGGCACCTGCCGCAGGCCGCCGCGCGCCTCGATGCGAGCGGCACGTGCGGGAACAGTGAGCTTGAGATCAGCGTACAGCACCTGCAGGTTGACGCCAGCAGCCTAAGGCAGCTACGAGAAGCGCACCCGGGTGACTTAGGAGCAGTGCGCGCGGCGATCCTGGATCTGGTGCGCGAGCGAGGCAAGCTCCACAACCCCATCACCAATTCCGGCGGCATGCTCACCGGCACGGTGCGCGCGGTGGGCTCAGGCTATGCCTCGCCCCCGGCCATCGGCGCACGGGTGGCCTCGCTCGCGAGTCTCACGCTCACGCCGCTCAGGCTCGAGGAACTCGGGCCCATCGATCCGAAATCCAATGCCATCGCCGCGCGCGGCACCGCATTCCTGTTCCAGAGTTCGCCCTGGACGCTCATGCCCGCGGATATTCCCGAGAAGGTCGCGCTCGCCGCCTTCGATGTGGCCGGCGCGCCGGCCCGGGTGCGCGCCCGCACCCGGCCCGGGAGCCGGGTGCTGATCGTGGGGGCCGGGCACAGCGGCTGCCTTGCCGCTCTCGCGGCCGTGGACGCCGGCGCCGGGCAGGTGCTGGTGGCCGATATCAATCCGGAACCGCTGCGCGCTCTGGAGGCGCTGGGACTGGGTGCCATCTCCACGGTTCGCGCCGATGCCACGGCGGCTGTGCCGTTTGCCGCCGCAATCGGCGCGCCGGTGGACCTGTGTGTCTCTTGCGTGGACCGGCTCGGGGTCGAGCCCGCCTGCATACTCGCAACTCAGCCCGGTGGCCTGGTGCTATTTTTCAGCATGGCCACCAATTTTGCGCGGGCCGCCCTGAGCGCCGAGGGGATTGGTTCCACCGTGACCCTCGAGATCGGCAATGGGCTGTATCCTGGCCATGCAGAACTCGTGATAGATCTGCTGCGCCGTCATCCCGCGCTCTGGGGGCTGCTGGCTTCCGGGGATTGACGCAAGATGCGGACCTCATGAGCAAGAACAACAACACGGCAGGCGGATCGCTCCCGGCCCAGGTGGGCCAGGCTCTGCTTTGGGCCCGGTGGCGCGTCGTCACGGCCGAGTCCTGCACGGGCGGAGGCGTCGCCCAGGCGCTGACCGAGGTGCCCGGCAGCTCGCAGTGGTTCGAGCGCGGATACGTGACCTATTCCAACGAGGCCAAGATGCAAGAGCTCGGAGTGCCCCGCGAGCTGCTGGAGCGGCACGGCGCCGTCAGCGCCGAGGTTGCCGAACAGATGGCCCGGGGAGCATTGCGCGAGAGCGGTGCGGACCTGGCCGTGGCGGTCACAGGAATCGCGGGACCTGACGGGGGAACCCCGGAAAAGCCCGTGGGCCTGGTCTACCTGGCGATCGGACGGCGGGGCGAGGGCGCCGCGCGGGTGGTTCGGGAGGTGTTTTCGGGGGATCGCGCCGCGGTGCGCGGAGCCTCGGTAACCGCAGCGCTCCACCTGTTGCTCGAGTCCGCCCGTCCGCGGGAGTTTTGACGCCAACTCGCCAAGATTTACAGCCCGCCAGAGCGGTCCGATATGGGATAATTGTCCGCAAATCAGCAGAGGTAACCGCACGCATGGATGAGAACCGCAAGAAGGCGCTGACCGCCGCACTCAGCCAGATCGAGAAGCAGTTCGGCAAGGGCTCTGTCATGCGTCTGGGCGACGCGCCGGCCATCTGGGACATCGAGGCGGTGCCGACCGGCTCGTTGGGTCTGGACATCGCCCTTGGGGTCGGCGGCCTGCCGCGCGGACGGGTGGTCGAGATCTACGGGCCGGAGTCCTCCGGCAAGACCACACTCACGCTCGCGGTAGTGGCCGAGGTGCAGAAGCGGGGCGGCACAGCCGCCTTCGTCGATGCCGAGCACGCCCTCGACCCTTCCTACGCCGAGAAGCTGGGCGTCAACATCAAGGAGCTGCTGGTCTCGCAGCCCGATACCGGCGAGCAGGCCCTGGAGATCACCGACATGCTGGTGCGCTCAGGGGGGGTCGATCTGGTGGTCATCGATTCGGTGGCCGCGCTCACCCCACGGGCCGAAATCGAGGGCGAGATGGGCGAGCTGCAGGTCGGATTGCACGCCCGATTGATGAGCCAGGCGCTGCGCAAGCTCACGGGCAACATCAAGCGCTCCAACACCATCGTCATATTCATCAACCAGATCCGCATGAAGATCGGCGTGATGTTCGGGAGCCCCGAAACCACCACCGGCGGCAACGCGCTCAAGTTCTACGCCTCGGTGCGCCTCGACATCCGCCGCTTGGGTTCGATCAAGAGCGGTGAGGAAGTGATCGGCAATGAGACCCGGGTGAAGGTGGTCAAGAACAAGATTGCGCCGCCTTTCCGCGAGGCCGAGTTCGAGATCATGTACGGGCTGGGCATCTCGCACGAAGGCGAGATCATCGAACTGGGCTCGAACCACGGCATCATCGAGAAGTCCGGTTCCTGGTATTCCTACAAGGGCGAGCGTATCGGCCAGGGCAAGGAAAATGCCCGCGCCTTCCTGCAGTCCCACAAGCAGATTGCGCAGGAGATCGAGGATCTGATCCGCGCGAAGCTCCTGCCCTCGAAGCAGAGCCGTGTCGAGCCTGAGGAAAAGAGCGCCTAGGCGATCGTCGGCCGCTGATCCAAAGGATGCCGCAGCGGCCGAACGGGCCGCCGTCACGCTCCTGGCGCGCCGCGACTACGCTTGCGGTGAGCTTGAAGGGCGCTTGCGCGAGCGTGGCTACGCGCCTGAGCTGATCGGGCCGCTCATCGAGCAGCTGCGCGCCCGCCGCATGCTCGACGACGAGCGCTATGCCGGGCATTTCGTGGAATATCACAGCGCGCGCGGCCAAGGGCCGCTGCGCATCCGGCGCGATCTGAGTGCGGCCGGTGTCGCCTCCGAGCTGATCGAAGCGGCGCTCGCTTCGGGTCCCGACTGGGCGGCCCTTGCGCAACAGGTGCGGCGACGCCGTTTTGGTGCCAAGCCTCCGCAGGTCTGGCGCGAGAAGGGGCGTCAGGCCAGATTTTTGCAATACCGTGGCTTTTCCACCGATCATATCCGCACTGCCCTCGGGACCGATTTCGAACTGGATCAATGAGCGTAACGAAACCACCCTACATGAGCGCGACCGAGGTTCGGCGCGCCTTTCTGCAGTTCTTCAAGGAGCGCGGTCACACGATCGTGCCTTCCGCTTCGCTCGTTCCGGGGAATGACCCGACACTGCTGTTCACGAATTCCGGCATGGTCCCTTTCAAGGACGTGTTCCTGGGGAAGGAAAAGCGCGACTACAAGCGCGCCGTGACCAGCCAGCGCTGCGTGCGCGCGGGTGGCAAGCACAATGACCTTGAGAACGTGGGCTACACCTCGCGCCACCACACCTTCTTCGAGATGCTGGGGAATTTCTCATTCGGCGACTACTTCAAGCGTGACGCAATCCGCTTCGCCTGGGAGTTTGTCACCGTCAAGCTCAAGCTCGATCCCGACCGGCTCCGCGTCACGGTGTTTTGCGATGACGATGAGGCCGCCAAGCTCTGGGTGAGCGAGGCCGGCGTGCCCGCCGAGCGCGTCACGCGCATGGGCGAAAAATCCAACTTCTGGGCGATGGGGGACACCGGCCCCTGCGGCCCATGCAGCGAGATTTTCTACGACCACGGCCCGGAAGTGCCGGGCGGCCCGCCCGGCTCGCCCGATGAGGACGGCGATCGGTACGTGGAGATCTGGAACCTGGTGTTCATGCAGTTCGAGCGCTCGGCCAGCGGTGAGCTCACGCCGCTCCCCAGGCCTTCGGTCGATACCGGGGCGGGACTCGAGCGGCTCGCGGCCGTGATGCAGGGCGTGCACTCGAATTACGACATCGACCTGTTTCGCGACCTGCTCAAAGCGGCGGCAGAGGCTACCTATGCGTCGGATCTTGCTTCGCCATCATTGCGAGTGATCGCCGATCACATTCGCGCCTGCAGTTTCCTGATCAGCGATGGGGTCGTGCCCTCGAACGAGGGCCGCGGCTACGTGCTACGGCGCATCATCAGGCGCGCGGTCCGCCACGGGTACAAGCTCGGCCAGTCTGAGGCCTTTTTCTACAAGCTCGTGCCGGTTCTGGCTGAGGTCATGGGCGAGGCTTACCCGGAACTTAAGGAGCGCGCCGAGTCGATCGCGCGCGTGCTGCGGGCGGAGGAGGAGCGTTTCGCCGAGACGCTGGAATCCGGAATGGCTCAGTTCGAGGCGCGCATGAACGAAGCCGGCGGCCGCACCGTGCCCGGGAGCTTGCTGTTCCTGCTGCACGACACCTACGGCTTTCCGCCCGATCTGACCGCCGACATTGCCCGCGAGCGCGACCTGCAGGTGGACATGGCAGGCTACGAGCGCGAGATGGAGCAGCAGCGCGAGCGTGCGCGAGCGGCCAGCAAGTTCAGCGTCGATCTGCGTGCTGGCGAAGGGATCGATGCGAAGAGTGACTTTCTCGGCTATGAATCGCTCGAGGCCGAAGGCCAGGTTGTCGCACTCCGCCGCGGCGGGGCACACGTGCAAGAACTGAAAAGCGGCGAGCGGGGAGATGTGGTGCTTAGCCGCACTCCTTTCTATGCGGAGGCCGGTGGCCAGGTGGGCGACACGGGTGAACTGTCAACAGCAGCCGGCGCGCGCTTTGCGGTGGCCGATACGCAGAAACTGGGCGGGGCGATTGTGCACATGGGCACTCTCGCCGGTGCAGCGCTCCATGTCGGTGATACGGTGCAGGCGAAGGCTGACGGTGCGCGGCGCGCGGCGATCCGGCTGAATCATTCGGCTACACATTTGCTGCACGCGGCGTTGCGCAAGGTGCTTGGCACGCACGTCACCCAGAAAGGATCGTTAGTGGCGCCCGATCGGCTGCGCTTTGACTTTTCGCACTTCCAACCGGTGAGTGCCGAGCAGCTCGCGCAGATCGAAAAGCTCGTCAACTCCGAGATCCGCAACAATTCGCAGGCGCGCACTCGACTCATGGAGTACGAGGATGCGGTGACCTCGGGCGCAATCGCGCTGTTCGGCGAGAAGTACGATCGCCAGGTGCGGGTGCTGAACTTCGGCGAATTTTCCACCGAACTGTGCGGTGGCACTCACGTGAGCCGTACTGGTGATATCGGCCTGTTCAGGATCTTGAGTGAGTCCGGCGTCGCAGCCGGCGTGCGCCGCATCGAGGCCGTGACGGGCGAGGCCGCCTTGGAGGCGATTGCCAAAAGCGAGGCGGTGCTGCGCGATGTAGGTGGACTGCTGCGCGGCAGTCGCGACGAGCTTGCGGACAAGATTCGCGAGACGCTCGAGCGCGTGCGCACTCAGGAGCGCGAGATCAGGGCTCTAAAGGACAAGCTGGCCTCTGGCCAGGGGACCGACCTTGCGGCCGGCGCGGTGGATGTGGCCGGCACCAAAGTCATTGCGGCGCGTGTAGAGGGCGCGGATAGTGGGTCGCTCCGTACCGCAGTGGACAGGCTGAAGAGTCAGTTTAGTTCAGCAGTTATTGTTCTCGCTGCGGTGGAATCGCCGACCAAAGTCCTGTTGGTGGCCGGTGTTACTGCTGATCGGAACAGTGTCATCAAGGCGGGCGAGCTGGTTGGGGCCGTGGCCGCACAGATCGGCGGCAAAGGCGGAGGGCGAGCTGATTTTGCCCAGGCTGGAGGTAGCAATCCTGCCGCGCTCGATGCCGCGCTCGGAAGCGTCGTGACTATGGTGCGCGACCGACTATCGGCCTGAAGCAATACGCGTAACAGGAGGCGACTTCCATGTTGATCCTCAGTCGGCGGGTGGGCGAAAGCGTGTTGATCGGCAGCGACATTTCGATCACGGTGCTGCGCGTCAAGGGCGATCAGGTGCGTCTTGGGGTGCAGGCGCCCAAGGACGTCGCCGTACTGCGCGATAATTCTTCCGAGAAAGCCAAATCTGAGCTGGCCGCAATGCCCGCAGAGACTGGCAACAGGTCCGGGGACAACGAGGGGCCGGCAGCCTAGGCGTTCCCATGGGGCCGCCGTCTGAGCCGCTTGGGTCCGTTGCCTTTACCTAGGCCAACCCCGCCAGTATCATGTCGCCGCATTCTCCGGAGCCGGGCGTCAGACGACGTTAACTAACTGATTCCATTTGGCTTTGGGAAGCTAACGGAGAGATGGCCGAGTGGTCGAAGGCGCACCCCTGCTAAGGGTGTAAGGGTCAAAAGCCCTTCGAGGGTTCGAATCCCTCTCTCTCCGCCATCATTTCCCAAAAGTTATCAGGCACTTGAGGTTTTTCATCCTCTTCCAGTGACAGCCTGGTGACAGCTTTTGGGGATTCAACGGGACGCGAAGTCGCAAAACACGATGGGATGATCGCCGGTCTCGATCTCAACTTAGCTTACGTCGTAAGCCTCAGCGTTCCGCCCAAGGCTTCCTTGATCGCCAGTAAATCGGACTCAGTAGTTCCTTCTAGCCACGTTGCATAGGTATCAAGCATCGTTTGGACGCTATGGCCGTGCTGCTTGGCAACCCATAACGCAAGGCCAGTTGGCGCTTCAATACTTGAAGTGCTCTTGGGCACAGCTCAACCAAGCGATCCTCGCTCGTCTTCGTTCGATCTTTATCTTGCCCTGCGACAAGAGCCTTTGTGATCTTGATTCGGCCCTAGCCCACATCGCAGTCTGTTACCAAAAGAGCGATTTGTTCAGATGGACGCAGTCCCGTAAAGAATCGGAACTCATCGTAGTTTCGGCTGGTCCGAGCAACCGACCGCCGTCGCCAAGGTCGCTTCGCACCGCGTGTTGTTGGTTCGATTCCCATCACCCGCGCGAGTTTGTCCGCTTGCCGTTGTCGCGCGGCGGAGCGACTGTTTAGGATGTTCCTGCATTCGCACGATTACGAGATACGATTTTAAAAAACCTTGACTTGATCGCTTCCAGACCAACCAGACTAACTACCCCGACGCCCAAGCACACTGCGAGATCATTCCAGTGCAGCTTGCCAAAATGAAATAGCGATTGCGCGGGGCGCCAGAAAACAGCAATACCGAGCAGCAATGAAACCCCGCCCAGCAGCAGCCACAGCGAGCGATTGGGCCGCAGCAGCGCGCGCACGAGCGAGGACTCGAACGACCGATTCACCAGGATCAATCCCATGTTGATCAGCACGAGCGAGGTGAACACAAGTGCACGCAGGTCAGATTCCACCATCCCCATCCGAGAAGCGCCGATGAGGGTGCCCGCGAGTATCGCTAGCGCGATGAGCCCTTGAAGGAGAGCCCAGAGGATTCTTTGCCGCAACAGCAACGGGCTTTTCGGGTCGCGCGGTGGGCGACGCATAACGTTCGCCTCTTCTCCCTCGGCCTCGAAGACCATCGAGCAGGCCGGGTCTATGATCATCTCGAGAAAAGCGATGTGAATCGGCCCCAGCATCAGGGGCATGCCGAACAGGAGCGGGAGAAGTGCGAGACCCGCAATCGGAATATGCACGGCGACGATATATTCGATCGCCTTGCGCAGGTTGTCGTAGATTCGCCTTCCGAGGCGAATCGTAGTGACGATGGACCCAAAGTCATCATCGAGTAGGACGATGGCGGAAGCTTCGCGCGCAACGTCGGTTCCCCTACCGCCCATGGCGATCCCGATATGGGCGGCTTTGATCGCCGGTGCGTCGTTGACGCCATCGCCGGTCATGGCGACGACTGCCCCGTTGGCTTTCAGGCACTGTACGATGCGCAGCTTCTGATTGGGTCGGATGCGCGCGAAGACCGATGTGTGCAGGACGTGGGTGGTCAGGTCTTCTTCTGACATCGCGTCGATGTCGTCGCCGGAGAGGGCCTTGGCCGCATCCAACCCGGCTTCTCTCGCAACGGCACGCGCCGTAGCAGGATAATCCCCAGTGATCATCAGCACTCGGATGCCTGCGGATCGGCACTCGGCGACGGCAGCTGGTACGGTGGACCGGAGTGGATCGGCAAAGCCGATCAGGCCTAGATACTCGAACTCGAAGCCGCGCGCGGACTCGGGCAATGGCGAATTCTGCCTGTCATCGAGGATGGCAGATCGCGCCACTGCTAGCACCCGCACGCCGCGGTCGGCCAGCTCATCTACCTGGGTTCGCACGGCTGCCAGCCGATCACTGGAAAAGTGGCAAAGTTCGCCAATCGCTTCGATCGCGCCCTTCGCGAAGGCTTGGAGGTTCCGCCGTGCCCGGTCGCCGATTACATTCACCACTGCAAACAGGTCCGGTCGCAGGCCATAAGCGCGAATCAGCGAGCGCTCGCCAGAAGCCGTCCGGTCCGGTCCGCCTAGCGACCTCGACATCACATGCACAGCGAGATCCATGGGGTCGCTGGGGTCCGCGGCGCTGGC
>Ga0157379_10006312_pt1 | contig 10210 bp, 13 predicted proteins | sample S25metaG_FD_121802 | JGI IMG/M metagenome (GOLD analysis project Ga0157379, IMG submission 121802) | Switchgrass rhizosphere microbial communities from Kellogg Biological Station, Michigan, USA - S2-5 metaG | ecosystem: Host-associated > Plants > Roots > Rhizosphere > Soil | place: USA...
AAGTGAAACTGCCAGACGGCTATTACAAGGCGTTCGTCGAGTTGCACATCGAGCAAGGTCCGGTGCTCGAACGTCAGCAGACACCACTCGGAGTGGTCACGAACATTGCCGCTCCCGCCAGCATGAAAATTGTGATCGAAGGCGCGGGCGGGCACGCCGGCGGCGTCTTGATGCCAGATCGTCGAGACGCTCTTTGCGCCGCCGCGGAATTGATCCTGGCGATTGAGAACGCGGCGCGAAGCAGTGGCGCGGTTGACACTGTCGCGACGGTAGGCATCTGCGAGGTGTTTCCGGGCGCAGTCAACAGCATTCCCAGCCGGGTTCGCCTCAGCGCTGACATCCGCGACACCGATCTTGAACGACGTGATAGCGTGATCAAGGCGATGGAGTACGCGTGCAGCCCGATATCGGCAAAGCGGAAGGTTGCGATTCACGTCGAACTTGTAAATGCGGATGCGCCGGCGCAATGCGCGCCCATTGTCGTAGAAGCTCTTTCGAACGCCTGCAGGAGACAGCAGCAGAAATTCCTTCCCATCGTCAGCCGGGCTTATCACGATGCGCTTTTCATGTCCCGCATCGCGCCGACGGCGATGTTGTTTATCCCGTGCCGCGGCGGGTACAGCCATCGTCCTGACGAGTACGCGTCTCCCGAAGATATTGCCCGCGGGACGCTGATATTGGCTGAGGCGTTGGCAACGTTGTCAGAGTGAGCTGCGATTTGCCTACGACGGGGAGGAAAACTCACAAGCCGTCATCCGAAGCGGGCCGTTCAGGATGACATCACTAGGTTTTCTGCGACCTCTGAAAGACCGGGCCTACGGCGCGTGCGGAACATTGGATTCGCGATCGGCCCAGTGCTCGACGATGTCCCGCACTACTTTGTCGCCGACCGACTGCGCTGCTTCGAGGGCCGGCATGTAGGCCGAGTAGTTGCCGGAGGCCATCGCCTTGAGGCTGTCCGAGGCTGTCGTGCCCGGCGCTTCGCGGTCGTAATTGCTGACGGTACGCAAAACCAATACCCGGTGCAGGTCCACACGCCCAGCCTGACTCAGGAAGGTAAGAGCCTGCAGCGTTCCCGAATCCTCCATGGCCGCAATCATGTAATTTCCTTTGCCGCCGGTGTAATAGCGAGTCCACTCGTTGGCCCAAGCGTCCATTTTTGAGCCATGCCAGAACGTGCTTGCCGACAGAGTGTCGCCTCGGGTGACGAATGGCGGCTTCAATGCATTCGGAAACCCGCTGAAGCGTGTTCGAAAGGTACGTAGCCTTTCAGAGTCAGGCAACGGCACATTCTGCGTAAGTCCGAAGGCCCAGCCCACGAGCGCCGAGTTGAGCGTGTAGACCTCGCCGTACTCCTCGCCCGCGACCGGCTGTTCGTAGGGTGTCGCTTTGCGTAGAGGCACGTAGCCGGTTGGCCAGTTCGGGGGAATTTGACGCGCGTCAATCTCAAACGACAAATCGCCGTCAATGACGTGATCGGCCCAGACGGCCGAACCGAGCGATACGTCTGCCGGATCGCCACCGCCGATTCCGGCAACGATCCAATACGCTTTCGAGAAGTCGAAGCGCGGATCGAGACCCAGGGCCATTACCGACGCAGCAGCTTTCGCGGTGCCGACCCCAGTCACCATACCGAGCACTCCGTCCTTGTTAAGCCGGACGTGATGATAACCGGCGGGCGCCGCAACGATCTGGTCGAGATGTTCGCGTTCTACCCAGAGTTGGAATTCGCCGGGTGTGTCACCGGTATCTTCGCCGCGCTCGAACATAGTGACGACCACAACTTTAATTGGGATAGGAGCCGGCGCAGCGGCCTGGGCGACAAGCGAACCGGCACACGAAGCCACGATCAGCAATGCGGAAACCAGTCGCGAGGCAAAGCCATTCATGATTTCTCCAGCAATTTAATTGGGAAAAATTCACAGCAACTCACAACTGAGTGATCATACTGCACAGCTTTTCTCGCGGACATTCGTGGGACTGGCTCGCGCCGTTATGGAAGCAGTGTTGTACCCTACCGCAACCCAAAACCAGCCCGGGCGGAAAAAGGAACGGCGCTGCATAGAGCAAGTGGTCTCAGAATCTTCGCAGGCGGCGAGCGATGGTTTGCGGCAGGAGGCCCTCTCCCCGATGAAGACGCATGAGCGGGGGAGGGAAGTTCATGATGGGATACAACACTGCCAATGCCAGTGCGGATATTGCAATGTCGGGTTTCGGCGGAATCGGAGCGATTGCCAGCGTGCAGGACATCGTCACCATCACCCGGACTGTCCGGCCGGCGATGGTTTCTCTCAGTGTGAGCTTTGCCTCGTGGGAGAAAAGCGTCGAAGGCCAGCAGCAACTCCTCGCCGGCAAGGCGTTTAAGTCAATTCCAATCCAGCCTGCGAATCTGGCCTTCGTGCAGGAGGCGAAATGACGACCTCCAAAATTAGTTTCTCTATTTTATTGGTCAAAATTGACCATCTTGTGCCGGGGCGACGCACCATTATGTATTCATGAAAGCCAAGAAAAAAGCGACGCTCGCAATTCGGTGTCCGACGTGTGGCGCCAAGCCTGGAGAGAAATGCGAACTCGGCACCGGCCAGCCGCGCACGGAGACTCATCGAGACCGTCGTCTGGCAGCGAGGGCCGACGAATAATCCCTCCCGAGTTCCAGATCGGCTTCGAACCTTGTGTCGCCACCAGCACCGCCAAAACGGTGGCGGCGTTGCGGACGCTTCTCGCGACAGGGATGAGGGCCTCCGAGACCGCCGGATGCTGCTCCGCCAGTCCTTTAAGACGAGTGCTGACAGTATGGAGTTTCTCAACTTCGTTCAGTATCGCCTCAAAAGGCATGAGTACCCCGCTTCTGGGAGAAACCTAAGCTGTGGGAGCGCTTCAGATGGGCTGGCTTAGGTCAGAAGACCTGAAAGAGGAGAAGGTGGTAACCACCTCACGCATGCAGCGTACCACGCGCGAGTCCGACATGCTCGCTACAAGTGGGACCACCATAGTTTCGATTCTGGCTGTCTAAGTGCTAGCTGAAGTAAACAGCAGCTTATTTCCGGCAAGCTGCTGACTGACATTCACTTAAATGGCCTAGCTAAAGTGCGACAATAGGAGCGTGTCCGCGCAATAAGGTAGGACTTTCGCAACTTGGCGCCACTAACGGCGTAAGATGTTAATGACCAATGAAGCCGGCCGACGTATCAAAAAAGAAGAGTCGTGAGTTTGACCCCAACACGTTCCTCGCCACCATCGGCGAGGGAAGGAAGACTCTGGCTGTCTCGAAAAAGCAGGTGATCTACACCCAGGGCGATGGCGCGGATGCCGTGTTCTACATCCAGAAGGGTAAAGTAAAACTAACCGTGGTATCCAAGATCGGTCGGGAAGCAACCATCGGTATCCTGAGTGAAAAGAATTTTTTTGGGGAAGGCGCGCTGGCCGGGCAGGCTCTCCGCATGGGATCGGCGTCAGCCATTACCGACTGCGAGATCCTGCGCATCGAGAGGAGAGCCATGATGGCTGCCCTTCACCGTGAACACGCGTTTTCCGACATGTTCGTCGCATATCTGTTGGCGCGGAATATCCGCTATGAAGAAGACCTGGTAGACCAGCTGTTCAATTCCAGCGAGAAGAGGCTGGCGCGTGTCCTTCTGCTCCTTGCCCATTTTGGTAAGGAGGGGGTACCTGAGTCCGTGGTTCCCAAGATAAGTCAGGAGACCCTGGCAGAAATGGTCGGGACCACTCGGTCACGCGTGAGTTTTTTTATGAACCGGTTCAGGAAGTTGGGCTTCATTCACTACGCCGGAGGTTTAGAGGGTGGACTACAGGTCCATAGTTCACTTCTGAACGTAGTTCTTCACGATTGAGCAGCATTGCCCTGATTTCTTCCCTGAGACAACGCTATCGGCGCCGGCGAGCTTGTCCGGTGGCCCCACCGCAGTTGCGGATGTGATCTGGTAATTCTGGTAGTCAATGGTGAAGTTGGCCTGGCCGCCCAGCCGGATCGCGCTGGTGCTTCGATTGGAAGCCGGTAACCAGAAATCGCCAACCTTGGTGTAGACCTGCACGATTTTGGTATCTTTCGTCCAGAACGAAGGGTTTTTCGCCGGAGCCCCTTCAATACGCGTCACGGCAAAGTCTTCGGCGTCCACCCAGATTCGGCCCCGGTACAGAAGCTTGTTGTTGGTGCGGGGCTCAACAGAAAGAATGTAGAAAGAACCCGCCGGCGTGGTCTCTTGACCGGTCAGGGTGAAATTGTAGTTATCGTGATTGAGAGCGATATTTCTTTGATTTTCTTCGCTGACCGCTTCCTTCTCGCTCTGCAACATCCGTTTGAAGACCCTCTCAATGACTAGCTGAGAGCCCTTCTCCAATCGGATGCTGAATTCCTTCGTCCCCGGAGTGCGGTATTTTACATCCACGATCATTTCCGCACTTCTGGACCCGGGGAAGCCGTGATATTCGAGGCGATAGATCCGGGTCCCTTCGTAAGCGCCCAATGCGCGGGCGCGTTCCAGGTTCCTTTGGACCAGGTGGTTTACTACTTCTTCCGCGCTAAGTCCGGCGTTGGGAGCCGTTGCAGATCCATCTGAAGTCTGCGCGGTTGCGACCTGCAGGGTACCGAGGCCGATCAGCAACGACAACGATAAGGTAAACCAGGCGCAAGCGCTATGCAGTTTCATCGGCGGACTCGACTACCTCAAGATAACCCGACGAGTTCCCCAAAATGTGAGCAATTTTGAACACTTTTCGGACGCGAAGGTTCCAGTTTACCGTTTCATTTCTTTCGAGGGAAGGCCGTTACGCCAGGCCGCGCCGTCCACTCAGCCAATTGATGACAAGAACCACGAGCGCAACCACCAGCAGCAAATGGATGAGGCCTCCGCCCGATGTGCAGACTGAATCCCAGAAGCCACAAGAATCCTAGAACTACGAAAATTGTCCAAAGCATGATTGTTCTTCTCTGCCAATTGTCAGCACCGCGCAAAAAATTCCCGTCTGGTTGACAGTTTCCGCTCAGAGCTTCCTAGGATGCTGCTTTCGTGAGTCTGCCTCTTTCCGATCTGCAATGCTGAGCAGGATTGCTCTTTGCGGCACATTCTATCGTGCCCCCAGTTCGAGGATTTTCGAGCGTGCGGACGCGCCGCAGCGACGCTAAGCTGGCTTGAGTGATTTGCCGCACTCCAGGCAAAGGGTTCCGTGGCGCGGCGTGATCAGTCCACAAAACGGGCACATCCGCTGCGACGCGAAATCGCCGTCTCGTGGTGCTATCCCAAGCGACTTTCTCAGCGACGCAGCCATGAAGGCGCGCAGACTACGAAAACGGCCAAGAAACGCTTGCGGGAGGGAAGTCATGACTCAAATTCCGCGCTTTAAGAAGCTGCCCAACCAGGCAGTCTGCTCAGGATAATGATGACAGGTCGACGCCGGCGGTTCTGTGCCAGATTGCTCACTTTGGGCAAGAAACACCGGCGGCGCTCTTGAGAAGATGTGAGCAATTCAGACCAGCTATTGTCTGGTGCCTGGGCGATCATAGGTCTGGAGACGACCATTCTTTGTGCCTCCTTTCAGGTCCTCTGAGCTAAGTCAGCCCATCTGAAGTTTTCTCCTCTTAGTCTCGCAGATCCGAAAGGAACAATCACATGAAAAGACTAATGTCAGTTTTGCTGATGGGCTGTATGGGCCTGTTTGGAACGCTAGCCTGGGCGGGAACCGCTCGCGAAGACACGGTCGAACGTTTCCAGTCGTCCGTCGACGTATTGCATGCGATCATGGAAGCACCGGACAAGGGTGTTCCGGAAGAAGTGTTGAGTAATGCGAAGTGCATCCTGGTCGTTCCTAATTTGATCAAAGGCGGCTTCATCTTTGGCGGCAAACACGGCCGCGGAATCGCATCCTGCCGCACCTCCGATGGCTGGAGCGCGCCAGCGTTTGTATCAATTGGCGGCGGAAGCTGGGGATTGCAGATCGGCGTCGAAGGCGTGGACCTGGTTGTACTGGTCATGAACGACCGTGGTTTTCAGCATCTGCTTTCGAGCAAGTTTGCACTCAGCGGTGAAGGATCAGTGGCAGCGGGCCCGGTTGGCCGACATGCTTCCGCTGGAACTGACTGGAAGATGAACACTGAAATGTTGACCTACTCACGTTCCAAAGGCGTGTTCGCCGGCCTCACCCTCGAAGGTGCAGTGATCGAGCAGGACAACGATTCCACCCGCGCCATTTACGGCAAGCACATGACGTTCCGTAATATCCTTTCGGGCAAGGTAGCAACCCCGAAGAGTGCGGAAGCGTTCATGAAGGCCGTATCAGAGGCTGGACATCAGGCAGCCATCGCGGAAGCGAACGACAACAAGTAGTGAGTACGAGGGTTTCAATTCTGGCCGAGTCCGTGTGCGGTCCCGGCCAGATCCTTTTGCGGGCCACCACAACCCAGATAAACTGAGGTGTCAGTCGAAGGGATGACACATGCCCAATACAGGCGAGAGACGCGAGATCACCAGACGCGTAAGCGCGAAGGAAGCAGAAGTGGTCCAGGAGGCGAAGAAATTGGTGTCCCGAACAAGGCAGCTCTCCGCCACTACGGAGTCAAAGAGCAAGGCGCGACTCGCCGAAACCAAGAAAAATGCTGCCGGGGCCCGACTGTCCAAGTCTGAGTAAGGTTCTGGCCATGCGCGCAATTTATCGTGATCATGGTTCTGTTTCCCTGGCTGTGACTGGCGCCAGGTCCGACCGGATGAGGGTCTCCGCGTGCCTCCACACGCTTACATCATATTCAATCTGGGTGTTGGCCTTCACGAAGACGCGGTCATACCAGGGATAGTGTTCGCAGTTGTAATCACTCGCTTTGTAGTCGGACCGAAAATTACCGATGATCCGCGTGCGGGTTGGATAGGTAGCGCGGATCGCCGCCCGGCCGCGGAGAAGCCCATACGGCTGATAGAAATTCGCAGCCTGGGCCACATTCGCCGGATCACCCGGTCATTGTGACGAATCGAAATGCTGTCCACTTGCACGGTGAGCAGCACCGGAATGCTGTCCTTCTCCAGGTCCCGCGCCAGTTTGATGGCTTCGGAGCCGCCCCGGCTGGGTCCGTAAATGATGATGCGGGCATTCTGCCTTTCGCCGGCGGTTAGATTTCCGTCATGGTGGTATCGAGCACTTCCCGGACCCGTTTTTGGGCTCTTCCTCTGTGATAGCTCTCAAAGATCTCCACTTGCACTCTCAGAGGGTAAGCCTGGCGCAAGCGCGCCGCGAGCTGTACTTCGCTGTCGGCGAGGTTGTCGTGGCGGATGAATCCGCCGACAAACCCGATGACCATGACGGGTGGCATGGGGCGGACAATCGTCGCCGGAGCAGATTGTGCCCGGCCAGCCTGGCCCAGAGCAAGGAAAGCTACGAGGGAACGCATCGCGGTCCGAATGGCGGTCACTGTGCAGTGCGGCCGGTGAGAGTCGCAGCCGGAGCCGGAGCCACTAACCTCAGTTGGTCCAGTCCGGTCAGCACGGCTTGCCAGTGGGCCTCGTCCTTCTTGGTCTCGATCGGCGCCGAGAGATCGGAGTAGAAGCGCAAGATGTTCTCGCGCAATTCGGCTGTGGTCCGATCAAACTTCCGATCGGAGAGCCGGCCCAGCAACTTTGCATAGGTCTCATCGGTCAACGAATATTCCGCCGCCTTGGTTTCGTTGCCAGTATCGAAGTCGCAATTCGGAAGCAAGAGTGAGTCACTGCGCACCTGCTTTAGGAAAACGCGGTATTGATCGACCGTCGTATTGATGCTCTTGATATAGAGGTCGGCAGTTTGGGGGGTCGGACTATTGAAGGCCAGCCCCTTGAAGGGACCGATCTTTGGCATGTAGCGCAAAAGCGTGGACAAAATTCGCGTGCCCAGGCCTGGCCTTACGTAGTCTTTCCCCCACTCCTTTTCGTAGTCCGAGCGCGAAAGACGGTAAAGGAATTTCTGTTTCGCGAAATTAGGCTTCTCGCGCATCAGGTCCTTCTTATGGGTTTGCAGCGCGACCTGGGTCATTTGAGGAATCAACCGGCTGACCGAGTAGCGGTACGAGCCGATGGCGAGGTCCTCGTGGGTGAGCACATCTTTCAGCTCCACTCCGTACACCACGGGAAAGACCCGCTCCAGCAGAGATTTCGAAACCTGGAACCCGATGAAATCGTGATACTGCTGCGACGCGTAGCGGTTCTTCGCCACCTGCGCCATGTCGAAGCCGAACTCCGTTTTCAAATGGGCGGTCTTGTCCTGCGCATAGCGGACTGATTTGCCAAATTTCGCTCGCAGCTTCGGGTACTCGATGGCGACAGCCTGGTTGACCACGGGGTGTCCGGCGATGTCGGAAGCGTAGTGCGACAGGGCGCCGAGCGCGAAGGCGTACTCGTTGACATCCCGGCTTTCGAGCAGCAATTCGCGGACGAAGTCGCCGCTGCGGACGTAATGCACCAGACTGCTGAACTCCGTGCTGCCGAATGGGTAGTAGCCGAGGTCCTGGATGACAGCACCGCCATAGGCGTACGCATGGGCCTCGATGATCTGGTCTTTTGAAAGTACGGGATAGCGTAGGAGCAAGAGGGGACGGATCTCGTCAGCCCAGAGTAAGTCGACGATTTCTTCGTGGGTCAGAACTGAATACGCGGGCGAGCTGCCGCTGCACATCAGCACGATCAGGACAAATGCGGTCGCACGCCTGGCGCGCAGGCGCCAACGGCCGACTACGCCGCCAAGCGACCTGAAGAGGTAGCGCATGGTTCAAATGCGGCCGAGAACCATGAGAACGACGACGATGAGAACGACTAATCCCAGACCACCAGTTGGCGCATATCCCCAGTCTCGGCTATGCGACCACCGCGGCAGCGCTCCAAGCAGCGCCAGAATCAGGACTACGATCAGGATTGTTCCAAGCATGTTTTTCTCCTTGTGCTGAGTTCACCAGGTGCAGCCTCTCCTGAAGCTCCTGAAGCTGGCACCACCCGTGGGCTCGCTATAGCGTGATGTTGATCGCAATTCCCTGGCCGGGGTAGCTCCGGTTGAACAGGTAATAGCCGTTGTCCACATAGTTGACGTAGACGTCGTCGTTGTCGTACCAGTCATTTCCCCAGGTTTCCGGCCATGGGTCAACGGTACTGATCCAGTAACCCTGGTACTGGAAACGCGGGTACCCGCCTACCACCCGGAAGGGAAGACCGTTGATGCGGAATCTGTGGCTGGGGCCGAAGTATCCGCGGTAGCGGTCGTCAGGAATGCGGTAGCCACGGTAGCCACCGCGCTGCTGCCAGGTGCGGTGGTCGGACTGCCAGTTCTGTGAGCGATGCTGTTGCCAGACGCTCTGCTGGATACGCTGCGCTTGCTGGGTGCGCTGTGGCTGCTGCCGGGCCTGCTGCCGGTTGTGCTGGTTCTGTTGTTGCTGCCTCTGCTGGGCCTGCTGCTGGTTGCGCTGGTTCTGTTGCTGCTGCCTGTGCTGGGCCTGCTGTTGGTTATGTTGTTCCTGTTGTTCGTGCCGCTGTTGCTGAGCATGCTGCTGTTGAGGTTTGCCTTGCTCATGTCCGCCCTGCTGTTGCGCATGATCCTGCTTCTCATCCTCGTGCTGAGCGTAAGCCAGAGCCGCGATTCCGAGAAGCAGGGACAGAATGGCCGTGCTGGTAATTCGAACCACTTTCATACTTTGCTACCTGCGTTGCCCAGAGTACGTGCCGCCTTTACTGCAAGCTTCCGGTTTGCGCGTTGACCGGGTTGCCAATGGCATCGCCGGATACGAGAAGTTCCACTCTCCGGTTCTGTTGTCGGCCCGCAGCGTTATCGTTAGAAGCCACCGCCTGCGAGTTGCCAAAACCTTTCGCTGAGACGGAACTGGTCGCGACCCCTTGTTGCACCAGGTAGTCACGTACTGAACCTGCACGGTTCTCAGACAAAGTTTGGTTCATCTGATCGCCGCCCACATTGTCGGTGTAGCCACCGACTTCAATATTGAGTCCAGGATAGGCGATCAGAATGCCGGCTACGTTTGCCAGCTTCTCTCGTGCTCCAGGCTTCAATGAGTATTTTCCGGTGTCAAACAAAACATCGGACATGCTGACGATGAGACCGCGCGCGGTGTCGCGAGTCTGAAGAATTCTGTTCAACTGCTCGGACAAGCGCACGCGCATGGCAGCTTTGTCGGCATCCGCTTGCTGGGCAGCCAGGCGGGACCGGTCTGCATCAGCCTGGGCGGCAGAGAGGG
>Ga0157379_10006314_pt1 | contig 10210 bp, 8 predicted proteins | sample S25metaG_FD_121802 | JGI IMG/M metagenome (GOLD analysis project Ga0157379, IMG submission 121802) | Switchgrass rhizosphere microbial communities from Kellogg Biological Station, Michigan, USA - S2-5 metaG | ecosystem: Host-associated > Plants > Roots > Rhizosphere > Soil | place: USA: Michigan...
ATTTGTGCCGGAATATTGGTGTAATTTGTTCCCGTTGTGTAAGTGGTCAGATCTTTCATAATGGAAGGATCTAGGGATAGGGGAGGGTTCTGCGCGAGCATATATTGAAGATCTTTCAGATACGGTTGATAAGCAGTTGAGGGATAATGGCCGTTTTGAGTAAGGGCTAGCATTGAAAAATCTGAGAGTGCACGGAAAAGCCAATAAGTGTTGATTTGCTGAGGGGTCATTTGCTGGCCCGTTGGAGTCGCTGCTGCTGCTTGGGAAGTAGCAGTTGGGGCTAGTGTCGCCAGTTGAGAGAAAAGAGTGGCTTCGGCTGCAGCGCTGAGAGAAGGGCTACCACCGGAAGGAAAATTGCCAGAAGGAGGAGGGGTGGGTTCGATTCTCATATTTTTTGTCCCTGATGAGGTTTTTTATCCGAAGTAATTTTTGCTCGGTATTCGTCGATCTCTTGCTGGGCGTTTTGGAAGTGCTTCATTTCAGGAGAGGCGAGGTTGGACTTTGCCAAGAATTTTTTAATGTCATCTTCCGACATTCCAGTTTGTTCGTAGATTTTAGCTGTAAAAGCTTGTAGATGGTCTTGAAGTTCTTGAGACTCTTTTAAAGCCTTTTCTTTTTCTTCTGGAGTTCCTGTTGTCATGGTTGTGCGGAGCTGATCGAAAAACTTAATCGTTTCATGAACGAACTCTTCGATTTGCTGCATCGATAACGATTGATTGTTTAAAGAAAGGGCTTGGAGTTTTTCTATAAGTGGATTGAGCATGAATAAAAACCTCTGTAACTTTATTTTATTAGTAATTTTTTTATTTTTCAATACAAATACAATTCATTTATTGATATATGAGTAATTATGAAGCGGTTGTGTATTAAACTATTGTTATTATTTAGATATCGTATTCAGATTCAGGGTGTTGAATTAACCCGCTTATCCCAAGCTCTTTATATTTCTAATCTCACTTCGCAGCTCGATCCGCTGATTTTAGGCAGTATGCTGGAGGGGCGGATCGTGATTGCCGCAAGGCTGATTGTGAACGGATTTTTGCAATTTCTAGCTCAAATCAGAGGAGTGTTTGTCTACTCCCGTGCGGTCATTTATGGAAAACCAGTGATGGTTGGACGAATGAAGAAAACACTCGAGACATTCCGAGATCAATCGATCATTCTTTTTCCTGGGGTGCATCTGGGAAGATCGGAGATCGGGCGCAATCCAATTGTGAATGAATGTCTTCAAGGACGGCAGATTGTTTTAGTCAAAATTATCGGGATGAAAGGAAGCCTTTTTTCTGCCCAGCCCGCGGAAAGAAGGGCGGCCAACTTTTTCTCTCTTTTTAAAATGGTCTTGAAAAACTTTCTCTTTTTTATGCCAAAACGTGTCGTGACGGTCGAGTTGACTCTGCACAAAGGCGAAGTTTCTGACATGAACCGTTATTTAGAAGAATATTATCGCGAGATGGAGCCTCTAACCTATGTGCCTTATTTCTTCTGGAAGAAGGGCAGGTCAAGCGAGCCGCTCGTCGATGCTTCGCTTCTTTATCAAGAAATTAGAAGGCTATCCAAAAAAAATCAAATTACACCCGATCAGCGTCTTTATGAAGATTTAGGATTGGATTCTTTAGATGTGACGCAGCTGGTTGTTTTTATTGAAAACACATTTCAGCAAACCCCCTCATTTGATCATTTGTTGACGGTGAGGGATCTGGTCAATGCAGCGACAGGCAACGTGTTGACAGTTCCCTATGAAAAAAGATCTGCGGCAAAATTGAAAAAATGGCAAGCGCAGCGGCCTGCAGTCTCTTTTCCTAAAAGTCAACTACTCCCCGAAGCCTTTTTAGAAAGAATGGAAGGGGAGCCGAGCTTACCGGCTTGTGTAGATCCGTTTGACATGATGAGCTATGAACGGATGAAAACGATCTGCAGTTCTTTGAGTTTGGATTTTGTCTTGTTGAAGGATCAAAAAATCGGCGTACTGCTTCCCTCGATGGGGCAAACCATTTGTCTTGTTTTAGGACTGATGCTGGCAAAAAAAGTCCCTGTCATGATGAATTGGACGCTCGGGCCTAAGCACCTGCAGGATGTTGCTAGGATTGCAGAGCTATCTACCATCATCACTTCGTATGAATTTATCGAAACTCTTCCGTTTAAACTAGGGGCAGAGCTTGAGGAAAAATTTCTGTTTATCGAGGAGATGAAAGATCAGCTGTCGTTTCGAAAACGGCTGGCAGCTATTCGTCTTGGCAGACGTTCAAGGAGCCATTTTAAAAAGCGGTTTGGGCTATATAGCTTATCTAAAAATGATCCAGCGATCATTTTTTTTACGAGCGGATCAGAAAAAGATCCGAAGGGCGTGCCTCTTTCGCATGAAAATCTTCTTGTGAATGAAAAAGAAGCATTCGATCGGCTGGGAGTGAATGCTTCAGATGTATTTTTGGGACTTGTCCCTTCTTTTCATGTGTACGGTTTTTCTCTCACTCTGCTAGCTCCTCTCATGAAAGGTCTCCGCATCGTCATCGCTCCGAATCCTCTCGATCTTTCTGGGGCACTGGAAATGATTCAGAAATGGGGGGTTACTATTCTTGCGACAACACCGTCGCTGTTACAGGCTTTTTTAGCAATTGCTCCTGCAGAAAAACTCACGTCGCTTAGGTTGATTGTCGTCGGAGCTGAGAAAACCCCAGCTGCGCTCCGCAGACGAGTGGAGGCGCTTGGCATTCCTTTAGTGGAAGGGTATGGAATCACAGAATGCTCCCCGCTGCTGACGTTAACTGATCCTGGGAAATCGGAAGGAGTAGGACGTCCTCTGCCTTCTGTCGAAATAAAAATTCTAGATCTCGAAACAAAAGAGCCTCTTCCAGTTCGTTCAAAAGGGATCATTGCGGCACAAGGAGCGACCGTTTTCGAAGGTTATCTCGGAACTCAAGTCGATCCATTTCTTGATTTTGATCGAAAAAAATGGTACCTCACAGGAGATATTGGATATTTGCAGGAAGACGGCTCTTTGGTTTTGGAAGGGCGCATCAGCAGGACGGTAAAAATAGGAGGGGAGCTCATCTCTTTACCGCTGATCGAAAGTCTGCTCCTTCATGCGCTTCCTGACAAAAGCCAGATTGCGGTGATGGCGTTAGAGAAAGAAGAAGGCCGGCCTGAACTGATTGTTTTTACGACGAGCCGGATAGATTTAGAAGAAGCAAATCTACTGCTTCGTCAGGCGGGGCTGAGTAATTTGATTCGTGTGGACCGTGTGGTCCAGAAGGAATCTTTGCCTCTGATAGGTATTGGAAAAATCGATTATAGGAAGTTGCAAAATGAGCTTTGATCAAAAATTGGAACAACTCAAAGAAACAGGCCGAAAACGGCTGATTGAGATCTTAAAAATTCTTATCCAAGAGTTTCCTCGTCTTGAGAAGGGGTTTTTCTCCGAAAATCACCAACTCCAGCGGAAGACCGGGCTCGAAGTGCTTTATATTGTGGATGTCATAGAAAAAGATCTTCGAGCTCTCAGTATGGAAGAAAAAATCCCTTCCTACCAAGTTTGGCAGGAAGTCTTTATCCCTCAGAATTTTACAGTTGCGGAATTGGATGTCCTTAAAAAAGCAGTTGAAATTTTCAAAGAGCACTCCCAAAAAATTGTGAAAAAACCTCCTTCTAAGCCTGCTCGGCGTTTTCGTGGCAATAAAGTATAATAATATATCAAACTATTTATTGAAAGTATTGCTACTTTTATACTAATATATAATTAAGAGACTACTATTAATTAAAATAATAAGGATAATTATGGAAATCGAAGGCATTGGTGGAATGGATAAGGATATGCAGGAGATTGCTGCAGTGACTGCAGCCTTGCAAGGGATTAAGACTCAATTGAAAGCGTATCAAAGTAATCCGAATGATCCTGCTGCCGTCGCTAACCTCATTGCAGCTATGAAAGCGATTACAGCTGCGAGTCAGCTACCGCTTCCTCCCGGCGCTTCCTATTTAAGTTCTGAGCTTCAAAGTGCTGTTCAATTGGTTACCACGCTCGGAAATCTCCCTGTCACATTGCCTAGCTGTAGCTCGAGCAACCCAAGTCCTATTTATGTTAGAGATAACAATGGAAATCCGATTAATTTAGCTGAGCTCATGAATCATCCGGAATATACCTACAACTTCACTTGTCACTTGGCAGATGGACAAGATAGCTTTAAAGGCTCGGATTGGGCGACTCAATTTCACCCTGGTATGATCACTGGAAGATTTACCCACACTGATCCTCATGTTGATACCGCTAATGGTATACACGTCAGCTTGGGAGATCATACTTGCAATAACTCTTTAGAGGTCAATGGTTCAGCAACAGGAACTCAGCTAAATTCTTTATGTGGAATTCAGATGAATGCTACGGCTACGAATCAGATTTCTACGTTTTTAAACTCACTGGTCTAAATAGGTAAGGTTATGGAGATACAAGGCGTTGGCGGTATGGATAAGGATATGCAGGAAATTGCTGCTGTCCATGCAGCATTGCAAACGCTTAAGACTCAATTGACAGCTTACCAAAGTAATCCGAATAGTCTGCAAAACCTGGTTGCCGCTTACCAAGCTCTCACTGCAGCAAGTCAGCTTCCGCTTCCTCCTGGCCAATCTTATTTAAGTGGTGAACTTCAAAGCGCGATGCAATTAATGACTACTCTAGGAAATCTACCCGTCACGATTCCAAGTTGCAGCACGAGCTATCCTAATGCTCTTTCAGTGAGAGATAACGATGGAAATCCTATCAATTTAGCTGAGCTGGCGAATCATCCTGAATATACCTACAACTTTCACTGTCGGATAGCGGATAGCTATAGTTTTCAAAACTGCAATTGGGCGACGCATTTTACTCCTGGATTCAACCCGGGCGACGGTAATCCATATATCCCCTCTTCAGTGGCAACAGCGAGCGGTGTGACTGGATCTACCCAAGAGTATACCTGCCACAACTATATAGACATCAGTGGATCTGCGACAGGAACTCAGATCAATTCGTTAGGTGGAGTTCAGATGAATGCTACGGCTTCGAATCAGATTTCTACGTTTTTAAACTCAATTATTTAGGTAAGAATATGGAAATACAAGGCGTTGGCGGAATGGATAAGGATATGCAGGAAATCGCTGCTGCCCATGCAGCATTGCTGGGTCTTAAAACTCAACTCTCAGCTTATCAAAGCAATCCAAATGATCCGAATGCAATGCAAAATCTGATTGCCGCCATGAAAGCTCTCACCGCAGCAAGTCAGCTTCCGCTACCTCCCGGCCAATCGTATTTGAGTTCTGAACTTCAAAGTGCTGTGCAATTGATGAACACGATAGGAAGTTTACCTATCACCATTCCGAGCTGCAGTGCTAGCAACCCAGGTGTTATTTCAGTCAGAGACAACAATGGAAATCCTATCACCTTATCGGAGCTTGCCAACCATCCTGAATATACTTACAATTTCAATTGTCGATTAAGTGATCGATATGATTTTAAAGCGAATGATTGGGCGACTATATTTTCTCCTCGATTTAGTCCAGGCTTCGGGCCTTCGGTCCCTCCTTCAGTGACAACAGTGAGCGGAGTGACTGGATCTGCCCAAGATTATACCTGCCATAACTACATAGACATCAGTGCATCTGCCTCCGGATCGGTGATCAGTTCGTTAGGGTCAGTTCAGGTGGGTGCAACAGCCACCAACCAGATCTCTGCATTTATAAACTCAATAATTTAAAAGTTATCTAAATATAATACACTTTTAAATAATCTTATCGCTTGATAATTAGAAGATAATCATGCGACTTGCCAAAGCCTTTACTTTAACCTTGCTCACACTCAGTCCCATCATCGCTTCAGCATGCGATGGGGTCTGGTCAAGTGCCGTCTCATTTACCAATTGGAACAATGCAGCCAATTGGACTCCATGTATTCCCGGAGCGGCAGGCATGGCGGCGATAGATACCGCAACATTTCCATCAACTGCTCTGGATTTGCATGCAATTACATTAGATATCAATGCGGGCTTAAGCGCTCTCACGATCAATAGTCCAACTACGGCCTATGCGATTTTTGGGGGTCCGAGTGAGCTCTTTTTTAATACTGCATCACCTTCTTTGAATATCTTAGCAGGCAGTCATGCTTTAGAAGCTTTTTCTCAAGTAGCGAATGGTTCATCTTTTGCTGTCAATGTTGCCAACGGAGCTGCATTGAGTTGGGAGCAGGGGGCAACTGCCAATCCTGCAGGTGGTTTTAATCTCAACTATACAGGACCTGGCATTCTTACCTTTGAATGGAATGGAAATGGGCTGTTTGCAGCGAGTACAATAAATCTGGGAACTGGAAATCTATCGGTTCAAAACGGTCTATTTAAAGTTGTCAATGACATCTTTCCCCATCCGCTTGTTCCTCATGGATCAGCTTTGAATGCTAATAACATCACTCTATCTGCAGGGGGATCGCTGACCCTGGAAAATGTCGCGACCATTAGTTTTGATGCGATTCCGAGATCTACCGGGGCTTCTTTGATGGCCAATACCATGACCATCAATAGCGGTAGTGCTCTGACGTTAAATAATTCCGGGATGATTATCGGGACTACGCATAATGATATCGGTTCGTATGTCGAACTGGGTTCTCTTTTGAGTTACGGAAACATCACGATGAATAACTCAGGGACCATCCAAAATCCTCAAGGCATTGGGAATAAAATTTCCATTACTGCAGGCCCTTTAAGTCTTTTAGGTGGCAGCTTTTTGATGGAAAATAGTGGGCCTGTCACCATTGCTGCCTTTGGCAATTTTTTGGAAGTGGTAGCTGGTCAGTTCATTCTCGACAATAGTTCGATGATCGTTAGAAACTCAGGGTCTATGTCCATTTTTGGATTTGGGAATAACATTGCTGCCAATTCAGTCTCATTGATCAATAGTTCCGTGACACTAAACAATGAGTCTCCTGCAGTGATTTCAAATGGCCTGGGTGTGGCGTTTATAGCGGATGACATGACTCTCAATAATGCGACGCTAAACGCCACTAACAGTGGAGAGGTGATTAGTATAGGACAGGCTTCAGCTGGAATAGATGTGGCCGCTATTGTTTTTACTTTGAATAGTGGAACCGTTGTTTTGAATAATTCTGGAACTATTTCTGCCACTGTTGCAGGCCATAATGTTTTTGGAGCTGGAATGGAGATTACCCAAAATCTGACCATTAACAGCGGATCCATTTCCCTGCAAAACTCAGGGATCGTAGGGATAAATTCTGTTGGAACTACGATTGGTATCGGTGAAAACCTATTCATGAATGGCGGATCTTTGACGATTAACTCGGTACCAACCCAAGGAATGGGCAGTGTTGTTCAAGCAGGTGGGTTTGCCACCATCAATGGGGGGCTTGTTGAAAACAATAGTTTTTTCGTGACTCCTTCTTTCAATATCGGTCCTGCCGGGACGGTCAGTGGAACAGGTGTTTTTACAAATTCACCTGGGATCGTCACCTTTACCAATGCAGGAACTCTCAAGCCCGGTTCTCCGACAGGAACGATGACAATCCAAGGAAACTACATTCAAACTCCAACGGGGAATTTTGTTGCGAGCTTTGCAAGCCCCTCTTCTTTTTCTCAACTGAATGTGAGTGGGACTGCACAACTTGCCGGAACTCTTACAACTATCTTACTTCCTGGCGGAATAGTCTCTTCTCAAAAATATCCGATTCTGAGTGCCGGTGGAGGAGTGTCAGGACAATTTAATAATGTTGTTTCCAACTTTGGTCTAGAGCCTAATGTCGAATATTTACCTAATTCTGTCTTAGTCTTTTTTACGTTGCCGGTTCCACAATATCCCAATTATGTCGAAACACTCTTTTCGACGGTGAACCATATCAATGGAAGAGTCGAGAGGCAAATGTCGCAACTCAGACGCCGTTTTTGCCCGATAGAAACGCTTCAAGAGATGATTGCCAAACCCAGAAACCTTCTCGTCGATAACAATCCTGACTTGAGTCACTTCCCTGCAGTTGAAGAAGAGCAAGAGCCTCTGAAAGAAGAATGCTTCGAAACTTGCTGTTATGAACCGCTTTGGAGTGTCTATCTAGGACCCAAGGGGAATATCGGTCGAGTTCTTTCGACTAAAAAAAATCCAGGCTTCCACTACGACACAGTGGGTGCAGAGGCAGGATTCGACTATGCTTTTTCAAGGTTAGGGGTAGGATTTTTAGCCGATTACGATCATATCAATGGGCGGGTGGCACACAGATGGGGAAAATTTGATGTTAATCAGGCGCATGCAAGCGTGTATGCGACTTATGTGAGAAGAGCGGAGCGTCAGCTTGCTTTCAACCTCATTGTGGGAGGCGGATACGAGTGGTACCATATCCATCGACGAACGCCAGGAGGCACTACCAGGGGAAATCCTCATGGAGCCGAGTTTGATGCACTGGGGGGCCTTGAATACACTATTGAAAATGCTTGCTCTCATTGGCAAATCATTCCTTTTGCCAATTTGCAATATATCCATGTCCGTGTGCAGAGTTATCATGAGAAAGGAGCGCCAGGTTTCAATCTTTCTTATCATTGCCAAAGAGTCCAATCATTAAGGTCGACAGCAGGACTTCGGATGAACCATACCTGGGCTTGGGCAAATGGGACTTTCACGCCTGAAATCAATCTCGCCTGGCAAAGAGAATATGAGGATAGAAATCGGCATTTTGGAGTTGCTCTTTTGGGGTTTTCAAATCAAATTTTTATTGCACAACCTGGTCGAAATACCGCATTAGGCGGCATCGACCTATTGTGGACGCTTTATGACAAATATGGCATCGAAGTTAGCTATGATTTTGAATGGAATACTCGATATTTGGACCACTTCGTCTACTTAGGCTGTAGTTTTCGATTTTAATTTTTTACAATTTATTCTTGATTTCAACAGATTTTTGCTTTTCTAAAGGCCGATATGTTAAATTGAGGGGATATGAGAAGACAAGTTTATCTTATTCCTAATGTGATCACCGCATTTGCTCTGGCATGCGGCCTATTTGTGATCTTTAAGGTCAACATGGTAGAGCCGGGATCTGGCAGCTATCAGGTACTTTTTACCTCAGTTATCTTAATTTTAATGGCGGCGTTCGCCGATTTGCTCGATGGGGCGATTGCAAGGGTGATCCGGGCTGAGAGTGAGTTCGGTTTTGTTTTTGATTCTCTAGCAGATGCAGTCTCATTTGGAGTAGCGCCATCGGTCCTTCTTTTAAAAAGCTTGTCATTGGAACAAGGGACAGGACTTTCATTTTTTGCAGTGGTTGGAGCTATGCTGTATTCCATTTGCGGGATATTGCGGTTGGTCCGATTTAGTGTGAAGACGACTCAGGCAAAGGGTAATACCGAAGAAGAGGCAGCTCAGAAGAGGAATTTTACAGGCCTTCCGATTCCAGCGGCTGCCATTGCAGCGGTCTCCACCAATCTGTTTTTTGCTTCTTCTATGGCAGGAGAGTGGTTCAATTTAGCAGAGACGTCATCGGCGATTGTCCTCACTTGCATTTGGGTGATTTTGGGATTTTTAATGGTCAGCCGGTGGAAGTTTCCCAGTTTAAAGACGCTTCATTTTAGAGTGCCTTCCTTTCAACTGGTTCTGATGACAGTGATTTTAGCCATTTTTGTGTTATATGGAATCTTGCATTTCTTCCCTATTATGCTCTTTGGCCTCACTTGGGGTTATATCTTACTGGGGATTCTCTTGTCGGTCATACGGATGATTGCAGGAAAAAAATCGAAAACCTTAGAAGATTTTGAGCCCGAAGAAGAGGATGCGGAATGATCGGCTTTGCTCTAGCTCTATTGTTACTCTGCGCGTTAGGTTATTTAGGTTATCGCCATCAAAAGTTGTTAGTTAGGTGTGCGCTGGCGGAAGAAAAAATCAAAAACCAAGATGAGCTCAGAGAATCATTTCGAATTGTCTCTGCAGAAGCATTAGAAAAAACCAATCAATCTCTCTTCGAGTCTCAGCAGAAAGATCTAGAAGAAAAGCAAAAAGCCATCGGCCTGATGGTCGATAAAATCCATGCTCAGATGAGGCTCTTGGAAAACGAACGGAAAAGCGATCATGGCGCAATGAAGCAGCAGCTCCATGCCTTGATGGATGCTGAACACCAGCTCAAATCTGAAACAACAAGACTAGTTAAAGCTCTAAGATCTCCTGCAGGAAGGGGCCGTTGGGGAGAGATCCAGCTCAAACG
>Ga0157379_10006316_pt1 | contig 10206 bp, 10 predicted proteins | sample S25metaG_FD_121802 | JGI IMG/M metagenome (GOLD analysis project Ga0157379, IMG submission 121802) | Switchgrass rhizosphere microbial communities from Kellogg Biological Station, Michigan, USA - S2-5 metaG | ecosystem: Host-associated > Plants > Roots > Rhizosphere > Soil | place: USA...
GGCGGTGACCTGGTCGCTGATCAGCAGGTTGAAGTCGCGGAAGCGCAGGGCGAACAGCAGGCGGCTCAACGTCGTGTCGAGCGGGATCCCGGTCCTGCCGGTCCAGCGCGTCGTCACGACCGAGGCATCGCCACCGGCCGCGGTGACATCTCCGACGCCGCGCTGGTAGTCGAACTCGTCCTGCTTCGCGTCGACGACCGAATACGACGTCGCGCCCTCGCCGAAGTAGATCCGCGGCTCCTTGATGACCGGGGCGCCGCCGACCGAGATCGGCGGCAGGTTCGAGATGATCAGCTCCGGCTGGCCCTGCGTCGCGACCGCGTTGACCGGGACCATGGCCGCCCCGATCCCGTGCGTGTAGACGATCCGCTGGTTGACCCAGCCGGTCGCGTCGGGGTTCTTGTCGATCGCCAGCTCACGACCCGACAGCATCACCTGGCGAAGGCTGTCGTTGATCAGGTAGCGGTCCGTGTCGACATCGACGAACTGGTAGTACTGGCGGACGGTCTGGAGCTGCCCGAGCGTGTCGCCGAGCGGCCGGTAGTCCCATAGCCGGGCATTGGCGAAGGTGTCGGCATCGTCAGCCACGACGGCCGCCGTGAGCGGTGCGCTGCCCTGGTACGGCTGGTCGGTCCACGAGTTGAGGCCGAACGCCAACCGGGTCATCGCGATGTTGTAGCCGATGTACTTCGCCTCCTGGGCCTGCTGGTTCGGGACGACCGTGAACTGCTGGATCGCCGCGGGATAGAGCCGGCCGATCGCAATCGAGGCGATGAACCAGACCGCGAGCGTCAGCCCGACCGGCCAGAGGACCCGGGCGAAGGCACCACCGATCAGGAGCGCCGCCGCGATCGCGGACAGACCGGTCAGGACGTTGTACGCAAGGAACTGGGCGTTCTCGTCGGTGAAGCTGACGCCGGTCGCGATCCCCCGATCGCTGTGGACGAGCTCGAGCTTGTCGAGCTGGTAGCCGAGCGCGATCGTCATCAGGAACAGACCGGCGAGGACGCCGAGATGGACCCGGACTCGCGTGTCGAACACCGATGCGCCGGCCATCGCCGACAGCAGGTAGCGCCCGCCGGCGACCAGGAGCGACGAGATGAGCAGGCCGCTCGCGATCGTCTGGATCAGGCGCAGGAACGGCAGGTCGAACAGGAAGAACGAGATGTCCATGTGGAAGACCGGGTCGACCACCGGGGTTCCGGTCGGGTCGAACGGGACCCGGTGCTGCCACAGCACGATCGTCTCCCAGCTGCCGGCGACAGTCCCCGCCACCCCGAGCGCAGCCAGGACCGCGACGACGATGATGATCGTCCGCCCGAACGGCACCGGGTCCGGCAGGTCGATCGGCGTGACGTTGGCCGGCTCGCCGTTCGTCGAGCGGTTCCAGCGATCCCATTGACTTCGCTCGGAGCGACCCGGGTCGGCGTTGGCCGCGGCCTCGTTGAGCCGGTCGATCCAGCCGCGCAGGGTCCCGCCCCCGACGGCGCCCCCGTCCGTCGCCGGGCTGAGCCGGCCGGCCAACCACAGGTTCGCGAAGAGGACGAGCACCGCCACGACGCCGCCGAGCGCGAACAGCCCGGCCTGGCTCCCGAGACGCGTCCAGAACACCTGGTCGAACCCGACGCTCCGGTACCAGATCGCGTCCGTCCAGAGGTTGATCCCGACCGCGAACATCAGGACGACGAAGATGACGAGGGCGACGACGACGATCGTGGTCAGTCGCGACCGGATCGAGAAGCTGCCGTCGCGCGGACCGCCGACGCGGGTTCGGGGAATGCGGCCCGGGGGACGCCGATCGCTGTCGCCCGACGGACCGCCGCGCGAGGCAGGCCGTCGTGCGGGCCGGCGCAGCGGGATCGGGGGTTCGTCGGTCGGATCGTCGTCGTCGGTCGGATCGTCGGCGTCCGGCCCGGCACCGTCCTCGGTCGCCCGAGCGTCCGCGGAGTCGTCCGGTTCCGACGAGAGGTCGGCGTCCGGGGCGTCACCGTCGGCGTCATCGCCGTCGTCGCCGGTCGGGCGGGGCCCGGGCGGCACGCCGCGACCCGTCGCCTCGGCCTGACGGCGCCGGAGCTCCTTCATGAAATCGTCGAACAGATCGCCCACTCGAGGCCGAGTCTAGCCCCTCCGGGCGGCCGAGGCCGTGCTACGGCCGACCGAGGCCCTCGGCCGATCGGCGGAACGCGGCGAGAACCGTCTCGGCCAGCTCGTTCGGTCGCATCGCAGCCGCCCGCATCGGCTCCCAGCGGAACGCCGCCCGGATCGCCGCCGGTACGCGCCAGGGCCGGGTCGGGTCGTCGGCCGGGACGACCGTCGCGAGACGGATGCACAGCCGCCCGGCGTCCTCCAGGATCAGCCCGCTGAGGGCGCCGGCCAGCGACGGTCCGAGACGGGCGAGCGGCGGGTCCGGCCGCGGCCCACCGGCGGGGGCAAGGTCGACGAATGACACGACGCCGTCGTCGTCGCTGACCCAGGCGATCGCGAGCCACCAGCCGTCGTCGGTGGTGGTCGGCTGGCTCATCCCGACGCGGAGCACGCGGCCGCCGTTCTCGAGCTGTTGCTCGCGCAGGAACGACGGACCGGGCGAGGGAAGGCGGTCAGGCACGGGCCAACGATAGCGTCGGCCGGCCGGCTCAGGCGGGTGGCGCCTCGTCGTGGTCGGCCGGCGCAGGAGCGGCGGAGCCGTCTGGACTCGCGTCTGCGTCGGCGTCGTCGCCCGCATCGGCCGCGTCGGCGACGGTCGCGGCCGGGGCCGCCAGCGATCGGCCGGTCTCGATCGCCTCGTCGGCGGCCATCGACTCGACCTCGGCCTGGGCGTTGGCCACCTGCGCCTCGAGCGACAGGCGAAGCATCTCGCGGCGAACCTCGGCCGGCGGCGGCGCGAGGGAGCCGGGCGAGGCGGCGGCCGCGTCGCCATCGTCGGTGTCCCCGCTGATCCAGCCCATCAGGCGGCTGCGCGGCTTCGACTTGGTGGCCCGGGCGCTGCGCAGGATCGCCTCCGCGTCGATCGCGGTCAGGCCGGGAACGGACGTCTCGCCGTCGCCGAGCAGGGTCGCCCCACACGACGGACAGACCTCCTCATGGTCGGAGGGCAGGATCGCCGAGCACCAGTTGCAGCGTGGGGCGGGCATGGACCCCCCGGTCGTCGCTTCGTCCAGCATGGCGCAACTCTAACGCCTCGAGTTCCGCTGCGAACCACCCGATCGGGCTAGGACGCGGGAGTTTCCTACTCCCATTCGATCGTGGCCGGCGGCTTGGACGAGATGTCGTAGACGACGCGGTTCACGCCCGGGACCTCGTTGACGATCCGGGACGAGATCTTGCCCAGCACGTCGTACGGCAGCTTCGCCCAGTCGGCGGTCATCCCGTCCTCGGATGTGACGGCCCGGATCGCGACGACGTTCGCGTAGGTCCGCCCGTCGCCCATGACGCCGACGCTCCGGACCGGGGTGAGGATCGCGAAGCTCTGCCACAGGCTGCGGTAGAGTCCCGCGCCCTTGATCTCGTCGATGACGATCCAGTCGGCCTCGCGGAGCGTGTCGAGCCGCTCGGCGGTGACCTCGCCGATGATCCGGATCGCGAGGCCCGGGCCCGGGAACGGCTGGCGGAGGACCATCGCCTCGGGCAGGCCCATCTCGAGCCCGACCGCCCGGACCTCGTCCTTGAACAGGTAGCGCAGCGGCTCGATCAGCTGGAAGCTCAGGTCGGCCGGCAGGCCGCCGACGTTGTGGTGGGTCTTGATCTTCTGGGCGGCCTTCGTCTCCGACGTCGCGCTCTCGATGACGTCCGGGTAGAGCGTGCCCTGGGTCAGGAAGTCGATCCGGCCGTCGCCCTTGATCCGCTCGGCCTCCTCCTCGAAGACCCGGATGAACTCGTCGCCGATGATCTTGCGCTTCTGCTCGGGATCCTCGACACCGGCCAGCCGGGCGAGGAACCGCCGCCGGGCGTCGACCATGACGAGCTTCATCCCGAGATCGCGCTCGAAAGTGACGCGGAGGAGCTCCGACTCCTTCTTGCGCATCAGGCCGTGGTCGACGTAGATGCAGGTCAGGCGATCGCCGACCGCGCGGTGGACGAGCGCTGCGGCCACGGCCGAGTCCACGCCGCCGGACAGGGCGCAGATCACGAGGCCCTCGGAACCGGTGGCCGCGGCGTGGCCGTTCACTCGCTCCCGGATCCCCGCGACGGTCTGCTCGATGAAGTTGGCCGGGGTCCAGGTCGGCGACGCGCCGGCGATCCCGACCACGAAGTTGCGCAGCACGTCCCGGCCCTTCGGGGTGTGGACGACCTCCGGATGGAACTGGATGCCGTACAGGTTGCGGGCCGGCGACTGGAGACCGGCGAACGCGGTCGAATCCGTCTGGGCGGTCGAGGTGAAGCCCTCCGGCAGCCGGGTGATCGAGTCGCCGTGGCTCATCCACACCGGCTGGTCCCGATCGAGGCCGGTGAACAGACCGTCGCCGTCGGTGATCGTGACCGACGCGGGACCGTATTCCCGCTTCGAGGTCGGGAGCACGTCGCCGCCGAGCTCGAGGGCCATCAGCTGGGCGCCGTAGCAGATGCCGAGGACAGGGATCCGCCCGGACCAGACCGCGGCATCGGGCTTCGGTGCGCCCTCGTCGTAGACGGACATCGGGCCGCCCGAGAGGATGATCGCCTTGGGATTGCGTCGCTCGATCTCGGCCCACGGTGTGTCGTGGGGGATGAGCTCGGAGTAGACGTGCAGCTCGCGGACCCGCCGGGCGATCAGCTGGGCGAACTGGCTGCCGAAGTCGAGGACGACGACGGAGTCGGGTTCGCCGGTTTCGGCGCGATCGTCGGCCGAGCGGGCGGGCACGGCCGCGTTGAGGGCGGTTTCGAGGTAGGCCTCGACCTCTGCGTCATCGGGCGCCAGGACGCGATGTCCGGCGTTGGCCGCCTCGCCGTGGACGGTCTTGCCGCGCTGGGCCCCCGCCGGCGTCGCCGCGGGGCTGGCGACCGCCGATTCGTCGATCGATGGATCCTGGTCCGCCTCGGCCACGCCGTCCGCCAATCGTCACCCTCCGTCGCCCGCTCCGCCTGACGACCAGTCTATCCGGTCGACGCGAGCCCTCGCGCCGCCGGCTCAGTCGCGGTTGCGCATCGCGTCGGCGGCCATGTCGACATAGGTCCGGAGCCGATCCGCGACCTCGGCCGGGGCGCCCGCGGCATCGATCGAGGCGTGCATGAGGCGGAGCCAGGCGTCGCGCTCGGCCGGGCCGATCGCGAAGGGCATGTGACGCATCCGGAGACGCGGATGGCCGCGCTCGGCGTCGTACGTGCGCGGGCCGCCCCAGTACTGGGCGAGGAAGAGGGTGAGCCGATGGCGGGCGCCGTCGTGGTCGTCGGCCGGGTAGAGCACGGCGAGGATCGGGTCCGCGGCAACGCCATCGTAGAACCGCCCGACCAACGCCTCGAAGAAGGGCATCCCGCCGGCGGCGTCGTAGAGGCTGGTCGACTCGTCGGTCACCCGCGGAATTCTAGGGTGCCGCGGTCCGCCACGAATCGAAACGACCGGTCCGCGGCTGGCGGTCGGTCGTTCCGGGGAGCGGCGTCTTCGGTTGTTCTTCGATTGTTCTTCAGTTGTTGGACGCGTCTTCGATTGTTCTTCGGCTGTCTGGCAGTCGTCTGAGATCAGGGGATCGGTGAGGAGAGCGTCGGGAGGCGCCAGTCGAGCTCCGGCAGGAACGACCGGTCGGCGGTCTCGCCGTGCTGCTGGGCCCAGGCGGCAAAGAAGGCGGTGCGACGCTTGGAGACGATCCGGGCGTCCTTGCACGGACAACCCTCGACGAGGCAACCACGACGGCCTCGGTCGACTGCCTGATGGCTGACCTGCTGGCTGTCCATGGCGCGATCTCCGATCTCCGAGCTGGACCCTGGAGGTTCCCGGGTCTCTGGTCGACACTGTGCGTCTCGAACGGTTACAACGGCATCGGCAGTCGCCCTTGCCGTGTTACGACCGATGACGTAGTTCCATGCCGTCAAGACGGCGGTGGCGCGACGATGTGACCGTGGTGTCGCCGCGCCGACACGTCCCACGCACGGCAGGAGGTCCTTCCATGACGTACTCGATCGTCGCGCGCGACCCGGAATCCGGCCGGTTCGGTGTCGCGATCCAGACGTGCTGGCCCTTCGTGGGTGCCGGCTGTCCGTGGGTCGAGTCCGGCGTCGGTGCCGTCGCCACCCAGTCGTTCACCGAGATCGCCCATGGCCCGAACGGGCTGGCCCGCCTCCGCGCCGGTGAAGCCGCCGCCGATGCGCTGGCCGCCCTGCTCGCCGCGGATGGAGGCGAGGCGGTCCGCCAGGTCGGGATCGTCGATGCGGGGGGGCGGGCCGCCGCGCACACGGGCGCCCGCTGTGTGGACGCGGCAGGTCACGCCATCGCCGAGGGCGTGGCGGTCCAGGCGAACATGATGGAGCGCCCATCGGTCTGGCCCGCCATGCTGGCCGCCTACCAGGCCTTCCCGGGCGACTTCGTCGACCGCCTTCTCGCAGCGCTGCGGGCCGCGGAAGGTGAGGGTGGCGACCTGCGCGGTCGCCAATCGGCGGTCCTGGTGGTGTCGGGTACGCCGGACGACCCGCCTTGGAAGCGCGAGGTGGACGTCCGGGTCGACGACCATCCGGCACCGCTCGACGAGCTCGAGCGGCTCATCCGGCTGCACCGTGGGTACGAGGCGCTCGGACGAGCGGAGGCGCTCGGCACGGCGGGCGACACGGCGGGTGCCCGGGCGGCGAGCGCCGATGCCACCCGGCTCGCGCCAGGCGACAGCCAGGTGATGGTCTGGCAGGCGATCGGAATGGCGGCCGGTGGCATGGTCGAGCCGGCGCGCGCCCTGCTCGCAGCGGCAACGGCGATCAACCCGCGCTGGCCCGAGTTCGTTCGAAGGCTCGCCGAGTCGGGCGCCCAGCCCGAACTGGTCGAGCCGGCCCGGCTGGTCCTCGGCGAGTAGTCGAGGGCTGCCCGGGCGTCGTCGGGTCGTCGCGAAGACGCCAAACGACCGGAGGGTGGGGCACCACGCTCCGGTCGCAGGCTGCTGCAACGCTCTTCAGTTGTTCTTCGATTGTTCTTCAGTTGTGGGCGCGGCGCGCTGGGCAGGAACGGTCTCGATCGCCCCGAGCGATCAGACGACCGGCAGCCCGACGGAGCGCCAGGCGATATCGGTGAGGCTGTTGGCCGTCGCCCCGAAACGGCGAACGGTTCGAGCGTCGGAGGAGCGTCCGGTGGCGGGACTGGCGGAGCGGGCAACGGCCGTGGTCGTCGAGCCGCACCAGCAGCCGGGCACGACGCAGGCCCCGTGGATCGGCCGCCCGGGCGCGACGCCTGTGCCGATCCTGCTCCGCTGGTCCATGAGCGACGACTCCCCTCGGTGGCCGGCACCCCGACCTCGGGATGCGATGACCGAAGGCTAGATGGAGCCCCCGCCGCGAGACCACCGACAAGTGCCGCGCCGCGACCTACGCGAAATGACGTAGCCGATCGTGGGACCGGGTGCGGCAGACTCAGGGGACAACGGCGGCCGGGGCACGAGCGCCGGCGTTCGCTCGTCGGTCGTCATCAGCGTGCCTCAACTGACGCGGTCAGCCGAACTTGACGCCGGTGATCTTCGCGCCGGGCGGCATCTTCGCGACCTGGGTCGCGATCTGGCCGCTGATCGAGACGAAGACCTTGAGGCTGGTGATCTCGAGGTTGTCGACCTCGTCCGTGCCGCCGATGAGCGGCGGCTTCTTGAACCCGACGCACTCCTCCGGCTGGAGCGGTCGGCCCGGTCCGGCGATCCACTCGTCGAAGAGGTCGGTCGAGAGGGTGTCGTCGTAGCCTTCGACGAGATCGCGGGTCAGGAAGTCCTCGACGGTGCCGTCGGTCATCACCAGCTCGCCGAAGCCCGGTTCGAGGCGGACGACTTCGGAGCCCGATGGCCGCCCCTTCCGCCCGTCGACCCCGACGAGCCGGCCGAGCCAGTCGTAGCCGAACAGGCGGATGCCGCGGTACTTCGGCCAGTCCTCGGCCCAGCCGGCGGCGGTCGTCCAGTACGCGAAGTCCGCCCGGTCCGGCAGGAAGAACCGCCAGATCCCGCGGTTGTACGACGTCCAGGCGGCGTCGTGCATGAAGGTGGTGATGAGCGGCGACGCGCGGCCGACGATGGCCTCCGTCAGCTCGTTGGTCCAGTCGTTCGGCGGGCCGCTGCCGACCGGATCGTGAGTGAAGACCTGCCCGAATGCCGACATCGCTGCGGCGGCGTCGACCGCCGTCGGGACAGCGGGCTCCGGGGCCTTCTTCGAGAAGAACCGCACCAGGTTCAGCTCCCTTCCTCATCGATGACCGGCGGCTGGTAGCCACTGTTCCTGGCCCGGGCGACGAGATCCTCCACCCACGGGCCCGCGCCGGTCAGCGCCTCCCAGATCGGCCAGCTCGGGGCTGTCTCGACGAGATGGCGAATCGAGAACGCGAGGCCGAAGAAGTCGTCGCTCCCGAAGCATGCCACGAGCGCCATCGCCTCCTCATCGGTGATGGGGTCCGGCGCGGCGCCGAGGACCGGCTCCCAGCGTTCGACCTCCTCGACCGTCGCGGCGGTCGAGTCGGGCATCCGGCCCAGGGCGACGATCCGCTCGATCCCGGCTCGCATCAGTCGCCGCCATCGCCATGCAGCGCCGTCGGCAGATCGGTCCACTCGCTGTGGGTCACCGGTCAATGATGCCTGCCGGAATCGGCCCCGGACATGCAGAAGCGGCGCCGGTATGGAGGAGGTCGGCGCCGCTTCGGCGGAGAGACGATGACCGGAGGGAGGAGGAGGAGGGAGACCTGCCGGTCATCGACACTATTCAGTTGCGACGTCCGCCCAAGGGCGGGGCCGGGTTCAGCGCGAGCGAGTGGCCCGGGTGCGGGTGCGCGAGCGTCGCGGTCCGCCGAGCTGAAGCGCGGCGAGGTCCAGGACGATCAACGTTCCCAGTGACACGAGCAGGGTCCCGAGCGGGTCCATTTCGGTCCATCCCTTGGTGGCCATCGGCAAGTGCCGTGACCGGAGAATGCGCGTCGGGGCATTGGATCGCCATCGTCTGAAGGTCCGCGTTTGGGTGCGACGGATGACGTATTTCGTCGTCACCGCCGCGACCGTCCGGGCCGGGTCGGGGCCCGTCCGCGGGTCGGCGCTCAGGCCTCGTCGATCGGTCGAACCACGAAGATCGGCCCGCTCCCGAGGCCCTCCGATGGTGTGCCGTAGCGAAGGATCAGCTCGCGCACGGCACGGCCCCGGCGCGGGTCGCGATCGTCGAGGACCTCGGCCTCGCCGACGAAGGACCGACCGCCTGCCTCGACCTCGACGGCGGGATCGACCAGAAGGTTCGCCGCCCACGAGCGGTCAAGGGATCCGGCGGCGACCAGGATCGAGCCGTCGGGCTCATCGACGTAACCCACCGTGACCGAGCGCCACTCGCCGCTCCGCCGGCCACGCGTCCGGAGCCGGGCGAACCGGGCATCGCGGGCGAACGCATCGTCGAGTGCCGGAACCCGTTCCGTGCCGCGCGCCGGTCCGGCCGGTCGCGGGTCGCTGTCGCCGGGCGCCGTCAGCGGGCTCGCTGCCAGGACTTGCCCTCGGTCGCGACCGACGGCGCGTAGACCATCTCGACCCGCTGCATGTCGCGGATCGTCCGGGCACCGAGCGCGGCCATCGACTGGCGGAGCGCTCCGATCAGGTTCTCGGAGCCGTCGGTGACGTGGGCCGGGCCGAGCAGAATCCGCTCGAGCGACCCGACGGTCCCGACCTTGATCCGGGTCCCGCGCGGCAGCGTCGGCGAAGGCGCCGCCATGCCCCAGTTCAGTCCGCGACCCGGCGCTTCGTCGGCGCGGGCCAACGGCGAGCCGAGCATCAGGACGTCCGCGCCGGCAGCGATCGCCTTGGCCAGCTCGCCGCCGCGACGCATCCCGCCGTCCGCCACGACCGGGACGTACCGGCCCGTCTCCGCGTGGTAGGCATCGCGGGCGGCCGCGACATCGCTGATCGCGGTGACCTGCGGAACCCCGATGCCGAGGACCTCCCGGGTCGTGCAGGCGGCGCCCGGTCCGACCCCGACGAACACGGCCGCGGCACCCTGCTCCATCAATGCGAACGCTGCCTCGGTGTTCGTCGTGTTGCCCACTGCGACCGGGATCGGCATGAACCGGGTGAACTCCTCGAGCGAGAGCGGGTCGTA
>Ga0157379_10006317_pt1 | contig 10205 bp, 7 predicted proteins | sample S25metaG_FD_121802 | JGI IMG/M metagenome (GOLD analysis project Ga0157379, IMG submission 121802) | Switchgrass rhizosphere microbial communities from Kellogg Biological Station, Michigan, USA - S2-5 metaG | ecosystem: Host-associated > Plants > Roots > Rhizosphere > Soil | place: USA: Michigan...
GACTGGCTGCAAAATTCCGGGCTCAAGCTCGATGAGCGCGGCTTCGTCCTCACCGGGGACGATGTTGGCGATGATCGACTTCCGCTCGAAACCAGCCGTCGCGGCGTTTTCGCGGTGGGCGACGTTCGGGCCTGCTCCGTCAAGCGCGTCGCAGCCGCAGTCGGCGATGGAGCCCAGGTCGTTGCGGCGATCCATTCCTATCTGGCAAATGCCCAGCAGCCCGCCGAGCCATTGCTCGCCGCGACTCCGGTTCTCACGGCCTGATACTTTCCGACTACCGGCTGTTGCCCTAAGGCCCGCCCATGCTTCTCGCCATCGACGCCGGCAATACGAACATGGTCTTCGCCCTCGTGGATGCGGGCGAGATCAAGACGCGTTGGCGGATCGCTACTGATCCCCGGCGCACCGCCGATGAATATGCGGTGTGGCTCCACCAGCTTCTCGAGCTCGAAGGTTATTCGAAATCCGATGTCGATGCCGTGATCATCGGAACCGTCGTTCCGCGCGCGCTGCACAATCTTGAGGTGCTGTCCGAGAAATATTTCCACAAGACCGCCGTCGTTGCCGGGCATGGCGCGGCGGCCTGGCCCTTGCAGCTCGACGTCGACGAACCCCAGAACGTCGGGGCGGACCGCGCGCTGAATGCGATCGCCGCGCATGCCAAATATGAAGGCAACCTCATCGTCATCGACTTCGGGACAGCAACGACCTTCGACCTGATCGGTCCGTCCGGAGCCTATCGCGGAGGGATCATCGCCCCGGGGATCAACCTGTCACTCGACGCTCTCGTCAACGCGGCCGCGAAACTTCCGCGCATTGCCATCGAGGAGCCCGAGAACTCGAGCGTCGTGGGCCGCACGACCCAAAGCCAGATGCTCATCGGCATTTACTGGGGCTATGTCGCGATGATCGAGGGCCTAACCGAGCGCATGCGGCGTGAGATCGAAGGCGCCGAGACCGTCATTGCTACCGGCGGCCTTGCGGTCCTGTTCGACAAACACACCGAAGTGTTCGATGCGATTGAACCCGATCTCACCATCCAGGGGTTGAGTCTCTTGTACGAGAAGGCGACCAGCGGCTCGCAATGATTCCAGGCGAAGAGCTAATTTTCTGCGCGCTCGGCGGATCGGGCGAGATCGGCATGAACGTCAATCTCTACGGCTGCCGCGGTCAGTGGATCATGGTCGATCTCGGCCTGACGTTCGCCAACCCGGACTATCCGGGGATCGAGCTGGTGCTGCCCGACCTGGAATTCATCGAAGAGCATCAGGACCGCCTCGCCGCGATTGTCCTGACTCACGGCCATGAAGACCATATCGGCGCTCTGCCCTATCTGGCCGAGGAGCTGAAAAGCCCTCTCTATGCCACTCCGTTCACGGCGGGACTCATCGCCGGGAAACTTGAGGAAGAAGGGCTGACAGGGGCGGTGAAGCTCAACATCGTCGAGCGCGGCGGAAGTATCCAACTAGGCCCGTTCAAGGTGAGCTTTGTCGCGCTTTCGCACTCGATTCCCGAGGGGAATGGAGTGCTCATCGAAACGCCGTTCGGCAATGTGTTTCACACCGGCGACTGGAAGATCGATGACACTCCGGTGATCGGCGAGGCTCCGAGCACCGAAGCGCTGACCAGGATCGGCGACGAAGGCGTGCTGGCACTCGTCTGCGATTCCACCAACGTGTTCCAGGACAAGCCCTCAGGTTCGGAAGAAAGCGTTCACGCGGGACTGCTCGCCCAGGTGCAAGAGGCGAAGGGCCGGGTGCTTGTCACGACCTTCGCTTCGAATGCCGCGCGGCTGCAGACCATTGGACGCGTGGCGACCGAAAGCGGACGCAAGGTCTGCATTGCCGGACGGTCGCTCGAACGGATCCTACGCGTCGCCCAGGCGACCGGCTACCTGCTCGATTTCCCAACGCCAATTCGCTTCGACGAGGCGATGCAGCTTCCGAAAAACGAGGTCCTGATCATCGCGACGGGCGGGCAGGGCGAGCCGCGAGCGGCGCTGGGACGGGTCGCGTTCGGTACTCATGAGCTCAAGCTCACCGCCGGCGACACCGTCATTTTCTCGTCGCGGATCATTCCGGGTAACGAGATCGCAATCGGCCGGATCATGAACCAATTGTCCGACCTCGGGGTGCTGATCGTGACCGAGCGCCAGGCGCATGTTCACGTATCCGGCCATCCGGGCCGTCCCGAGCTTCTCCAGATGTACGATTGGGTACGGCCCCAGATCGTCGTTCCGGTTCATGGCGAAGCTCGGCACATGGCGGAGCAAGCACGCCTCGCTCTCTCGCACGGCGTTCCGCACGCGGTCGTGCAGAAAAATGGCGACGTGATCCGACTTGCTCCCGGCGATCCCAAGAAGGTCGATGAGGTCCGGGTCGGCCAACTGATCCTGGACGGTGACGTCATCCTGCCGGCGAATGGTGCGACGATCAACGAGCGCCGCAAGATCGGCTACGGTGGGCTGATCACCGTCGCGGTGCCGGTGCGTGAGGACGGGAAGCTGGCGGGAACGCCGCTGATCCGTCCGTTCGGTGTACCCGTCGAAGAGGACCGCGACGACTTCATCGCCGACGCGACCGATGCCGCAACCAAGGCCTTCAGCCCTGGGGTAGACGAGGAAAAGCTCCGCGAATCCGTTCGTCTCGCGGTCAGGCGTTGCGCGACACTCTGGACCGGCAAGAAGCCACTGGTCGAAGTGATGCTGCTTCAGGTCGTTCCGTAGCTTCAGCCATGCAGCTGTCGTCGATCGTCGCCATCTATTTCCTTTTCTTCGCGTTCAGCGCGTTCGCGCTGCTTCCGTTCGGCGTGAAGACGACAGAGGAGGTCGGCGGAGAAAGAGTTCCCGGACAGGCTGACAGCGCGCCACACAGGTTCGATCTTAAGCGTCACCTCATCAAGGCGGCGATCGTCGGAGCGGTTCTGTTCGCGATCTACTACGCGAATTGGACGTTCGGCTGGATCAAACCGGAAGACCTCGACTTCTACAACCCCGGCTGAATCAGCGCCTGCGCTCGATCGCCTGGGCGACAGCTGCGTAGAGCTTGCCCATGTCGGACGACATCAGGGTCACCGCGATCATCCCGCCGTCACGCTCCGCGAGCACGCGTCGAAGCATGGCCTCGAAATCATGCACGTAGCGATTGGCCGATCTCTGAAACTCGATGTCTTCCTCATAGTAAGCGCGGATCGCCTTGGTCTCGCCGCCGTCGAGCAGCTTGACGGCACGCCGCGTGAACACCCCGCGATTGCCTTTGAGGTAGGAATCCCAGGCACGATCGTCGATCTCGTCCGACAGGATCTTGCCAACGTCGATCGCCGCGGAGTGCATGGAATCGATCAGCAGGGAGACGCGACGCGCGAAGGCTTCGCTGTCCTTCTCGCGCTGGTCCTTGTTCGTCTGCTCGATATGCTGCTCAAGCGCTGCCGCGCTTTGGCCGAGCGTCAGCATCTGCTGGGTGAGCCGGTCTGAAGCCGCGCGAGCGGAATCGACGGCACGGGCGGCGACATTCTCCACCTCCCGCAGCCGCTCTTCGATGCTCTCGCGAATGACCTTTTCGAGCGCGTTCCGGGCCGCGTCTGAAAGCTTGCCGGCGCTTTCCGGAATCACGCTCTCAATGGCCTCGCGAGCGCGTTCCGCAGCATGCGATGCCGCGTCCTTGACCTGGACAAGCGCAGCAACCAGCGCCGGTCCGGTCTCGCCGCTGAGGCTTGCAGCTTCGCGCTCCGCTTGAGCGAGGACGGATGCAAGCTCCGCGATCTTCGACTGTGCCTCGCCGACCCCGTCATCGACGGTAGCGAGAAGCGCGGTGAAGCGATCCTGCTGCTCCGCGATTTGCGATCCGGTTCCACTGAGGCGTTCACTAGCCTCCACTGCGGCGTCCCGGATCCAGCCGATCTCCGGCTTGGCTGATTGGGCCACTTCCGTCAGACGATCCGCGTGGCTGTGAGCCTCCCCGATGGCAGCGCCCACGCCTTCGCGAATGTCGCCGGCGAGCCGTTCGATGCTCTCGCGCAGCGCAGCCGTCCGTTCGGCGATCGTGCCGATCGCATCGTCCTGCGACGTTGCCTGCGATGCCAGCGCATCCAATTCGGAACGGGCGCGCGTCAGCGAGTCAAGGAAATGGTGGGCGCGCTCGTCGCCGTGGCTTGCCAGCTCGGTGAAGCGCTGGTCGATGAGCGCCAGCCCCCGTTCGATTTCGGCGAGCATGGATTGCGAAGCGCGCTCCTGCTCCGCGACGCGGCTGGAAAGCCCATCGAGCGTCGAACTCGCCCGATCGATATGGGTGCCAAGCGCTCCGGCGGCCTCGATTCCGGCGGTACCGATGCCCGCCGAGGCCTGCTGGACAAGGGCTCCCACAGCCGCGGACTGCGCATCGATTCCCGAACGGATTTCGTCGAGTGTCGTCGACGTCGCCTCGAGAAGCGACGACAATGCTCCGGAAAAGCTCGCTTCGGCCTCGCCGACACGCGCGGCGGCGGCGGCTCCCGCGCTTTCGATTTCGGTAAGCCTTGAAGCCAGACGCTCGGACGCCTCGCTCACTGACTGGTCGGCCTCTCGGGCGCGGTTGGCCAATGCAGTGACCTGTTCGCCGAACTGGCTCGTCCTTGTCGCGGTTTCGGCGCCGCTGCTGCGCAGTTGCTCGGCGATCGACCGCGCGGCCGCTTCGGCGCGCGGCAGGTCGTCGAGCAATACCGCGATGTCCGTGCGCGCGGCTTCAGCGGCACGGTCGAGGGCCTCGCCGTGACGCGCCAGCCGCTCCGTGCTTGAATCGAACTCGCGAGTGATCCCGCCCAGCTTGCCGGTGGCTTCATCGCCAAGCTGCATCAAATGCTGCGAAATCATCGTCAGCTCGGTGCGGCTGTCCGTGATTCGCTGGGACAAGACTTCGAGAAGCGCTTCGAGCGATTGGGCTTCGCCGCGCATGGCGACGACGGAGCGAGTGAACTTTTCCGCTTCCTTGCGCCGGGTACGCCCAAACATCAGCCAGGCGAGGCCGAGCAGCGCGAGCGGTCCGGTGGCGATCGCGACCCATTGTGCCGCGGCCGGCGAGCTTAGCGGCTGCCCGACGAGCGAGCGGCCCGCCAGCCAAGCCGTATAAGCAAGCCACAACGCCGCGAGAATGATCAGTGCAGTTCCAAGGACTTGGCGTCCGCCCGATCCGCGTTCCTCTGCCCGGCTTTCCGCCCATTGACCTTCGTCGAACGATGGCTGCATCGCGATCTGGTCGGTCGTGAGCTCAAGCGTTTCGGGTTCCTCCGGGCTGTGCGGGAGGGGTTCGGCGCGGTTCAGGAGCGGGTTCATGGCAATCGGCAGTTTACCACCTTTGTTCGATCAAGAAAGCGATTAGAAAGGGTCTTTCGAACGGATCTGTGAAGGGGAGGGCGATGGCGCTTGGAGCGCTGATCGGGGCCTATCAGGAAGACGATTCCGGCGGTTTGCGTGCGCTTCTCCCGCTCGCTGGCCGCACGTTGCTCGAATATCAGGTGCGCAGCGTTGCCGCCGCCGGAGCCGCCCCGATCGTCGTCATCGTCGAGCGCGTGCCGCAGGCCCTGCAGGACGTGTTCGAACGGCTCCGCCTCGATGGCGTCGGCGTTTTTCCGGTCAGTGACGTGCATGAAGCGGTCAGCCGCTTCGAGGCCGGGTCGATGCTCCTGCTCCTTGGCGACGGTGTCGTTGTACCCGCCGAACTCGTTCTGGCGCTGGCCGAGGAGCCCGAACCGGCGGTCGCGACAGTGCCGGACAACGAACATTACGAAGCGTTCGAGCGGATCGACGGCCACGCTCGCTGGGCTGGAGTGGCGCTCGTCAATTCGCGGACGCTCGGGTCTACCGCCGCAATGCTGGGCGATTGGGACCTTCAATCGACCTTGCTTCGCCGATCGCTTCAGGATGGCGCGCAGCGGTTGCCGGTCGCCCAGGGATCAACCGAGCCTCTGATCGCCGAGAGGCCTGAGCAACTCGAGCAGTTCCAGCGCGGTCTCATCGCCGGATCGCGCCAGGCTCGGACCGATTGGGCGAGCCGCTACGCGCTTCCGCTCGTCGAGGAGTTCGCGACCGAGCAATTGATGGAGACAAGGATCAAGCCGGCCTGGCTGATCTGGGGCGCGCTTGGGCTAAGCCTTGCGGCGGCAAGCGCTTTCCTTCGCGGCTGGCTATGGGTCGGCCTGCTCCTGCTGGTGCTTTCGACGCCCCTCGATACGATCGCGAGCCGTCTCGCGACTTTGCGGCTACGTCCACTGCCTGCGAAGATGGTGAGCCGGACCCTGCTTTGGCCGGCTGTGGGGATTGCCTTGCTTGCGCTGGCTTATTGGCAGTCCGGCCATGGGTCGGGGTGGGGAGCGATCATGGCGGCGCTCTCCGCGGCCGCATTCGCACAGGCCGCCCGCACCGAAGGCACGAGGGCAAGCGTGCCCGGAGGAATCTGGCTCTTCTCCCGCCGCAACGCGATCATTCTCGGTATCCCGTTCGCGATTGGCGGAGCCTGGACGACCTATCTCATCGGGTTGTTCCTCTATGCGGCGGGGAGCTTCTTCTACCTCCAGCACGCACGGCGGGTGGCCGCTCAAGTTGACGCGAAGTTAACCGAAATCGGATAAGCCATACTCGATGATGGCAGAGGAATGGCCAATCGCTGCCGCTCCGGCGGGTTCAGCGCCTGCGCCCGCGCGCGGCGCGGGACGAGACCGCATGCCCACCGTCCGGGCGGATTTCTTCCTCAATCCCGCGGAACGCCTGACGGAGCAGGAGCGGGCATTGATGACCGCAATGCTCCATTGCCTCGTCGGCGACCTAGCCGATGAAATCGGCGCTGCGCTTCCTGCAAACACGACTGCGGCCAACGACGAGAGCAACCTGAACCTCATCGAGACGCTGGGGTCCGCGGGGCTTCTCAATCGTGCCGCGCTCGTCCGCCTGCTGCTGCGCCGGGCGGATGAGGAACGCATTTCGACCGCGGCAAAGGCGCGCAGCGGACGCCGCGAAGCGCGCGTGCTGCAGGGCCTTGTCAGCCATGAGAACGGTTTCGTTTCGGCAGCCGCAATGGCTCTGATCCTCGCTCGCGGGCGCCGCCGCGATCGCTTCGGCCAGTGCCTCCTCGATTTCGACGACTTGCAGATCGAGGAAGCAGGACCGCTCGCTTATTCCGTAGCCGCGGTGCTCCGCCGCGAACTCGTCGCGGTTCACGGAGCGGCGCGCGCGGACCAATTGCTTGCGGCAGCGGTGGCGCAGGTCCTTGGCCAGCATGATTCCGCCAACGGCATTGAAGCGCTGACGGGCCGGCTGGTCGATCTTCTCTTCGATCAGGGCGAACTCAGCGATGAATTGATCGTCGCCGCCGCGATGGAGGGCGAGATGACCTTCGTCGCCCAGGCGATCGCGCGGAAGTCGGGCCTGCGTGCCGACATCGCCATGGACGAGCTGCTTTCCGGCAATGATTCGCGAGTCATGGCGGTCCTGCGCATCGCGGACCTGCGTCGCGAGAGCGTCGCGAGCCTTCTCGCTGGAATCGGTGACCTTCTTTCCATTGGAGACCCTGGCCGGGCAATCACGACCTTCGACAAGCTCGGTGATGCCGAGGTCGAAAGCGCTCGCCGCTGGCTTAACGCCGATCCCACCTACCGGGCGGCGGTCGGAACGCTCGGGGACCGCTGATGGCGAGTGCCCCCTCCGAACCGCGAGCGGTCCTCGGCAGGATCGACAAGGCCGGGCGGCTGATCAGTGCCGACCCGGAGCTCGAGGCACTTCAGCGCGAAGCGGGCTCGGATATCGGCAAGATGCTGGCCTTGCCGCAGATCGCTGCCGTCGCCGAGCTTGCACGGAAGCTCGGGATCCCGGTTGCGCGGCCTGCAATTGCGGCGTCACTCGAACATGACATCGAATTGTGGGTCCGGGCCATTCCGGAGGGTGAGGAGATCGCGCTCTCTCTCGAGGGCTGGACCACTCGCGCTCCGGCCGCTCCACGCCTCGCTTCGATCCTTGGACGGACCGGTGAAGCCGAAGCTTCCGCCACTCGTCATGAATGGGCCGCGGACGAGGAATTGCGCCTCATCTCGCTCTCCAGCGATTTGGCCGAACATCTCGGCGTTGACCTTGCCGAAGCGGCCGGCCAGCCGCTGACCCGCATCTTCAAACTCGAAGAGGATGAGGCTGGCGAGATGCCACTGATCAGCGCGCTTGCCGCCAGGCGAACCTTCACCGGCCAGAAAGCGCGCAGCCGATTGGACGACAGCCGGGTCGTCACGCTCCGCGGCGATGTCGTCTCCGCTGCGGACGGAAGTTTCGCCGGCTTCCGCGGGACGGCCGAAACGGAGGCTGTCCCATCACTTGGCGTCGGCAGCGCAAGGAGCGCGGCTTTCGACGCGGCACTCGACGAAGCACTCCGTTCGCCGCTCGATCGCATCATCGAAAGCGCTGAACGCATCGTCGAGCGCGCGGACGGCCCCTTGCGCAGCGATTATGCGAGTTACGGCAACGACATCGCTGCCGCGGCCCGACACTTGCTGTCGGTGATTCGCTCGATGAGCGAGGATCCGACGCACGGCCAGAGGACGATTGATCTCGCCGGGCTCGCTGGCGAGGCGGTCGTGATGCTCGAAGCTTCTGCGGAGGACCGCCAGGTCACGATCCGGTTCGAGCCGAGCGAGCCGCTCCGCGCAAGTGGCGAGGAGCGGGCGGTCATTCAGATCCTCGTCAATCTTCTCGGCAATGCGGTGCGCCATTCGCCGCCTGGCGGAACGGTGCAGCTCGACTTCGCGCGCACGCCCGGAACCGCATCGGTCACAGTCTCCGACGAGGGCACCGGCATCGATCCAGCCGATCAGCAGCGAATCTTCGAGCGTTTCGAGCGCGCGGATTCGAAGAGCGGGGGCGCAGGTCTCGGGCTCGCGATCTCGCGCCGGCTTGCGCGGTCGATGGGCGGTGACGTGTCGCTCGAAAGTGCGCCTGGCGCGGGCGCTCGCTTCACTTTGACTTTGCCCAGTCCCTAAGGGGATCCCCCAGCCTCAGCGTTTGTCGACAGGGACGTAATTGCGCTGCGTCGCTCCGGTGTAGAGCTGGCGTGGCCGGCCGATCTTCTGATCGGGGTCGGCGATCATCTCATTCCATTGCGCGACCCAGCCAACGGTCCGAGCAAGGGCGAACAAGGCGGTGAACATGTCGGTCGGGAAGCCGATCGCGTTGAGGATCACGCCTGAATAGAAATCGACGTTCGGATAGAGCTTCTTCTCGATGAAATAATCATCGTTGAGCGCGATATGCTCCAACTCCTTGGCGACATCGAGCACCGGGTCGGAGATGTTGAGCTCCTTCAGCACTTCGTCCGCGGTCGCCTTCATCACTTTCGCCCGGGGATCGAAGTTTTTGTAGACCCGGTGGCCGAAGCCCATCAGCCGGAAGGGGTCGTCCTTGTCCTTGGCTCGCGCGATATATTCTGGAATGCGCTTCACGCTGCCGATCTCGCGCAACATGTTGAGCGCGGCTTCATTGGCACCGCCGTGGGCCGGGCCCCAAAGACATGCGATTCCGGCAGCGATGCATGCGAAGGGGTTCGCTCCCGAAGAGCCGGCCAGGCGCACGGTCGACGTCGACGCGTTCTGCTCATGGGCGGCGTGAAGGATGAAGATCCGGCGCATCGCGCGCTCGATCACCGGATTGACGACATAGGGCTCGGCCGGCACGCCGAAGGTCATACGGAGGAAATTGCCGGTGTAGGTTAGGTCGTTCTGGGGATAGAGGAACGGCTGGCCGATCGAATATTTAAAGGCCATCGCCGCTATCGTCGGCATCTTCGCGATCAGCCGGTGCGAGGCGATCATCCGCTGCTCAGGATCGGTGATGTCGGTGCTGTCGTGATAGAAGGCCGACAGGGCCCCAACCACGCCGCACATGATGGCCATCGGATGGGCGTCGCGCCGGAAACCGCGATAGAAAGTCGCGAGCTGTTCATGCAGCATCGTGTGGCGGCTGATCGTGTAGGTGAAGTCATGGAGCTCGCCGGCGGTCGGGAGCTCGCCGTGAAGAAGCAGGTACGCGACCTCCATGAAAGTCGACTGCTCAGCCAGCTGGTCGATCGGATAGCCGCGGTGAAGCAGGATGCCCGCTTCGCCGTCGATATAGGTGATCTTGCTTTCGCAGCTGGCCGTTGAGGTGAACGACGGGTCGAAGGTGAACATGTCCGTGTCACCGTAGAGCTTGCGCACATCGA
>Ga0157379_10006320_pt1 | contig 10202 bp, 12 predicted proteins | sample S25metaG_FD_121802 | JGI IMG/M metagenome (GOLD analysis project Ga0157379, IMG submission 121802) | Switchgrass rhizosphere microbial communities from Kellogg Biological Station, Michigan, USA - S2-5 metaG | ecosystem: Host-associated > Plants > Roots > Rhizosphere > Soil | place: USA...
GCCCGGCTCGCTGCGACCCACGTTGTTGTCAAGGCAATCGACGCGACCGTACCGAGCCATCGTCGCTTCGACCACCATCCGGCAGGCCTCCTCGTCGACGACGTCCGCGACGTGGGCGAACGCTTCGCCTCCTTCGCGCTCGATGATGCTCACGGTGTGGTCGGCGAGATCTTGGGATCGGCCCACGACGCACACCTTCGCCCCGGCACGAGCCAGCAGGATCGCGGCCGCCCGACCGTTGGTCACGCCGTCACCGGGCTGCCCGATGGGGCCGCCCGCTCCTGAGACGATCGCCACCTTGCCCTCGAGGCCATATCCGCCCTGCAACCGTCCGAATTCCATGCCTGCGTCAGGCTCGCGCGACCGGCAGCGCCAGGAGCTGGTTGACGAAGTTCGACCAGCCGCGCTTGGGTGGGCCGTCGAGCCGCAGCCGGAGGTCGTTGGCCTTGAGCTCCTCGAACAGCAGCTGCACCTCCAGCTTGGCCAGCGACATCCCGATGCACCGGTGGATGCCCGTCCCAAATCCGAGGTGCTGGGTCTCGGACCGCCAGGGGTCGAACCGGTCGGGGTCCGAGAAGGCCGCGCCGTCGCGATTCGCCGCCGCGTAGTAGAGCACCATCACGTCGTTCTTGCGGATCTGCTCGCCGGCGAACTCGAGATCGCGCGTTGCCGTCCGGGCCATCTGGATCACCGGGCTGATCAGGCGCACGTACTCGCCGACGGCGCACTCGATGAGGCCCTCGTCCAGCGCCGTGTCCGTGGCGTCCCGCACCTGCTCGTCTTCGAGGTACATCCGCATCGCGTGCGCGATGGTCGTGTTCGTCGTCTCGTATCCGGCCGCCATCATCACGAACATCCACATGAGGAACTCGCTCTGGCTGATCTCGCCGCGGTCGACGCAACCGCTGAGCGCCGTGAACATGTCGTCGTCCGGATCCCGGCGCTTGATCTCCTGGATCTCGAGCGAGAACCGGCTCACCTCTTCGATGATCGGCCCCATGTTCAGGATCGGCCGGTCCTGGTCGAGGAGATCCGCCTTGTCGTGCTGCTGCGTGGACCCGAAGATGACCTTCACCCAATCGACCATCTGTGCCCTGCGGTCCGCCGGAGCCCCCATCACCCGGGCGATGACATGGGCGGGGATGGTCTGGGCGAACGCTTCGACCGCGTCGAACCGCTGCTTGTCCCGTATGGCGTCGATCTGCGAGCGGACGATGTCACGGACCCACGGCTCGAAGTGCGCCACGACCTTCGGGGCGAAGCCCATCGCCGCTGCGCGCCGCAGGCGGGTGTGATCCGGGGGATCCTTCATGAGGATCGAGTCGCGGGCGTCGCTCACGGTGTCGGCGTCGATCATCGTCGGGTAGGCCGCGCCGAGCGTCGAGGTGAAGCTCTCGACGTCGCGCTCGACCGCGACGACGTCCTCATACCGGGTCACCGCCCAGAACCCGCCGTTCTGCGTGCTGACCGTCGTCGGCTGCCAGTACAGCCCAGGACGGTCGCGCAGCGTGGCGAACGCCTCGTAGGGCATGCCGCCGGCGAAGGTCTGCTGGTCGGTCAGGTCCGGAATGGGCGGGTCAGACGGCCCGACAGCTGCTACTGGCATTTCGGTCGCTCCGTGTTCATGGCACGTCCTCGGCGATCGCTGAAGCCGGGGTGGCCGTCGCCGGGAACGGCCACCCGGTCATCGATCAATTGGTCGTCGGAGCCTTGAAGACGGTGAACTTCGGGCTACCCGCCACATATCGCGTCAGGTTCGTGCCGCCGGTGCCCTGGTCGTACCAGCCCAAGGGCGTGAGGGCACATCCCGAGACCGCAGAGCGACGCGCGCTCCGCGAATGCGACAGCTTCATCTATGGCTCTCCTCCTGCGTGCGTGAAGCCCCAGCGCGACTGGTGGCTCCCACCTGGAGCGCGAACGTACGCCAAGTCAACTTTTTTCTCAACCTACATAACAAAGAGCATCGCCGGGGAACGCCGTTGACGGTCGCCGGCGGTCAGAGCCTGGCGTACGACGCGCGCGGTCGCCGGGCGCTCGAGGAGGTCGGCCAGCCTCACGAGGTCCGCCTCTTCGCGTTGGCGGCCAAGCAGGACTCCGACGTTCGCCTCCCTGGGCCGTGGAGTGGCTCCTGGGGGCGTAGCATCGCCTCAGTGCCCTTCCGGGTCGGTCACTGGTACGAGCCTGACTGGTCGTGGATCAGCAGGACGCCGTCTGATGCGACGGCGTTCGGCGGCCGCTTCGAGGCCGTGACCGAACTCGCCCGCGCGCTCATCCGCGAGTTCGGAGTCGGCGCCGTGATGGAGGCCCAACTCGCTGGGCCTGCGGGCGACGGAGCGGAGTTCAACGCGAGCCCACGATCCGAGCGACGCGTCCGCTTTGTGACGACTCGCAGGAACGACGGCCGCTACACCATCGAACGGGTCCCCTCCGGCACCGGGGTCACGGAGGTGGCGGTCGAACGCATCCTGGCCATGCGAGTGGTTCAGGCGCCGGGCCCCGACGACGACGGTGCGGACGTTCGAGAGCCGCGAAGACCCGGCCCCTCGAGCGGCAGCGGCGCGGTGGCGGTTGCGCGAGAACAGCCCGCGAGGACGCAGTAGGAGAGGCGCTGCTGTGCCTCGTTGGCTTCACGGGCTGATCGATCGTCTGCTCCGGGCGCTCCGGGGGAACGTCGGCCCCTACCGTGACGCGGGCGACAGCGAGCCGGAGGACGGCCTTCCGGACCTCGACCCATGGCGCTTGAATCGCTGAGCCGGGGACGCGAACGGATCGGTCTCGTCAGGATGGGTGGAATGGGCGATGGCTACCCCGTCGCGCGTCTACCGGTGGGGCACGTGATGGTGACCGGACTCGTCCTCCGGGGCGGGAGCTGTCGATCTGGTCTTCCGTTATCGGTGTGGCTCACATCGAGGTGGCGGACCCGCAAGCCGGTCGAGCCGCCCGGGAGCCGCGGCGCAAGGGCAGCAGCTACGCTGCGCGCCGCGCGATGAGGATCGATCTCGATGACCTCCGCGGCGCCTTCGGGTTGGGCGTCGCGGGCAACTTCGCCGGCCACCTCGAGCAGGCGGGCGAGGCGGGCGACTTCGCGTCGGTCGACGCCGGGCCGGGTGAGGCCCCGAAGGGCATCTTCCCCTGGTACGCGCCGCGCGCGGCCGGCTTCCTCGGGACGTTCCCGCTGTCGCACGACCGGCTCGAGCTGCCCGCCGGGGCCGACGCCGCCCACCCCGCCGACCTGCAGATCGAGCCCGAGGTCGGGCTCCTGGCGACGGTGTCCTACGCCGCCGACGGTATGGTCGCGACGATCACGCCGACGGCGCTCGCGGCCTTCGACGACTGCTCGATCCGCCGCGAGGGCGCGCCCAAGATCAGCTACAAGAAGAACTGGGGCCCGGCGTCCAAGGGCATCGCGCCGACCGGGTTCGCCGTGGCCGAGCTCGACGCCGGCGGCACCACCGCGACGTTCCGCCTGGCCAGCTTCCTGCGCCGCGACGGCAAGACGTACGCCTACGGCATCGACAGTCCGTTGCCGGGCTACTCCTACTACGGCGCGACCCTCCTGGACTGGATCGCCGAGCGCCTGCGCGCGCAGCGCGGCGCCGACGGCACACCGCTGGAGGACGTCGGCGCACTCCTGGCCGCCGCCGGGCGCCCCGAGACGATCGTCGTCGGGATCGGCGCCACGCGGTACACCGAGTTCGGCGCCACGACGTTCCTGCGCGCCGGCGACGAGGCGATCGTCGTGGTCTACGACGGTGCCGTCACCGATGTCGCGGGCGTCCACGCCGCGATCGGCGACGGGCGCGAGGACGAGCTCGCCGCTGCGTCGGTCCTGCGCCAGGTCGTCGTCGCGCCCGCGACCTGAGCGAGGAGCGCACGGCAGGTCGGGCGGGCTCGCCCCGTGAACGCCTCCGTCATCGTTGCCGCTTGGGCTGCGACGTCAGGTGCCAGCCACCGCAATGTGGACAGGCGTACGCGCGCCGCTCGCGCCGGTGGCGTCGCCCTCGGAGACAGCGGTCGAGCCAGATGCCCCAGAGCGCCCACCTGGCGCCGATCGCAGTGCGGTAGCGGATCTTCTCGTCGCAGCGCTTCATCGTCGACGTCGTATCGCACAGCGGCGCGCGGCGGCGAGACCACGGGCGGCCGGTCGTCCAGCGCGGTGGTGGCGCAACGCGCGCCGGCGGCACTGCTGACACCTCGAGGTCGCAGCGTGCGCTCCGACGAGGGAGACCGCGATGGTCGGCTTCCTACGCCATGGCGACGGCGGCGCGCTACCGCTTGACGACGACGTCGGGCACAACGCCCTCGACGACGTCGACGTCAAGGTGGCTGAGGTCCTCCACCTCGTGCTGCGTGTCACCGCCGGCGTCGCCTTCGCGGAGACGCTGCTCCTTGCGGAGGCTCCGCGCCTCGCGCTTCTCGCGCACCTTCTGCTCGCGGGCGAGCTTCGCGAACGTCGTCTTCTTCTTGCCAGCCAAGGGTGACCTCCAGGTCGTGCAGGGCGAACGCGGCGCTGCTGGGCGCGAGTACGACGCGCTGCGCACGTTCTCCGGGCCGGCGAACGCGCGACCTTATGAAGGAGGATAGCCGCGGGCGCGGCGAACCCCCTTCTAGGCCGGCCGCCGGCGGACCTCGATGCGCCCTGCCGCCTCCCGCACGTCGAACGCGGGCTGTGGCGCGGTCGCCGGGCCGCGCTCGACATGGCCGTCGCGCAGCGAGAAGCGGCTGCCGTGGCATGCGCACTCGATCGTGGTCCCGTCGACCGTGCCGGAGCTGAGTGCGCAGCCGCGGTGCGAGCAGCGGTCGTGCACGGCGAGGATGTCGTGCCCGGAGCGCACGAGCAGGACGGGCGTGTCGCCGGCGACGACGCTCACGGGCGCAACTCCGAGATCGGCGGTCGCCAGCACGTCCGTCCACGTCTCCGGGCCGGCGTCGAAGACGGTCTGGTCGACGCCGACGCCCAGCGCGAAGGACAGATGGCCGCCCAGGTAGCCGGTCAGCCCGAGCAGCGCGCCGGCGCCCAGCGAGAGCGCCACGCCGCTGCGGCGGGCGCCCCGGTGGCGGGCCGCGCGGGAAGCGATCTGCAGGCCGAGCGCTGTCACGTTGCCGAGCGCATGGACCGCACCGACCCGGCGGACGGCGTCGTTGCCGGGCTCGGCGTCGGCCCAGTCGAGGACGCCGCTGGCCGCCGTCGGCAGCGCGCACACGATGCCGGCGGTGAGGAGGCGATCGGCGGCCCGGGCGTCTCGGCCGCCGGCGACGTCGAGGATCAGCGCCCCGGTCCACGTGCCGATGACGGCATCGGTGAGCAGCGGATGCAGCGCATGCCCCAGCCAGGTGCCGCTCAACGCGTCCTTGACGGGGCCGGGCGCGACCGCGCTGCGGACGCCCTTCGCCGCGGCCGCGGCGGCGGTGTCGAGTCCGGAGGCGTGCTCGATGGTGCCCGCGAGCGGGCGGGCGATGGTGGCGTGCTGGTCGTCGGCCGGCATGGTCTACGTCGATACCCGCGAGACCGGGGCGCGTACGCTCGTCGTGGACTCCGCCATCGAGGAGACGACATGCAGATCACCCGCGCCACCATCGACACCCAGAAGGGCCCGGCCGACTGGTTCACCGGCGACGTCTACCTCGACGCCGTCGCCGCACCCGCCGGCACGTCGACCTACGCGGCCGCCGCCGTGCACTTCGCGCCCGGCGCCCGCACCGCCTGGCACACCCATCCGCACGGCCAGACGATCTTCGTCACCGAGGGCGTCGGGCGCTGCCAGCGCGAGGGCGGGCCTGTCGAGGAGATCCGCCCCGGCGATCGGGTGTTCTTCGAGCCGGGCGAGAACCACTGGCATGGCGCCGCGCCGACCCGGTTCATGGTGCACATCGCCATCCAGCAGGTTGACGAGTCCGGCAGCGCGGTGACGTGGGGCGAGCACGTCACCGACGACGACTACAACGGCTAGCGACAGGAGCAACCCTATGGACTACCGCCCCCTCGGACGTTCCGGCGTCCAGGTCTCGAAGCTCTGCCTCGGCACGATGATGTTCGGCGCCTGGGGCAACGCCGACCACGACGACGCGATCCGCATCATCCACCGCGCGCTGGATGCGGGGATCAACTTCGTCGACACCGCCGACGTCTACAGCGCCGGCGAGTCGGAGGAGATCGTCGGCAAGGCCATCAAGAACCGCCGCGACGACGTCGTCCTGGCGACCAAGTTCTACAACAGCATGGGGGAGGACCCCAACCGGCGCGGCGGGTCGCGGCGGTGGATCTTCACCGCGGTCGAGGACTCGCTGCGGCGGCTGCAGACCGACCACATCGACCTGTACCAGATGCACCGCCCCGATCCGGGCACCGATCTCGACGAGACGCTCGCCGCGCTGACCGACCTCGTCGCGCAGGGCAAGATCCGCTCCATCGGCTCGTCGTCGTACTCGGGCGGCGAGATCGTCGAGGCCCAGTGGGTCGCCCGCGAGCAGGGGCTGCGGCGCTTCCGCACCGAGCAGCCGCCCTACTCCGTGCTGACGCGCGGCATCGAGCTCGACGTCCTGCCCACCGCCCAGCGCCACGGCATGGGCATCCTCACCTACAGCCCGCTGGCCGGCGGCTGGCTGTCGGGCTCGTGGACCGCCGAGAGCGCCCCGACCTCGCCCGCGCGCCAGCGGCTGACGCGCCGCTTCGACATGACGCTGCCCGAGAACCGGCGCAAGCTCGAGGCCGTCGAGCACCTCGCGCAGGTCGCCGACGACGCCGGCCTGACACTGATCGAGCTGGCGATCGCGTTCGTCGTCAACCACCCGGCGGTGACCTCGGCGATCATCGGCCCGCGCACGATGGAGCAGCTCGAGAGCCAGCTGCCCGCCGCCGGCGTGAGCCTCGATGCCGCGGTCCTCGACCGCATCGACGAGATCGTCGCACCGGGCGTCACGCTCAACCCGGCCGACACGAGCTACGGCGAGCGGGTGCTGGCGCCGGACCGTCGCCGCCGTTAGGGCCATGCGCGTCCGGCCCGCGCGTCCGCACTGGACGCGCCCGTCGCAGCTGGACGAGAATCGGCACACGATGCCGAGCACCACGTCTGATCCGGTCGTCGCACGCGACGAGATCCCGCGCTTCCTCGTCGAGGCGATGCGGGACCCGTTCCCCGAGTACCGCGCCTGGCGCGAGCACGCGCCGGTCTGCCGGACGCCCGCCGGCTTCGTCCTCACGAGCTACGCCGCGATCGACGCCGTGATGCGCGACGACCGCTTCATCCAGGGCGGCGGCCGCCACCTCGACCGCGGCTGGGAGCGCTCCCGTGAGGCGTGGAGCCGGTGGATCATCGCGACCAACCCCCCGCTGCACACCGAGCTGCGACGGACGATGAACCCGCCGTTTCAGCCGAAGGGCGTGCGACGGCTGACCGAGCGCGTCGAGGCGCTGGTCGCCGAGCTGCTGGACCGGCTGGACGGCCGGCCGGCGTTCGACTTCGTCGCCGAGGTCGCCCATCCGCTGCCGATGCAGGTGATCTGCGAGCTGCTCGGCGTCCCGGAGCCCGACCGCGAGACCGTCGGCGCGGCGGCCGCCCGGATGGCGCCGATCCTCGGCTCGGGCGAGCCGCCGGAGGAGTACGTGGCGCCGGGCAACGAGGCCAGCGAGCTGTTGCTCGACTACTTCGCCGACCTGTGCCGGCGCCGGCGGGCCGACCCGCAGGACGACCTGCTCTCGTACCTGATCGCCACCGATCTGGACGACGACACGATCGTCGCCAACTGCCAGATCATGTTCTTCGCCGGCCACGAGACGACGACGAGCCTGCTCGGCAGCGGCCTGCTCACGCTCCTGCGCCACCCCGACCAGCTGGCGCTGTTGCGCGAGGACCCCGACCGGGTCGGCGGGGCGGTCGAGGAGCTCCTGCGCGTCTGCGCCCCCGTCGCGCTGAGCCAGCGGCGGGCGGGGGAGGACGTCGAGGTGCTCGGCGTGCCGATCCCGGCGGGTTCGCGCTGCCTGCTGGTGATCGCCGCGGGCAACCGCGACCCCGACCGCTTCCCCGACCCCGACCGCGTCGACATCCTGCGCGCGGACAACGTCCCGCACGCGGGCTCGAACATCTCGTTTGGCACCGGCCGGCACTTCTGCCTCGGCGCGCACCTCGCCCGCCTGGAGGCGAGCGTCACGTTTCGGCGGGTGCTCGAGCGCTGGCCGTCGATCGCCCTGGCCGACGGCTTCGAGCCGCGCTGGCTGCCGTCGCCGGTGTTCCGCGGCCTGGTCGAGCTGCCCATCGAGGTCGCGTAGGCCGACGTCGGGGGTGGGCGGCTACCGTCGTCGCCATGGACGAGCCGCTCATCACCAACGTGGCCGACGCGATCGCGCTCGCCCACTCGCGCCGGGCCACGATGATCGACTTCGAGCCCGAGGGCGTGCTCTGGCCCGACATCGGGATCAACATCCAGGTCTTCCAGCCGGGCCAGCCCAACTGCCGTTACCACTCCGAGCCCGTCCAGGAGGACTTCCTCGTGCTGCACGGCGAGTGCCTCGTGATCCTCGACGGCGAGGAGCACCACCTGCGCCAGTGGGACTTCGTGCACTGCCCGGCCGGCACCGAGCACGTGTTCGTCGGCGCGGGCGACGGGCCCAGCGCGGTGCTGATGATCGGCTCGCGCCGGCGGGACGAGGCGTTCTACCCCGTCAACGAGACCGCCGCCCGCTACGACGCGTCCGTCTCGCGGCCGACCCACGACGTCGATGAGGCCTACGCCGACTGGCGCCAGGAGCCGCGCCGGCCGGTGGCGAACCCGTGGCCGCTGGCCGAGGACGGGCGGCCGTGACCCGCACCGCCGCCGAGACGCAGCGCCTGCGCGACCTGGCGCTGCTGCGCCGCGTCCGCGACCGGATCGACCGCGAGTACGCGCAGCCGCTGGACGTCGAGGCGCTGGCCCGCGACGTCCACATGTCGGCCGGGCACCTCAGCCGGCGGTTCAAGGCGGCCTACGGCGAGTCGCCCTACAGCTACGTCATGACGCGGCGCATCGAGCGCGCGATGGCGCTCCTGCGCCGCGGCGATCTCAGCGTCACCGAGGTGTGCTTCGAGGTCGGCTGCTCGTCGCTGGGCACGTTCAGCACGCGGTTCGCGGAGCTGGTCGGCGTGCCGCCGAGTGTGTACCGCCGCGAGGCCACCGACCCGATGGCCGGCGTCGCGCCCTGCGTGGTCAAGCAGGTCACGCGACCCGTCAGGAATCGAGAAGCGCCGGTCGCCGACCGCGCTTAGCCTGCGCGCATGACCAAGCTCACGATCGCCCAGGCCATGCTGCCCCACGAGAACGCCGACCAGACGCTCGGCTTCTACCGCGACACCGTCGGCTTCGAGGTCCGCAACGACGTCGAGTACGGCGGCATGCACTGGATCACCGTCGGCCCCCACGGCCAGCCGGACGTGTCGATCGTCCTCTACCCGCCGCAGGCGACGCCCGGCATCACCGAGGACGAGCGCCGCACGATCGCCGAGATGATGGCCAAGGGCACGTTCGCCAGCATCAACCTGGCGACCGAGGACGTCGACGCCCTCTTCGAGCGGCTGCAATCCGCCGGCGCCGAGGTCGTGCAGGAGCCCGTCGACCAGCCCTACGGCGTGCGCGACTGCGCGTTCCGCGACCCCGCCGGCAACCTGCTGCGCATCCAGGAGGCGCGCTGAGGCTTGCCGCACGCGGCCGACAGCCACGACGTGATCCGCGTGCTCGGCGCGCGGGTCAACAACCTCAAGAACATCGACGTCGAGATCCCCAAGCGCCGGCTGACCGTGTTCACCGGCGTATCGGGATCGGGCAAGAGCTCGCTCGTGTTCGGCACGATCGCGGCGGAGTCCCAGCGGCTGATCAACGAGACCTACAGCGCGTTCGTCCAGGGCTTCATGCCGACGCTGGCGCGGCCGGAGGTCGACCTGCTCGAGGGCCTGACGACGGCGATCCTCGTCGATCAGCAGCGGCTGAACCCGGATCCGCGCTCCACCGTCGGGACGGTCACCGACACCGACGCGATGCTGCGCATCCTGTTCAGCCGGCTGGGCGAGCCGCACGTCGGACCGCCCGGCGCCTTCTCGTTCAACGTGGCGTCGGTCCACGGCAGCGGCGCCGTCACGGTCCAGCGGGGCGACCGGACGCGCGCGCGGAAGGCGAGCTTCTCGCGCGTCGGCGGCATGTGCCCGCGCTGCGAGGGCCGCGGCTCGGTCAACGAC
>Ga0157379_10006326_pt1 | contig 10198 bp, 5 predicted proteins | sample S25metaG_FD_121802 | JGI IMG/M metagenome (GOLD analysis project Ga0157379, IMG submission 121802) | Switchgrass rhizosphere microbial communities from Kellogg Biological Station, Michigan, USA - S2-5 metaG | ecosystem: Host-associated > Plants > Roots > Rhizosphere > Soil | place: USA: Michigan...
CCTCGGCGAGTTTTGAATCTGCGATCAGCAACAACATCGAAATTGACGTGCAATCACGGCCGGCGATTGATTTCACATTGAAGCTGGGGCAATCCACACAGGTTGTGGAAGTTTCTTCAGCCGCGCCCGTTTTGCAGACCGAAACCGCCGATGTTGGCGGCGTGGTCCAGGGTGAGCAGATCGTTGACCTGCCCTTGAATGGCCGACGTTATTCCGATCTGGCCCTGCTGGAAGCCGGCATCCAACGCAACCAGGTGAACCAGAACAACACCGCGCCTGACCGCTTCAGCTCAAACGGGAACCTGGAGACGCAAAATTATTTCTCCCTCGATGGAATCGACAACAACTCAGGATCGACCAACCTGCAGGAGAGCTCCGTGCAGGTGATACAGCCTCCACCCGACGCTCTTCAGGAATTCCGGATCCAGACGAGAACCTACTCCTCAGAATTCGGCACGGCGGCGGGCGCAGTGGTGAATGCCACCATCAAGTCGGGAACCAATTCCTTTCATGGCGACCTCTGGGAGTTCCTCCGCAACAGCTCACTCGACGCCAACTCTTATTTCAATAACCACAATGGCGTCCCCCGCGGACACTTCACCCAAAACCAGTATGGCGCCACCATCGGTGGCCCAGTTTTGAAAAACAAGACTTTTTTCTTCGGAGACTTCCAGTTCTTCACTAGCCGCAGGGCCACCACCATCCAATCCGTCGTGCCTACGCCGTTGATGAAGACCGGCAACTTCACGGAATTGAGCAAGGCCTTGACCGATTCCCCGGTGGCAGGCCAGACCGGGTGCGTCGCCGGAAATGTGATCGCCGCCGGATGTCTCGATCCCACCGCAACCCAGCTGGTTGCAATCTTCCCCGACCCGAACATTCCCAGCCAAGTGGCAAACCAGGGGACGCCCGGAAGCTGGAATAGCGGCCCCAATTATCAATTTCAGTATTCCATTCCGAAGGACACTTACTCGTTCGATGTGCGTGTCGACCACACCCTCAACCGCAAGAACCTTCTTTTCGGACGCTATAGCCAGTTCATCATCAACAATCAAGACCCTCCGTGGACCCAGGATCCGGTGGCTGGCAACGGCAACTTTGCCACCGCCTACAACATCCATGAGCGCTCCGTCGCGATGGCCTGGGATACTACGTTAAAGTCCTCTCTGCTGAACGAGTTGAGGTTTGGCTTTAATCGTGACTTCGCCCACAGCGACCCGATCGGATTGCAATTGGGCAAGTCGCTCGCCCCCAGCTTTGGGCTGAACGGAATACCGGTCGGAGCCAATACCGCTGGCATTCCGCCGATCGAGATCAATGGGCTGACTCGGATCGGGACTTCACCCTGGCGGCCACAGTTCCAAATTTCTCAAGTCTGGCAGATTCTCGACAACCTGAGCTGGCTTAAAGGAAACCACAGCTTCAAGTTCGGCTACGAATATCGGCACTGGAGCAACAACTTCCTGGACATTCGCGCACCGCAAGGAGAAATCGGTGTCAATGGCATTTACACCGCCGGTGGCGGTTTCGGATTGCCGGACTTTCTGCTCGGCGACGTCGATTCCACCGTCTTTGTAACCCCCACCGTGGTTCACAACTACACCAACGGAAACAGCGTGTATGCGCAGGACACATGGCGTGTGCGGCCGAATCTGACTGTAACTTACGGCTTGCGCTACGAACTGTATTCCCCTTTGCTGAATCATCAAAATCAGCTGAGCAACTTCAGTCCGGCCAACGGCGGGGAGTTGGTCTCGGTAGCGCCCAATGCCTCGGGCTGGTTTGAGAGATCGCTGATTCATCCTGATCGAAACAACTTCGCGCCCCGACTCGGCTTCAGTTATCACCCGTTCGAACGAGTCGTTTTTCGCGGCGGTTACGGCATCTTCTACCAGCAGGGTGTCCGCATTGGTTCCGAGAGCATTCTGGCTCTGAACCCGCCGGCGGTGATTTCCTTCAGTCTGGCGCAGGGACTAGGGAGTACAACCCCGGTTTTTCAACTGAAGGATGGATTTCCGATCGGTCAGTTCAGCTCACCCACGATCGACCTGACGCAACTTCAGATCCGCGCCCAAGATCCAAACGAACGGACGGGGTACGTCGAACAGACGAGCTTCGGGCCGCAGTTCCAAATCAACCAAAACCTTTCGCTGGACGTGAGCTACGTCGGCAATTTTGCGCGGAAAATGAACCGGCTGCGCGACGCAAACCAAGGGATCTTTACTGGCAATTTCGACAGCAGCGGGAAGCCGATCGACATCTACCCGTTTGCTAACCTGAACACGACCAACAGCAGCGCCAGCGGAAACCACGCATTCTTGGAGCTCGCCACCAACGACGGTAATTCCGACTATAACGCACTGCTCGTGTCCCTCCGGCGTCGCTCATCGAAGGGAATGGCCTACGGAGTGAGTTACACCTGGAGCCACAATATCTCCGATTACGTGGACAACCTGACTGGCGGCGCATTCCCCCAAAACTCCTACGACTACGCAGCCGAACGCGGTGACTCGATGTTCGACGTTCGCCACCACATCGTGGGCTATCTCACCTATGAATTGCCGGTTGGAAAAGGCAAGAAGTATCTCGGTGAGGGCGGAATCGCAAGCTACGTTCTTGGTGGATGGCAAATAAACACCATCGTCACGGCCCAGTCGGGCGCCACCATTCAGCTGAATGCGCCCGATACAAGCCTGTCGGGAGGCAATCACGTTTCACGTCCGGACTGCATTGGCGATGCGCGCTCCGGCGCTTCCGATGATCCGCGAACCGGTTTTTGGCTGAATCCAAATGCGTTCGCCATGCCGGCAACCGGTCAATTTGGGAATTGCGGGGTCGGCAGATATCACGGACCCGGCTTCACCAATGTGGACCTCAGCTTCTTCAAGATTGTGCCGGTACGAGAAAGTATGCGGTTCGAGCTCCGCGCGGAAATGTTTAACGCGTTCAACCACGCCAACTTCTCGAATCCCAATTCGTTCTTTGCGCCATTCAACCTCGGACCGGGCGGGTTCGGCGCCATAGCCTCCACCATTGGCGACCCCCGTGAGATTCAGTTCGGGCTCAAGTTCTATTTCTAGATCCGGGGCGCTTCTCCCTAGGCCGCCAGATTCCGAAGCTCGGAGTCTGGCGGCGACCGGGCTGTTTGGAAGCTGATCAGTACGAGATTGAAATCTGCAACCGACTACTACATCCCCTTATGATGCGATACCTTTGCTTTGCCCTCCCCCTGCTGCTTTCTTCGGCGCTCTTGGCACAAACCCCGTACGATTCGTCGATCACAGCGTCGCCCAATGCGCACGAGTTGCCGATCAACCGAGGTTCGACAGGGCTTTGGCAAAGCTTGAAGAAGTTGCATACGCGTGCCAGCCTGATCATGGTCACCGCGCACCCCGACGACGAAGACGGCGGCATGTTGACTTACGAATCGCGCGGGCAGGGTGCGCGGGTCACGCTCCTGACCCTGAATCGCGGCGAAGGCGGTGCCAACGTGATGTCGTCGAACTATTTCGACGGGCTGGGGTTGGTCAGAACCGAAGAGCTTCTCGCCGCCGGACGGTACTACGGCGTGGACCAATATTGGACTCGAGTCGTGGACTACGGATTCTCCAAGACAAAAGCTGAGTCCATCGCCAAGTGGACACATGACCGCGTGCTCTACGACGTGGTTCGTGTGGTTCGTATGACCCGGCCGCTGGTCATCACCTCGGTTTTTGTCGGAGGACCTACCGACGGCCACGGCAATCACCAGACCGCCGGAGCCATGGCGCAGGAGGTATTCAAGGCCGCCGGCGACCCGAACGTCTTCCCTGATCAAATCGCTGCGGGACTCAAACCCTGGACTCCCCTGAAAGACTACGCTCACACCCCGTGGTTCGGGAACGATGACGGCAAGCTCGCCGTCAATGTGAGTGTTCCCGAGGGCAATTACGATCCAGTACTGGGTATGTCGTATGTGCAGATTGCGCGCGAAGGTCTGGGCTACCAGAAATCGCAGACCGGCGGAGGCATGATCCCCAAAGCTGGCTTGCTGGATTCTACATATCATCGCTATGGCGCACTGATGTCGGTTTCGGACAAGGAGACCTCATTCTTCGACGGAATTGATACCTCGCTGGCGGGGATCGCTAGTCTGGCGCCGGGCGGCAGAGCGGATTTTCTCCTGCCCGGATTGAAGGGACTGAATGCTGAGGTGGAAGCTGCGATCGCAGACTATTCGGCCAGCCAGCCCGAGAAGATCGCACCAAAGTTGGCCGGCGGGTGGAAGGCAACGGAAGCCCTGATCCAACAGGTGAAGGCCAGCCAATTGTCTGACCAGGACAAGTACAACATCACCTTCGAACTTGAAATCAAGAAGGCGCAGTTCAACAACGCGCTGGCGCAGTCGCTGGGGCTGTCCCTGGCGGCAATCATCGCGCCAGAAACGGAACCCGATCCCCGTTTCGCAATGTTCATGGGCGATCCGGAAACCACGCGGGTGATCATTCCCGGCCAGAAGTTGGGTGTGAAGGTTCACGCCGTCAGCCAGAGCTCCGCACCGGTAAAGCTCGAACAAATCAAGATCCAGGCTGCCGATGGAAAGGACTGGGGAATCAAGAGCGCCAGCGAGACGGGGGGAGACCTCACCACAGGCAAACCGGTGGATGCGCGGTTTGACCTGAGCGTGCCCGAGAACGCTACCTTGACGCGCCCTTATTTTTCACGGCCGGATATCGAACAGTCTTACTACGACATTTCCGATATGCGCTATCTCAACTGGCCTCTCCCTCCGTATCCGCTGGAGGCCTGGGCGGAGTTCCGATATCAGGACGTGCCGGTTCGCGTAGCGAAAGTGGTGCAGTCGAGCAAGCGTGTTAGCGGACTCGGAGAAGTTCTCGAGCCGCTGGTTGTTGGTCCCGCGGTCTCTCTCAGCATCTCTCCGCGGGCAGGCATTGTGCCCTTGACTGCCAAGACTTTCCAGCTAACCACCAGCGTGCACAGCAATATGAAGAGTCCAGGAAAAGGAACAGTCAAGTTGGATTTGCCCAGCGGCTGGACGAGCCGTCCCCCCACCGCAGAATTTTCCAGCACGGCGGATGGAGACGAACAATCTGTGACCTTCGAAGTGATGCCTTCGGGTTTGTCAGAGAAAGCATATCGCATTACGGCCGTCGCGGAGACCGGCGGCAAGGAATATCGCGAAGGCTACGAACTAACCGGCTACCCAAGCCTCCGCCCTTACTACCTCTACCGGCCTTCCGTTTTGAGAACATCCGGAGTCGATGTGAAAGTCGCGGAAGGTTTGAACGTTGGCTACATCATGGGCAGCGGCGACGATGTTCCCGCTTCACTTGAAGCGCTGGGGATCCACGTCAGCTTCCTCGCGCCCAATGACGTCGCAACCGCCGACCTGTCGAGGTATAACGTCATCTTACTGGGAGTGCGCGCCTATGCGGCTCGCGAGGAACTCAAGACCTTCAACCGCCGCTTGCTCGACTACGTAAAGAACGGCGGCGTCGTGATCGTGCAGTACAATACTCCCGAATACGATCACAACTTTGGGCCGTACCCGTACGTCATGGGAGGAAATCCCGAAGAAGTCACCGATGAAGCATCCAAGGTGGATATCCTGGATCCCAAAAATCCTATCTTCCTCTGGCCCAACCCCATCACGCAGCGCGACTTCGAAGGTTGGGTTGAGGAGCGCGGCTCGAAATTTCTCAAGTCCTGGGATTCACACTACACCGCACTCCTGTCCACGCAGGATGACGCTCAGGAACCGCAAAAGGGCGGGCTACTCTACGCCAGATACGGCAAAGGTGTCTATATCTACAACGCCTACGCTTTCTACCGCCAGTTGCCCGAGGGGGTTCCGGGAGCGTTCCGTCTGTTTGCAAACATAGTCAGTTTGCCGAAGAATCCGAATCTCGGCGATGGTGGAACTAAGTGATTGGGGACGATTGCCCTTTCTATACGAGGGTTGCCACCTGCGGTACTTCTTCAAGCTGCACCGGCCTGCGCTCGTCGTAGGACTTGCGCGCAGCCAGCCCCATGACCACCGCGATACGGCCATCTATTCCGTTGACCGGAACAGGCTCATTTAGCACTACGGCACGCACGAAGGCCTGCAGTTCGCTGACAAAGCTTTCCGTGTAGCGGTCCATGAAGAAATTCAATGGCAGGTCCCTCTGAATCGCTGCAGCGGTGCTGAGTATCGCCTGATTGGGATAGCAGTTTCCGGTGGCGATCGCGCCCTTGCTTCCCAGGATTTCGACCCGTTGGTCGTAGCCGTACGCCGCCTTGCGGCTGTTGTCGATGGTCCCAATCACACCGTTCTTGAATTGCAGCACAATCACGACCGTATCCAAGTCGCCGGCCTTTCCGATTTCGGGATCCACCCGCACGCCTCCTGTAGCGTAAATACTTTCGACTTCGTCTCCGACCAGGAAACGCGCCATATCGAAGTCATGAATGGTCATATCCAGGAATATCCCGCCGGACGTCTTGATGTAAGAGATCGGCGGTGGACCGGGGTCTCGACTAATGATGTGCATCAGGTGCGCCGTCCCGATCTCGCCCTGCAGGATGGCGTTTCGAACTCGGACGAAATTGGCGTCAAATCGCCGGTTGAACCCGACCTGCAATTTGACGCCAGACCTCTTCACTTCTTGAAGAGCGCGATCGATGTTCGAAAGAGAATGATCAATCGGTTTCTCGCAGAAAACGTGCTTACCGGCACGGGCCGCTCCGACGATCAGATCGGCATGGGTTTCGGTCGGGGAACAGATCAGGACAGCATCGATGGCAGGATCGCTCAGGATTTCTTTGCTGTCTGTAACTACGCAGGGGATCCCGCAACGCTCCGCCACCTCTCGCGCCGCCTCCCCGTTAGTGTCAGCAATTGCCGCAGGCACCACTTCGGGGATGCGGAATGCCAGGCTTTCTGCATGCACCCTGCCGATTCTGCCGGCGCCGATGATTCCGATCTGGAGTCTCTTCTTCCTCAATCGCTTTTTCCCTCGCCCCCTCTAGGCAAAATTATGTTCCAGCGAGCGTAAATAGTTGCGATTGCGCAATGCGCTGTCTTTCGGAGCTCCCATGCCCGGCAGCACATCCTGTTCCACCAGAACGTAGCCCTCGTAACGTCGATCGGACAGCCAGTGCAGCACCCGGGTAAAATTCACGCAGCCGCGTCCCAGTTCGCAAAAAATACCGTGGCGCAAGGATTGAAAGTAGTCCCAGTGCTCTTGGCGTGATCTTTGGACAAGATCCTGGCGGCAATCTTTCAAGTGAACGTACCAAATACGGTCTTTGAACCGGTTTAAGCCTGCGAGGACATCGCACTCGCCGGATCCAAATACATAGTGGCCGGTGTCGAAAACCAGACCGATAGATTGCGGATCGGTGAGCTCCAGAAAACGAGCGATCTCGTCCGGAGTTTCGACGTAGCCGGCACAATGGTGGTGAAAAACTGTACGCAATCCGGTGGCATCACGCACCGCGCTGGCGATCGAGTCTGCGCCTTGTGCAAATGTCTTCCATTCCTCCCTGGACAGCGCCAGCTCTGGAGTGATACGCCCGGCATTGAGTGTGCGTTGCGGCACAGCGCCATTTTTGTCCGCAAGAACCAGAAAAGGAGCTGGTTCTTGGCCGACAGCCGCGAGCAAGCGTGCCGTCTTGACCGCTTCTTCCCTTCCTCCCTTGTGCGCGCATGCGTCTTTCAATGCCACAGGCACAAAGGCACCCAGCATCACAACTCCCCGCCTGGTAAGCTCCCGCGTCAACGTCTGCGGATCAGTGGGCATATAGCCCCAGTCGCCGAGTTCCGTTCCCGTGTAGCCGGTTTCAACCAACTCATCAAGCATGCGGCCAAAACCGATCGGCGTGGCCTTCATGGCTTCGAATTCGAGTGTGCCCCAGGAACATGGAGCGTTGCCGACTCGCAATTTCACCATTTCTCTCCAAAGACAGTGTTTCGTGCGCCGCAGTTAAGGGCACCTTTAAAACTTCACCGCTTGTCCGGGTCCGGGAGCATAAAGTCACGCACAAAGCTCAGCAGTTCGTAGTACGAGCCGATGAACGTACGCAATGTTCGGACGGTCGCGCCATAAGAATCAAATTCCGGGGGGGTCATTCCATTTTCGTCATAAGCCCGGCCGAAATCAGGGAACTTACGGCAGAGTTCCGCAACGATATCGGGATCGACTGGGTCTTGCATTCGCTCCTTAACTTCTAAATCCGACTGGTTGAACTGAACCTGCCAGTCATAAGGGATGGTCATGACGATGTCGCCCCCGATCAGTTCCGACCAGTGCATGTGGTGACGGTAGGCGGCGGCCAACAGCCGAGTGCGATATCCGCGCCGCTGAAAAATGCCGTACGCCTTCTTGATGGCGGCGATGCCTGCCCAGTCCAGGTGGCCGGGAACGATGGTCACTCCCTGTTTTTTCGCAATTACTTTCATCCAGTCGTCCAGGCGCCCAATCATCATGGTGCAAACCGGGGTAAGAGTGGAAATTTCTTTGCCTTCCGCCTTTCGCCGATTAAGGCCGCGCTCCACCGCTTCCGCTATGGCAATCGCCTGGGGGATGGTAAAGCACACGGTGGCATTCAGATTCAGCCCGCGATATGTCACCTCTTCGGCTGCCGTGATTCCAGCCTTGGTTGCGGGAACTTTTACTTGCATGTTGGGAGCAAGCGTATCGAAGTGCGTCGCTTGCTCGATGATCGCGGCTGCATTGCGGTAAAAAGTGGGGTTAGTCTGCAGCGAGATGCGGCCCTTCCTGCCTTTTTCGCGTTCAAAAATCGGCATCAGAAGCGCGGCCGCCTTGATTCCCATTTCCTCGATCAGTTTCCAGGCAATCTCGACCTCGCCCCAGGTGGGGTTGTCCACGACGAGATGCCCGATCCGATCGCGCCATGCCGGAAGCTCCTTTTTCAGCACTGCCAGGACAATGGTGGGGTTCGAGGTCGCACCCACAGCGCCATTCGCGATGGCGTACGTCAACTCCTGGATCGAACACGAATCATTCCAGTAGTCGGTCGCGCGAATCATCGCAGTCTGCTGCAGCGGAGTGAGAGTTATAGTCGCCATATACATTATCCTTCTGCCGGTCTCTAACTTCGGCTGTGGAGGCGGGACGGCGCGGTCCTCGCGACCCAACCCGAGTCCTGCGATTCGTCATCCCGATTTAACCAACGGAACCCGTGGATCCTTCTCCCGCCAAGTGTCGCGAATCCAGCCATAGTCGGGATCGTCCGAGGCCGCCATGGAATGTGCTGATCCGGCCAGAAGATTCAGGTAGTAAACGTTGTACCCGTGGGCCGCGACTACGGGGTGATAACCCTCGGGAACGAGCACCAGATCCCCGTCCCGTACCGTCAGCGTTTCATCGAGCTGCCGGTCACGCGTGTACACACGCTGGATCGCATAGCCTTCGGGTCGATCGATCCTGTAGTAGTAGAGTTCCTCGAGGTCCACTTCTTGGGGCGGGTTGTGTACGTCGTGCTTGTGGGGAGGATAGCTGGACCAATTACCACTCGGCGTGTAAACCTCCACTATCAAGAGGCGCTGCGAGGGAAATTCCGGGGTGACGATGTGATTGATCTGGCGGGTGGCGTTGGCGCCTCCCCGAATTTCAACTCGAACATCCGAGGGCTGAATGAGGGCCGCCGGGTGAGACACTTCCGCTCGGCAATAACAGAAGGCAAGGTCACAATCGCGGACAGCCTTGAGTGTAAAGCTGGTCTGGACTGGAAGGTAGACCGCCGATGGCATTCCGCTGAACACGTTTGCCCGAGACCCAACATTGCTCCATTTGCCGTGGGTTGATTCCAAATCGAATGTTCCACCCAGACCGACGATCGCCATTTCATTGATATCCGTGCCGCCTTCCAGAATCTCTCCCGCCGGAATGCGTCGCACCTGCAGTTGCAGGTACTCGAATCCTGAACCGCCTCTGGGGACGAAGTCCATTGCCACTCCCCGGCCGCCAGGCGTTGGTACAGACGGAATCAGCAAGTTTCGGGTATTCATGAATTATTTCTCCCGCGGCGGCGCGGTGGACTCGCGGACGATCAGTTCCGCCGGAACCTTAATCACACGTGAGGAATCCTCTCCCGATATCAACTTGAGCAGACTCTCCATGGCGAGATGTCCCATGAGCCGGCGAGGCTGTCGCACCGTAGTCAGAGGCGGCTGGGTGTAGGAAGCAATGAA
>Ga0157379_10006332_pt1 | contig 10193 bp, 9 predicted proteins | sample S25metaG_FD_121802 | JGI IMG/M metagenome (GOLD analysis project Ga0157379, IMG submission 121802) | Switchgrass rhizosphere microbial communities from Kellogg Biological Station, Michigan, USA - S2-5 metaG | ecosystem: Host-associated > Plants > Roots > Rhizosphere > Soil | place: USA: Michigan...
CCCGCGCTCCTCCGGGTGGGTCAGCTTGACCTTGACCAGCCAGCCCTCACCGTAGGGGTCCTCGTTGATCTTCTCCGGCGCGTCTTCGAGCGAGTCGTTGACCTCGACGATCTCCCCGGACATCGGCGCGATCACCTCGGAGACCGCCTTGACCGACTCGACCTCGGCATAGGAGGCGTCTTTGGAGATCGTCGCCCCGACCTCGGGCGCGTCGTAGAAGACGACCTCTCCGAGGCTGTCCTGGGCGTACCAGGTGACCCCGAAGACAGCGTGCTCATCCCCCTCCAGCCGCGCCCAGTCGTGCTGGTCGTGGTAGAGAAGATCGTCGGGGTAGCTGGCGTCGGCCAAGGGTCATCCTTTCCGCTGGTAGAGGGCGTCGGGGAAATTAGCGCGAGACCGAGGAGGTCGATGACCAAGCGGGACGGTCATGAGACGGTTTCCGCGCAGCAGCGCTGCGTGGGAACCGGGGAAGGGCCGGATCCGCGCAGTGTCATTCGGCCTCATTCGGTCCGCGATCATTTCCCCGGCGCCCTCCTATAGAGGGGCTTGGAAGCTATCCGGGCGGGGCGGCGCTTGCCCCGCACGTCGATCTCGACCTCCGTGCCGGGGTCCGCCAGCTCAGCGCTGAGGTAGGCCATGCCGATGCCCACTTCGAGCGAGGGCGAGAAGGTGCCCGAGGTGACGACGCCGACCTGCTCGTCGCCGCGCATCACGGGGTTGCCTTCCCGCGGGATGCCGGCGCCCTCGATCTTGAAAGGCGCCAGCAGCTCGGCGGTGCCGTCGCGGCGCGCCCGCGCCACGGCCTCCGCGCCGATGAAGCCCGTCCCCTCGGCGCAGCACCAGCCGAGCCCAGCCTCGATCGGGTTGCGCTCGGGAGTGAGGTCGTTGCCGTGCAGGTGGAAGCAGACCTCGAGTCGCAGTGTGTCGCGAGCGCCGAGGCCGCAAGGGACGACGCCGGCGTCGAGCAGCTCGGCCCAAATCGCCGGGGAGATCTCGGGATCGATCAGCAGCTCGAGCCCGTCCTCGCCGGTGTAGCCGGTGCCGCAGGCGAGCGCCGGCCGGCCGCCGATCCGCAGCGACGCCACCCGCATCCGCAGCGGCAGCTCGACCCGCAGCGCGGCGGTGACGATGGCGCGGGCGTGCGGCCCCTGGATGGCGAGCATCGCGTAGCGGTCGGCGACGTCGCGCACGGCGACGTCGAAGCTGCGGCTCCAGCGACCGAGCCAGGCGAGGTCGGCGGCGTGGTTGGCCGAGTTGGTGACGATCAGGTAGCGGTCGCCGCCGAGGCGGTAGGTGAAGAGGTCGTCGAGCACCCCACCCTCCTCGTTGCAGAGGCAGGAGTACTGGGCGCCGCCGATCTCGATCTTGGTCACGTCGTTGGAGAGCACCCGCTGCAGGAAGGCGACTGCCCCGGGGCCCTCGACCTCGACCTCGCCCATGTGGGAAACGTCGAACATGCCGGCGTGGGTGCGCACCGCGGAGTGCTCCTCGCGGATGCCCTCATAGGTGACCGGCATCTCCCAACCGGCGAAGGGAACGAGCTTGGCGCCGAGCTCGGCGTGCCGCTCGTAGAGGGGTGTGCGTCGCAGTGTCTCCTCGCTCACGGGCGCAGCGTATTGGAGAGCTTGTGCCAAGCTCAGCCACGGATGGCCGCGCCACCCGCCAGCGAGATCCGCCGCGCCTCAGCCGAGGACGCGGGCGCGGTCGCCCAGCTACTGCACGACTTCAACAACGAGTACGAGGACTTCACGCCGGGCGTGCACATCCTCAGCGAGCGACTCGGTGAACTGCTTGCCGCCGAGCAAATCGTCGTCCTCCTCGCTGGCGACCCACCCCTCGGCTTCGCCCTCTTCCGCCTCCGTCCCTCGCTCTGGTTGAAGGCCGAAGACGCCTACCTCGAAGAGCTATACGTAATCCCCGACCGCCGCGGCGAAGGAATCGGCGGCCGCCTCCTCGACACCTCGATCGAGCTATCCCGCCAACTGGGCGCCAACCACTTCGAGCTAACCACCGGCGAAGACGACCGCGCCGCCCGAGCTCTCTACAAGAGCCGAGGCTTCACGAACCGCGAAGGCGGCCCCAACGGCCCCCGGATGCTCTATTACGAGATCGACCTATAGAGCGAGACTTCGCGCCTACGGTCCCTTAGAAGCTTGGGTCGTCCGGCGCGGGCGCAGGGGTCGATGGATGGCCCTCTCGCAGAGGCTCAGCGACCACGCCTCGAAGTATCAGCCGCAATCTGCTGCGCAACGGCCTCTGGGGGAGGGTCATCCATCGACCCATCCCCCCACCCAAAATCCGACCTACTCTTTGAGGAACCCGGGCACGTCGATGTCGTCGTCCGAGACCCGCAGTTTGCGGATATCCGTGTCCTCGGCCGAGATCCGCGGGCGGCTCTCGTAGCGACGGCGCACTCGCTGCGGGGAGCGGGCGAGCAGCTCGAAGCCTTCGAAGCCGGTGGCGATGACGGTGACGCGGACCTCGTCTTTCATCGATTCGTCGACGACCGAGCCGAAGATGATGTTGGCGTTGTCGTCGGCCTCCTGCTGGACCAGCTGGGCCGCCTCGTTGACCTCGAAGAGGCCGAGGTCGGCGGGGCCGGTGATGTTGAGCAGCATGCCGGTGGCGCCCTTGATCGACTCCTCGATCAAGGGTGAGGTGATCGCAGCCTTGGCGGCGTCGAGCGCGCGGGCCTCGCCGGAGGCGGAGCCGACTCCCATCAGCGCCGAGCCGGCGTCGCGCATGATCGTGCGCACGTCGGCGAAGTCGAGGTTGATCAGGCCGGGGATCGTGATCAGGTCGGTGATGCCCTGCACACCCTGGCGCAGGATGTCGTCGGCCTGACGGAAAGCCTCAAGCACGCTGGTGCGGCGCTCCACCGCCTGCAGCAGCTTCTCGTTGGGGACGATGATCAGAGTGTCGACGTTGTTGCGCAGCTTCTCGATGCCCTCGAGCGCCTGCTGCATGCGTCGTTTGCCCTCGAACTCGAAGGGCTTGGTGACCGCGCCAACGGTGAGGGCGCCGATCTCTTCCTTGGCAATCTCGGCGATCACTGGGGCCGAGCCGGTGCCGGTGCCGCCACCCTCGCCCGCAGTTACGAAGACCATGTCGGCACCCTTCAGCGCCTCCTTGATCTCATCGCGACTCTCCGCCGCCGCGCCAGCACCCACCTCGGGGTTGCCGCCAGCGCCGAGGCCGCGGGTCAGCTCCTGACCGATCGAGAGCTTGATGTCCGCATCACACGCCTGCAGCGCCTGCGCATCCGTGTTGACGGCAACGAACTCGACGCCGCGAATGCCAGCGTCGACCATGCGACTGACGGCGTTGGTTCCGCCGCCACCGGCGCCGACCACCTTGATCACCGCGAGGTATGTGGATTCCATCTCCCGATTTCTCCAAGCCCAGTCCCCTGGGGGGCTGGATATGTCCCAATCCAAAGGACTGGGCGTTGAGTTGAGCCTTTGATCTGTCCGACGCTACAGCAATGCTTGAGAGTTCAAGCCTACGTTGTAACAACGGAAATTGCGCTCAACGTAGGGTATCGGGCGGGGTCTGTCAAACGACCGGGCGGCATCCTGCAAGGCCGATTCCTCAAGTGCTACTTGAGTGTTTCGCCTATCTAACCCTGTGGTCGAGGGTTTAGGGCGGTGGCGGAAGTTCATGCCCAGAGCCATATACGGCCGGGCGCCCCGGAGCACGCAGGTCTACATAATCGAGCGCCGTGATTTCGGGGTCGGCGAGGACCGTGGCTGCGGTCCGCCACTTACGCTTTGCGTCCACCGAGTTGCCGAAGCGCAGTTCGATTCCGGAGGTGAGTTCGATCTCCACCCCGCTTTCGCCAAAGCGGCTGGCGGCGACGTATGGGCGCAGCGCCGCGGGAGCCGCCGCCAATACGTGCACCTGTTCAAGCACCGAGCCCCGTACGCGGTCGCCTTTTGGCGCTGAATCGATTGGCAGCGTGGGCAGGTGAACCTTGTCGCCGGACGGGAACCAGGCGAGGACGGTCCCGTCCTCGGCGACCGCGACGGAGCCGTCGCCGCTGCCGATCGCGGCGACCGGCTGACTGGAGACGAGGTGTGGCTCCAAGGTGGAATCGCGCACGAAGACGAAATAGAGCAGCGCGACCAGGAGCAGTGCGAGGGCCCCGCCAAGCAGCAACCGTCTCCTTGCGGCGAGCTGTTTCCTCACAACGCCCAATCCTCCGGCCACTCGACCTCGCCGAGAATCTGAACCTCGGGCTCGAGCACGACGCCGGTCTGCGCGTGCACCCGGCGCCGTCCCTCGGCCATCAGCGCCAGCACGTCCCCCGTCGAGGCCTGTCCCGTGTTCTCGACGAAGTTGGCGTGCTTCTCGGCGAAGCGGGCTTCGCCGTGGGTAAGACCCCGACAACCGGCCGCCTCCAGCAGCTGACCGGCGCTGCGGCCCTCCGCCCGAGGGTCCTCCGGGTTCTTGAAGGTCGAGCCGAAGGTCTTGATCCCAGAGGGCTGGGCTTCGCGGCGTTTGCCGCGCATCTCATTGAGACGGGCGCGGATCGCCGCGGGATCGTCCGAGCGCAAGTTGAAGGCCACGCGCGAGACCACCTCGCCAGCGGTCAGGTTGGAGTTGCGATAGACGAAGCCCAGCGAGTCCGGGTCGCGCCGCTCGCGACCCTTCGCCGTGAAGACGTCGACCCAGGCCAGCACCTCGGCGAGCTGGCCGCCGTAGGCGTTGGCGTTCATCCGCACCGCGCCGCCGGCGGTACCGGGGATGTTGACGCCGAATTCGATCCCAGCGAGGCCCCAGCCGGCGGCCTTTGCCGAGATGGAGGGAAAGCGAGCACCACCGCCACAGACAATCCCCTCTTCTTCGCGCTCGATCGTCGTCAGGTCGCGGTCGAGCTTGAGCGCGAGGCCGCGGAAGCCCGAGTCGGCAACGAGCAAGTTCGAGCCCGAGCCGATGACGCCAAGGGCGAGACCTTGATCGGCAGCCCAGGCCAGCACCGCGAGTAGCTCTCCCTCGTTTCCCGGCCGGGCGAAGAAATCGGCGTTACCGCCCGTGCGCACCGTGGTTAGACGGGCCAAAGGAAAGTCACTTTGCACTCCAGCCGGCTTGGAGCTCACCGTGGCACCTGCTCGCCACTGTCACAGTCGACCAGCGCCTCGCCGTCACCGTCGACCAACGCCTCGCCGAACTTGAAGACGTCGCCGGCGCCAATTGTGACTAGGACTTGGTTCTCAATCCCGACCCCCTGATTGTGGTCGAGGAGGCGGGATATGGCGCTGGGGACTGTGCTCGTGTCAGGCAGCCAGAGCACCCGTCGCCCTGCCATCCGCTCCGCCGCCGTCTGCGCCACCCGCAGGCCGCTTACGCCCGCCAGCTCACCGACCGGCTCCTCCCGGGCGGGATAGACGTCGAGGACCGCGACTTCGTCAGCCAGCGCCAGCGCCGCCCCGAACTCCTCACCAAAGGCCTTGGTGCGGGAGTAGAGGTGCGGCTGGAAGATCGCGATCAGGCGGCCGGGGTCCTGTTCGCGCAAGGCCGAGAGTGCGGCGCGCACCTCGGTCGGGTGATGGGCGTAGTCGTCATATATGCGCGTTTCGCCGCGCGAGCCCTTGAGCTCGAGGCGCCGCTTGACGCCGGGAAAGTCTGCCAGCGCCCCGGCGACCGCTTCGGCGTCGAACCCGGCCGCGACCGCGGCTCCAACGGCGGCTCGGGCGTTGAGCAGGTTGTGGCGACCGGGAACGGCGAGCTCGATCTCGAGCTCGGAGTCCTCCGGCCGCACGACGGACTGCGCCTCAGCCGTGAACTCGGCGAAGGCAGCGCGCAGTTCGGCCAGCGATCCCCAGCGATTGTGGTGGTCCATCTCGATGTTGGTGACGATCGCGACCTCGGGCTTCAATCGCAGGAAGCTGCCGTCGCTCTCGTCCGCCTCGGCGATCACCCACTCGCCCTTGCCCCAGCCCGCGTTGACAGCCTCGCCCTTGGGGCCGAGGCCCGGCACCTCGCCGCCGACGAAGAAGGCTGGGTCGGCGCCCAAACCGCGCAGCGCCCAGACCAGCATCGCCGTCGTCGTCGTCTTGCCGTGGGTGCCGGCGACGGCGATCAGGCGCTTCTCGGCGCAGAGCTCGGCCAGCAGGGCGCCGCGATGGATCGGCTCGACGCCGCGCTCACGGGCCAGCGCCAGCTCCGGGTTATCGTCGCCGATCGCGGTCGAGACGACGACCTCGGCTCCCTCGGGCAGGTTTGCGGCGGCATGGCCGACGACTGGATCGAGGCCCGCGGCACGCAAGCGCTCCATATAAGAGGAGTCGCCGCGGTCACTGCCGCTAACCGTCGCGCCGAGCTCGGCGCAGACCAGGGCGAGGCCGCTCATGCCGGCGCCGCCGATGCCGATGAAGTGCAGCTTGCGCCCGGACCATTCAGCCACGCGCGGCCTCCAGCACCTCGCTGGCAATCTCTCGGGCGGCGTCCGGGCGGGCCAGCGCCGCTGACGCGGACGCCATCAGGGACAACTCCTCCCCATCGTCGAAAAGCGAGGAGACCCGCTCGGCGAGCAGCGGCGCGCTCAACGCCGCATCTTCGATCGACTCCGCCGCACCCGCGCCGACCATCCAGGCGGCGTTTGCGGTCTGGTGGTCCGCCGTGGCGTACGGATAGGGGACGAGGATCGCCGGCCGACCCGCGGCGACGACCTCGAAGATAGAGCCGCCGGAGCGGGCCAGGACGAGATCGCAGGCGGCGAGCACGTCACCGAGGTTGGGCTCGTAGGGCAACAGCGTGTAGCGCTCGGCGCGCGGCGCGGCCGCCAATCGTCCCCGCAGCTCCTCGTAATCGCGGCGACCGCTGAGGTGGAGGACGTGGAAGTCGCGTCGAAACTCGGCGTCGGGACCGCCCGAGCCGGCCTCGGCGAAGGCCTCGATCGCGGCGTAGTTGATCGAGCGGGCGCCCTGACTGCCGCCCATCACCAGCAGACAGCGGTCCTCGGCCGCGATCCCGAAGCGCCGCCGCGCCTCCTCCCGGTCAGCTCGCAGGATCGCCGCCGGCACCGGCCGACCCGTCACCAGGTAGGGACCGCCCTCGCGTCCCGCAATCGGGAAGGAGAGGCAGACCCGGCGCGCCCTGCCCGCAAGCAGTCGGTTGGCGAGGCCGAGGTGGCTGTCGGCCTCGGTCAGCACCAGCGGCGTCCGCGTCAGCTGCGCGGCCAGGCCGGCCGGTCCGGCGACGTAGCCGCCGCCGCCGAGCACGACGTCGGCGCCGCGGGTTCGCAGGACATCACGCGCGGTCTTCACCGCCCCGGCTGCCAGGACGACGGCGCGCGCCGCCTTCAGCGGGTTGCTGCGATCGATCCCGCGAACCTCGAGGAAATCGATCTCATAGCCGGCGGCCGGCACCAGCTCCGCCTCGATCCGCTCGCGCGTGCCAAGGAAAGAGACCTCCGCCCCGCTATCCCGAAGCTCGTCGGCGACGGCCATCGCCGGCACGACGTGGCCGGCGGTTCCCCCCGCTGCCACTACGACTCTGGGCGCTCTTTCCACGGTTCGCTCGACTCCTTTTTGCGGCAGGCGAACGCCCGCCCTCGACGACGCGCAGTTTGCCAGCGCCGGAGGCGCGACCCGGGCGGGCCGCAGCGGTCGCGCGGCCACCGCGGGCGACGTTGAGGATCAGGCCAACGGCGAGCAGGGTCGCCATCAGGCTGCTGTTGCCGTAAGAGACAAGGGGCAACGGCACGCCGGTTAGCGGCGCCAGGCCCATCACGGCGAAGAGATTGATCGTCGCCTGCACCACGATCATCGAGGTCAGCCCGGCGACCAGGAGCTTGGTGTAGCGGTCCCGGGCTTTCTGGGCGACGCGCAGGCCGGCGTAGCCAAACATCGCGAAAAGGCCGACCATGCCGAGGATGCCCATCATCCCCAGCTCCTCGCCGATCACGGCAGAGATCATGTCGGTGTGCGCCTCGGGCAGGTAGAAAGCCTTCTGCACGCCGTTGCCGATGCCGACGCCGAAGAAGCCACCGGAACCAAGGGCGATCTTCGCCTGGGCCGCCTGGAAGCCAGCGCCAGCCGCTTCGGAGCCGGGATTGAGAAAGCCCGTGAGCCGGGCCATTCGGTAGGGCTCGACCAGGGTTAGCAGCAGGGCGAGGCCGCCGAGGCAGAGGGCGATCTTGCCGAGGTCCGCGGGCCGGGCGCCTGAGGCGATCAGCAGAGCGCTGACCGAGAAGGCGATCACCATCGTCGTCCCCATGTCGGGCTCGGCCATGATCAGCAGGCAGGCGGTGCCGACGACGAGCAGGAAGGGCATCAGCCCCTGCAGCGATCGCACCCGTTTCGGTTCGCGGGCGAGCAGGTCGGCCCCGTAGAGGATCAGCGCCACCTTGGCCAGCTCCGAAGGCTGGAACTGCAGCGAGCCCGGGCCGAGCCAGCGACTGGCGCCGTTGGCGCTGGTGCCGGCGACGAGGACGACGAGCAGCAGGAACATCGAGCCGACCAGCAAGGCGGGGGTGAGGCGGCGGATCGCGGTCAGGCCGTGGCGGGCTGCCAGGTGCATCGCGACCAGACCGACCGCGCCGAACATCAGCGTGCGCTTCAAGTAGAAGGCGCTGTTGGCGAGGCTGCCGTCTTTCAGCACCTGGGTTGTCGAGCTGGCCGAGAAGACCATCACCGCCCCCAGGGCGAGCAGGCAGAGCGTCGCGGTCAGCAGCAGGTTGTACTCGGTCGAGTGAGCGGTGGCCCGCGAGCGCTTTTTCTTCTTCGACTTCGACTTCGCCTTCGAGCCCTTGCCGGCCATGGCGCCGAAGACGCCGCCGAGGCTGAGGGCGCGAGTGCTCACGCCAGCTCCCTGACGATCTGGCGGAAGCGCTCGCCGCGTTCCTCGAAGTTCTCGAAGGCATCGAAGCTGGCGCAGGCGGGCGAGAGCAGCACGGTCTCACCGGGCTGCGCCACGGCGGCGGCCAGGCGCACCGCTTCTTCCAGGTCCTCGCAGAGGTGCAGCTCAACGCCATCGGCGATCGCTGGCGACAGCGCCTCGGCGAGACGCCCGGCAGAGGCGCCGGTCAGGTAGCAAGCGACGCAGCGCTCGCGCACCGGGTCGAGCAACGGCGCGTAGGGCTCGCCCTTCTCGCTACCGCCGAGAATCACCCGCACGCCGCCCTCGAAGGCGCGCAGGCCGACGGTGGCGGAGGCGACATTGGTCGCCTTCGAGTCGTTGACGAAGCGCACGCCATCGAGCTCGGCGACCTGCTCGAGCCGGTGCGGTACGCCGGCAAAGCTGCGCAGCCCCTCGCGGACCGCCTCGCGATCGACGCCCATCGAGAGCGCCGCAGCAGCAGCCGCCATCGCGTTGGCGACGTTGTGCTCGCCGAACAGCCCCAGCTCCTCGGCACCGAGCAGTGGCTCGCCGTCGTAGAAGATCGTTCCTTCGGCGAACGCCACTTCGCAGTCCGGTCCAGCGCCATGACAGAAGGCGATCCGGCGGGCGCAACCGCCGAGGTCAACGCCGGCCAACTCAGGGTCGTCGGCGTTGTAGACGGCGACGTCGTCGTTGCCCTGGTTGGCGAAGATCCGCAGCTTGGCCGCGAGGTAGTCCTCGAGCGTGCCGTGCCGGTCGAGGTGGTCGGGGGCGAGATTGAGAAAGACCGCGCACTCGGGCGCAAAGGCGACGCTGTCTTCGAGCTGGAAGCTAGAGGCCTCGCAGATCACCGTCGCGTCGGAGTCGATCTCACCGGCCAGCGCCGAAAGCGGCGTGCCGACGTTGCCCGCGACCGCCACCGGCTCTCCCGCCGTGCGGTAGATGTGCCCGAGCAGCTCGACCGTGGTGGTCTTGCCGTTGGTCCCGGTTACGGCGACGAACCGATTCGGCGTCGCCCGCCAGGCAAGCTCGAGCTCTCCCATCACCTCGACGCCCCGCTCCAGCGCCGCAGCGATCACCGGCGCCTCCCGCGGCACACCCGGGCTCTTGACCACCGTCCGCACCCCCTCGAGGAGCGCCACTCCATCTGCATCCAGAACAACTTCGACATCGGCCCCCCGAAGTCCTGCCGCCCCATCCGGATGCCCGGAATCAACGGCAACGACCTCCCCTTCCCGCCCGGCAAGCAGGCGGGCAACGGCCTGGCCCGAACGAGCGAGCCCGACGACCAGATATGGACCGCCGGGCAGCGGCGGCCGGACCTCCTTGGGTGGCGGCAAGTTCATCCCCATACCTTCGCCCCTCTTCCC
>Ga0157379_10006335_pt1 | contig 10190 bp, 11 predicted proteins | sample S25metaG_FD_121802 | JGI IMG/M metagenome (GOLD analysis project Ga0157379, IMG submission 121802) | Switchgrass rhizosphere microbial communities from Kellogg Biological Station, Michigan, USA - S2-5 metaG | ecosystem: Host-associated > Plants > Roots > Rhizosphere > Soil | place: USA...
CAGTGTTTCCTCAAGATTCATAAGTGTCTGCCGTCGTTTCTCCAGAATAGGAATTATCTCTTGATATGCTTTCAGCTTTTGACTTGCTAGGCACCGACACCTCATCAATTCCATTCACGGTCCGGCATACCGAATGCCACTCACCCTCCCTGGTTGCCTTACGCCAGTTCCAGTCATTTTGTGCGTCTATGAGGGTATCCCGCCGGTGTCCAAATCCCATCTCCCGCGTTGAAGTGGCCAAGAGGTTCAATGAGGCCCAATTTGTTTCCACAAGTTCGCCACAGGTGCGTCCCACATTTTTCGTCCAGTTGAAAGAGAACTTATCGGCACAACCCTCAATATGTGCCGCCAAGTGAAATTTCGGCACAAGCCATATTATCTCCACCTCCTTGTCATTGATTTTCTTTGCTTCCTGTGTTGTAATTAATGGCCAATCTGGGTGTGTCGCTCGGTCTATGAAGTGGATGTGATATTTGCATGCTATGTCATAGGAGACAACCACACGCTTCAAACCCTTTTCAAGGAAACGACGGAAGACATGGGTTAGTGGGAAGTCGAAATTAACAAATCTGAATATTGCTTCATTAGTAGCATGCTTGGGTTAAGTACAAGTGCTAACCTTTCCCCCTTTGCCAAATCCACTGTACCCTGTGGAAGAAAAGACCCACTTCGCATACAACTCATTGAAAGACAGCCAGATGTAGGCTTATTATGGGAATTCACTGTCCGTGCAGCTGTGCCCGCACGGAACCCACGGCAGGTTATATCCTAGAGTAATACGTTAACCTTGTGAATTTTCAGGAAATATCACAATGAGTGAGCTCACCGAGTGATCATCAGGTGCCCCTCCTCTTGCACGAGAGAATGATATGTATTTTTCATCAGGAGAATAGAAGGCAGAGTCTCCGAATAATGATGGATCGGAAATCCGACCTCCCCCTTTGTTATTTCGTCGCAAGCGGAAATTGCCGTCACCACCGATAAACACTGTATTCCGCAGCTCCCTGAATAGAATATAATGGTAATATGTTCAACATTTTTTTCTTTGAATAGAATTTCACTCACGAATTTCTTTCCCTCTCCCAATCCTCCTCTAGATTGACACCAGGTATAGGACAGGACACGCAGGGGACGCAAAGGCTACCCTCAGGGACGGTATCATCTTCATTTACAATCCCTCCCCGCTTCCAGGCTCTGACTATCCTCCACTGGCGTTGAACATGATTGAAACCTCTATATGTGCTCTATTTTTTTTCGTCAAATTCAGTTAGAAGAAAGCAGGACTTTGGTGGAAAGAATTCACCGGGATGGCCTGAGGGTTGACATTGTCAGTGAGTCTGTGCATAGCTCCAGAGAAGTCCCAGGGATTGATACGGCCGGTGTGATGCATCATATGGAAAAGCTTGAGTAGCCGGAAGGTGAATGCGGTACGTGGGCGTAGTATCGTAGTAGGGACCATCCTCCGTGAGAGCAGCTGTTCGGCATACGAACCTCCACTTGCACACCGACACCATCCCATTCGGATTAGGTGAACCCCATTCACGTCAACCACTGTGACATCGTACGGACCTCCTGCATTCATCATATGTGGGCAATGTGCTTCTCCATGTCCAAGGTTAACAACCAAGCCCTCTTTGTGAAATGATGTAGTCTCGAAAAATTCCCCGTTCCATTTGCGCGGCCGGTGGAGGATATGGTGACGATGAATGTCCAGGAGACAGCTTTGGCAGAACATTCCAGGAGAATCACAGTCTGGACAATCAAATGATGCTATTTTCTCGCATCCACGAGTAATACAGGTGGGGTTTATAGTGGGTGGTGCTTCGAACAATATCATTGCTCGCAGTAATAATCGCCGCAGTTCATAGTCATTCCTGATGGTGTCTTCCTCTTGTGTGCGTGCGTCCCTTGAATTTGTGGAATCAACTCCTTCCTAAAATTATATAAGAATAAATCTAAATTTTTATGCCCTGATAAGTCATACCGGAAACGGTTCTTCCTCGTTGAATGTGTCCTCGAGATGCGGCTCCATATCTGATACCCAGGACGACACCGAAAAACCATATGGGTTTGGAAATTTATCTTCTATTGTGATATCTTCATCTAAATCCTCAGATTCAGCTTGGATAAGGTTCAAGGAATGACTCGATCCAGTGCCATTGAGAGTGTTGTTCAATTGCTGACGCAACTCCTCTTGGGATAACGGTGCTGCATACACTTGATAACCAACTCCGTTAACAAAGCGTGTCGTTTTAACAGCGAGCGGATCATGGGCATTTTTATTCAGGTGATTATCTGCGTAGTGTTGCAATAGTTTTCGCCGCTTGCTGCCTTTTAACATAGCTGAAGTGTGTAGGTAGCTGTCGTGTAGCTGTCTGTTTTCAGACTCCGTTCCTCTCATCAGGTGTTGATGCCGGGATCAGGCTTGCTTGCTGAATCTCTCTCCCAACTATGTATTTCCTTTCATCTTAGTATATTCTCTTATTCTGATTCTTGTTGTAGGAATCTCCAGAGTGCCAATGACACCGTTTCCTCACCTGAGCCACTTCTCACGCCTCGGACACTGGACGACCCAATGTATGTACCCTACCCTATCTAGAAGCTATTGATACGTACTTTTTTCTTGGAAATTTCTCAGAGCCTTTCTTTACGACTCGCACCTGTCGTATTTACGATCACAGCCGTCTGGGCGGAGTATGGAGGTTAGGAACAGTGATTTTGCTCGACTCGCAGAGTGTTGGTACAATGATATCCTAGTGGAGTTTGGTCTGTCGTATGTCTCATCGTAATCTGATCTGATCTGTATATGTGCTGACTGATTGGTAGCTTATTAATGGATCGACATCTTGCCTCCCGTCACCGAACGACCTCAGCTTGGATCTTTTCATCATTTTTTTAAACTGTGTATATGACACGAGATATGCAACGGACTATCAGATGGTCAAGACACTGTGATATATTCAAACAGGATGTGATTGTCTTGCCAGTTGAACTTGACAATCACTGGTTTGGAATTGTTGTCGCTTCTCCTAGGCAATTGTTAGGTTCCTCTGATGGTAAAAGGTATTTTAAACTTATATTTTTTGGTGCAGTTAGTGGGCTTAATACCAATAGGTGTTGCATTATGGAATTGGATTCGATGGGATTCAATCGTAGCGAAGAGCGGAAGAACGTGGCTGAATGGCTTGGCCAAGAGATTAAACTCCGAAAATTAGGGCAGATGCGCTCTGATTATATATCTGTAGATTTACCTGTAAGCCAATATATTCATTTCTCACCGTCTTGATACCACACATGTGTTCTTTTTTCAGGTCGCAAAGCAAGGAAATAGTTCAGATTGTGGTCCATTTCTGATTCACAATGTCGCTCAGTTTCTCCGCCATCGACTCGGAATCTGTTCAACACTTCGGGTGCGCTTCTCTCATCCTCCTAGTCACTTAGCAACGAAGATATATTCTTACTATGCTTTGTTTTCTTCCAGGCAGAGAATGGGGGCACTTCGTCCCTTGACATGGATGCACTATGGCGTCCAGATGTGGCACAATTGGTACGGGGAGATATTTTGACTCAGGCAGAGCGCTATCAAAGGGCCAACAATCAATATAAACCAGTTTAGCTCACATAATGTTTTACTATGTAATCGATACTTCTTGTGTTTGATAATTGAATTAAAGAGATACAGGAGTTGAGAAGCAGCATAAATGAGGGTTGTGCTGACTCAATCTTGTCAGCTTTGGACCCACACCCATCATGCTCTCCAATATCTTCCAAATCTCATCAACAAACCCAAAATAACCTGAGAAGTATATTTCCAACTGTGCCGAAAACAGTCCCGTTGAACAGGTTCTGCAGTGATTTCCCTCCATCCTGCCACACTGACCCTCCATCCAAGTACAGTGTACATAGTTTTGACAGTTTTCCCTCCGAGAGGGCAGAGATGAGGTGTCTGAGGCTTGCCTCATAAAACATATTGCATAGGTGAAGTGCCTGGATATTCACAAGCGCGTCGAGTAGCCGATACATTGAATCTTTGTTCCGTGGCATATTAATTCCGTTCATCCGGAAGGTATCCAAGTTGGAATTTGATTGCAATAGTGGAGTAGTGAGCTCCACCGTGGTTTCTTCTGTGTCCGAGTGCCACCTGATATGCAAGAAACGTAGTCTGTGAGACCACTGAAGTATTCCAGGAGTTGAGGGAGCGGGCGGCCTGTCCACCATGACAAGACCAACTGATTAACTGCCATACCATCAAACCTGTGGTCTTCCGCAATGTTGATGGATTGGTTCCCAGTGTCAAAATATAGTCGTAAATTCGCAGCATTAGGACAAGCCTTCATAATGTGCTGAGGAAAAGTACAAGGTCTTGCCACATGGCAACACCATTCCTCTAGCAACGATATCGACCAAATCAATCCCAGCACAAATATTGAGACTATGAAGGCGTTCAGCTATGATGGGGTCTCCATAAGGTCCGCAGCTCCGCCCATCTCGATTCAACATCTGTGAGCATGGTTCACCCCAGATTTCAGATGAGATCACACGTTTTCACCATTTTCCAGATAAAGTTTGATGGTTGAAAGGGAAGCATCCAAATAGTCATCAATAAAACACTCCTTCCATAGGTGCCGCATATCCCGCAATGTGTACTTCCATAAGTGGCACACCATGGTCAAGGCAAGCAACTTGGCAGGACCAGGGCTGAATTTCTCCGGACCCCATTTGGTTTCGAGTCCAGGTGTTGATCCCCTTTTATCATTCCACTCCAAATTTACGATGCTCAGGTCGAAAATCCACCGTAGAAGTTCAGGGGGCAGTTTTGTTATCGGACTAATATTTTTCCTTCTTACGCTGGATCAGTGTGTTGCCATACACAGCAAATTCAATAGAGCAGACTCACCCCATATCTTATTATATCTAACTTGTATACATGTGCAGGGAACGTTGAGAAAGGTTAAGAGCAAGTGCTCGGTTGATATATCAACCATCGCTTACACAATTCATACCTAATTTGTCCCGACCCCGATCGGAGGGCTGTAATCAAGAGCAAGATGGTGGGAAATAACACCTCACACATTCCGTTCGTTTTTTGCTATACATTTCTTGGTTATTTTCACCTCATTTCCTAATGCTAGACACAATACTCAAGTACATACTCTCAGCTTGTAACACCTTTCCTTACCACTTCCGCCCACCTTTCTGTCAGCTTATGGATCACCCTTAATGGCTTAAATGACAATCAGAAGGTTCCATTTCATCATTGATTTGATATTTACGAACCTTCGGTTGTTGTTTCGCCGATATTTTGGTCCACTCATGTCCACGCCATACTTCATACTCCATATCAATTGCCACTCTCGTCACTGTCCCTCGATTTGTATCGGTCAAGAAACACCCAAACCAATGCTCGACCAAATTCATACACCACAGTTTGACTGTCTGACTCCTGAGTTTCTGGTGGTTTGCACACCTCAGGGACACTTCCACATCCCTGAGGTTACCGAGCGCTAGCCACTGACGAAGATAGGTCAGGGTCGACCATTTCCCATTTTAGCCTTGTTCCCTTTGACAGAGAGCAGAATACCGTGGCTGGCTGTCATTTGTATTACAGGGAAATGCTGAATTAGGTCTCTTGTAAACTGTTTAAATTGTAGACACCATATTGATTTAGATGATATAAGAATCGTTCTTATTGGTACCTTGATTAAATTTAGAAAAGTATATCGTCTGTTTCATTTCCGTGGGTTGGATTAATTATCCTCAGAAAACAAAGTATAAGGATCCTGAGGAGGTGAGGTGCTCTATGTACCAAATATATATCTGAGCCACCATATTATACATTTGAGAGAAGGGTTAGATCTGGAGTGTCATCGTACTTGCCATCCAGCAGGGATGCTATGTCATGGTTTGTTATGCTACACCAGATATCGGCGCCAGTACACGTAGAGGCATGAAATGAACCCACCCGTTGGTAAACCTGCTTGGTGGGGGCTAAATGGGCGACAGGCTTCACAGATTGCATCGGAGACTTGGCCTTGGTCTCCGCATCGCCGCCAAAGACGGCATACTATATGCAGGCGGCGACAGCACCAATAATTCAGAGATAGAGGTCAGTCTTGAAGAGGGGTTCAAACAATCAACCTCGGAAGACAATGTACGAGAATCCAGATGAGCAATATGGGTGTATGTACTGAAGATATGTCAGAGCAGCCGGATTATACATTTGGGAGAAGGAATTTTACCATAATTTCAAACTATCTAACATTGATCTCATTTGGAACTAATTTTGTGATCTACAAACAGAGTAAGTGGATCGGGAGCTCGATGTTTGAGTTTTTATCCCGAAGTGTGCACATATTGTCTGGGCGTTCAACATGCTTTTGCTGCTGTAACAGATATACATGACCCTTTACAGAGGTTTATTCTCTCAAAAGGAAAAGATTAAATCCGTTGTAAAATTTTAAGATAAAGCTGTAATGTACTTGTGAATATCTTTCCTTAACCCTGTAAAGGCAAATTCCCGTGGATGTAGTGGCACACAGTATTTATCCCGAAGCTCTAGACATTTGCATGGCATATCAGGCTTGGCGCCTACACATTGACGTACCTCCTCCTAGCCTTCCAGCTCAGTCCTCACTGTCTTTCTCCAGCAAACACAAGGGATTTGACAATGCCTGGTGGACGGCCACGCAAATACAACACTCCTGAAGAGGTTCGTATTGGAAAACTCGCTGCCAAACAGAGGTTTTACGAGAGGTGAGTGTATATCAACTCCGAAACAGTCGACTTAAGCAGATTATGTGAGGGGCATATATAGTCCTGATTCTCTCCTTATTTCTTCATTTCTATTATGTAGTCTTTACTAACAATCTGATACAGGAATAAAGCCGCCGAACAAATTAAAGGTCGACAGAGGGCCGCGCGAAGGGCTGCTGCTTTGAAAGCACAAAAAACTCCATCGATCCTCGATAACACTCCTCCACCAGTGGTAGACGATTCCCCAAAGCCACAAAAGAAGATTCGGCTGGTTGATTCTCTCGGGTTGGAGGTTGTTAGCTCCAAGACCAGTCTTAACACTGCCATGCAGGAGTTACTGTTCATCGTCACACGGAAAATTCAACCCGCTAAAAACATCCATGAATGGATGAAAATACAGCACGAAAAATTTATCACATATATGCGAGATGACATAGGTATTTGGAGAAACTACCGTCCGGTGGTTATGGCACTACTGGATGAAATCTCTCCCTACAAAGCTCGCGCTCGAGAGCTCTACACTGAGGCCTTCCGACGCCATCTAGCGGCTAATTTGCAGGACCATACCGCATCTTCCAAGAGGAATAAGGCATATCAGCTTTGTTGTGATATGGATACCTTATGGGAAGGAATCGAAGAGATTCGTCTCTTAATGGACGATCTGGGATGGGAAGGATACTACGAGGAATATTCCAGAACTCGATTGACGTTTCAAAAGTCCGACTAAACTTTTAATCTTCATGTACCATTTGGGATGGGAAGGATACAATCACAATATATTCCAGAACCCAATTGATGTCTCAAAAATATGACTGAACAATATGGAGTAAATGGCTTGATTGACGCTTCGAAAGTCTGACTAAACTAAATGACAAAAAAACGGAATAAATATAATTGTTGCCACAATGCTGAAGGGGTGGAATGATGTGTGATCTTGTCCTTCTCTACAACCGGTGATGTGCTCCTTCTTCATTCCGCTTTCTCACAGTCGATTGTGTATTATTTCAAATTCCATTACCCCTGATATTGTCACTGATTGACGCATTGGCGCTATCCACCTGTACACTGATCTTCTCGCTTTGCACTAGATCCCCAATTCTTCACGACCCAATCCTCTTTGTCCACTGGTTCATGTCGGCTATGGTTTTCCAGGGCTTTATCCGCAGACCATTTTTGACTGCAGATACCCCGCAACTGACCTATCATCCTTGACCATACTAAACGTTGAGCGTGCTTAACCTCTCACATCCTTTTATTCCTCTCATTCAATATTCACTCTCCATCGACCCTCTATACTCATCTGACTTCCATCGCATCCCCTAATGGTCATGCCTAATGAAAACTCTTGTGTGTAACAATTTTTGAAATAGATAAGCTGCTGACGCGGTTTTCTAGCTTCTGTTACACCTGAACTTACAGGGTCGCCACCCCCTACCACCGACACCATAGTTCAAGCTTCCCCTTCACCAGCTGGGGATCTCAGAGGAGTGCCCCCTACTGATGAATATCCTGGTGCAGCGGATGGTGATGAGGTGGTTGTCATTGATGGTGCGTATAACTACATTCTTCTCCTTCATAACTTCACTAAGTTAACTCACCTCCAGGTGTCGAACAATTTTCCTGGCCACCTTTCATCGAAACTCCACATCGTCCAGGCTACTACTCTGTCCATCCAAATGGCGTGATATGGCTCTGGGAGCGGCTGGGAGACTATGACAAGATCACAGGCCCTGAGGGTCTACCCCCTGACGAACATGACAAGAGGCTGGCCAAGCATCAGCAAACATTCAGGCGGAAGCTTACCATTGATTATCTCTCACATCATCGCAGATTTCCAATGGAGAAGGTCTTGCCTCCCGATCCCAGCAAAGCTAAGAAACTAACAGCGGAGAAGGTAAAGTGTTATCTACCTTCCACATTCAAAGAGATAAACACTTGATATTCAACATTCAGAGGGTCGAAAAGAAGATATTCAATATATTGGCCACTCGAAACGGTCCATCAGGAGGCACAGATATCCTCAAGGCTGTTCTCGGCGAAATGAGGAGGACTTGTGCTCGTGACGTCTGGGCACGCAGCAACCCAGACACTTATGGTCCTCTGGAGCATGATGCCATGGTAACTGCAGGATGGTATCCCGACATGCCTCGTGAAAAGGCGTTCCCCATCCAGATGTCCGTACGCAGTACTCTTTTTGCTGCATTAACCGAGGAAGAACAAGAGGAATGGGAGAAGAAGTCAAAGGAAGAGAAAGCGTCGAAGGAAAATTTGAAACCGTGAGTCTCCCTTTGTTTCCAATTGTTGTCCTACGTAGTTACCCTCATGCCAGAGAGCAAATTGCAGCCATGATTCCCAAATTGTTTGGGTTGCTCGGTGATGCATTGTCTGCCAAAACGGGATGGAGCATCAGCATACGCGCCAGTGGTCCCAATGCCGACGGGAAACCAACTTACTTTGCGTACGTCCTCCACTTCCACATGGTCCCTGACACATTTATTCATCTATAACTCTAGGGAGGAATGGAAACCAGTCCGTGATGGCATACTCGTAGACCACGGGAATACACCAGAATTCCGTGCCTGGGACCAAGCATACCGTCAGTGATTGGCAAATAATTTCAAAGGTGTGTCCCGTCCAGCTACATGTACCACACTCTGATGGGTATTGCAACTTTCTAGTTGACGTCTCAGAGGTCTTACAGCTTCCTGCCTGGAAGCCGAAGATATCGCGCTCTCCTCCCACCCGCGGGTCAGTCACTCCTCTCACAGAATTGATATCTGTGTGCGACCAAGGTGTTATAACATCAACCGAAGCCGAAATACGCAATGCACTTGTGAGATATATGAATGAATCTTATGGTGGGTGCCCGTTGCTCAGGTTCGTCTTAATCTAACCTGAGCTTCTTCTTCGTAGCTCTTGTTCCGGGACCGTCAGGAAAGCTTCGCAAAAAGGCTTCAGTCCCCCCCTGGGATGATATATACCTGGCACGCCCTGATATCAGCCACTGGGTTGACAAGAATCGTCTTCCCTGCCCTGAGTTTCCGTTCGATAATCCTATCCGGCTTTCAAAGGAACACGTCATTGAGTTAGCAACATGGATTGTTCAGGGTGAGCTGGATGAGGTTGAAAAGGAACGTCGCTTTGCCTGGAAAGGGCAAGGGACATCGAGGGCCGATGGTACAGCTTTGGTCGCTAGAAACAAGAAGTACGTCAATTCCTGGTAATACCATTTGTCGTTACTATTCTTCGGCTGAATGCACGGTGTTATTCACAGGAAGAGAGAGAGGAAACCTACCACTAGTGGGAATGACATTGATGGAGAAGAAATCGACATCTCTCAAGTGAGCGACAGTGACCAGGACGTAGAGAAAACAGATAAACCTAAACGTAAAAGGTTCATTACTAACCTTTTATCAATGATTGTCTTTGCTCATTGG
>Ga0157379_10006336_pt1 | contig 10190 bp, 10 predicted proteins | sample S25metaG_FD_121802 | JGI IMG/M metagenome (GOLD analysis project Ga0157379, IMG submission 121802) | Switchgrass rhizosphere microbial communities from Kellogg Biological Station, Michigan, USA - S2-5 metaG | ecosystem: Host-associated > Plants > Roots > Rhizosphere > Soil | place: USA...
CGCTCGCCGTTGAACATCGTCAACTGCGCTTCCTGCGTCGGGCTGATCCGGCCGTCGGGATAGAGAATGACGACCCGCGTGTGCGGCACGCGGTGGAACGCGTGAGCCACCGCGCTGCCGGTGTCGCCTGATGTCGCGACCAGGACCGTCAGCGGCTCCTCCGCCAGGTGCAGCGACGCCATCACCCGCGCCATGACGCGGGCGCCGACGTCCTTGAAGGCGAGCGTCGGACCGTGGAACAACTCCAGGGCATGCACGCCCGGTTCAACTTCCACCAGCGGGATCTCGAAGTTCAGCGCCTCGACGACGACGGCTTCGAGGACGGCGGGATCGAGCTCGCCGCGTGTGAAGGGACGCATCGCGCGCAAGCCAATCTCGGTCAGGGTGCGCCGCGGCAGCCGCGCGAGCTCGTCCGCCGTCCAGGGCTCGATCCGTTCCGGAACGTACAGTCCGCCGTCGGGCGCCAAGCCCTCGAACAGCGCTGTGGTGAACGAGACTGGAGGCGCCGAGCCGGTGGTCGTGACAAAGCGCATGGCTGCTATATCACGCGCGCGCCGCGTGCAGCGATCGGCGAAACGTAGGTCTGGGGCGTGCCGCCAATATGGTGTTGAACGGCGGCGGTCATTGCGGATGCCACGCGGGAGGCCGCCGGCGCGTCGCGGCACAAGGCGAACAACGAGGGGCCGGATCCGGACAGGCTGCAGCCGAGCGCGCCGGCGTCGACCGCCGCTCGCTTGATCTCCGCGAGCCCAGGCACGAGCGACGCGCGGCGTGGCTCGGCAATCGTGTCCTCGAGGGAACGTGCCAGCTGCGCGAAGTCCGCGCGGTGGAGGGCATCCACGAGCGTGCCGAGATTCGCCCACTGCCTGATTGCATCGTCGAGCGGGACCATCTGTCCCAGCAGCTGCCTGGCGCGTGCCGTTTCGATTTCGAGGTCGGGGTGGACGACGACCGCCGTGAGCCCGGCGGGCACCGGCAGCCTGATCACGTCGGCCGGGTCTGCGACGCGCACCAGCACGAAGCCGCCGTACAACGCCGGCGCGATGTTGTCGCCGTGCGCGGAGCCTGCGCCGACGCGTTCGCCTTCGAAGGCGCAGGCCATCAGGACGTCCAGCGGCGTATCGGCGCCAAGCAACCCGTTCACAGCAACCGTCGCCGCGACGGCGCTCGCCGCGCTGCCGCCGAGACCGCTGGAGAGCGGCAGTCCCTTACGGATCGTGAGGGCGACGTCGCGCCGCTCGCCAAGCCGCGCCAGCAACGCCCGCGCGGCGACGCCCGCGGTATTCCGCTCCGCCGCCCGAGGCAGGCGCCCATCGTCGCCGACGATGTCGTCGATCGTCACCTGCGTCCCAGATCCGCCGCTGAAGCGCGCCGTGACCTCGTCGCCCGGCGCGTCGAGCGCGAACCCAAGCACATCGAACCCGCACGCGACGTTCGACACGGTTGCCGGCGCGAAGGCGGTCACTGCATCCATCGGACCGTCATCTTACCCGAGCCGGCTTCGCGCCCTCGCGCTTCCACCTTCGCGCCTCGCGCTTCGGCGGACAGGTCGGCGAGCCAGGAGGAGCGGAGATGTGGCTATCTTCTCTGATAGCGCTCGCGAATCGTCGGGATCAGGTACTGGTGGAACGCGCGGTCGAAGTCGTATTTCGGCGCGAATCCCCAGTCGTTGCGGGCGGCGGAGTCGTCGACCGCTGCCGGCCACGAATCGACGATGCTCTGACGCTTGGCATCGGCCTTGTACCCGATCCTCGCCTCGGGGAACGCCGCGACGACGACGTCGCGGATCTCCGAGGCCGACGGGTTGAACGCCGTCAGGTTGTACGCGGAACGCGTCAGCCGCTGTCGCGGTGCGGCGGACAGCGTCAGGAGCGCATCGATGCCGTCCGGCATCGCCATAAACGGAATCGTGGTGTCCGGACGGACGAAGCAGTCGTAGGGCTCGCCTCTGGCGGCGGCGTGAATCATTTCAGGCGCGTAGTCGGACGTGCCGCCGGACGGGACAGTCACCGCGGAGATCAGGCCGGGGAACCGCACGCAGCGGAAATCCACCCTTGGGATGGCGTCGGCCGACAGCTGTTTGTAGAACTTCGCGTAATAGTGCCCGAGCTGCTCGCAGTACAACTTATTGCACCCGTACATCGTCGTTGGATGCGCGTACTCGTCCTCCCGCACGGCGCCGGCGCGGGACTTCGCATCGAGGCCGGGCAGCCCGTAGGCGGCGATCGAAGACGGGTAGATGAAGGTGACGGGCCTGCCGTGCGACTCGCCTTGGCGTTGCGCGAACTCCAGGAGGTTGAGCGTCCCTTCCACGTTCACGTGATGCGCCGTCACCGGCGTGAACTCCGAGCGCGTCGAGAGCAGCGCCGCAAGGTGGAACACTTGGTCCACCTCGAACTCGGCAATCATCCGGTCGAGCAGGCTGTTATCGGTAATCGATCCCGTGAATTCGCGCGTCACCTGCGGCGCGAGCGCCGGGTCGAGGGGGCTGACGTCGATGGTGATGATCGGCAGCCCGGCGGCCGCAAGGCGGGTGACGAGGCCGTGGCCAATCTCGCCGCCCGCGCCTGTGATGAGAACGACCGGTTTACGCATGGTTGTCGCGTGCGGTCAGCAGCATGTTCAGCGACGTGTAGACCACGACCACGATCACCAGCCAGCGGACCGCGCCGAGCGGCATCGAGCGCACCAGATACGCGGCGATCAGCACGGCCGGCAGGCCGCCAAGCGCCAGACCGAGAGCCGCCTGCACGTGATACGTCCGGGTCCGCACGAAACGGACGCTGCTAACAGGCATCAGGAACGCACACGACCCCATCATGATCGGAAACGCCGCTGTGGGATTCATGCCGAGCAGGCTGACCAGAATCATGCACGGCGCGTACAGGCCGATCCCGAGCATCATCAGCACACCGAGTACGAAGTTGCCGCCGAGCCCGAGCCAGAGGCGAATTCCGCTCAGGCCGAGTGTGTCACCGCCGCCGGGGAACAGATTGAGCTGCGTCATGAGCATCAGCGTCGCGGCGCCCAGCAGTGCGATGCCCATGCCGATCTGAATCTTGCGCCGGGGCCAGTGCACGACGACCCCGGCGCCAAGCCAGGCGCCGACCGACGCGGCGACGATCATCAGCAACAGCGTCGTCGGATCCACGGGCACGATGCTGGTGTAGATGAAGGCCTGGGCGATCGTCGCCAGCGCGTGGCCGACGTTGAGCGTCCCCGGGATCAGCTTCACCGGCACCAGGTCTCTCAGCTTGTAGGCGGCCGTCGTGGTGGCAAACGAACCGATACCCAGCGTGTCGAAGAAGGCGGTGACGAAGCCGATCGCCGACTGCAGGGCCGTCGGCGTCACCCATCCGCCCCGTGCCACGGCGGCGGTGTAGATGACGAGCATGAGGCCAAGGCCGACGAAGAGCAGCGTTTTAGCGTCCATGAATGAATTCGTTCGTGTAGGTTTTTGACAGGTCGATATCAGCGGCCCTGACCTTCTCCATCGAGCCGGCGAGCAGGGTCTTCACCGCCTCGGCACCCTCGAGGTTCATCGTCCCGTCTGGCGAGAACATCGGCATCGAGTTCTTCACGGCGTCGATGTAGAGGGCGTCGTCTTCGCCGCGGAATGTCTTCGGCGTCTTGGCGGCGATCTCGCTCGGCGAGTGCGTGTGCATCCATTGCAACGTACGGAGAATCGCGCGGGCCAGCTTCGACGTCGTCTCGCGGTTGTCGCGGATCCATTCGGCCTTCGCGTACAGCACGGAGCTGGGATAGGTGTCGGCGCCGACTGCCGCCTTGACGCCGGACGCGGTGCGCAGATCCGCCAGCACGCGCACGCCGGGATTGCGCGTCGTGATGATCGTAAATGCCGGGTCCGCCACCATCGCCGCGTCCACCTTGCCGTGCTCGATCGCCGCGATGGCGGTGGCAGCGCTCCCCACGGGCGTGATGCTGACGTCTTCGAGCGTGAGGCCGCTGCGCTGAAGCATGTACGTCAGCAGCATCTGTGAAGACGAGCCGGCCGCGGTCACGCCGGCGATGCGCCCCTTCAGATCGCCGATCGCAGTGACGGCGCCGGCGCTTTGCGGCGACGTCACGAGTACCAAGCCGGGATAGCGAAGCATGTTCACGAACGCGACGAACGCGCGGCCTTCGGCCGCCATCTGAATCGTGTGATCGTAAAACCCCGACACGACGTCCGAGCTGCCGCCGACCAGCGACTGCAACGCCTTCGCGCCGCCGGCGTGGTCCTGGAGCTCGACGTCGAGCCCTTCCTCTTTGTAGTACCCGAGCTCCTGCGCGAGCGTGGTCGGCAGGTAGACCAACTGATTCTGGCCGCCCACCGCCAGCCGCACCCGCTGACCCGTAGAAGAACCGCGCGATGAACATGCGGCCGTGGGCGGCACAAAGGACACAACGGTGACAAAGGACACAAAGGGCAGAAAGCGGACAGGAACCAGGCAGCGGCGCAGTGCGCTGCGGCGTGACAGCGTGCTGACCTCTGTGTCCTTTGTTCTCCTCTGTGTCCTTGTCGCTGTCACTACTACGCCTTCCATCTGAGCAGCCATCGTTCCAGTTTCGACACACCCCCGCTGACAATCACGACCACCACGCCGAGGACGGTCATGCCGGCAAAGACGCCCGTCGTGTCGAAGGTGCCCTCGGCCTGAGCGATGACGTAGCCCAGACCGCGCATCGCGCCCAGATACTCTCCCACAACCGCGCCCACCATCGCGAATCCGAGGCTCGTCTGAAGGCTGGAAAAAATCCAGGTCAGCGCGCTCGGGATGAGCACGTGCCGCACCAACTGCCGTTCCGAGGCACCCAGCATCCGCACGTTGTCGATCAGCACCTTGTCCGCGTCGCGAACGCCCTGATAGGTGTTGAAGAACATCACGAAGAACACCAATGTGACGGCGAGTGCGACCTTCGACCAGATGCCGAGGCCGAACCACAGCAGAAACAGCGGGGCGAGGACGACTCGCGGCACCGCGTTCAGCATCTTGATGTAGGGGTCGAATACGCGCGCGACCATCGGCGATCGCGCGAAACCGAAACCCAGCGAGATCCCGAGCGCTGCGCCCGCCGTCAAGCCAAGCAGTGATTCTTCGAGCGTCGTCGCCAGATGTCCCCACAACGTGCCTGAGACCACCCACGTCGACAGCCGCTGGGCGATGTCCGAGGGGCGGCTGACGAAGAAGGCGTCAAGCACTCCGAGCGTGACGAGGGTTTGCCATAGGGCGATCGCGATCGCACCGACGGCGACCTGCCACGCCAGCACCGCCCCGTTACGCGTCTCGCTGGCTCTTGATGACTTCATCGCGAAGCACGGCCCACAGTGATCGATACAGGTCGATGAAGGCCTCCGACGTCCGGAGCTCGAACAGGTCGCGCGGGCGATCCAGCGTCACCGGGTGGCGGGCGACGACGTGGCTGGCCGGGCCGGCGGAGAGCACGACGACCTCGTCGGCCAGCGCAATCGCCTCCTCGAGATCGTGGGTGACGAAGACCACCGTCTTCTTTAACGTCAGAGGCCGCTGAGCACGCGGAGAATTATTTTTCTCGGCGACCTCAGCGTTCTCTGCGGTTGCTTCCCAGAGGTTGAGCAGCTCGGTTTCCATTCGCTGCCGCGTGTGGACGTCGAGGGCGCTGAACGGCTCGTCCATCAGCAGCATTCCGCGATCGAGAATCCAGTTCTGCGCCATCGTCACGCGCTTGCGCATCCCGCCGCTCAGCTGCGAAGGGTAATGCGCGGCGAACGCCGAGAGTCCGACGCGCGCAAGCCACTCGTTCGCCCGTGCGTTCGCGTCGGCGCTGGCGACGCCGGCGAGGACCAGGCCCAGCGCCACGTTGTCGCGGACGTTCTTCCACGGCAGTAACGCGTCTTGCTGAAACATGTAGGTGGCGCGCCGGTTCAGGCCTGAGAGCCGCTCCCCGTTCACCCGGACGGATCCGGACGATGGCGGCATCAGCCCGGCCGCGATGTTGAGAAGTGTCGACTTGCCGCAACCGCTCGGACCGACGATGGCCACGAAGGCGCCGGCGGGAATCGCCAGCGACACGTTGTCGAGCGCGCGGTAGCTGCCGCCATCCGGTGTGACGAATTGCCTGGAGACCGATTCCAGCTCGAGGGCGGTCATGTCGATGGTGAACCCGTCTCATGAATGGCTCCCGGCGACTCGCGGTGACGCAACGCTTCAACAAAGCTCAGGGCCGCGTCGGCCACCTGCGAAATGGTCGCGGGCTCGCTATGAGGGCTATGGCCGCCCTCCGGGAGCAGAAGCGTCCGAGAGGGAACAGTCTGAAGGGCGGCGCGCAGCGCCTCGAACTCGCCCGGCTCCGTCCGCGGATCGCGGCCGCCGTGGACGAGCAGCACCGGAACGCGCAACTCGGACAGACGCCCGCCGTAGAAGTCGTCGCCAGGAGCTGACTCGTCGACGATGCGCATCCACGTCCGTGAATGCACGTCGAGAAACGGCGCGCGCGGTTTCGCGACGATGGCCTCGAAAAACGAGCGTGAGGCCGGCTTGTGCCTGAGGTAGTGAGTCGCCTCGACGATGGTGCCGGCGATCCGATCGGGCGCCTGGAGTCCAATCAGCAGCGCGACGATCGCGCCGTCGCTGTGCCCCCACAGGACGGGCCGATCGAGGTGAAGGGCGTCGATCACCGCGAGCGTCTCCTCGGCGGCGGATTGGTGAAAGGTGGTCGCCAGCGTGTCGATCGGCTCGGAGCGGCCGTACCCCGTGCGGTCGGGAATCACAATTCGATGGCGGGGCGCGAGCGCGGCGATTTGATGGTCGAACGGATACGCGCCGTAGCCCCAACCGCCATGCAGAATGACGATAGGCGGCCCGTCCCCGGCGTCGCGGTAGTGGATCCGCACCGGCGAGCGACCGGGAGCCAGCGGCGACGAATCGAGGAGCAGGTCAGCCATGCAGTCCACGATGCACGCAGAGACCGCGAAGACCGCAAAGAAAAGAATGGCTCTGCGGGCTTTGCGGCCTTTGCGTTCGACGTCTGTGGGGAGCGGGGAATCGAGTCACGGCATCAGCTGGCCCCTATGCTAAGGTACGGCGCGCCCTTCGACGAGGCTCACCGCAGGCCAGGCCATGAAGAACGCTTCGTGACGTCTTCCGGACCAATCGCCCGGCTCGCGCTGGCGCTCACCGCATGGTCCGAGCGCTGGATTCCCGACGCGTTCATCTTCGCCCTGCTCGCCACCTTCATCGTTCTCGGCGGCGCGCTCGTCGCGACGCCGGCATCGCTGGCTCAGACAATCGACGCATGGGGACGCGGTTTCTGGGAGCTGATTCCGTTCACGCTCCAGATGTCGCTCATCATCATCACCGGCCACGTGCTGGCCACCTCAAAGCCGATGGGCCGCGTCATCCGCGCCATCGCCGGCTGGCCGTCGACGCCGCGGGCAGCCGTGGCGCTGGTGACCTTCTGCACCCTGGTGGCGTCGTGGTTCAACTGGGGATTCAGCCTGGTATTCGGCGCGGTGCTCGCAAAGGAAGTGGCGCGCCGTGTCGAAGGGGTGGACTACCGGGCGCTCGCCGCCGCCAGCGTGCTGGGTCTCGGCAGCATCTGGGCCCAGGGCCTCAGCGGATCCGCGGCGCTGCAGATGGCCACGCCCGGCGCCTTGCAGCCGCAGATCCGCGACATCGTGTCGCAGGGCGGCATGGTGCCCGGCGGCATCATCGGCTTCACGCACACGATCTTCCTCTGGCAGAGCCTGGTGTCGGTGCTCGTCGAGATGGTCGTCGTGACCGGCGTCATGTGGCTGGCGACACCGGCTGTCGGCGAAGGCAAGACGGCGCGCGATCTTGGCATCGATCTCGGCGACTCGACGGGCCACGAAAACACGAACACTGGAAAAACGACACACTTTTCTTTTCGTGCTTTCGTGCGTTCGTGGCAAGCCGAAGGCGCCACGACGCCGGGCATGTGGCTTGAGCATTCTCCGCTGCTCACGTGGCTGGTCGTCGCGTTGGGTGTCGCGTATCTCGCGCGCTACTTCGCGGCGGCCGGCGATCCGCTGAACGCGCTGAATCTCAACATCCTCAACCTGGCGTTCCTGCTCGTGGGCTTCCTGTTGCACAAGACGCCGGCGCGGCTGATGCGCGCCTTTCAAGAAGCGACGCCCGCCGTCTGGGGCGTGATCCTGCAGTTCCCGTTCTATGCCGGTATTGCTGGCATCATCACCGGCACGCATCTGAACGAGCGTCTCGCGGCCGTGTTCGTGCGCTTCTCGACGGCCGCTGCATTCCCGGCGCTCGTCGCCGTGTACTCCGCCGTCCTCGGCGTGTTCGTGCCGTCCGGCGGATCCAAATGGGTGATCGAGGCGCCTTACGTGATGGCGGCGGCACACACGCTGAAGGTCCACCTCGGTTGGGTGGTATCGGCGTACGACCTGGGGGAAGCGCTGGCGAACCTGGTACAGCCGTTCTGGATGCTGCCGGTGCTGGGACTGTTCAAGCTCGGGGCCCGCGACGTGATGGGTTACACCATCGTCGTCTTTCTCGCGCTGACGCCAGTCGTCATCGTGCTGGTGACGCTGCTCGGCTTGACGCTGCCGTACCCGCTGTGATGCTGACTGCCGAGTCGGCGCTCAGTTTGCGGGGGCGATCCTAGCCCCGGGCGCCCAGCCCCGACTCCTCGAAGCTTTTGACGATCTCCTCCAGCCCGCCCCACGTTTCCGGATCCTGACAGAGAAGCGTGTTGATATAGATCTGCACGTCGCCCGCCGGGAACTCGGCCGAGATTTTCTCGACGGCGGCCTTCATTTTCGCGGCGTCCGGCTTGACGTTCTCTTCCTGAATCAACCCGTTCTCGTGGGCGATGCCGAGCGCGTCGAGGAACGCGCCCATCATCGGGCGCTGCTCGGCGAGATGGTAGGTGACGAGGGCGCGCGCCGCGATCTGGTCGGTGACGCCGGCCACCGTGGCCAGGTGCTTCGCCTTGCGATCGAGATCGAGGCCGATCACCGTCTTCGGCCTGAACTTCTTTTGTTGGGCGATGAGAAACGCGGCCTGCACCTGGTCGTCGGTCGCCTCCGGGTCCGCCCAGAATGCGAGCGCCGCGCGTTGCCGCTGGTCGGACGACATCCGTTTCCAGAGGCGCGAAGGAGTGAGCGTCGTCTCGGTCATTAGTTGATATTCTACTGACATGAAGCGGCTGACGTGGAGCGCCCCGATGGCGCTGCTGCTGGCGGTGGTGGTGGCGGCGCAGGCGCCTGGCGTCCACCCCATCAGCGGCCGGCGCTTCGCCCCGGTGATGGGATATCAGGGCGCGGATTGGCTGGAACGATCCGAGCGGGACGAAGAAGAGGCGCCGAACATCGCGCTGAACGTCCTCAAGGTTCCGAGGGGCGCGTCGGTCGCCGACATCGGCGCCGGCTCGGGGTTCATCACCGAACGGTTGTCGGCGCGCGTCGGGCCGACGGGCCGCGTGTTCGCCAACGACCTGCAGCCGCAAATGCTGCAGATCCTCGGTCGCCGGCTGGCACAGCGGAACATCACGAATGTCACGCTGGTGCAGGGGACGATCGACGATCCGAAGCTCGACGCCGCGTCGGTGGATCTCGAGATCATGGTCGACGTGTATCACGAGCTTTCACAGCCGCAGGCGATGCTGCGGCGCCTGCGCGCGGCCCTCAAACCGGGCGGCCGCCTCGTGCTGCTCGAGTACCGCAAGGAGGATCCGACCATTCCGATCAAGTTCGAGCACAAGATGAGCGTCGCCGAGGCGAAGATGGAGCTCGAGGCCGAAGGCTTCGCGCTTGCAAGAGTCGACGAGGCGCTGCCTCGCCAGCACATCCTGATCTTCACCCCAAAGTTGTGAGTCAGCGGCTGCTGGCCTCGAGCCCCCGCCTTCGCTCCTTCGACGTCCGCGAGCTTCGGCGAGCCAGGCTCGCGCTCCAACAGCTAGCCCCCAGCCTCTAACCCCGGCCTTGCTGTTCACCGAGCCGACGTTCCTCTTCCTGTTCCTGCCGGTGCTGCTGGCGCTGTATTTCATTACCGGTTCGCGCGAGCACGGCGGCTACGGCAACTGGCTGCTCCTGGTCGCGAGCGTCCTCTTCTACGCCACCGGCGGCGGCAGCTTCACCTGGCTGATGCTCGGTTCGATCGCCTTCAACTATTGGATGGCCATTCTCGTCAGCCGCAACCCGCGCTGGCTGCCGTTCGCGATTGCCGTCA
>Ga0157379_10006339_pt1 | contig 10189 bp, 5 predicted proteins | sample S25metaG_FD_121802 | JGI IMG/M metagenome (GOLD analysis project Ga0157379, IMG submission 121802) | Switchgrass rhizosphere microbial communities from Kellogg Biological Station, Michigan, USA - S2-5 metaG | ecosystem: Host-associated > Plants > Roots > Rhizosphere > Soil | place: USA: Michigan...
CGCGACAAGGGCGACGCCATGAGCGCGCACACCGAGAACGATCCGGCTGACTCTCCAAAGATTGTGACCTTATTCGGATCGCCACCAAACGCCTTGATGTTCTGATGCACCCAGCGCAAGGCGTGCCACTGATCCATCAATCCGTAGTTTCCCGACGCGTGATGCGCCGACGTCTTCGTCAAATCCGGATGCGCGAAGAATCCGAAAATGCCCATGCGATAGTTGATGCTCACGACGATCACGCCTTTGGTCGCCAGCACTTCACCATCCTGACGTGGTTCTGAACTCGCGCCCGCTTGAAAGCCGCCGCCGTGGATCCACACCATCACGGGCAGCCGGTCCGACGCGGATTTCGCCGGAGTCCAGATATTCAAATGAAGGCAGTCCTCGCTAGCGCCCGTGTCGCGAAAGATCATGTCGTTGTAGATCGGCGCTTGCATGCAGCGCGGTCCAAAGTGATCGGCGATCCTCACGCCGTTCCACTTCACGACGGGATGCGGCTCCGACCATCGGAGTTCGCCGACCGGGGGCGCCGCGTAAGGAATCCCCTTGAAAACGCGAACGCCGGCCTTCGTGCCCGCGACGCCCTCGAGCGTCCCGCCCTCTACGTGGACACGATCTGCCGGGAGATTGGCCGCATATGCAGAAAACATAAGAACGGACACAAACGCGGTCCTCAAATGGATGGACATGACTCTACCTCGCACACTGTATTCTGCCAGAATCGGTCCGGCAGTCGCACGCCCCTGCCGACTTTAGGCATAATGCTAGACATGCTATCGAGTGTCGGATTGCACAGGAATCGGCGCGATTGGTTGCGCCTCGCAGGCGCTGCTGGAATCGGTGCGTTGGTGGAAGCCGCAGAGCCGAAGGTGGCGGTCCCATCCTTCAACACGTTGACCGAGGCTGAGGAAATCGCACTCGGGCAGAAGTTTGCGGCCCGTTACGAAAAAGACGTTCAAATCCTGCACAACGTCGTCATCGATCAGTACTTGAGCGGGATCGTCAAGAAGTTGGGCGACGCTTCACAAAAACCCTCGTGGCCCTACCGCATCAAGGTGGTGAATTCTGCCGAAATTAATGCGAGCGCGATTCCCGGCGGCGCCTTGTACTTGCAGCGCGGCTTGCTCGAATTCGTCGAGGACGAAAACGAGATGGTCGGCGCGCTTGCGCATGAAGTTGGGCACATCGTGGGACGGCACACTACCAATCAATTGATGGCGGCATTCCTCGCGCGAAATCTATATGAGCGAGTCAAGAAGAACTTGATGCTGCAGAACACGGTCGTCGAGCAGATCATCGAGGCGCTCGGCGGTCCGCTGGTCATGCTGGCGCAATTGAAGTACAGTCGTGAAAACGAATCGGAAGCAGATTTGCTGGGCTTTTACGAGATGTTGCGCGCCGGCTGGCATCCCAATGGACTCCTGAAATTCTTCACGCGCCTCCAGCAGCTCGAAGGCAAACGCACTGCGATCGATGTTATGACGTCCGACCACCCAGCCACTCCTGAACGCGCACGGATCTTGAGGGAAGAGTTGGCGACGGTCCGCATCCCGCCTCAGGCGCGCGAGCAGTCGATGCAGTTCAAGGCATTGAAAGCGGCATTAAGCGTCATGCCACCTGCCCCGAAACCGCAGAAAAAAGGATAGGCGAAGGACATCTTGATGCGCAGTCGATTTCAAACATGTCTCGCCCTGGCGGCCTTAGCGGGCCTCTTGCGCGCTGCGGACTCCATACATGCCGGCCCCGTGTACACCAGTCTGACTCTGTTCCCCGAAGTGTCCGTGTTGGTCGATGTACCGCCCACACCCGCTGGCAGGACGCCCTTGAAAGCCGGAGCCTTCGCTCTGCGCACGGAAAGCGGCCCGGCAGCTCCGGGGACGAAAATCCAAACTTTAGCTGAGTCCGGATTCGGAATGGCTGCTGTGGTCATGCTGGACGTCAGCGGCAGTATGAATGGCGGTCCTCTCAATGCCATCCGCGCAGGACTCGTGAAGTTCGCATCGCAAGTCGGCATGCAGGACAAGGCCGCCATCGCGACTGTCGCCGACGAAATCCGATGGGACTCGAATTGGAACGCGACGCCGGATCAGGTGCGCGCAGCGCTCATCGGCCTCAAGACCCGTGGATCATTGACGCGCCTATGGGATGCCTTGCTCGAGGCGGAAGACCGTTATCCTGAAACTCCCATCGCGCGGCGGCTTGTTGTGATTTCCGATGGCCATGATGAAGGATCGCAGCACACGCTCGACGAAGTGATCGCCGCGGCCGCGAAGCAGCACGTCGTGATTGACTCTATCGGCATGACGCGCAGCGATCCGAAATATCTAGCGAACCTCGAGAAATTGTCGACTGCCACTGGCGGATTGCATCGCGCCGCGCAAAGCTTAACGATGCTCGAAAAGCTTGTGGGCGATGGCATCGAACGCTACCGATCGATGCCTGTGGTGACCTTTCGCGCCGAGGGAGTGAAGCCTGATGGCAAGGCGCACCCATTCGTTGTCACCTGGAAATCCGCCGCGGCTGAGTTGCAGGCACAGATCGAAACGCTAGTGCCGGAGGATCCGGCGACTTCCGTCCCCACTCCGAAGGTCGAGACCAAGTCCGATTCGCAGCCCGTCGCGCCCGCGTCCAAGGCCGAAGGACTTCGAGAGAAATTCGAGCAGATTCCGAAGATGTACCTGATGATCGGCGGCGGAGTCCTGGCCGCGCTGGTGCTGGGATTGATCCTGTTCATTGTGTTGCGCAAGGGAAAGAAGACGGGTGGGTTGCCCACGCCGCACCCGCAACAGCAGGCGCCGTATCAGCAGGCTCCCCCGTATCAGCAGCAGCCGCCCGCGTTTCAACCAGGCCCGTTCCAGCAGCCTCCGCAACAACAGCCGCAAGGTCCGAATGTCTTCACCACGGGCGCCTTCGGACAAGCTCCGCCGGCTTATCCTCCTCCTCAACAACCGGCGCCGTTTTCTCCACAAGGGGGAGGTTCGACCTATCAGCCGCTTATTTTTGACCCGCCGTCACAGCCGCTGCCGCAGCCCGAGCCAATGCAGCAACCGATCGAGCCTCGCGCTGCATCGCAGCCGCGGTTTTATCCGCCTTCCAAATCGAATCCGTCGGCATGGCTTGTCTGTGTAGAAGGGCCTTCGACCGGGCGATCCTTCGCGATTGACGAGGCTCAGTTTTGGATTGGCGCGAGTCCTAACAACCATCTCCAACTGGGCGACGACCCCACCGTTTCGGGCAATCATGCCTGTATCGCATTCGAGAACGACACGCTCGGCGTCTACGATCACCGCTCTACCAACGGTCTGTTTTTGAATGAGGAACGTTTGACTGAGATGCGCCGCGTTCTGCAGCCCGGCGATAAGCTGCGGATCGGCCGATCGACGTTCGTGTTGCAACCAGCGTCCGGCAATCGTACGGCATGACGCGCCGCGAGTTCCTATGGGTCCCTCTTGCTGCGGCCGCCGCGAGCGCTGTCAATGAACGCGCCGAAGTGCCGACGCGCCAAGTCCATCTGGACTTCCACACCAGTGAACTGATTCCGGATGTCGCGGCCGACTTCGATGAGCGCGAGTTCGTGCGTACGCTCACGGAGGCGCGCGCGAATTCCGTGAACGTCTTTGCGAAGTGCCACCACGGTTACGCATACTACGACACTGCAGTCGGCGCGAAACATCCCTCTTTAAAGATCGATCTTTTGGGCGCGATGGTGCGGTCCTGCAAAGCGGCGAACATCAACGTCAACTACTACTACTCGCTCGTGTGGGACGTGTATCAATCGCGCCGGCATCCCGAGTGGCTCGTTGTAGGACAGGATGGCAAGCACGTTGGCGGACCTCCTACGGACGCGTGGCCGTGGCTCTGCATGAACACGCCCTACCTGGATCAGGTTGTGCGCGAGAATCGTGAAATCGTGGCGAAGTACCCCGTAAATGGCGCATTCTTCGACATTCTGAAAGCGCCCGAGACCGGCTGCTATTGCGATTGGTGCGTGCGGGATCGCAAACAGCTAGGTCTCACTGACGTGTTCCAACACAATAAAATTGTCGCCAAGCGCGTGGAAAAGGCTTTGTTCGGACTCGTGCGCGATGCCGTACCGCGTGCCACTCTGTTCTACAACAGCCGCTCCGTCATCGGCATGCGCGACGAACTCGATGCATTCACGCATTTGGAGATCGAGTCGCTGCCGACGGGCGGTTGGGGCTACACGCACTTCCAGCATCGTGTGCGATATATGCGCACGCTCGGGAAGGATTGCGTCGGCATGACCGGACGCTTCCACAAATCCTGGGGGGACTTCGGCGGACTCAAGAACCAAGCCGCTCTCGAGTACGAGTGCCTCAACTTCGTGGCGAATGGCGTCAAGGCATGCGTCGGCGACCAACTGCATCCGCGCGGACACCTGGACGCGATCACGTATCGCCGCATCGGCAACGTCTACAAAAAGCTCGAGGCGATCGAGAAGTGGACGCAGGGCTGCCGCGCTGTTGCAGATATCGGAGTGATCGCGACGGCGGCGACGAATCCTGAAATGGCCGCGTCGAAAGTCCCGGTAGTGGACCAAGGCTTCACGAACATGCTGGTCGAGCTCCATCAGCAATTCGACGTGCTCGATCTCGATTCTGACTTTGCGCTCTACAAACTCATCATTGTGCCGGATGAAATCAGGCCGTCGCCGCGCTTGATTGCTCGTCTTGAGGAATTCGTCAGCCGCGGCGGCGCCGTGATTGTGACCGGAACGAGCCTGGTCGACAACGGAAAATTCGCCACGCGCGTGCTTGGTGTCAACTACCAGGGACCGGCAAAGTTCGCCGCGGAGTACATGGTCCTTAAACCCGGAGCCTTTCCTGTGCTCGACGACACGCCGTACTTCCTCTATCAACCCGGCGTGTCGATTAAGGCCGAGCCCGGAACGGAAGTCCTCGCTACTTACGGACATCCGTATTTCGACCGCAGTCCCGATCACTTCGTCTCGCATAAACAAACGCCGATGGCTCGCGTGTCAGACGAGCCCTTGATCACAAAGAAGGATCGCGTGGTGTATATCGCAAATCCATTCTTTCGATCCTACGCGCGCGATGGCTATGGCATTCAAAAGCAAGTCGTCGGCGAATTGATTCGGATGCTCATGCCGCGCCCATCGGTGATCGCACAGAATTTGCCTTCAACTGCGCAGATCACGATGCTCGAACAGCGCACACAAGGCAATCTGCGAAGGATCGTGCACATCCTTTATTACCCGTTAACGCGTCGCGCTCCCGACATCGACATCATCGAGGAACCGGGCCTGCTCGAGAACGTTCAACTCTCGGTGAGCCTTCCGCAGCATCCCCTCGGTGTGGTCCTGATCCCCTCGGAAAAGCCGCTCGAGTTCAAGCACAACGAGTTCTACACGACCTTCGTCGTCCCGCGTGTTTACGGCCACCAAGCCATCGCCTTCGAGTAAGCGTTAAACTGGAAAGCACTCAAAGGAGCATCGACCATGAAGTCAACCAGAAGAACCGCAATGAAAGCTGCCGCTACCGCATTCGCCGCCGCGTCCTTATCCGACCGCATGGCGGCCGCCGATGAGAAAGCCGGAGGCAACATCAACCACTCCGTGTGCAAGTGGTGCTATCCCAAGATCTCCGTCGAAGATCTTGCGAAAGCCGGCAAGCAGTTCGGCCTGCAATCCATCGAATTGCTTGGACCTGACGACTGGCCCGCTGCCCAAAAACACGGATTGACGTGCGCCATGGCGTCGAATCCCGTTGTCGATGGACTGGGCGGAATCACCAAGTCCTTCAACCGCGTCGAGCATCACGACAAACTCGTTGCGGCTTACGAGGACCTCATTCCGAAGGCCGCCAATGCGGGCTTGAAGAACGTCATCTGCTTCTCCGGCAATCGCGCCGGATTGCCCGACGAACAAGGCATCGAAAATTGCGCCAAGGGCATTCAGCGCTTGATGGCGGTGTGCGAGAAGAACAAGATCTACCTTGTGATGGAGCTTCTGAACTCGAAGGTCAACCATCCCGACTATCAATGCGACCACACGAAGTGGGGCGTGGAATTGTGCAAGAAGGTCGGTTCCGATCGCTTCAAATTGCTCTACGACATCTACCATATGCAGATTATGGAAGGCGATGTCATTGCGACTATCAAAGCCAACCAGCAGTACATCGCGCACTATCACACCGGCGGAGTTCCCGGGCGCAATGAGATCGACGACTCGCAGGAGCTCTACTATCCCGCGATCATGAAGGCGATCCTCGAAACCGGCTTCAAAGGATACGTCGCGCAGGAATTCGTGCCGAAGCGTTCAGACGTCATCGCCTCGCTTCAGCAAGGCGTGAAGATCTGCAACGTATAATCTGATCTGATGACGGCACAACCTCCAGGATTGTTGGCTACTTGGATCGTTGGGGGCGCCCCCGAATGCGACATCGTAGTCCAATCGCCTGCGGTTAGTGGACGCCACTGCAAACTCAGTCTTTATGGAGCCCAGTATGTCCTCGAAGATCTGGGCTCGCGCAACGGCACATTCGTAAACGGCTACCGTCTTCAGCCGAATTCGCCCGTTTATATCAACGCTGGAGATGTGGTCACGCTGGCTTCCAGCGTGCCGTTCCCCTGGCCGACCAACGGGACGGCTGCGGCGGCCATGGGCACTGCCGCGCACCAGACTGCGCCCCAGGTTTCCAACATCATCACGATCGGACGCAATCCGAAGAGCGCCATTCAACTCGACTACCCGATGATCTCCTGGGATCACGCGCGCATCTTTCCTCACGAAAACGGATGGATCATCGAGGATCTGAAGTCGACCAACGGGACGGCCCTCAACCGCATCGACAACCGGATTCACCAGGCGCCTCTCACCGCGGCGGACGACATCTATCTCGGCTCATACAAGATCGCCGCGAGCCTGATTCTCGAGCGTAAACAACTGAACCAGGGCGAGGCCGCGTTCGAGCGCGTCAACTTGCGTAGCGATCAGATGGTGTTTGGACGTGATCCGTCCTGCGATTATCCGCTCGATTTCCCAATGATCTCGTGGCGCCACGCGGTCTTGAGGCGTACGCCGCAAGGCATTGTCGTAGAGGATTTGAACTCCCGCAACGGGACTTACGTGAATGGCACGCGCGTCAACGGCACCGCGCTTGTGCAGCCGGGGCAGGAGATCGGTCTCGGCAGCTTTCGCTTTCAACTGCTCGAAGATGGTGGATTCGCCAAGCGCCAATACACGGGTAACGTCACGATCGAAGTGAATGGCGTTTGTGTCAACGCCCCGAATGGCACGCCGCTGCTCGATCCGATTTCATTGACGATTTTCCCGTCGGAACTGGTCGCATTGATGGGACCGGCCGGTGCGGGGAAGACCACATTCCTCAAGTCCCTCAATGGCTACACGCGGCCGTCGCGTGGACTCGTGCTCTTCAACGGCGCGGATCTCTATCGCTTCTATGACCGGTTCCGTCAGCAGATGAGCTACGTCCCGCAGGACGACATCGTGCACGCTCAGCTCAAGGTGCGCGAAGCCCTCTATTTCAGCGCGAAGCTCCGCACGGACTTGCGCGACTCGGAGATTGAACAGCGGATCGACCGCGTGCTCAATAGTCTTGGAATTCTCGACAAGAAGCACACCATCATCGGATCTCCTGAGCACAAGGTGCTCTCCGGCGGCCAACGCAAGCGCGTCAATATCGCGATGGAGTTGATCAACGACACTCCTGTGATCTTCCTCGACGAGCCCACATCCGGTCTTTCCTCCTACGACGCCGAAGGCGTGATCAAGATGTTGAAGACCTTGTCGACGGAAGGCAAGACGATCATCACCACGATCCATCAGCCCAGCCTCGACATCTTCAAACAGTTCGATAGCCTGATCATGATCTCGCGTGATCGTGGGAGCCGCGGCGCCCTTGCGTACTTCGGGCCCGCCCATCCGGATTCAATGGAGTTTTTCGATCCTGAAGGTGTGCAGGCCATACGCGCACAACCTGGCACGCCACTCAGTCCTGAAATGGTTTTGAGCGGACTGGCGAAAAGGTCCACGGCGGAGTGGGTGGGATTCTACGAGCAATCGAAATACAAACGCTTGTTTGTTGTCGAGCGCTCCGGGCGCGTTCCGTCGACGCCGAGCGCATCGGGCGCAGGCGCGGTTCGTCAATTCGGTTTTGGACAGTGGTTTCAACTAGTCCGCCGCAATCTGATTCTGAAAGTCCGCGATCGATTCCAAGCCATCATTTTGTTGGCTCAAGCGCCTTTGTTCGGATTGCTGGTTGGCCTCGTGTTCCACGACTTGAGCAGCAGTGATCCCGCCGACATGCAGGCCTGGGGCGAGTACGCGGGCAAAATGGCGGGCGTCGAGTTTCTTATGGTGGTGGCTGCCATTTGGTTCGGATGCAACAACTCCGCGCGCGACATCGTGGGTGAGTGGACTGTGTACCAGCGCGAGCGCATGGTCAGCCTGAAGCTGCCGTCATACTTGTTTTCGAAGTTCGCGGTATCCGCGGCCCTGAGTTTCCTTCAGTGCGCGGCGCTGCTTGGGATCGTCACGGCAATCAGCGGACTGCAAGGAGATTTCGCGCAAACGCTGGGAATCCTATGGGTTTCCTCACTGGTCGGAGCGGCGATGGGATTGTGCGCATCGGCGCTTGCCTCCACAACGGAGGCCGCGATCGCGATGCTGCCGTTGATTCTGCTGCCGATGATCGCGCTTGGCGGAGGCATCACTCCTGTCGCCAAAATGAAGGAGCCGATGCGCATCATCGCTATGGCGGTGCCCTCGCGCTGGGCCATGGAAGCGAACCTTCTCACCGAGGCGCGTGCCTTCCACTCGCCGCAAGTGCAGCACATTCTCGAAGAGGACAATGACGTCGCGCAGCGCCATTTCCCCGACCACGACGCGCCAGATGGCAAGGTCAAGGCGGTCCACCGCACGCCGCTCGTTGGATCCTTCATCGTGCTGGGCGGCATGCTGGTCTTCTGGCTATCGCTTGTCCTCGGCATTCTGAAACGGCGAGACATCCAGTAACGTAGTAACATTCATTTCTTCGAGCAACGAATGGCGTTCCGTAGCATGAAGCGTAGTTGGAAGTTGAGGTCCCTGCTGTTCTGGGGCCTGCTTGGCGTGTCGTTTTTGTCGATCCTTGTTTTGACTGCCGCCGGTGCGCGATACCTCACTCCTCTGTTGATCCAGCAAGCTGAGTTGCGCCTCGCCGCTTCCGCAACGGCTACACAGTTGAGTCTTGATTCGTACATCCGCCATCACCGTTTGGGCCTTGAGACGCTTGCCTTCTCATTGCGCGATGAACCCTCGGGTCCGCATGCCCGGGCGAGCGCGCATGCAGAAGCGTTGTTGATCGATTTCCAGCGCCGGCATGATGGATTCAAGACGCTCCTGTGGACCAACAGCGAAGGGGACGCGCTCATCGCCCGGGTCCGCGAAGGCGGAAAGTATTCGAACGTCGCCGTCCACGGAGCATCGCACGCATCGACACCGTACTTCGACATACCGAAGCGCACGCTCGATAGCTACGTATCGGATGTTTCGCTCGGCCAGTACTACGCGCCCGATCCCGTGATCGCCATCAGCGCGCCGATCGTTTCCGCATCCGGTGCATTCAATGGCATCGCCGAAGGCTCGCTCGAGCTGTCTTTCGCGCGGCTTAAAGAAGAACTTCGTTTGCCGCCCCAGCCCGTTGTAGCGTTGCTCCTCGACTCGAGGGATCAAGTCATCTATTCGACGTCTGAAAAGCGATATCCGGGCATGAGGTCGCTGCATGACTCGCCCCTCTTGCAGCAACTCTCGAAGGAGCCCGGCGAGAGCCTCGAAGTAAACTTGCCCGATGGCCGTGCGCTCGCCGCCTTAACCCAGTGTGGACTCGCAGGCTGGCGAGTCATCATGATCGAGCCGTTCGAGGCGACTCAAAAGAAAATCGAACGCTACTACCTGTTTGTGACGCTATGGTTCGCTCTCGCCGTGACCATCGCGGCCGTTCTCTCGTCCACACTCACTCGTTTCATCACTGGACCTGTCGAGAATCTACTGGTCGCGTTGCGGTCCGGCGGCAGCACCCGACCCGCAGGCGGACCCATCTGTCCCGCCGAGATCACCGAACTCGCCGAGGGATTTGAGAAGCTCAACGCTGAGTTGCGCGAGTCCAATCGTATGCTCGACCGCAAGGTTGCCGAGCGCACCGCG
>Ga0157379_10006343_pt1 | contig 10186 bp, 9 predicted proteins | sample S25metaG_FD_121802 | JGI IMG/M metagenome (GOLD analysis project Ga0157379, IMG submission 121802) | Switchgrass rhizosphere microbial communities from Kellogg Biological Station, Michigan, USA - S2-5 metaG | ecosystem: Host-associated > Plants > Roots > Rhizosphere > Soil | place: USA: Michigan...
ATGAACATGGTCGGCACGCCGTAGACTGCCGTGCAACGCTCGCGATGAATCGTCTCGAGCACTTGTCTCGCGTCGAAGGCCACGACGGCACAGAGGCACGCCCCGTGGCAAAACGCGCCGAGCACGCCAATCACGCAGCCGAAACAATGAAAGAGCGGCACACACAGGCACAGGCGATCCGCGGACGTGTAACCGAGTCCGCGCCCGAGCGCCTCGCCGTTGTTGACGATGTTCCTGCTGGAGAGCATGACGCCCTTGGGAAAGCCGGTCGTCCCCGACGTGTACTGCATGTTGATCACGTCGTCCGGGGTCAGGCTGGCGCCGCGTTCGTCGAGCTCCACCTCGGACACGCGCGATGCGGCTGCGCGAAGCTCGCCGTACGGAATCACACCAGGCGGTGGCTGCTCGCCGATGAAGATGATGCGTTCGAGCCCGGGGATCTTGCCGCCCGTGGCGCCGATCGCGTTGAGCTCCTCGACGTAGTCGACGTCGCGGAAACCGCGAATGGTCACGAGGGTCGCCGCCTCGCTCTGGCGCAGCAGGTAGTCCACGTCGCGCGATCGGAGCGACGTGTTGGCAGTGACCAGGATCGCGCCGGCCTTTGCCACGGCGAATTGCAGCACGACCCACTCGGGCACGTTGGTTGCCCACAGCACCACGCGTTCGCCGCGAGCGACGCCAAGCGCCATCAGCCCGCGCGCGATCGTGCGGGCCTCCTGCTCGAGTTCCGCAAAGGTGAACCTGGGTCCGTCAGCGTAAACGAGCGCCTCGTGCTCGGGCAGCGAGCGCGCCAGGCGCGTCAGCAGATCGCCAACGGTCACGTCGCGAAACGGAGGAGCCGAGACCGGCGCCGGATCGCTCATGCGGGCTGGGATTGTGCCACATCCACCCCTTCTGTGATTAACTGATGCGCTGTGACCGAGCCCTGTTTCGTTCTCGTCGCGCCAACGGATCTGCTGCCGGCCTTGAAGGACCGCGCCGGCGCAACCGACGGCGAGGTGCTGACGTTTGCCGATGCCGACGCGCTGCGCGCGCTGCAGACCATCATTCAGCGACGCCCTCAAGCCGTCACGCTCGAGCGCACGTTTGCCGTGACCCCTCGCGGCGCAGCGTTGATCAACCGCATCAAGGCGGATCCGACGCTCCGGCAATCGGAGATCCGCGTCATGGCTCACAACAGCGACTACCTGCGGATCGTGCCGCGGGCCGCGCCGCCGGCCGCGCCGGCACTCGACCAGCGTGGAACGCGTCGCGCCGCGCGTTTCAAGATGACGCCGAACACGCAGGCGATCGTCGACGACAAGCCGGGCACCCTGATCGATCTCTCCACCGTCGGCGCGCAGGTGGTGTGCAAGGTGGCACTGAAGCCGAACCAGCGGATCGCGATGACCCTCAACGATGAAGTGGGCCAGGTTCATTTCAATGCCTCGGTCGCGTGGACTGCGTTCGAGACGCTTCCCACCGGAACGCCGCGATTTCGAGCGGGGATCAACTTCGAGGACGCCGATCCCGCGGCCGTGGACGCGTTCTGCGCGCGGCATCGAGCGTAGGCATGTCACCTGTCTCGAACAGCAGTTCCCGGATCGTCTACGATGCGCTCAAGGCGTCGGCATCTCAGTGACGTTGGAGGAGGCATAGACCGCCGATGAAACGACTCGAAGCGCTCACCGCCATCTACGATCGGCTCAGCGATCGCAGCATCGTGACGATCATGGGCGCAGTCGCCGCCGAACTGCAGCGGAGGCTGCGGTCATGAGCGCGCCGGTCCTTGCCGATCTGGTCGCGGCGCTCGCAAGCGGATCGCTGCAAGTCATCGACTTGACACAGCCGCTCGGACCAGCCACACCCGTCATCGAGCTCCCGCCGATGTTCGCTGCGTCACCGGGCGTCTCGATTGACGTCATTTCTGAATACAACAGCCAGGGGCCCGCGTGGTACTGGAACACGCTGCGATTCGGAGAACACACCGGGACGCATTTCGACGCGCCGATCCACTGGATTACGGGAAAGGACCTGTCAGAGAACGCGTGCGACACGATTCCGCCGCGACGTTTTGTCGGCCCGGCGTGCGTCATCGATGTCACGCGCGACGTCGAGGCGAATCCTGATTTCCTGCTGACCGTTGATCGTATCGAGGCATGGGAACGTGAGCACGGCCGGATTCCGGCCGGCTCGTGGGTGCTGCTGCGCACGGGATGGAGCAAGCGGACCGACCCGGCGGCTTTTCAGAACGTGGGAGCTGACGGGCCGCACAGCCCCGGGTTCGAGGCGGCTGCGTCACGACTGCTGGCGACCGATCGCGATGTCCTTGGCGTGGGCGTGGAGACGATCGGCACCGACGCCGGTCAGGCCGGCACATTCGATCCACCGTTTCCGAATCACACGATCATGCACGGCGCCGGAAAATTCGGACTGGCGAGCTTGTGCAATCTCGATCGGCTGCCGCCAACGGGAGCGGTCGTCATCGCCGCGCCGCTCAAGATCGTTCGCGGCAGCGGCAGCCCGGTGAGAGTCCTCGCGATCGCGCCAGCCATCGCGGCGCGTTGAATGCCGTCATAGACTCATCCGCGGATTACGCGGATGTACGCGGATTAAGACAAGACCAGGGCGGGCAACCGCCGCGGACTGATGCGAAGTCGGCGTGCACAGGAATGACGTCCGGCGGCGCGGCGAAGCCGCGCGTCGGGAGAAAGCGAACGGCGTGAATACAAGCCACAGAAATACATCGGGCTCGTATTCACGCCGTTCGGTTTCTCAAACGCCGGCCGCTTCGCGGCCGGCGCCGGACGTCCGGTTCAGAATCCGCGTCATCCGCGTAATCCGCGGGTAACAAATCAGACGCGCAACCCGAAATCAGCCAGCGACATCACATCGTCTCTGATGATTGTGTCGTCCCGTTCCGACCCGGTGGACACGATCGCCGCGCGGACGCCGGTGACCTCCTCGAGGCGGGCGATGTACTTGCGCGCTGCTTCCGGCAGCCGACTGAACGTCCGCACGCCGGCGGTCGGGGCATCCCAGCCTGGCATCGACTCGTAAACGGGCTCGCAGGCGGCCAGCTGTCCGAGATCGCCCGGAAAGTCGGTGATCGTCTTGCCGGCGCACTTGTACGACGTGCAGATTTCGATGCGCTCGAGGCGATCGAGCACGTCGAGCTTCGTGAGCGCGAGGGCGTCGAGCCCGTTGATCCGCACGCCGTACCGAACGGCGACCGCGTCGTACCAGCCGCAGCGCCGCGGACGGCCGGTGACGGCGCCGTATTCATTGCCGCTCTCGCGCAACCGGTCGCCCATCTCGCCGGTCAATTCTGTCGGGAGCGGCCCTTCTCCGACGCGGGTCGTGTAGGCCTTGACCACGCCCAGCACGCGTCCGATCGCGCGAGGCGGGATGCCAAGGCCGGTGCAGACGCCGCCGACCGACGCGCTCGACGAGGTGACGTACGGATACGTGCCGTGATCGATGTCGAGCAGCGTACCCTGCGCGCCCTCGAAGAGGATGGACTGGCCGTCGGCCATCGCGCGCGTCAGCAGCACCGAGACGTCGCGCATCATCGGCCGGATGCGCTCGGCGTAGGCCAGCAGCTGCGTGAGCACCGGCTTCCAGTCCATCGTGCTGTCCTGCACGAGCCGGTTGCGGGCGTTCACGTTGTCGCGCACGTTCTGCTCGAGCCCCTTCGGATCGTTGAGATCGCCGACACGGATGCCGCGCCTCGCGATCTTGTCCTCGTACGCCGGACCGATGCCACGCGAAGTCGTCCCGATCTTGCGCTCTCCGCGCCGCGCCTCCGACAGCAGGTCGAGATCGCGGTGGTATGGGAGAATCAGGTGCGCCTTGTCGCTGACGAGAATGCGGCCGGTGACGTCGATGCCGTTGTTCGTCAGCTCGTCAATCTCCGCAAACAGCGCCTGAGGATCGATGACGACGCCGTTGCCGATCACGCACGTGATCCCCGGATGCAGGATCCCGGACGGAATCAGCCGCAGCACGAACTTCGTGCCTTTCACGTACACCGTGTGGCCGGCGTTGTGCCCGCCCTGGTAGCGGCCGACGATGGAAAAATTTGGCGTGAGGAGATCGACGATCTTGCCTTTGCCTTCGTCGCCCCACTGAGCACCCAGTACTACGAGATTCATGTCAGTCGTCAGTCCTTAGTCGATAGTACGGAGTCACTGGTCGCGAGTCCGTAACCGGACTAAGATTCTACTTCGACATCGGCTCGCCAGCACGACTCTCGATAGCGCCTTCGCTTGAACGACTGACGACTAACGACTCGACTAACGACCAGCGACTCCGTACTGACGACTATCGACTCTCGACTCACATGATTCTCCTGGACGGCTCCTCACTCACACGCGACCAACTCCTGGCCATCGCGGACCACGGCGAGACGGTCGCGTTGACCGATCAGGCCCGCGATCGCGTCCGTGCATCGCGCGCGGTCGTCGATGCCCGCGCACGCGGCGACGAGCCGGCATACGGCATCAACACGGGCTTTGGTTCGTTCGCCGATGTCAAGATCGCGCCGGACGCGCTTGAGACGCTGCAGCTCAACCTCTTGCGCAGCCACGCCGCGGGACTTGGCGACCCTCTCCCGGTCCGCACGGTTCGCGCGACGATGGCGCTCCGCGCGAACGTTCTGGCCAAAGGGTTCTCCGGCATCAGCATCGAGACGCTCGACGCGCTGATCGCGCTCCTGAACCGCGGCGTGCATCCGCGTGTGCCATCCCGCGGCTCGGTCGGCGCGAGCGGCGATCTCGCACCGCTCGCCCACCTGGCGCTCGTGCTGATCGGCGAGGGCGAGGCGGGGTCAGATCTCGCATTTCTCGCAGCTGACCCGGCGTGGCGAGAAACGCGAGATCTGACCCCGCGGATTTCCGGCGCCGAGGCGCTCACTCGCGCTGGACTGAAACCCATCCGACTGGGACCCAAGGAAGGGCTGGCGCTCATCAACGGCACTCAGCCATCGACGGCGGTCCTCTCGCTTGCAATCGCCGCCGCTGAGCAGGTGGCACGCGCAGCCGACATCGCCGCTGCGCTGTCGATCGACGCGCTGCGCGGATCGATTCACCCATTTGAATCGCGCATTCACGACGCGCGGCCGTTCCAGGGCCAGCGCATCTCGGCCGCCAACATCGAAGCCTTGATGCGCGGCAGCGGCATCAACCACTCGCACGAGCACTGCGGCAAAGTGCAGGACGCCTACTCGCTGCGATGCGCGGCTCAGGTGCACGGCGCCGCCCGGGAGGCGATGCGCTTCGTGCACGAGACGGTGCTCGTGGAAGCCAACAGCGCCACCGACAACCCCATGGTGTTCGCCGACACCGGCGACATCGTGTCGTGCGGCAACTTCCACGGCGCGCCCATCGCCATCGCTGCGGATCTGCTCGCCGCCGCGATCGTTCCGCTCGCGACGATCAGCGAACGGCGTACGGATCGGCTCGTTGATCCAACGCTCAGCGGCCTGCCGGCGTTCCTCACGCGCGACGGCGGGCTCAAGTCGGGCTACATGCTGGCGCAGGTGACGGCGGCAGCCGTCGCCTCCGAAATGAAATCGCTCGCTCATCCGGCCGGCGTGGACACGATCCCGACCTCGGCCAACAAAGAGGACCACGTCAGCATGAGCATGACGGCCGCGCTCAAGGCCGAGGCGAGCGTCTCGCGCGCACGGGAGGTGATCGCGATCGAAATCCTCTGCGCCTGCCAGGCCATCGACCTGCTCGCGCCGCTGACGTCGTCGCCGGCGCTGCAGCGCGTGCACCAACTCGTGCGATCGCGCGTGCCGGCGCTCGACGACGACCGCGCGCCGGCGCCCGACATTGCGGCGATCGGCGAACTGATCGCAACGCGCGCGCTCGAAGACGCGTGCGGCGAACTAGTCAAGTGAATTATTTTTTATTTTCAAATTGACAACGTTCGCGCCGCTTCTTAAGGTCTATCTTTCTCGTTCGCATCTTCATGACCACCGCAGCAACCCGCACTATCCGATCGCCGCGCGGCACCGCGCTGACCTGCAAAGGCTGGCCGCAGGAAGCCGCTCTGCGGATGCTGATGAACAATCTCGATCCCGAAGTCGCCGAGCGGCCCGACGATCTGATCGTGTACGGCGGAGCGGGAAAGGCGGCCCGCAACTGGGAGGCCTACGACGCCATCGTCCGGTCGCTGCGGTCGCTCGAGCACGACGAGACGCTGCTGATCCAGTCCGGGAAGCCCGTCGGGGTTTTTCAAACGCATCCCGGCGCGCCGCGGGTCCTCATCGCCAACGCGCTTCTCGTGCCCGCGTGGGCCACGTGGGAGAACTTCCGCGACCTCGAGCAGCGGGGCCTGACGATGTACGGCCAGATGACGGCCGGAAGCTGGATCTACATCGGCAGTCAGGGGATCGTGCAAGGCACGTACGAAACGCTGGCCGAGGTCGCGCGCCGGCACTTCGGCGGCACGCTGTCGGGGCGGCTGGTCGTCACCGCAGGGCTCGGCGGCATGGGCGGAGCCCAGCCGCTGGCGGCCACGATGAACGGCGCGGCAGCACTGGTCGTCGAAGTGGACCCGCAGCGGATTGCCCGCCGCCTGGCCACGCGCTACCTTGACGAGACCGCGAACAGCCTCGACGAGGCGATCGACACCGTCGGTCGCTGGACGCGCGATCATGTGGCGCGGTCGGTCGCGCTCTGTGCCAACGCGGCCGATGTCCTGCCGGCGCTGGTCGCGCGCGGCGTCACGCCGGACGTGTTGACGGATCAGACGTCCGCCCATGACGCGTTGAACGGCTACGTGCCGAACGGCATCACGCTGGACGAGGCGAACCGGCTGCGCGAGCGCAACCCATCCGACTATGTCGCACGATCGATGGCGGCGATGGCGGACCACGTGCGCGCGATGCTCGCGCTGAAGGCCCGGGGAGCCGTGACGTTCGACTACGGCAACAACATCCGCGCGCAGGCCAGACTCGGAGGCGTCGAGAACGCGTTCGACATCCCCGGCTTCGTGCCCGAGTACATCCGTCCGCTGTTCTGCGAAGGCAAGGGACCGTTCCGATGGGCGGCGCTGTCCGGCGACCCGGAAGACATTCGTGTCACCGACGAGGCCGCGCTGGAAATGTTTCCGCACAACGAGGCGCTGGTGCGCTGGATCCATCTGGCGCGGGAGCGCGTGGCGTTCCAGGGACTGCCGGCGCGCATCCTGTGGCTCGGATACGGCGAACGCGCGCGCTTCGGCCTTCGCATCAACGAGCTCGTGCGCGAAGGCCGCATCTCGGCGCCCATCGTGATCGGCCGCGATCACCTCGATACCGGATCGGTGGCGTCACCGAATCGCGAAACAGAGGGCATGCTCGACGGCAGCGACGCCATTGCCGACTGGCCTGTCCTGAACGCGCTGTTGAATGCGTCGAGCGGCGCCACGTGGGTGTCGGTCCACCACGGCGGCGGTGTCGGCATTGGCTACTCGCTTCATGCCGGCATGGTCATCGTGGCCGACGGCACCACCGACGCGGACGAAAGACTCGAACGCGTACTGACCTGCGATCCCGGCATCGGCGTGGCGCGCCACGCGGACGCCGGGTATCCTACTGCGATCGCCGCCGCTGAGCGCGAGGGCGTGCGAATTCCGATGCGTGAGGACCGCGAATGCTGACTCCTCGTAATACTCTGGCTCGCCGCGTCACCACGGCGCTCGATGGTTCGCCATCGCGAATCCCCGTGCTCGTCGGCGGGTGCGGCAGCGGTCGAACGACCGTCCTCCGCCTGCTGCGAGAGCGCATCGGCCGGACGTCGGTCCAGTTCGTGGACGTCGAGCGAACCGCGACCACGCCCGAGCGATTCTGGCGCGCGATGACCGCGGTGTCTCCATTCCCGGTCAGCGATCAGTCCGCGCAGGGAACGGGAGCGCGCGGCGCGTTCGACGCGACCCTCGCGTTCCTGTCGCGCGCGCGCACGGCGGCCAGCGAACCGGCCACGTTCCTGCTCGACGAATTCCTCGAGCTCCGGACGTTCGAGAGCTTCCCCGGATTGCGACGCGTCCTGCACGACTGCATCGACGGCCTGTCGGCCAGCGGCAACCGCTTCGTGCTGACCAGCCGCTACGTGGCGCGCACGCTGCGTCTCCTGCGCGATCACTCGGCGCGCTTCGAAGTGATTCACATGCCGCCGCTGTCGATCGAGGATACGAGCGACATTCTCGGGCCGACCGCGGCGGCCGCCGGCGGCGCCAGCGACGCGCAGGAAGCCGACTACCTCGCGCGCACCGTGCAAGCGCTCACCGACGGCAGACCGTCGTACGTTCGCGCCCTCGCCGACGAGCTATCGGCGCTTCGCGAGCACGGCGGACCAGGAAGCGGCGATGCCATCAGCGCGCTCGCAGGTCTTCTCGGCATCGAAGGGCGCCTCGCCGCGCAGTGCGAGTTCAGCTACGAGTTGCGGCTGCACCGCGCGCGCGGATACGGCGCGCTCAAGGCGATCCTGGAAATCCTCGCCGACGAAGAAGGGTTGACGCTCACCGAAATCTCGCAGCGGCTGCAGCGGACCCCGGGCTCGACGAAAGACTACCTGTCGTGGCTCGAAGACGTCGATCTCGTGACGTCGCGCCAGAAGCGGTACACCTTCACCGATCCGATGCTGCGCGTCTGGGTCCGGCTGCACTGCCGGCCGTCCGCCCCGACCGAGGACGATCTCGCGCGCGAAGTCCATCGGTACGCGCTGCCGCGCATGCCGCCGCAGTCCGAGGCCGCGGCGACGCCGTCGACCGAACCGGCGTTTGCGATGGCCGGCGGACCGCCGGCGTCAGGGATCATCGAAATCGACTAACGAATCGGGTCGGTCGGTGATTGCGTAATCTCGTAATTGGGTAAGCTGGTAATTGGTAAATGAAATTCAAGTTACCAGATTGCCCAACTACCCAATTACCAGTTCTTCTCGTCCTTCTCTTCCTGTCTTCGTCGTGCTCTCATCCCTCCGCTCCTTCCGCCGTTCCCGCCGGTGTGGACGTGTTGCCCTACCTGCTCGGCGACGCCGTGACCTGGCCGCGTGTCGGCAGTCATGCGCAGAATCAGATCGTCGACCTCACGCGGAATGAAGTCTGCTGGGTGAAGTACGGCAACAGCCGCCGGTTCGAGTGCTGGCGCTGGGACGACCAGTTCGTCTATCACGCCGTTGATCACGGTCTCGACGGCGACAGCAACGAGTCGTACATGTTGACCAACGGCCGCTGGCTCGCGCGGTACCTGCCCGCCGCCGCCACGGCGTCCTCGCCGTGGATGCTGGACGTGACGCAGAACGATCTCGTCTGGTTCAACGCGGCCTGCGGCGTCGATCCATCGCGATCGCACGCGTTCCCCTATCGTCAGCGCGCCTGGTTCGAACCGCGCCGCGACGCCGGCGCGTCGCTCGGCGCGCGCGATACGCTGGTGCTCGAGTATCAACCGTACGATCCGCAAGGCACGGCGGGCGCCGCGGAGCACTACTATCTCGGGTTGAGCACCGGGTGGTACGAGTGGGAGCGATCAGGCTTCCACGATTTCTTCAACAGGCCCGGGGGTCCGAGCACGCCCATGGATCGCTCGGTCTGGTGCAAGGCTCAATGACGAGCGCCACCCGCCTGCGGGTCCTTCGAGGATAATCATCTGCCATGGGTCAGGCGAAGAAGGAAAGCCGTAAACCGCGCGCCCGAAAGCGCGCCGTCATTCCAGCGATCGTGAAATGGATCGCGGCATGCGCGATCGTCGGGGTCGTGGTGTACGCCGTGTCGCAGATGTCGAACATCGCGTATGGCGACGCGGAAATCAAGGCTGTCGACTTTTCGGGGCTGGACGCGAAGCAGAAGCGCAGCGCGCTCGAGGCGGCCAATGCCGCGCGCTGCACGTGCGGCTGCGGCATGACGCTCGCGCAGTGCGTCGCCACCGACAGCACCTGCCCCATCCGCGAGGACAACGTCGCGCACATCAGGCGTCTGGTCGATCAGGCACAACGCTCAAAGTCGTAGAGGAGTTCAGGGCTGGGGGCTGGGGGCTAGCAGAGGGGTATAAGTTCGACCTTTTACTTCTACCTTTTAACTTCTAAGTTCTAACTTCTCGAGGGCTGCCTTCGCAGCTTCCTGCTCCGCCTCTTTCTTGCTGCCGCCCGTGGCCGACGCGAGCGTCTCGCCCCGCACGCTGACTTCGATCTCGAATTGCTTGCGGTGATCGGGACCGGCCGTC
>Ga0157379_10006345_pt1 | contig 10184 bp, 7 predicted proteins | sample S25metaG_FD_121802 | JGI IMG/M metagenome (GOLD analysis project Ga0157379, IMG submission 121802) | Switchgrass rhizosphere microbial communities from Kellogg Biological Station, Michigan, USA - S2-5 metaG | ecosystem: Host-associated > Plants > Roots > Rhizosphere > Soil | place: USA: Michigan...
CCGTCTGATCGTTCGTTTCCCAGATCGTCTTGAACGAGCGGCCGAACTCCTGAAGCTGCGATGCGGGCGTCGTGGTCTGGTTGCCGAGGTTGCGGCCGGGAATTGAGGATGGGAGCTCGCGATAGCCGCCCCCGAAACCGAAATAGTCGAGTTTCGAGCCCTTGTACGTCCGGAAGTCCTGGAAGGTCGTTTCGCTGTTGCCGCTCGTCGAGATGCCGATGCCGTAGGTGAGCTGCTGCGGGAAATCGAGCAGGTTGATGTCGGCGAGGCCGCCGGAGAAATCACCAGGTAAATCCGGTGTGAACGTCTTGACGATCGAGATCGAGTCGATGAACTCGGACGGAAACAGGTCGAGCGGCACCACGCGCCGCTCGGGATCGGGGCTGGGTAGTCGGCTCCCGTCGAGGATCGCGCTGCTGTAGCGCTCGCCGAGACCGCGCACGAAGATGAACTTGTTGTCCTTGATCGTCACCGCGGGGACTCGCTGCACGATCTCCGCGGCGTCGGCGTCCGGAGACTTCGAGATCGTCTCGGCGCCGATGTTGTCGCTCACGACCGCCGCCTTCTGCCGCTTGATCAGCTGGGTAGCCTCCGCGGCCTTGGTGGCTTGTGCGACGACCTCGACCACCTCCACACCTGCTTTGCCCTCCGCCCGGAGGGGCGTGTCTGCGGTCGCCACCTTGTTCGCCTCGACCACGACCTTCTGTAGACGCGCTCCCTGGTAGAGCGGGGCGAAGAATCGCACCTGATAGGTTCCCGGAGGGACCTTGACGCTGTAGCGGCCGTCGAGGTCGGTGCGGATGGTCTTGTTGACCCCAATCACTTCGACGCCGGCCTCGATGATGGGATCGCCGGTCGAGGCGTCAATCACCTGTCCCGCAATCGTTCCCAGTGCTCCGGTTGCCTCTTGCGCAGCGGCGTCGCGGCCGGCGGTCGGGATCGCCACCAAAAGGCACACCATCAGCGCCGCGACTCGACCCATCAATCGTCTCCTGAGGACGTTCGACCCAAACTGCTGAAGGCTGCCCGATCCGTAGCCGGCGGGACTATGCCCATTCGGTTGTTGTGAGTCGGTTACGGCGACGTTGCGTCTGGATGATGTCCAAGAGCTTCGCCGAGCAATTCGGGCTCTTCTGAGCGTCGCACATCCACGTAATCGAACGTTCGCATTCGGAGCATCCGATCGTCATGCGCCGTCGGTATCGAGCTACCGACTGTGCGTGAACCCGAACGACTCATGAGCAGCGGATGTCTGCGCTGCGCGCCAGTACGAGTTCGCAGTTCGACCGACCGTCGATGTCACCCAACGGTCGTGATCAAGGCACGCGGCCGTCATGAATCGCCGCTAGGACAAACGCTCGACCGAGGGCGCGAGCGCGCCGTCGAATTCAGCGCCCCATCGAGTGACCGCAACCAGCAACCGCATCGAGATGCAGAAAGGGGGGCCGCGAAGAACGCCACAGGACGTGACGTCTTAAGGGGGCCCACCTCGTGTTGCCCCACAGAATGAACTGAAACGTCAGACCCATCTCAAGCACTCAGCCAACGAAGGAGACACCGAATGCACAAGACATGGAAATGGAAGCTAGCCGGGGCGATCGCTGCAGTGGCGATTGCGGGCTCGGCGCATCTGGCGAACGCCGCGGTGTGTGGCGACAGCGACAACAGTGGCCAGATCCAGATCAACGACGTCGTTCTTCATCTCCGTGTGGTCAGCGGCCTCGATCCGCAGACGGGGCTGTGCGGCGGCGCCGGCTATGCAAACTGCGGAAACCTCAACGGAGACGGCGCCGGTACAGGCGACATCGTCGACACGGTTCTCTTGCTGCGCAAGGCGTCGGGCATCGCCAACTGTCCTTCGGACACCTGCGCGACGCGGACGATTCTGGCTGGATGTCCTGGGACAGCCACTCTTCCGAGCAACATCACCGGGAATCTCATCGTTCCGGCTGGCTGCGATGCGCGCGTCAACGGCCTCACCTTCGTCGAGCCGGGCGCGGTCCTGACCGTCGATCCGGGCGCGACCGTCAAGGGCGAGATCACCAACCCGCCGTCGGCGCTGGTCGTCAAGACGGGCGGCCGCATCAACGCGGTCGGTAATGCCGGCAACCCGATCACCTGGACGAGCGCGGCCGGTCCCGGCCTGAAGCAGCGTCAGGACTGGGGCGGCGTCAGCCTTCTCGGCAAGGCGCCGGTCAATCAGCCGAACGTCACCCTCGAGGGCTTCGACCCGAACACGCCGGGCCTCATCTACGGCGGCACCGATGCGAACGATTTCAGCGGATGCATGAGTTACAACCGCATCTTCTTCTCCGGCCGCGAGTTCACCACCGACAACGAGCTGAACACCTTCACGATGGCCGGCGTCGGTCGCAAGACGCAGATCGACCACATCCAGGCGCACTTCGGCTTTGATGATTGCATTGAGTGGTTCGGTGGCACGGTCAACTCCTCGTTCATGGTCTCTACCGCGTGCGGTGATGACGGCTTCGACACCCAGCTCGGCACCGCCGGCGCACTGCAGTTCGGTCTGATCGCCGACGAGGCGAATTCGCTCGAGACGCCGGGCAGCAACGGCTTCGAGAACGACAACAGCGAGTTCGGTGCCACCAACGAGCCGTTCAACAATCCCAAATACTGCAACGTCACGGCGATCGGCACGAACTATTCGAGCGCCAATCCAACCGTCACGAACTCGATCGGCATCCTCAGCCGTCGCGGCAACGCGATGACGATTGCCAACTCGATCATCACGCACTGGCGTGGCAGCGGCTATCAGCTCCGCGATGCCACGACGGCGCAGCACGCCTGCACCCCGGCGCACACGCTACGGACGAAGAACCTGTTCTGCATCGGCGGCTCGAACGACGACGGGGCGTGCACCGTCGACGCGCAGTGTCCCGGTGGGCAGTGCGGTCCGATCGGTCAGATCATCAACTCGATCTTCGGCTTCAACACCGGCGGCGACGCCAGCAACGATGCCGCCACCTGTCCGGCTGCCGGCCCCTGCAACTGCTCCGGCACCGAGCACCTCGCATTGCTCGTGGCCTCGAAGGGCGTGATCCAGAGCGCCGATTCGACGATCGACAACATCGGCGGCAAGGTCTTCCCGCCGACCGGACTCAATCCTCCCGGCGGCTCGATCGCTGCCACCGCGGCACGTGCGAATTGCACGACGCTCGACAGCTCGTTCGTGAACGTGCCGTACATCGGCGCCTTCGAGCCAGGTGGCACAGACTGGACGGCAGGCTGGACCGCGTATCCCTTCAACTAATCAGAGGCCAAGAACCATGAGACACATCGTCGTGTCGGTTGTCATGACGGCAACTTTTCTGATGACGGGTGTGGTGCGGGGAGAGGCAGCCGACGCGCATGCGTCGACGACTCCCCCCGTGCTGGAGCGGCCGGCGCACTTCAAGCTGGCCGATGCCTGCCCTTCGATCGACGACTTGATCGCTCGGTTGATGGATGCCGTCGCCAAGAACAACGCCGCCGCGGTCAATCGTCTTCGGGTGACCGAGACGGAGTACCGGACGTTCTTCCTTCCAGGAGCCGGTGACCCGGGGCAGCCGGGCCGTGTCTACGACGACGGCTCCAGTCAATTCGCGTGGAGCAAGATGAACACGAATAGCACCTACGCCCTGGCCGGCATCATGCGCGACTATGGCGGTCACACCTTCGCAGTCAAAGAGGTCAGGTACTTGAAGGGGCGCAAGGACTACGCCTGGTACACGGCGTATCGCACCGCGGGCCTCATCCTGGAGGACGAAACCGGCAAGCGGGGCGAGCTCGTGCTCGGCTCCATCGTCGAGGTCGATGGCCAGTTCAAGTTCATGAGCCTCCTCGGCAAACGATGATCGACCAAACCAGAACTACCATGTCAAAGGAGACAACGATGAATATGCGATCAATGGCTAGAGTGTTCAGCACCGCGCTGGCGGTGGCGGGCCTCGTGGCCTCCTCGACGGCGGCGCACGCCGACGTCAAGTGTCGTCAGACGGTGGCGAAGGAATCCGCCAAGCTGACGCAGAGCATCGCCAAGACGCTGCAGAAGTGCGAACAGGGCGTGCTCGACGGCAAAGTCACCGGTCCGTGTCCGGACACGAAGAGTGCGGATAGCATCACGAAGGCGGAATCGAAGCTCCAGGCGGCGATCGTCAAGAAGTGTCCGACGTCGACCGGAGAGTTCACCTACGGTCGGTGTCCGAATGAGACCGGTCTCACGGGCAGCTGCAGCAACATCTTGATCAAAACGAAGGCCGACGAGGGTACGTGTCTCTCCTGCCTCGCCGAGCACAACGCGAAGGAACTCTTCCACACGGTGATCTACGGGCAGGCGGTCGTAGGTGCGAGTGACACGATCGCCAAGTGCCAGAAGACCACGGGTGGAGCCCTCGTGAAGTTCTACAACGCCAAGTCGAAGGCGTTGCAGAAGTGTCATGACGGCGTCCTCAAGGGGAAGATTCCGTCCTGCCCCGATCAGAAGACGACCGATGCGATCGCGAAGGCCGAGTCGAAGAAGGTCGCGTCGATCACCAAGGACTGCTGCGGTCCCGACGGCGTCTGCGGCGGTGCGACCTGCTCGGCGAGCATCCAACCGGTCACGTGCACGGGTGGCTCCAACGCCGGAAAGCCGTGTAGCCCGACCTGCGCCGGCGGCACGAATGCCGGTGCGACCTGCACCGTCGACTCGCAGTGCCCGAGCAGCACGTGCACGGGCGCGAGCAGCGGATGCCCGGGCGGCACCTGCACCAACCCCGCCGCCGGTCTCCCATGTGAGGCGCCGTCCGATTGTGGCATCTGCCGGGGCGGCACGACGCACGGTGGGCCGTGCCGTTCGAGCGGGCAATGCCAGTCCGATCCGGGTGCGTGCAACCCGTTCACGCTCAAGTGTGTGGGTGGTCCGAACGACAGCCAGAACTGCGCGGCGGTGTGCGCAGGGGGCACCAATGCGGGAGCGGTGTGCACGGTGAGCAGCGAATGCCCGAGCAGCACCTGCGGTACCGCGTCGCATTGCGTGGGCGGCACGAACGCCACGGCACTCTGCACGACCGGCAGCCAGTGCCCGGGCGGCAGCTGCACGATCGATTGCGCCAGCACCGGCAGCGGGACGTGTGTCGGCACGAGCGGCTTCTGCGGCGGCTCGGACGACGTCAGCCCGATCGCCGATTTCAAGCTGCCCTCCCCGTGCCCGGGTATCACCCTCGGTGCCTCGCCGATCGTGCTCACCGGCGTCACGGGCACGAGCTTGCTGACGTGCCTCGACACCCAGGCCGACAGCCGCGTGAACTGCCAGGATGCTGCCGGCGCGCTCTTCGCCGTCGGCGGAACGCTGCCGACCGCCTGCACCGATAGCGTTGCGGAGTGTACGTCGAGCGGTAGCACCGTAACGGTCACCGTGGCCGTGACCTCGGCTACGAGCCTCGGCGGTGTGTCCGTCAGCCTCGGCTATCAAAACGTTATGATCCCGGGTGTCGGCGACATCGGGGGTAGGGCCGTCAGTCTCGACGGCAGCGGCACCATCGCGGCGAGCGATGCCAACGATGCCGTCATCGCGTCCGTGGTCGATTTCGGCGGTCTCCCTGACGGCAACCTCTTCACCATTCAATTCGACACCTGCAGCGGTGGTCCGGCGCCAACGGTCGCGGACTTCGGCTGCGTTGTAAGCACCGCCTCCGACACAGGCGGCATCAGTCTCATCGACGGGGTGAGCTGCTCGGTCGCATCCGTGATGTAAGTTCCGCACCACACGATCGGCAGTGTGCAACAACGCAACGGGGCGACCGCTTTTCGGCGGTCGCCCCGTTGTCGTCGGGACCTTGGTTTCACGGAGGAGAATCCGAATGATCGAAACGTGGCGGTGGCGTCGGGACGTTCCGGCGTGCGCCTTACTGTTCACAGTGCTTCTAATGAACGGCACGGGGGCCCATGCGGCGCCGTGCGAGCCCGCCGGTGCCGCCCGGGTGACGGTCGACCTGGCGCCACCCTCGGACAAGACGATTGCCGGGGTGAAGATCGACCTCGACTACCCGGACGACCGCCTCAAGATTCCCGGATTCGGTGACGCGCCGGACGTGAAGTTGCGGGTGACCGGCTTTCCGGAGGGATTCTTCGGCGCGCCCAACGACCTCGATGACGATCTGATCGTTGCACTCGCCGGCACGGCAGCCTTGCCGCGCGGAGCGATCTTCACGGTCGAGTTCGATCGCTGCAAAGGTGGGCCGATGCCCACGCCAAAGGATTTCCGTTGCAAGGTGGAGGAAGCCTCCACCGATACCGGAGTACTCGTCGAAGGTACCACGTGCAGCGTGAGGGTCCTCGAAGGATCCGACACGAAGACGACCACCAAATCGAAGTAAAGCAAGGGGGTGTTTCGATGAACAGCGTGCGCATGGTCGGGGGAATCATCGCGGTGGCGTTGCTCGCCGGCGGATCGACGGTCTCGGCGGCATCGACCAAGGAATCCCGGAACTGTCGGAAGGTAATCGGATCGAAGTTCAGCAAAGTCGTTCAAACCGGGCTCGGCATCGTCGACGCCTGTCACAAGAGCCAGGACAAGGGAAAGTTCGAAGGGGATTGCAACAACCTCGCCAGCGCGGACCTGAAGGCAAAGCTGCCCAAGGCCGAGGACGGAGCGAACAAGGGAGTGGGCAAGAAGTGTCTCGCCGGTGACCCAGTTCTGGGGAACTACGCAAGCGGCAATCCCGGTGGTGCATTCTTCCCCACGGCGGAGAGCGCCATCGAGAGCACCGGCACTGCGCTGCTCGGATCGCCGCAGATTCAGGGCGATAAGGCCAAGATCAAGTGTCACGCCGCAATCTCCAAGGCCGCAGTGAAGGACGTCGCCGAGATCCTCAAGAACGCGGTCAAGTGCCAGACGGGCGTCGACAAGCTCGCCGACACCTTCGGCGAGCTCGCGGGCGACTGCTCCGTCACGGCGGCGACGTCGGGACCGAAAGGTGAGGCCGCGATCACCAAAGCGTGCGGCACGATCACCGGTGCGGACGTCGGCAGCTGCGATCCGCTACCGACGTGTGTGACCGCCAACGCGACCGCGACCGGCCAGGCGCTGGCCAGCGCGATCTATGGGCAGCCGACGCCGGGTTGCGGCAACACCATCATCGATCCCGGTGAGGAATGCGACGACGGCAACGACATCACCACCGACGGCTGCATCGCGTGCAAGCTGGCGACCTGCGGTGATGGCTTCGTGGAGGCCGGCGTCGAGCTGTGCGGTGATTCCACGACCGACGCGTGCACCAGCCCGAGTCAGAGTACCTGTGTTGTGACACCGTGTGCCGCCGCGGGAACGACGCGAAACGTCACGGTGCGTTTCGCAAAGCCCGCTGCGGTGACGATCGGCGGGCTCGTGATCGCGCTCGACTATCCGGAAAACCAGGTGCAGATTCCCGGGACGGGCGGCGGAGTCACCGATCGGGTGACCGTCGTGCCGAGCGGTCTCATGACGATCGACGATCGCGAGTACGAGGTCCAGGTATCGGTCACGGCCTTCCCGATCGACCCCGGCCAGTTCTTCTCCGTTCAGTTCGACGACTGCACTGCGGTCACCGCGCCGACCTTGGACGAATTCGCTTGCGTGGTCCGCTCCGCGTCGGATGACCTCGGCGGCGATGTGACCAATCAAGTGACCTGCTCCGTGACGAGCCCCTGAGGAGCACGACCCTCTGTCCCCTCGATCCGATCCGCTTGGCGGGTCGGGGGGACGGGGTCGTCACACAACCGTCATACGTCCGCTACGCGGTCGTTACATTCGATTGGGTAGACTTGGGCGAACGCAAGCGCGGGCCCTGCGGAGGCGACCGCCTCCATGAGATCATGACGAGTGTACGACTGAATTGCGCCTGCTTGGTCTTCGCGGCTGCGTTGGCGCTGTGGATACCGCGGGCCGCCATCGCGGCATATCCGCTGTCTAACGACGCCAGCCCGCTGGCGGTCTGCGAAGGAACGATTCGCAGCGCTGCCATCGATCTCGAAGGCAATTCGAGACGAGCGATCTCCGCGTGTCTCGTCCGTGGCATCGAGTGCCTGGTCGGACCCGAGGAGGCGCGCGCGGGCTGTTGTGCGCGTGCGGCCGTACGGTGTGGGGGCGATCTCGACGATGTCGGTGATGCAAGTCGGAACTTCTCTCGCTTCATCGAGAACCGGCGGTGCGGCACCCTGCCGTTCGATCAGCTCACGAGCTCCGACGGCCTCGCGTACGGCGCATTGGCAAGCGCGTGCTCGCAGACGCCCCGCGCCCGCGCGAACGATGACCTGTCGGGACTGGCGGACTGCCTTGCGCGGACGCTGGTTTCGCGAACCGCATGTGCGATTGGCGCTCGAGAACTGCCACGCGGAGCCGAGGCGTTGGCGTGCATGGGACTCGAGTCGTCGTTCCAAGAGAAGACCGGCGCGGACCTGCGATCGTGCGGCGGGCCCGCGCCGTCACCTTCACCGACTCCCGCGCCCGTGACGTGTCAGCCCGGAGACAAGGTCGTCGTCCTCACGTCGATCGACAAGTCCTACGCCGCCGCGCGGATCGACCTCACCTATCCAGGCTCGGTCACCCTCCCGGGGTCCGGGGACCAGGTCGACGCCACTCGAGTAGTGTTCACCGCTTCCGACGGGCTGACGGCGCTCAACGACTTCGCGAGCGGAGGCGGCGCCGACGACGATACGCTCGCCGCGGCCGTGGTAAGCGTGACGGATCACGACCCGGGGACGTTCACCACGGTGACGTTCGACTGTGTTCCGGAGTCCATACGGCCGACCGCGACCGGTTTCGCCTGCCAGGTCGTCTCTGCTTCGGACGCGGGCGGCCAGCTCATTTCGGACGCGCACTGCGCCGTCGAGGTCCAGTAGGTCGTGCGGCGAGCGGCGTTCATTGCAGTCGTGATGGCGGCGCTCACGGCGATCGGACCGTCGCCCAGCGTGTTGGCAGGGTCCCCGCTCTCGAACGATGCGACGCCGCTTGCCGTGTGTCAGGATACGATTCGCACCGCGGCGGTCGCGCTCGATGGCGATGCCGGAAGAGCGGTGTCCGCCTGTCTGACCCGCGGGATCGAGTGCATCACCGGCTCCGTCGACGACCGCGAGGGCTGTTGTCAGCAAGCGGCGACCCGGTGCAACCAGGAGCTTGCGAACGTGAACGACGCGAAACGCAAGTTCGCTCGCTACGTGCGCAACCGGCGCTGTGCCGTATTGCCTTTTCCCGATCTCCTGAGCACGACGGGTCTCGGGTACGCGAGCGTTGCGGCGGCGTGTGCGAATTTGACGCCATCCCAGCCGACGCAGGATCTGGGTGGTCTTGCCGACTGTCTGTCCCGGCTCATGGTCGCGGATGCGACCTGTGTCATCGGCACGAGTGAGCTGCCGAGGAGCGAGGAAGCGCTCCTGTGCCTGAGTATCGAGAGCGAGTTTCGCGCCGCGACGGACACCGATCTCGCGACGTGCAGCGAGACGAGCGGCGGCTCGACCCCGACGCCGGTCCCGTCGCCGACCCTGACGATCGTCCCGACGGCAACGGAGACGACGGAGGCGACCCCCAGCGGCGAACCGACGCCGACCGGAACGGAGACATCCACTCCCGCGGCTTCGAGCACCGAGACGCCGACGCCTTCGGCGACACCGACGGAGATCCCAACCTCGACGGCAAGACCAACCATCGGGCTCACCTCGACGCTCACGGCTACGCCGACCATCGGGCTCACCTCGACGCCCACGGCGACGCCGACCATCTCGGCGACACCAACGCTGACGGCAACGCCAACCGCGACGGCGACCAGTCTGGTTGGAACACCGACCCCGACGACAACCGTCGCACAGCCCACGGCGACGCTAACCGCGACGGCGACGAATCAGCCGACGGCGACCCGAACCACTACGCCGACCGTGACGATCACGGCGACGCCGACGGCGACCGTCACGGCGACTCCCGTGCCCACGATCACGGCAACGGCGACGGCAACCGCGACTGCGACGCGGACGGCGACGGTCACGCCAACGGCGACGCTGACGCCGACGGCCACTCCGACCTCCGGCGGGACTGCGACCGCGACGCCCACGCCGAGCCCGACCCGGACGCCCACGGCCACACTCACACCCACCCCGACGGCCACCAGCAAGACGCCGACCCCGACGCGCACCCGGACGCCCACGCCGACGTCGACCAAGACCCCGACCCC
>Ga0157379_10006346_pt1 | contig 10184 bp, 7 predicted proteins | sample S25metaG_FD_121802 | JGI IMG/M metagenome (GOLD analysis project Ga0157379, IMG submission 121802) | Switchgrass rhizosphere microbial communities from Kellogg Biological Station, Michigan, USA - S2-5 metaG | ecosystem: Host-associated > Plants > Roots > Rhizosphere > Soil | place: USA: Michigan...
GATCCGGCGCAGATGTTGCGGCTCAACGCGCGCAACAGCCGCCAGGTGAAGGAGCGGGCGGCGGGGCTGCTGCGCGTCATCCGGGACGCGGCACCGGTCGACGCCGACGCCGCCGACCTGTGGGCGCTGATCCAGGACGACTTCTACGCCAACCAACGCGCGATCGTGGCGGCGCTCGCCGAGCATGGCCACCTGCGGCGCGACCTCGACGTCGCTCGGGCGACCGACATCCTGTGGACGCTCAACCACCCCGACGTGTGGCAGCTCCTGGTCGGCGAGCGCGGATGGTCGCCCGACGACTTCGAGACGTGGTTCGGGGCCGTCTGCCAGGCCCAGCTCCTGGAGCCACCGCCGGATGGTCGCGCCGCTCCGCCTCGATTCGAGGAGCGAGGGCACGGATGAAAACGGCATTTTCATTTCCAGCGGCGCGGTGGTATCGTCGGCCAGGCAGTCGTCCGGAGGTCCGTCCAGAGGCCGGAGTCAGGGGGTCAGGTGCCGCGAGCAGTCGTTCTCGGACGTGGTGGACGCGTCCGTCGAACCTGCCCTGCGCTCCCCCTCCGCCGCCGCATGCGATGCGGGCCCGCCCTCGAGCTCTCCGGCTCGACCCGCGCCGAGCAGACCGGACGCAATGCCGCCGGGCGCGGCATGGGAGGGTGCAGCTGACGATGACCATCAAGGACAAGGCCGCAGTGGTCGGCGTCGGAGCGACGAAGTACTTCAAGCGGGGTCAGTCGTATCCGGAGAACGAGACGTCCATGGCGTGCACGGCGATCCTCGCCGCGCTCGAGGACGCCGGTCTCACGATCAAGGACCTCGATGGCTTCTCGATCTATTCGAACTCGTGCGATCCGGCCACGGTCGGGGCCGAGCTCGGTGTTCCGGAGATCCGGTGGGCCACCACCACGACGTCCGGCGGAGGAGGCTGCGCCGGAGCGCTCGGCGTCGCCGCCGCCGCCATCGAGGGCGGCATGGCGACCACGCTCGTCACCCTCATGACGCTGCAGCAGCTCAACAAGCGCCTCGGCGGTTCGGCCGTGGCGGGCATGCTCGGCTACGCCCTGATGTCCGACGGTGGCGGCAGCCCGTATGGCAGCAGCGGCATCGCGCCGTCAGCGGCCTTCACGGCCAACAACGGCCTGCTGTCGCCGGGTCACAGCTTCTCGCAGATCGCCTCACGGCACATGCACCTCTACGGGACCAAGCGCGAGCACTTCGCCGAGGTCTGCATCTCACAGCGCGACAACGCCATCAAGCGGCCGACCTCGCTGCGGACGGAGCCCCTGACGCTCGAGGACTACTTCAACGCCCGGATGATCAGCGATCCGCTGTGCCTCTTCGACTACACGATGGAGAGCGACGGTGCCGTCGCGGTGATCACCACGTCCACGGAGCGGGCCAAGGACCTGCGCCAGCCGCTGGTGACCATCATGGCGTCCGCGCACGGAGGATCCGGACGGTGGGGTCCGGCGCTGTTCCGGTACTTCCAGACGCCAGACGCGGAGTTCGCGTCCTCCGGCCACCGCCCGGTCGCCAGGCGGATCTACGAGATGGCCGGCATCGGGCCGTCCGACGTGGATGTCGCGCTCCTGTACGACCACTTCTCGCCGATGGTCATCATGCAGCTCGAGGACTACGGCTTCGCCCCGATAGGCGAAGGTGGTCCCTTCGTGGCCGATGGCAACATCCGCTACGGCACCGGCACGATCCCGGTCAACACGCACGGCGGCAACCTGTCCGAGGCGTACATCATCGGCATGACGCACGTGCGCGAGGCGGTCGAGCAGCTGCGCGGGACGGCCATCAACCAGGTCGAGGGAGCCGAGGTCGCGCTCGTCACCGGGGGCCCGGCCGGCCTGCCGGTCTCCGGAACACTGCTGAAGAAGGGCTGAGCCATGGGCATGGAGTTCGGTGAGATCACCAGGGGTGTGTTCCCGACCATCCTGAAGGAGACGCACGCGGACCCGATGACACAGCCGTTCTGGGACGCGGCGAAAGAGGACCGACTGGTGGTGCCGAAGTGCTCGAACTGCGGGACGTTCCGGCTCCCGCCGTCCGCCTACTGCTTCAACTGCCAGTCGCGCGATTTCGAGTACGTGGAGTTGCCCGGCACCGGCGCCATCTACAGCTTCACGGTGGTGCGCCATCCGCTGCACCCGGACCTCGCCGACGCCGTGCCGTACGTGTCGGGGACGGTGGAGCTCGACGGCACCCAGGGCGCCGGCGCCCGCATGCTGGTCAACATCATCGACGTGGACCCCGATACCGTGAAGATCGGGGATCGGGTCGAGATCGTGTTCGAACACGTGAACGCGGAGATGTCGACGCCGCGCTTCCGGCCCGTCCAGGCCTGAGGCCCGACCCTCGCCCCCTGACCACTGAACGACAAGGAGCTCGCTTGCGCATCGGCGTCATCTCGGACATCCACGGCAACGTGGCGGGTCTCGGCCGCGCCCTCGAGCGGATGGGCGACGTGGACGAACTGCTGTGCGCGGGCGACGTCGTCGAGCAGTTCCGCTTCAGCAACGAGGCCGTCGCCCTGCTGCGCGAGCGGGGCGCCCGGTGCGTCCTCGGGAACCACGACCTCGTCCTGCTCTCGCCGCACGGCGAGCGGGCGCGGAGCGCGGCGCACATCGACCCGAACCTCGTCCAGTGGCTGGCGGAGCAGCCGACGAGCCTCGAGCTCGACGTCGACGGCAAGCGCCTGCTGCTGACGCACGCGAGCCCGTTCGCCCCGTACACGGAGTACATCTACCCCCACTCGCCCGACCTGCAGCGGATGCAGGGGCTGGACGTCGACTACGTCGTGCTCGGCCACACCCACGTGCAGATGGTCAAGCGCGTGGGACGGCCGCTCGTGATCAACCCGGGCTCGGTCGGCCAGGCCCGCGACCACAGCAACGGCCGCCAGCTGTCCTACGCCGTGCTGGACACGGCGTCCGACGAGGTGGTGATCGAGGACTACCTCGTCGAGAGCGAGCCGGCGGCCTCGGCCAACAGCCGCTGAGCCAAGCCGACCGGGGGGACGTCGCTCCGCCGGCGCGTCCGACTCAGTGCAGCTGGTTCGTGAGCCACTCCAAGAGGTGACGGTTGGCGCGGCGGGCAAGCTTCGTGCCCGGGGCCAGCGAGTCGAAGCCGTGCGGCGCGCCGGGGTAGACGTGCAGCTCGACCGGCACGCCCGCGTGGCGGAGCCGGACCGCGTAGTCGATGTCTTCGTCGGAGAAGCCGTCGAGGGCCCCGACGCTGATGAAGGTCGGCGGCAGCCCCGCGAGCTCTGTCGCCCGCGCGGCCGCGGCGTACACCGGCACCCCCGGGCCGCCCCGCGCCTCCCCCAGGTACGCGCTCCAGCCGTAGCGGTTGGCGTTCGGCGGCCACACGGGGTCGGGCCAGGCGCTCGACGGCGTGCCCTGGCGGTCGTCGATCATCGGGTAGATCAGCGCCTGGAAGGCCAGCGGGACGTCGCCCCGGTCGCGTGCGAGCAGGGCGAGGCCTGCGGCCAGACCGCCACCGGCGCTGTTGCCGCCCACCCCGATGCGCGCGGGATCGATGCCCAGGTCCTCGGCGTGCTCGTGCACCCATGCCAACCCGGCGTAGCAGTCGTCGAGTGGGCCTGGATACGGGGTCTCCGGAGCCAGTCGGTACTCGACGGACACGCCGGCGCACCCCAGCCTCGGGCACCACCGGTCGAAGCGCAGGTCGTCGAGCACGTAGCTGCCGAGGACCAGGCCGCCGCCGTGCATCCAGTAGGCACAGGGCAGCATGTCCGTCACGTCGACCGGACGGTGCACGCGCACGACGACGCCGCCGGATCCGGGGACCTCGTGGTCGGTGCGGGCCACCTCGGCCGAGAGCTCCGGGACCGGATAGCTCCCCATGAGATCCCGAACCCCGGGCAGGGTCTCGTCGGAGAGGGAACCGAACAGGTCGCCCTGCAGGTCGGCCAGGGCCACGAGCGCTGCTGCGACCTCCGGGTCCAGCAGGTCGCGTACGTCCACGGTGTGCGTCACGTCGGCCATGCTCGCAGACGGCATGACCGAGATCACCCTCCCCGGCGCCCAGCGGAGCGACCGGCCGGCACCCCGGCGAGCGTTCGGGGCCTCGCTCGGCCATCCAGGCCAAGATGGCCGGCGGCGGGCCGGACCGGCCGCCGGCACGTCGACCGGAACGAGGGGTATGGGGCCATGCGCGCAGCGTTGAGCGATCTTGTGCTGGTCGAGCTGGTGGGTGAGCTCGCCGGGGCGTACTGCGGCAAGCTCTTCGCGGATCTCGGTGCCGATGTGATCCGGCTGGAAGCGCCCTCGGCGCTCGAGGCCGGCACCGTGCCGGCCGCTTTCGCGTTCAACACGAACAAGCGCAGCGTCCGCGTCGACCCGGCGGACCACGGGGCCTCGGCCGCCGTGTGGACGCTGCTGGAGCGGGCGGACATCGTGATCGAGTCCGGTGGGAGGGGCACGCTCGAAGCGTGGGGCACCTCCTCGGACGCCGTGCGGGCCAAGTTCCCGCACCTCGTCGTGGTGGCCATCAGCGGTTTCGGGATCGAAGGTCCCTACGCCGGATACCGGGCCGACGATCTCGTGGTCCAGGCGGTCAGCGGTTCGCTCCTGCTGCAGGGCACGGATCAGCAGCCGGTCCGCCTGCCGGCCCAGCTCGGACTGTGCTTCACCGGGAGCATGGCGGCGGTCGCCGCGTTGGGCGCCGTGCGTCGGGCCCGCGCCTCGGGCGAGGGTTCACTCGTGGACTGCTCGGCCGTGGAAGCCATGGCCTCGATGCCGAACCGGGCGACGCTGCTCCTCAGCCACCACTATCGGGCCGGTGCCCCGGCCTCCGGGTCCGTCAGCCCGACCGGGGTGACGCTGATCCCGTCCGGTGTGTTCCCGTGCGCGGACGGCTACGTGGCGATGATGTCCACGCCGCAACAACTGCGCGAGATGCTCGACGTGCTCGACGACGACGCGTTGCGGCTCGCGTTCGATCGGCCCGACGCGTTCGAGCGGGGAGAGACGAAGGAAGCGATCGATGCCGCGCTCTACCCGTGGCTGTTCGAGCACACCCGCGCCGAAGCGACGGCTGCCGCGCAGGCCGCGGGGTGGCCCCTCGCGGGCGTGAACACGCCGGCCGAGGTGCTGGCGGCCGATCATCTCCACCAACGCCGCTTCTGGACCCACGTGGACCACCCGGAGCTCGGGGCACTGGACCTACCGGGGCCGCCTTACCGCTTCGCCGAAGGAGGATGGAACCTGCGGCGCCTGTCGCCGACCTCCGGGCAGCACACGCGGGAGGTGGTCGAGGCGAGCGTCCGCAACGACGGCCCGGCGTCGACGTCTGGACGCCCGCCGGGGGGTCGCTCGGGTCGGCGCCTGCCGCTCGAGGGCGTCCGCGTCGCCGACCTGACGACGGTCTGGGCGGGCCCGTACGCCACCATGCTCCTGGCGGACCTCGGCGCCGAGGTCATCCGGGTCGAGAACCCGTGGGTGCTGCCGCCGACGACGAAGGGCTACCACGCCCGCCCGGCGATCTCGAACCTCGGCCAGCTCGGCTCGGGCTACGGGCCGGCGGCGCCGGACCGCCCGGATCGGCCCTGGAACCGGCACGCGCTGAACAACTCGATCTCCCGCAACAAGCTGTCGTGCACGATCGACACCCGCCGGCCGGAGGGCCGTGAGCTCCTGATGAGGCTGACGGATCGTTCGGACGTGCTCATCGAGAACTTCAAGTCGACCGGCCTCACCCGCATGGGGATCGGCGTCGGCGAGATGCAGGCGCGCAACCCCCGGCTCCTCGTGGTCCGCATGCCGCCGACCGGCCTGACCGGCGACTGGGCCGGCTACTCGGGCTTCGGGACGCAGTTCGACGGGCTCACCGGGCTCACGTGGATCTGCGGACAGCGTCACAGCGAGCTCGTCACGAGCCCGGCCACGACGTACATGGACGCGGCGTCGGGTCCGGCGGCGGCGTTCGCGACCATGGCCGCGCTGGCGTACCGGGACGCCACCGGGCGCGGGCAGCTGGTCGAGCTGGCGCAGAGCGAGAACGTGCTGAACCACCTCGCGGACGTCTTCGTCAGCGTCCAGCTCGGCATCGAACCCGAACGGGAAGGCAACCGGCGCCATGGACGCGCACCACAGGGCCTGTACCCGTGCCGCGGCGATGGGCGCTGGCTCGCGATCTCGGTGGCCGACGATCGTGAGTGGGAGGCGTTGGCCTCGGTGATCGGCCGTGAGGACCTCATGCGCGACGAGCGCCTCGCCGACGTCGCAGGTCGGGAGGCCGCACACGACGAGCTCGACGACGTCATCGCCGCCTGGACTCGCGGGCAGGAGCTCTACGGCGCCTTCCACGCGCTCCAGGCGGCGGGCGTGACGGCGGGGCCGCTCCTCGACGACCAGGGCTTCTGCGACGATCCCCACGTGCGAGCGCGGCGTTGGATGCGCCCGTTGACCACGACCGACGTCGGCACGCACGACCATCCCGGCCACCCCTACCGCGGGATCCCTCTGGCGTGGCGGAGAGGGTCGCCGGGCCTCGGTGAGGACAACGAGTACGTGTACAAGGAGATCCTCGGCGCCACCGACGACGAGATGGCGCGCTACCGCGAGGCGAAGATCCTCGCCGAGGACTACCTCGCACCCGACGGCACCCCGTACTGATGGGCCGCTGCCGTCGCTGGCCTCGCCGGTGATCGTTGTGGTCAGGGAACGACTGGAGCAGCCCTCGAATACAGTTAAATCATTGACGAAAAAGCTCGGCAGGGCTACGGTCGTCGTCGAGTCGCGTCGGTCGACGTGGCCCGCACTGGGGCGCGGGACGTCGGGGAAAGGCAGCGATGGCTGAGCTCCTGATCAGGCACGGGACCGTGGTCGACGGGACCGGGGCGCCCGGTCGCCGGGCCGATGTCCGAGTGGTGGACGGGCGGATCGCCGAGATCGGCGAGGGCCTGTCCGCCGCCGACGAGCTCGATGCGACCGGCTGCGTCGTCGCCCCCGGCTTCATCGACATCCACACGCACTACGACGCCCAGGTCTTCTGGGACCCGTCGTTGACGCCGTCGTCCTGGCACGGCGTGACGACCGTGGTCGCGGGGAACTGCGGCTTCTCGATCGCGCCGCTCCGTCCCGCCGACCGGGAGCTCATGGTCGAGACCATGCAGGTCGTCGAGGACATGAACGGCGCGACCCTCCGGGAAGGCGTGGAGTGGGACTCGTTCGAGTCGTACCCCGAGTACCTCGACGCGGTGGCCTCGCGCGGCGTCCGCCTGAACTTCACGGGCTATGTCGGCCACACCGCTGTGCGGCTGTACGTCATGGGTGAGGATGCCTTCGATCGCGAGGCCACCGCCGCCGAGATCGAGCAGATGCAGGGCATCGTCGGTGAGGCGATCCGCGCCGGTGCGGTCGGCTTCTCCAGCAGCTCGAACCCGAGCCACTTCGGGGCCGGTGGGCGGCCGGTGCCCTCCCGCCGTGCGGGCGTCGACGAGGTCCTGGCCCTCGTCGAACCGCTGCGGGACGAGCGCCGAGGGGTCATCTCGTTGCTGGCCGGGGAGCGGCTCGCCTACGGCGACGTCTACACCGTCCAACGGCATGCCGGCCGGCCTGTCACCTGGACGCCGATGCTCGTCATGCCCGGCTTCGACCACGAGGGCTGGATGCGGCGCAACGACGAGGCGCGGGCCGACGGTCAGGAGGTGTGGGCGCAGACCGCGTCGCGGCCCATCGTGTTCCAGGAGAACCTTGCCAACCCGTTCACGCTCAACCGGTTCGATGCCTTCGGGGAGCTGGCCGGTCGAAGCGTCGAGGAGCGGTCGGCGGCCTATCGCGAGAGGGCGTGGCGGGCGCGGGCCATGGCCGAGCTCGAGGCCAGCGGCCGCTTCAGCTGGGATGCCGTGACTGTGGGCGAGAGCACGAAACGTCCCGACCTCGTCGGCCGGTCGGTGGTCGACATCGCGGCCGAGCTCGGCTGCTCGCCCCTCGACGTCATGGTCGACGTCGCATTGGACGACGAGCTCACGACGCGCTTCAACGTGGCCGTCGCCAACCGCGATGTCGGTGCGGTCGGGCCACTCCTACGATCCGACGGCGTCCTGCTCGGCCTGGCCGACTCGGGCGCGCACGTCGGCCAGCTCTGCGATGCCTGCTTCGCCACCGATCTGCTCGCGCTCTGGACGAGGGAGCGCAATGTGCTCACGCTCGAGCAGGCCGTGCACAAGCTCACCGGTGAACCGGCCGCGTTCCTCGGCCTCGAGGACCGGGGCCGTCTGGCGCCCGGGCTCGCGGCGGACGTGTGCGTCTTCGAGCCGGACACGGTGGCTCCCGGTGGTCTGCGGCGGGTGCGTGACTTCCCGGCCGACGGCGAGCGGCTCGTGGCCGACGAGCCTGTCGGCGTGCGGCACGTGCTGGTCAACGGCGTGCCGATCCGCCGCGACAGCACGCCGGCGGATCCGGCCGCGATGCCCGGTGAGGTGCTGCGCGGCGCAGCCTCGGGAGGGTGACCCTGCACGGCCAGCGCGTGCTCGTGGTCGGGGCGTCGTCGGGGATCGGGCGCGCCATCGCCGTCGCGGCGTCCGCGGCCGGCGCCCGCGTCGCCTTGGGCGCGCGTCGCGGCGACCGGTTGGCCGACGCGGTCGCCGAGTGCGGTCCCAACGCCATCGCCTGCGAGGCGGATGTGCGCGAGCCGACGGCGTGCGCGTCGTTGGTGGCGACCGCCACGGACACCTTCGGGGGACTTGACGCCGTGGTGTACGCCGCCGGCGTGTCGAACATGGCGCTGGTCGTCGACACGGACGCCGCCGAGTGGCGCCGGATCCTCGAGACGAACGTCATCGGTGCCGCCCTGGTGTTCGCGGCGGCGAGCAAGCAGCTGGCCGCGCACCACGGGCGCTTCCTCGTGTTGTCGTCCATCTCCGTTCACCGCCCCAAGCACGGCCTCGTGCCGTACGCGGCGAGCAAGGCCGCGCTCGGCGCGCTGATCCAGGGGCTGCGCACGGAGCACCCGGATGTGGAGCTGACGGTCGTCACCGTCGGACCGACGGGCCCTGCGGAGTTCGGTCGGGACTTCGACCCTGTGCTGAGCGAGCAGCTCATGGCGGCCTGGCGAGCCGGCGGCTTCCTGGCCCCCGGCCAGATGACGACGTCCGACGTCGCCGATCGAATCGTGCAATGCCTGAGCTCGCCCATGCGAACCGAGGAGCTCGTGCTCCTGCCCCGCCCCTGACCCGTCCTGACCGGTCCCTGACCTGTTCAGTCCTGCGGCCGGGCGGGTCGGCGCGCCGTCGCCGTGAGTTGGCCCGGCACCGAGGCCAACCAGGTGAGCACGACCGCGGCGGCGCCCGCGAGGGCGAGGAGCAGCACGGGCGTGGTCGGCGTGCCTTCGACGCCGAGCTCGAAGGCGAAGGCCCGCCACGCCCACTGGCCGACGACGAGTCCGAGAGGGAGCCCGATCACGAGGGCGGCGAGCGACGTCACGACGGCCTGGATGCCGACGCTGCGCCGGACCTGCGTGCCGGTGAAGCCCAGCGCCGACAGCGTGGCCAGCTCGCGGCGGCGGCCGTGCACGGAGACGAGGACGGCGATGGCCAGGCCGAGCACCGTGGCGGCGGCGACGAGGACGGCGACGAGGCCAGGGATGCGCCGGACGGAGCGCGCGTTGACGATCTCGGGCGGCTGCGCCGGGCCGACGAGCTGCAGGGGAGCATCCTGTGTCTCCTGCCACGAGGCGACGTCCTCGCGCACCGCTGCCGCGGTCTTACGGGCATCCGCCCCGGGAGCGAGCTGGACCCCGATGAAGGACGGCTGACCTTCGAACGTGTCGTCGCGGAGTGCCGCCTTCGGCAGCAGGATGCCCAGTCCGGGACTGGCGCGATCGTCTTGGAACCGCCCGAGCGGCGGCATCACGGCCACCCCGGTCACCGTGACCTCCCTCGGCGTCACGTCGTCGCCACCGAGCCGCACCCGATCGCCCACCCGCAGCTTCCACGCGTGCGCCGTGCGCCGACCGACCGCGACCTCGTCAGCGCCGACCGGGAGCCGTCCGTCGACCACGGTGAACGCCGGGCCCGAGCTCGTACCGGCGTCGACGACGGTGACCACCGGCCGGCCGTCGAGCGTCTCGTTGTTCGTGAACCCGAGCGCCGACCACCGCTCGATGTCCCGGGCGTCCAGCTCGACGGGCGCCGTGCGGAGGTCGAGCGGGCC
>Ga0157379_10006349_pt1 | contig 10182 bp, 10 predicted proteins | sample S25metaG_FD_121802 | JGI IMG/M metagenome (GOLD analysis project Ga0157379, IMG submission 121802) | Switchgrass rhizosphere microbial communities from Kellogg Biological Station, Michigan, USA - S2-5 metaG | ecosystem: Host-associated > Plants > Roots > Rhizosphere > Soil | place: USA...
ACGGCGGTCGGGCAGTTGAGGACGAGGACAGCGTCCTGTTCGGCGGTCGCCTGAAGTATGTTCAATGTGTCCGCATAGCGCGCGGGCCCGGCATCGCCGATGATGTCTATAGGATTGCCGCGCGACCATGTGGGGGGCAAAACGGCATCCAGCTTTGCGACAGTTTCGGGAGAGAGCGTTGCGAGCGCGCCGCCCTGAGCGATCAGCGAGTCGGTTGCGAGAACACCGACACCGCCGCCATTGGTGACGATCGTCAGCCGGTCACCCTTGAGGTTTGGACGGAACGACAACGTCTCGACGGCATCGAAAACTTCGTCAAGATCGAAAACCCGCAAAATTCCGGCACGCTCGAATGCGGCGTCGTAGACCGCGTCCATGCCGGCAAGCGCACCCGTGTGGGATGACGCCGCCTTTTCGGCGTCTGGCTGGCGGCCGGCCTTGATTGCGATGACGGGCTTGAGACGTGCGGCAGCCCGCGCAGCCGACATGAACTTTCGCGCGTGCGTCACGGCTTCGACGTAGAGCAGGACGGCCGTCGTCGCATCGTCCATCGCCAAGTAGTCGAGCATGTCGCCGAAGTCGACATCGCTCATGTCGCCCAATGAGACGAGATGCGAGAATCCGAGGCCACGGTCGGTTGCCCAGTCGAGCACGGTCGTGATCATGGCGCCCGATTGCGCAACGAATGCGACGCCTCCTTTGCGGGGCATGGCTTGTGCAAATGAAGCATTGATGTTCGAGGGCGTGGACAACACGCCGAGGCAATTGGGCCCGATGATCCGCATCAGGTGCGGCTTTGCCGCGTCGAGCATGGCCTGACAGAGCGCGTTTCCGCCAGTGGCTTCGCGAAATCCGGCGGTGATGACGATCGCCGCTTTGGTGCCACGCGCGCCGAGCTCAGCGATCAAGCCCGGAACGGTCTCGGGTGGCGTGCAGATCACTGCCAAATCAGGAACCAACGGCAGGGATGCAACGTCGCGATAGGCGAGTGTGCCCGCCACGGAGACATTTCTCGGATGAACGGGAAGAATCGGACCAGTGAAGCCCGCCAGACGCAGATTATCGGCTGTCACCGCTCCGACCGAATGGGGCCGGGTGCTCGCGCCGATCAACGCTATGCTCTTTGGTTGAAAGACGGCATCCAGGTTTCTGATACTCACGGCCTGCTCCAGAAACCTGCGCTATGGCGCGTCGCGCAGTCAGGCTGCCGCGTCTCGCACGGGTTCGAGGGCAACGACCTTGAACGGCCGCTGCACGTCGTCATGCTCGCGCACAGAGACATAGGTATCCTTCACCAGGCGATGTTTATCCAACTTGAAGAACGGTTCGTCATCGCTTGTGCCGCGCTTGTCATAGTCAAAATACCATGAATGTTGGCCGCGATGCTTCAGCAAGCCGTGCTCATCCGGCTCGTCTCCCCAAAAGCGCCGCACCCAGCATTCCTCCTTGCAACTCCTCCAGGCCTTTGAGTCGATGAACCCATCCTTGGTCAATGGCGCGACAAACTCGTACCCATGCCCAGCACTCCCATTCGGAAAGCCTTCCATGCGTCCAAGTTCCAGACGAATTTGTGTGAGAGACATGGCTCGGCTCCAGTCACTTCGGACAACAGCAAAGTTAGACTAAGCAACGCAAGGCGCTTTTGATCTGCCTCAACGACCGCACTGTCATGCAAAGTGGGACTTGAATGCCTGGCGCACGCGTTCGAGGTCGCGCTCAACCGAATCCGCGCGAATGCCCGGAACGACACTGCCGAAGTGAATGTGATCTACGACCTCAAGGCCGCAGACCGTTGCGAAGTGGCTGTCGAACAGCGCGCGCATCGAATGCCACGCACCAGATTGGATGACCCATTCGGTCGGCGCGCCCGACGACGTGAAGCTGATAAACTTTCGCCGCGCCAACATGGGGGCGTTTGCGCGGCCGTCGGATCGATACGCGAAGCCCATGCCGAACACGCGTTCAAGGTAACCTTTGAGGATGGCCGGCGGGGCGTTCAGCCATAGCGGATAGAACACGGCGAAGACGTCGACTTCGTCGAGAAGGGCGCGTTCCGCCAGGACATCGTCGCGAACCGCGAAATGCTTCGACCAGGGCAGTTCGGCCTCCGGAAGACAGGGATCGAAATGCATCGCATAGAGGTCGCGATAGATCACGTCATGACTGGCCGCGAGTACCGCGTCGCGATAGGTCGAGGCGACGGTACTTGTGAAACTGTCCCTGCTGGGATGCGCGACGATGACAGCGTGTTTCATGCCAAAACCAGGTCTTGCCCGGCACTGTCTATACGCCGCGGTCCGGCCGTGAGTTGCGCCAAGTCAATGTTTGCCTTTTGATTTCAATCAGCGACGATCGAAGCTCACGCCGGTATCCTGTCAAAAAGGGTGTGTGTGTGGAAAAGGGCGATCAGGCGGACGTCATCGCGTTCCTGGCAAACCCGGCCAGCTACGCTCTCGACGAGCCGGTTGAAGTCCTCCAAACGCATGGCTCGATGGTATTTCTGGCTGGCGAACGAGCTTACAAGTTGAAGCGCGCGGTGAAGTACCCCTACATGGATTACTCAACACCGCAGCTGCGCAAGCTCATGTGCGGTCGAGAACTCACCGTGAACCGGACCACAGCGCCCCAGATTTATGAGTCCGTGCAAGCAGTCGTGCGAGAGGGGAACTCGATTCATTTTGGTGACGCCGACGACCGCAATGCGCTGGACTGTGTGGTCGTCATGCGACGCTTCGACCAGCAGGCGTTGATGGAAGCGCGCCGGTTGAACGGGAAACTCTCGCGGGACGACATGGTGGCTCTGGCCGACGCGATAGCGACATTTCATCGAAATGCGCCTGCAACGCCGACGTTTGGCGGCGCTTCGGGCTTGCGCGCCGTTGTCGACGAAAATGCAGCGATATTGCGCCAAGCGAGCGCTGGTGGAGCGTTTTCGGCGCACGTGGAGACCTACGTTGAACTCTCCGACAAATTGCTGCGCGAAGTTCGCGGCACGCTCGGTTGGCGCCGGCAGGCGGGCTTCGTGCGGCGCTGTCACGGCGATCTGCATCTGAACAACATATGCATGATGAACGGCAAGCCCGTTCTTTTCGATGCTATCGAATTCAATGATGCGTTTTCCAATATCGACGTGTTTTACGACCTGGCCTTCGCCCTGATGGATTTGGACTCTCACGGGCTGCACGACTACGCCAACGCTCTCCTAAACCGGTATCTTGAGCAGACCGGCGATTTCGGCGGTCTGGCTGTCCTGCCGTTGTTTCTGTCTTGCCGCGCCGCGATTCGCGCCCATGTGGCGATTGCCGCTGGCCGTGAAACGGCCCCAGCCTTGCTGCACGCTGCGGTTGCCTATTTGCGGCCACGCGGACCCGAGCTTCTCGCCGTTGGCGGATTTTCGGGCACCGGAAAGACGACACTCGCGCGCCTACTGGCGCCCGGATTTGGCGCCGCGCCCGGCGCCGTGGTCCTGCGCAGCGATGTGATCAGAAAGGCGCTGATCGGTGTTCCCCAAGAGGCGCGTTTGGACGGGCAGCACTACGATCAAAGAACCAATATCGCCGTCTATGAGCGGCTCTGCGAAATTGCGGCCAAGGTGCTGGCTGCCGGACACGCCGTCATTGCCGACGCGGTGTTCGGCCAGGCTTGGGAACGAGAAAGCATCGAAGCGGTGGGCCGGAACGCTGGCGTGAGTTTTCACGGTCTTTGGCTCGATGCGCCCAGGGCGCTTCTTTCGTCACGCATATCGCAGCGCGAAAAAGACGCCTCGGATGCGACAGTGGCCGTGCTGGAAAATCAAATTGCCCACCTCGCGGCGCCGGAGAACTGGTTGAAGGTTTCGGCTGAAGGCTCTCGCGGCGAGGTATTCGATCGGGCAGTCGGCGCTCTGGGGCATGGCGCACAACCGGCGACGCCGCAGGCATTCTAGCGCGAATAATCGGTTTCGAATCCTTGCCGGCGCAGCCGCTCGGCGATGTTCAAGTAGGTCTGGCGCAGTTTCAGCAGTTCCACTCTGACCATCTCGTCCGTCGCCTGGTTTGCAAGCTTGACGCACTCCCGGGCACGCTCCTGGTAGCCGGCGACGCTATATGGCATCGGCTGTCCCTCAAGTGGAGACTGGCGCGACATACTCATTCTTCCGGCTCCGCGGCGCGCCGCAGCGCCGAATGGTTGCGGACTTTGATGGTATGCCGATCGGGAATTTCGATGATGGCGCTGTCTTTGAGTTTCGTCAGCATTCTGCACACGGTTTCAATCGTCAGCCCCAGATAGTCGGCAATGTCCTGTCTCGACATCGGAATATCGATTGTGTCCTTTCTGGCGTCCTTCCTGCGATCTATCAGTTGCAGCAGAAACGAGGCGACCCGCTCGAGCGCACTTTGCCTGCCGAGAATGACGAGGTGGTTTTGCGCAGCCCAGAGATCGTGACGCAGCGTCGAGAACAACTCCGCCCGAATGGCGTGGTTTTCGTCACTCAGGCGCTCCAGGCGGCCACGTCGATAACAGATGACGGAGACATCATTCAGAGCTTCGGCCGTCATCGAGTGCTCGTCCAACCAGTCGATGCCGAAGAAGTCGCCAGGCAGGGCGAATTGGGCAACCTGGCGGCGTCCGTCGGAAAGCATCTTGGCGAGACGAACAGCACCGGCGACTACCTTGTAGGAATATTCGGCACCGTCACCTTCGCTGTAGATGGTGTTGTTGCGCGCGTAGTGGGAAACGCTACCGAGCCCGGCAAGCGCGGACTTTTCTTCCGCCGCTTGCCCAAAAACGGGGGCATGAACAGAAGCGGCGAGGCGCGTGTCGAGTGTTAGAGCCGTCATTATTGTTCTCTCCGTCAGGGCTGTTGACTGGAGACAGACTGACAAGACCAAGGCTCGACGAATATTGGGTTGATCGCGTACGCAAAGCCCGTTCGAATCGCGGTTACGTAGTTGGAACTACGTACGTAGTCGCTCGAAATGCGCCGTGCTTCGCCGTTGGACCCGAACTGTTGCCTGGCTGCCGCTAATTCGCGTTCAAGCGGAACGGTTTGACAAAGCCATCTTCACAAGCTCCGCGAGATTTCGCGCTCCTGTTTTTTCCATCACGCGACGGCGATGGACTTCCACCGTCCGTGCGGAAATCCCGAGCTTGTGAGCGATCACCTTGTTTTGCAGCCCCTCGACGAGGAGATCGAACACGGCACGTTCGCGTTCGGTGAGTTCCTGGCGCTTGTGGTAACTGATCTTTTGGTCGCCTGCGACGCCTCGGCTTTGAACCGCGAATGCGCGCTCTAGCGCAGCAAGGAGGGCTGGTTTTTCGAACGGTTTTTCCAGGAAGTCGATAGCGCCGGCCTTCATTGCTTGCACGGCCATCGGGATGTCGCCATGTCCGGTCATGATGAGGACAGGAACTTCAGGCTGAGTCCGTTTCAATTCGAGCTGCAATGCCAAACCATCCATTTCCGGCATTCGGATGTCCGCCAGCACGCAATGTTTGGAGCCCTTGAGGCCGGCTTGGAGAAACGCGCGCGCTGAGTCGAACGACAAGGTTTGATATCCCGACCGCTGCAAGAGCATCGCCAACGAGTCGCGCACATCGGCATCGTCGTCAACGATACAAACAGTCTTGGCATCACTCATTGCGGCGTTTCCGGAGCAACTGGAATGCTGAAGTGAAACACTGCCCCACCGGACGGGTTCGCATCGAGCCAGAGTCGTCCACCGTGGGACTCGATAATGCCCCGGCAGATGTTGAGTCCCATTCCCATCCCCTTTGATTTCGTCGTTACGAAGGGTTGAAAGAGCTTTGCAGCCATCTCATCGGAAATGCCCGGTCCGGTGTCCGCAATGCTGACCTGGACCATGGCTGGAAGCACACGGACGATCGTTATCGTCAAGCTTCGCTCAGGCGAAGTCTCCATGGCCTCGACCGCGTTTTTCATGAGGTTGATCAAAACCTGCTGAATTTGCACACGGTCGACCAACACCGCGGGAACATCATGTTCGACACTGACGCGAAGCTTGATCAGGCGCTCGGGCGCGTTGAGTTGCCCGAGCCGGATTGCTTCATCGACGATGCGCACGATGTCTTCTACCGTTCGATTGGGCTCGCGCTTTTCGACAAAGGCGCGCAATCGGCGAATTATGTTGCCGGCGCGCGATGCCTGTTCCGCAACCTTCCCGAAAACAGACTGCAATTCCGGATCTTTCTTCTCTGCGGCGATGTCGAGCCCGGTGTTCGCGTAGTTGAGTATGGCGGTTAGCGGTTGATTGAGCTCATGAGCGATGCTGGCCGAAACTTGGCCCATGTCGGTCAGCCGACTTGCATGCTGCATTTCCGTTTGTAGCTCTTGAATTTGCCGGTCCCGCGACACGCGTACTGAAATGTCCGTGATAATTCCAAGAAAAATGTGATCTCCGCGAACCGTACCTTCGCCGACGGATAGGTTCATCGGAAAGGTGGAACCGTCCTTACGCCTTCCAAAAACCTCGCGACCGATCCCTATGATGTGTTTTTCCCGCGTTGATACATAGTGCGCCAAATAACCGTCATGCTCGCTATGGTAGGGTTCGGGCATCAACATCTTGACATTGTGGCCGATCACCTCGGCTGCGGAGTAGCCGAAAAGCCGCTCACAGGCGTCGTTGTAAACGCGTACAATTCCGCGCTCGTCAATCACCATGATGCCGTCGACCGCAAAAGCGATGAGTGCGTCAAATAGGGAATTGTCGCTCTGGCTTCCCGCTTGCGCACGGTCTCGAGGTGGCATGTGTCGATACCCTGGTTGGGAGAACGGTTTATGGTTGCAACAATCATCCCTGTCGAGATGTCAGTACTTTGGGAGCTTGACGTGGGTCAACACGCGACCATGCCGGGCCATGATCATATTCGAAGGGGAGCGGGGCTGTGGCGAAGCATATTCTGGTCATAAATGGTCATCCGGACACGCGACCCGAACGGTTTTGTTCGGCGTTGGCCGATGCCTACGTGGACGCCTCGGTCAAGGCCGGGCACGAGGTACGGCGCATCGATGTCGGAGCGCTCTCCTTTCCCCTTCTGGTGAAGTTCGAAGATTTTCAGCTGCCGACCGAGATTCCCGATATTCGCAAGGCACAGGACGACATTGGCTGGGCTGAGCACCTGGTCTTCATTCATCCGCTTTGGCTCGGGGCGGCGCCGGCAATGCTGAAGGGATTCGTCGAGCGCGCGGCCTGCGGCGGATTTGCCTTTGACAGCGGCACCGCAGGCAATCCCAAGCGCGGCCTCGTCGGAAAGTCCGCCCGCGTCATCGTGACGATGGGCATGCCGGCTCTGGCATACCGGATCGTCTTCGGCGGCTTCGGGGTCAGAGCCTTCGCGCGAGGCATATTGCGTTTGTCAGGGGTCCGCCCGGTGCGAACGACCTATTTCGGCGGCATTGAACTGTCAGAACGCCATCGCGACAAATGCTTGGCAAAGGTGCGTCGTCTGGCGACGTCGGGAATGTGATTCGATAAGAGAACGTTGGCGCGAACCATCGTTGACATGGCTCAAATTCTAACTCCGTGAACTTTGCGACCCTTAGGTCGGCAAAAACGGAGTTCACGATGCCACCGGTCAACGAGTTCTTTCTTCTCTTGGTTCTCGGCGCTTTTGGGATATTTGCCGGCGCCCTGGCGTACGCGTCATTCGTGACAAGCGGAAAACGTTAGAAATTTGCTTCCCGGCAACTCGTGCTCAAGGCCGCATGAAAACGAAGTCGGTGTCGGGTTCGAAATTGTCCGCGAGAAACAGCAGCTCGGAGCGCACGTCGTCTGTCGTTCGATATTCCAGATATTTGGAGATCACCCATCCGAGCATATAGCGGGCCGTGGCATCGCCATCGAATCCCGCCAACTCGGCTTCCTTTATGGCTTGGTCGAGATGCTGTTTTGCGATCGTCGCGGCGCTCATGGAAAAGTTTTCCTCACTCTCAAGTTGCAGCGCATCGGCGCCGACGAGATATCTTTGCCACGGCGGGGAGGGGCGATATTGAGGCAAATCAAGGTGAAAGTCCGCTTCGCGGCGTTTAGTCTCTTTCATGAGCGGTCATTTTCTCACGGCCCTTCGGCTCGGCATTGAAACACCGAACGAAGCGCATGTTTTCATGCAAAGGGACTGCCATGTCTGCCGCGCGGAAGGCTTTGCGGCGCGGGCAAGCGTGATCGTCACGAGCGGACGGCGCTCCGTGGTGGCGACGCTCTATCACGTGACCTCCGATCTCGTTGGGTTGAATGAGGCTGGCCTGTCGGACTGGGCCTGGAATGAGCTCGGACTGAGCGCGGGTGCGCGGATTTCAGTTGACCATGCGCCGATGTTGGAGTCGTTGAGCCAACTTCGCGGTAAAGTCCACGGCAACCGGCTTGACGCGATTGCATTGCGGCAGATCGTCGGCGACATCGGTGCCGGCAGATATTCGGGCATACACCTATCTTCGTTCATCACCGCGTGCACGGCACGGCCGCTCGACTATGACGAAATTCGCGATCTGACCCGTGCGATGATCGACGTCGGTCAGCGGATCGAATGGAATTCGAGTCCAATTGTCGACAAGCACTCCGTCGGCGGACTGCCGGGAAACCGAACGACGCCGATTGTCGTAGCGATCGCCTCCGCCTGCGGCCTTACAATTCCCAAGACGTCATCGCGTGCGATCACTTCACCTGCAGGCACCGCGGACACCATGGAGTCGATGGCCCCCGTCGACCTGGATCTGGCAAAAATGCGGCGCGTTGTCGAAAGCGAAGGTGGTTGTGTCGTCTGGGGCGGAGCCATGGGACTTAGTCCGACCGATGACATTCTCATACGGGTCGAACGCGTACTTGACCTGGACGGCGAAGGTCAGCTCGTCGCTTCAATCTTGTCCAAGAAGCTCGCGGCCGGCGCGACGCACCTCGTTTTGGATATGCCGGTGGGTCCGACGGCAAAGGTGCGCAGTTTCGAAGCCGCGCAGTCGCTATCTCAAAGCTTGATCGACGTCGGAAATTCGTTCGGCCTCACAACGAAGACGATTTTCGCGGATGGAACGCAGCCGGTCGGTCGCGGCTTGGGGCCGGCGCTCGAGGCACACGACGTACTGGCGGTCCTGCAAGGAAACGCTATGGCGCCCGCTGACTTGAAAGATCACGCACTCGTACTTGCCGGTGCACTGCTCGAGTTGGGCGGGGTCGCGCCCGACGGAGGCGGCCTCAAGCTTGCGGCAGAGTGCCTTGCGAGCGGCAGGGCGTGGACGAAGTTTCAGCGCATCTGCGAGGCGCAAGGCGGCATGCGCACGCCGCCCGTCGCCAAACATCGCCACGTGGTCGGTGTGCGTCATAACGGGCTGGTCGACAGGATCGATAGTCGCAAACTGTCGCGTGTCGCGAAATTGGCTGGCGCACCCGACGACAAGGCGGCTGGCGTAGAGATGCACGTGAGACTCGGCACACCTGTCAGCAGGGGCGAACCCGGGTATACCGTCTACGCGGAGAGTCCTGGCGCACTCGACTACGCGATGAGCTATGTCGAGGCCAATTCCGATATCATCGGGTTGACCCGCACATGAGCGCCGTCGCATTCATCTCGTTGCCGGGAAACGAGACGATCGCCGCCAGACTGGCGCACCATTTGGGCGGCGAGCTCATCGAGACGGAAATAAGAAGCTTTCCCGACGGGGAAACCTACTTTCGGTTGGAGCGAGATCTGCACGGCCGCTCGGTGGCGCTTGTCTGCACTCTGGATCGTCCCGATGCCAAGATTCTTCCTCTGATCTTCGCCGCAGGAACCGTTAGCGATCTTGGAGCGGCAAGCGTCGGACTCGTGACACCTTATCTCGCCTACATGCGGCAGGACCGACGATTTCATTCCGGCGAAGCGCTGACGTGCAAGCTGTTCGCGTCCTTGCTCTCGCCCTACATCGACTGGCTCGTGACTGTGGATCCGCATCTTCATCGTGTTCACTCACTGCGCGAGATCTACGACGTCCCCACTCGGGTTCTGCACGCCGCGCCGCAAATTGCACGTTGGATCGCGAGCGAAGTGGAAAACCCGGTCTTGATTGGCCCCGACAAGGAAAGTGCACAATGGGTGCGTGAAGTCGCGAACGGCGCCGGAACGGAATTCGTCGTGCTCGATAAGTCCCGCTCCGGTGATCGCAAAGTCGCTGTCGCAATGTCGGACATGTCGCGGTGGCATGCGCACACG
>Ga0157379_10006353_pt1 | contig 10179 bp, 13 predicted proteins | sample S25metaG_FD_121802 | JGI IMG/M metagenome (GOLD analysis project Ga0157379, IMG submission 121802) | Switchgrass rhizosphere microbial communities from Kellogg Biological Station, Michigan, USA - S2-5 metaG | ecosystem: Host-associated > Plants > Roots > Rhizosphere > Soil | place: USA...
AGATGCTCAGAATAATTTTTGGAAAGAAATACCTCAGAAATCTCAATAGCATGAATCCACAGAATGCTATCAAGTTCTTCACAGTCGGAATCGTCCAGTACTCACAACCCATTACTGTCAAGGCAAATGCGGCTGTCATCAGTCATCAAATTACAGCAATACTACCTCTCTTTGCAACATCACAACATATCTCCAATGCTGCACAGGCCCTTCAGCTTGGAGAAAAGGTTATGGTACCAACAGTCGTGGGAGAAGTTACTTTTTCAACTCACTCTGTGTATGTCTGCCTGCACACTTTATAATTCTTGGGGTACATATCATGGCTATTTCTTCAGCTACGGCATATATTGAAGGGCAAAAGAGCAACCCTGATGAAAATGCACCAAAGAGTAGTTTTCCTGTTCGCCCCACTGAACCTGGTGAGTGATTTGCTAGTATTTTCATCTACTGACTGAGTAATATTTCAATCTAGTGTTTCCAAGGATGGCACTGCTCCTGATATTCGGCTCTCAAAGATCAAGGATCGCGCCGATATAAAGCATGAGCTGAAACCTGCCTGTCCCGTACCTATTACTTTCACTGTCGGCTTCTGTAACCCCACTATCGCGAAGAGTGCTGATTCCCATAGTAATCCAACTAGCCCATGGTGTCTAGTTAACGAGGGCTACAAGTCATGACTCTCGTTCAATATACAAGATGTAGTTCTCCTGGATGATACCGAAGTATGGGACCCCGAGACTTCTGAAGTTGCATCCGACGATGACTTTGCCATTTGATTTTATTCTGCATGTATGACTTTCGTTCCAACTTGCCTTGCCCAGCTGCAACCGAAATCCTGCGATCCCGATTTTCTTTGTTCATTTAATGTACCATTTTAGTCAGAATCTAACAACAATTTTCTTCTATTTGAACGACTCAACACCCAAAATTCCCCAGAGCTTTGGTTCCACGTCATTCTGATTGTGAGACTGAACTTCGAATGAGACATGACGGAGCATGACATACTGTCAGATTTAGCGCTGGCCAAGAGAACAGAATTGATCCCGGCTCCTCCTCTCCGACCGGGTCTCGCTTAGAGAACTGCCCTAAAAGTAGATATTCCCGGACATGAGGCGCGATATCCTAGCCGCTTATAAGCCAGTCCAATCTTTCGTTTCGCGTGTTCTCGTAGGACCTCTCCTATCAACCACTCCACATCTTTCTCTACACGTCGTACTTCAAAAATTTAAGCAGTAAACGATAAGATGTCTCTCCCAGGAACCTGCCTCTGTGGAAAGATAACGATTGATATCAAGAAGCCCTTCAGTGAACAAGTGTGTAGAAATCACCATCAATTCTCTAATATCCAATTACAAATGCGAATTAGGTTATTTGCCACTGCTGGGACTGCAAACATACCAGTGGAAGCGCTTTCAGCACGAACATTCTCGTGGATAAGGCCGACTTTACTATCACTGGGGATGTTTCCACTTACAAGAGTCTTTCAGACAGTGGAAACGAAGGTAAATATTGCTTTAATTCATATCCCTCATTTCTTAAAATCTATGTAGTCTCTCGCGTCTTCTGTGGTGATTGCGGCAGTCCCATCTACCATGCGAGTAAAGCGTTTGGAACCGCGGTAGCCATGCAGACCGGGAATTTCAAAGCCATGTCAAAGGCGCCTTTTGTTGCTGAGCGTGAGTATTTACTTGACTTATCGGACATTACGGGTGTTGACGCTTTACTATAGTCTTCGTTAAGGATCGCTGGGCTGGAATTCAGCCCATCTCAGGCGCTACCCAGGCTCAGAAAATGACATGATGGAGGAATGTGAGAGCCTCCTTCAGAACTGGAACTGGATCATGTCATTGATTTAAAGAGTGTCTTCGGGATGGGGGACAAAGTGGACAATGGTGTATTTGTATTAGCCGATATTTGATGATGGTCGATGATGAATATGCGGACAGAGAGAATTTAATAATCGAATAAGTGATGCAGTTGATGATACACATGAGGCATCTTTAAGTATATATATATATTGCTTGTTATATCAAGCATATGTCGCCACAATCACAATCTTCCCATAATCCCACGATATATCACTTTTAAAAGAGGGGTGCGGACCTAAACATGCTATAGCGGGTGTCCCATATCCATTGGACTTACCCACTTTTCTATAAGCTTTGACATCATTAAGCTTAATCAGAGATTCATAGATTCGAATCCGACAGTACCGTGAGGGGCGAGGGTGTTAGGCAAGACGGCGACTAAGCGCCAGGCGGGCTTCGAATTGATGTAACTCCTTTAGTATACATGCAAGCTACAAACACAGAATTATGATAGAAAATGAGACATTAGAGAGGCAGGAACTCCTGCTAACGGGAGGGGTAGAAAAAGACATGGGAGGGATGGGAGGGTGTCAAAAAAGAACTGGCGCAAAACAGACTGGCGCAGTCCGGTGAGCAGAGCGGTAGCGAGGCGCTGCACCGAACATACCTAGCGTAAGTGACACGAGTCGGTGGAGGAGTGCACTCCTCCACCCGCCTCCATATCCTAATGAAACGGAATATGGTTGTGGAATAATGAAGACAAACATAAGGATATGTCTAACTTCGGGGAGCCTGTGAGACAAACGGATATTATATATACAACATGTAAGCTACTTATATGTTAAATATATGCTTTACAACCAAAAGCACAGTAGCAAAAAGGAGCTGGTGCAGGTTGATGCAGCTTGCCGGGCGCTCGTAATCCAACCCATCAAACGTTCGATGCATATTTGGACTGACCGATTTCTCATTTCTCAGCTTCTTCAATAAGTACGTCTTCAATGAATGTTCCCCACTCCTTCCCCCAAATTTCCAATGCTGTTGCTTTCTGTTCGTTGTTTAGAGTCGAAAACTGTGGAAGACAATGCTTCGATTAAACGAGAGGTATATCAAATATCCACAAAGGCTTACCTCGATACTATCTCTTGCCATTGTCTTCAGAGTTTCTAAGGTTGTTATGTCGCTTGAGACGAAGATCTCGGGGGTTAGTTAGAAGAGGGACGTTTTCATGATCGCGAGTAAGAGTGGAAATAAAAATATACCTGATAGAAATCGTACGACAAATCCATATTTCCGAACACTGCAGGGTCATCGGATCCAATGACAACGGCGATACCATTATTAATTAGTACGGGGAGAGGGTGCATCGGCATTGAGGTGGTGAGTCGCTAAATCATATGTTAGAAGAAAACAATGAGCAAGGCAATTGACTTACCAAAACTTCATTCGAAATTGGACATACTTCTATTGCGATCTGGCGATCTCTACACATTTGAATTAGGAGAGGATGCTTCGGTAGCGAGAAGCTAATATGCCACCGTTATTAGTTCGAGAGAGAAATTCATAGATCTTCGACGTACGCATGCCCAATTCTTTTGGAACCCAATAAAATCGCATCGTATAGATTCTCGTCAGCTTGATCACCATCCCCAAGTGTTTCTCCAGCATGAAACATGAATGGGATGTCGATGTTGAGTTCTTTCTGTTTCTCTTTGAAGCTTTGAAGCACGGGAAGGTAGTAGGTGAGAGGATGTAGGGCATTTTCATCCCCGACGAGCGTGACACCTACGAGATGGGGAATCTGGCGAGTTATTTATTGTTATTGATGAATGACTGACCTGCAAGTATATTAGGATGTCGTTGCTTCAGTTCAAGACACTCTTCCAAGGATGCGTTGAGTTCTTCTAACGACATCAGGCGCATGCATGAATAAACTATCTGAAAGCAATTTATCGCAATTATTATCTGCGTTCGGTTGGGGGGAACTATTCCTGACCTTTGCTCCAAGAAAAGAATCGCCTTTGCCCTTGGAAGTAAGCGCTGTCTTAACCTCGCTAATAGCTTTGGCGAACATGTCGAGAAACTCTGACTTTGTAACTTCGGTAACGCAATCAGTATGAAATGTACGTCTTGAAAACCAGATGTTAGAGCCGCTGAAAGAAAATAGAAATTTGCATGGCTGACGGGAAATTAAATGATGCCTCTACATGCATAATTCCATCGTTCGCGCTAGAGAAAAAGAATTCGCGAAGATACTCCTTCGCGACGGGGTAGAATGAAAGGAGACCCTATGGCCGCAGTAGGTTCCGGATGAGTGTCCCATATTGAAGGAACAGATGTTAACATACCTCGGATACGGTGAACGTATCCTGGAATTTCTTCCAAATCTGCGATCCTAGAAGATCAGTAACTGGTATCCTTTTATTGCATTCAACTACCTTTGCGACTGTATTGTGCGTTCCGTACGCCTCTTTGGGATTTATCGTCATGCTTCTAATGATCCATTCTTCGAATGCTACCGTCCCTAACCGACAAGCCGAACGAGCCGCTTGTAAGGGAATCCAAGTGTTAGGAGCATAATTCGGGTCACAAATGTCCATGGTAGGTGCCGTGCATGGTGTTGGAAATGCTCGGAAATTGGGTAATGATTGCTGAGATGGAATGGACGATAAAGCGTCGGATGAACAGATATGAATTTGGGGGAAATGCAGTGCTATCTTGAGCAGTGTAGACGGATTCACAGCTGCGCCAAGGTGAATATGGAGTAATGCGCCTTTCGGCATCTAAAAAAGGGGGAAATTCTGAGAACGTATGGAGCATAGCAACGATGGTCATACCTTTCGAATGATACGAAATAGTTGCGTTCGATCGATGATTTCCTTTGCTGAGAGCGAGTTAGCCAGAGTCGTCCAGGTGGAATGTAACCCACCTGTAAGAAATTCCATCCCAGGAAAAAGATGGACACCGTCTTCGCCTCCATTCCAAACCTCTTTCCGTTCTTTCCTCCTGACCTTTGAAAGAATTTCGGATGCACGAAGCTCGTATGCTGTGAGATTATACTTGAAATGCCGATCACGTCGAAGAGACCGGTCTTTGAAGATCAATTCTTCCCTTTCGCAGTCGTAAGTATCGAGAGCCATAAACTTCTTTACTGATGGGAAGTTCGGATTGGCAGGGGCGGCTAGCGACGTAGGATGTAGCAAGAGTCTTTATGAGGTTGTGGGCATCTCTTATATACTTTTCGAAATCAGACAGAATGACTCACATCCAACCTAAGCCAATAGCAGCTCGAGTCTTTATTCTTCAACGCAGCCGGAGGCTCCATATTGGCATGCCACCAAATCAGGAAGTAGGAGCTGTCGGTTCCTGCCGAGGGTGACATCCCAGCGGACCTTTAAAGTTTGTCACATCCTCAAGCGAAAGATTTGAAGCGATGTTGAAGAATCGAAGCCTGGTTTTTCAGTTGGAAACGGTGATTGGATTCTTCCAATGGCAGACGGCCCCCAGTTGACAGCAAGCGCCGACTGTTCAAAACCCAAAGTTGTCATCCTGCCTTCAGGCGAAGATGGAACACCACAAACAAGGCCAGTTTCTATTTGAATTGGTTCATCACTTCCCTATCACAACTTCAATTTGTTGTTTCAGATAACAAATCTCAAACTTCCTCAGGGGAACAGGCGATTCGAACATATGAACTACCATCGGTGCGTTCCTCCCTTTGATCTTATTGTGAAATATATGATTCAATTCTATGGGGCCACTCTAGACTACTCCATCGTCCACTCAACCTTCCGGGACACGACAGAGAACCTCCCTAGGAGATGTGAGAGTCCGTTTCTACGGCCAGACCCCGATACCTCCAGACGATTCAGGACCATCCCATTCAGATGAAGAACCGCGGAATCAACCTTCAAGAGATACCCATCGTCATCAAACCCAATCAAGACCTGACGAAAGCCCTGAGTCCACCCGATCACACCGTGCAGATCCACGCCATATGCATCGCCGTGATCGAAGTGGGACTCTTCCTACCATCGCTCCCATGCAATCACAACATCACACTGCACCAAACCATCATACTAATATGGGTCAACGCCCTCCCTCCTCTTGGTATCCTCGCCCGCCTCGAAGACGAAGCACGATCGACGAAGGACCCTGGTATAATGAAGTCGAAGAAGATGATATGTACTATTACCTTCCACAGTCGCATTGGACGATATCTCCTGAGGCTATGCGTTCTCAGCATACGATGAATACAGCAGATTTGGTGGAGCCAGGAACTCCAGCTCAGGGACGACATTCAGCCCCTCCCTCGTTTCCTGAGCCTCAAGGATACACTGCTGTCGCTCCCTATCCTGTTTCTGTCGCTTATAGCTTGGGTCGACCCTTAGCATCTAGTTCTTCAGCCGAATCTAAACGGATTTCTACGGATTTCACCAAGGCGATCGACGAGCCTGACATTCTTGCATATCTCGTCGCTTTCTTCTTGGATACAATTCCACGTCAAATATATCTACATCTACTCCTCCGTTTGCCCAACTTCTATTTCTCACGGGTGGCTAGGATATTCAATGCAGCGAAACTTAGTATTCCAGAAATCGAACGGATGGCACAAGAAATGGAAGCAAGTGGAATTGACCGTCCCAATTGGAATCTCCTTCTGAAGCAGGGTCCAGTATCGAGACATTATGCCACGGCCTACTCTCCTCTTTTGAATCTGCAGGACAGCTGGGAGTCGTTTATCGACTCCGTTCTCAGAGAGTGGAAGACATTAAACATTGTCTCCGTATTACTCTTATCGTAAGTCTATTTGAGATTTATACTCATTTCCAGCCATTTACGCCATTATAGTGCCATTCTGACTATCTTGCAAATTCAATCTGCGGCAGATGACCCTTTAATCCGCTTTTCTGCGTTAATATCGCTTATTTGTGCACTTATGAGCCTACTTTATGGAGGAATTTATATTATCTGTTTTGGAAGAATGCGACAGGCATATAAGGCGGCTATGTGGGCAGCGGTAAGTCTGTAATATCAGTTTCCTGAACTGAACCGACGATTGAATTAATAGGAAGGACAACGAGGCAAAACTAGTATTTGGTGGAATGTCTGGGTTCTTCTGGCGATGCCGGCAGTTTGGTTAACATGGTAGGTATAGTCTTCCATGATATTGCTCTTAACTTGAATAAAATACGATCAGGTCGTTGATTTTATATCTCGTCTGCATCATGGCTTTCATCTGGCGAACGGGTTCCATAACCGAGGTCCAAACCCCAATCCTCGACCAAAGTATGGCCTTGGCTCCACGAATCGTGTCCACTGTCGTCCTGGGGGTTGGATTGGTATACTTTGCGGCTATTATTGCGACGATGAGACGGTATGGCGATAGCCTGGATAGGAGGTGGCAGAAGAAGCTGAAGGAATTAAATGTGGAGGCTTGGGTCAGTTATCCATCGACTTTGGGACATGCGATGCCAATGCCACATCTTGTTCATTTTCCTTGGCATTCGACTCATGCTCATGCCAGGAATAAGCCCGAAAAGGATCTCCATGATGCGCCGCAAAGCCCATACCCTCCGAATGCTTCTAGGGCTCCCCCGTTCGGATTAGATTCCAAGACACAGACCCCCCGTATACCCCCCCTGCAGCGTACTCACCGAGATTCTTCACACTTTAGCGAGCCAGGTTTTCTTCCCCCTTCGGCATCCAGCTCGTTTTCTAGTCGGCAAGCGGACCGAGAACCGCTAGATGAGGATGAGGAAGATATGACGCCTAAACTACCACAAGTCCCCCTTGTTGGTGGTCGTTTCCTCTCATCTCTTTATCCTGGAAACGTCTCGAATTCGGGCGAAGGCGTATCTCTGTTACAGTTAGATCATGCTTTAACTATTCCAACACCAAATAGCGAATCGGTGGTTTCAGAAACGAAGCCCAACGTTGGAAAGGATGCTGCAGAATACCCAGGGATATTTTTCAAGGTTATGGAGCTGACTCCAGGTTCTCCCGATCTGGAACCGACATTATACCCGCTCCCGGCGAAGATAGCATCCTTAGGAATTCGGCCGGACGACTGGAATCAGCTTTGCCAGGTCAATTTATCTTATCTCATTGAATCTGCTTCTTCTAAACCATTCCGTAGGAGTTACTCCAAGCTTGGAGAGGAGACCATCCAATGTTGCAGGGCACCTGGAAACGACTGTATTCACAGACACCTTCCCATTTTGGTCCCTATGAACGATTTTTATCTCACATTTTGAAGATGTGGGAAACGGAATATCTCACCGGGATGGGCATTCGGACGGATATCCGAAAAGAATATTCGGTTTCTAGGGGAGATAGTACAATGGACATGAACCTCTCATGTTGGGTGATTTGTGAGGACATGTTGACTGTAAACACGTGACAATTCAGCAATAAAACACAGTAACATCCATTCTCGATTTAAAAATTATGACTGGCCGAATACTGGCACATCCTCAGTCGTCCATTCCCGAATCAACCATCGGGAAATCGTATCCTTCCTACCTCGCATATGTACGTTCATCATGGTTTAATTTAAAATATTCTGGACGCTGAGGATTATCTATCAGGCTGCTGTATCCAACCATCATTATGACTCCTCCCCCTTACTTGAATGCCCCTTCAAATTTAATTCAGCCAGGACATATTGGAGCATACACGGCAGCAATTCATGCGGACTCACGTACGTACATGCATCCACATCCGCCCTAGAACGCCCACGGAAAACTTCATATTATTTTCATTTGATTCCGGTTCCCTTAAATAGTCGCATGTACGGGATTCTCCCCTCAGGCTTTGCTCTTATTGTGCGGGCGCTGAGGTGAGAACCCCGACTCTATATGGTATCCATCATTTGTTTACTCTACTGTGATCTTTGTCTACAGATCGCCGTCACAAGTTCTAACAGGATACGCTTCAGCTATATTAGCTAACTGGTTGTCTTCCCGGGAGACCATGCAATCCTTCGGTGTCATCTGCAGTTTAGTAAGAGATTTCATGAGAGTATCGAATGCGACGGCCTGCCTCTTTCAAAGGAAATGTGTTTGGCAGGTGATTTTTTTCAAGTTGGGGCATCTGTGTTGTCCGTCGGATTGTAAGATATACATTGCTGATCAGGGCGCTCGACGAGGAAGGAGTTTGTTGCAGAATTCAACGGGTATCTGTAGAAATATAGCAACTAAGAGAATAACTCAGTGTTTGTAGTAGCAAACGACTGGGGGTGAGGGGAAACTAGCTACTGGATTTATAGGAAACAGTAGCTAATGTTTCGGAGCAAAAGAAAAGCCGTGAATCAAAGGTGAAACGGAAATTACTGCAAAATAAGGGAGGCTGTAGCAAAAAACATTAGAGAGTACCACAGCACAGTAGAAATGCTATTAATGCGCATATAGTGAGCTATAAAAAGGGAATGTAATATTTAATGTGAAAGAAGATATTGTATATAGAGAGAATACTCGCTAGGCGCATATAGCACCGAGGTTAAATACTCGCCGATGTATGCTGGACTGCGCATACGTTTGCGTAATGAATACCAACAGTATCATGGTATGATACTACTCCCATGTACATCTACAATTCATCTATCGTTCCATTGGCTACAACCCTGAAAAATTGGAGAGCTGTCGTAGTGCGCATAGCTAAATTACATTGCCACACCAAGGTTGCTTATGTACACATCCGAGGCCATCTCCCAGGACCACATACATCAGCTGGGTCTAAATCTTCAAGGATAGCGACTCGTATAACTAGGCGGGGGGGCATCTGAGAAGGCCGGAGAATTAGGGCGGTTAATGGATCCAGCTTCGGTCTCAGTAGGCGACTTGGTGATATCCCACCGTGCATATGATGGATATTTCACAGAATTTGATCCGTCTTCCCCTGCTTCTTCTGCCTTTGAACGATGGCTATCTATAAGCTCTGGTGCCACATTTACCATAGGATCGATATGGCATGCTTCTGCATCCTGTACTCCTAATCCAAATTTATACCACCAATATGCGTAATATCGAATGAAAGGCTACCTACTCGATAATGCTTCCTCTCTCAAGCGAATCCACTTCCGTCGCAGCAATAAAAATGCAGCCGTAGCTATAGCTATGGCCACAAAAATGGCAATAACACCTGCCACCGCTGCAACTATTACGATTTGTTTGGACGGCGATCCATGTGTGGAACTTAGTGATGTATTTTCGGTTACCGACCCTGATACAGTCGAATTAGATTGTCCTACTTCCGGCCCTTATCCCCTAACAAAAGATATAAAATTAGGCTTCCAACCTAAACCGTGTATAAGAAAGACTGAATTGCGACCAGATGTGTTTAATCATATCGTACCCGTGTCAACTAGCTG
>Ga0157379_10006354_pt1 | contig 10178 bp, 11 predicted proteins | sample S25metaG_FD_121802 | JGI IMG/M metagenome (GOLD analysis project Ga0157379, IMG submission 121802) | Switchgrass rhizosphere microbial communities from Kellogg Biological Station, Michigan, USA - S2-5 metaG | ecosystem: Host-associated > Plants > Roots > Rhizosphere > Soil | place: USA...
CGAGAAGCTGCTGCGAGATCAAAGCGGCTTGTCGGAGACGACGGTCAAGGAATTGCGGTCGATCGCGAACCGGACCCATCATCTTTCGGTGCAGGAGACGGGCGACCGCCAGACCCTGACCGAACTATCGCGCAAATGCGCGGTGGATGCGGTGATCGAAGGACTCCGCCTCGGCGAGGCCAAACACGCCAAGGGCTAGGAGCGGCGCGCTTTTAGGCGGCGCGGCTCAGGATCGGCGTAATTCCACCTTCGGATTCGATCCGCTCGGCGAGCGTTCCGCGCGGCAGTTCCTGATCGAACGCCCAGGCGAGGATCGCTTCGAGCTGCTTGATCGTCGAATCATCGCACATCCCGTCGAAAGCGAGCTTCACGACGGGCTTCATCGGCGAGCGCAGCTGGATCTTCAGGCCCTGCGCTTCGACCAGCTTGAGATATTCCTCGGGAGCTTCTTCCGCGTCCAGCGCGAAGTCGTAGGCCGCGCTTAGGCCCTCGTAGAGCGCCGCATTGGCGCGAAGCTTCGCCTGGCGGGCCTCGTCGGCCTTTGCACGGACTTCAGTGAGTTTGCTGTTCAAGGTTCCCTCCGATGTTGCACTGGGCGGGGAAATGGTTTCGGCCGGCGTTTCGGCCACAAGTTCGATTTCGGGTTCGGTTGGTACTTCGACGGCGACCGGCTCTTCCTCGGCGGCCGGTGCTTCCTGGGCGGCCGGTGCTTCTTCGGCGACTGGAGCGTCCTCGACGATCTCGACTGGCTCCTCTTCGACGGTCGCGGCGGGCTGTTCTTCGACGGCTGGAGCGGGTTCAGGCTCCTCCTCGACGACAGGCCCGGGTTGCTCGTCGACGACAGGTTCGAACGGTTCTTCTTCCTCGAACTCCATCGGAGGCAGGTTGGGCTCGACGGCCACGTTCTTCCCGTAGAAGCCGCCGACGCTGGCCAGGCTCTCAAAGAATTTGGCTGAAAAGCCGGGCTTCCCTCTGGATGTGGCGGCGGCTGGCTCGGGGTCCGATTCATATTCGGACTCAGGCGCTTCCGCCGTAATTTCAGGCTCGGGTTCCGGTTCCGGCTCAGGCGCCAGCTCTTGAACCGGCTCGGGTTCAGGTTCGGCTTCCTCGGCGGGGGGCGCGGCGAATGCCTCCGCCTCCGCATCCAGTTCCTCAACCGCCTCAGGCTCGGACGGGGTCGGCTTGATGCAATCGGGAATATCTGGTTCCGGCGCTTCGTCCACCGCATCGGGGGAAGGGTGGAGGCTCACGAAGCCGTAAACATAGTCGATCCACGTGCCCGTCGCGCTGAAGGGCAAAAGGGTGACCCAGCACTTCGTCTTGCCCGTCGGGCTGTCGAATGAATCCTCGAAAGCGAAAGCCTCGCGGCACGCCGCGACGACCGGCAGGCGGGCGGCAACGCAGGAGAGAAGCGAGGGGTTCGGCGCGTTACTGATCTTCTCGGCATTGATTCCGCCCTTGATCGACTGGCCGATGTGGCGGATTTCCGCATCCTCGCCGCCGCCGATCATCTCCAGCAGGAGGCTGAACGGGCCGGCGTCGGAAATCTCGAGCGGATCGAGGTCGCGGATCGGCGGGAAGTCGCGGTCTCTCCGGATCGATAGCCAGTAGTTGAACACGGTCGCATGCTTGCGCCGCTCACCAGCGGAGATTGTCCTCAACGAGTCGAGCAACGCCGCAGCGGTTGCGTCTTCGACCACACCTTCGATTTCAGGAATGGGCGCGCCCATCTGCCTCTCCGCTTATCTACCCCGCGCGAGACTTTGAGCGTGCTTCTCTTAGAAAAGGTTAAGGCACCTGACGAAAGAGGACTAGCCCTCGCCCCTAACGTTTCGCGCCCAGCTGGCGGGCGGTTCGCCATATTCGCGCTTGAAGGCGCGGCTGAATGCGGGGGCACTGGAAAAGCCGACCGCATGAGCGGCTTCGTCGGTCGTCGAGCCGCGCTCGAGAAGGTCGGCGGCCCGGCGCATTCGGTAGCGCGCGCAATAGCGGATCGGCGGTTCGCCCATGACCGCGACGAAGCGCTCGCCGAGAACGGTCTTCGAGACTCCCGCCTCGCGGGCAATCTCGTCGACCTCGATGTCCTCGCGATGGTGCGCATGGATGTAGTCGAGCGCACGGGCGATGCAGGGATCGGAGAGACCCGCGGCCAATCGCCGGGCCTCGTCATTCTCCTCGAGGTAGATCTGCACCGCCTCGTTGAACATCAGCTCGGCGAGCTTCCCGACCATCGTCGGATCTTCCCGCGCCTCTTCGGCGGCAAAGCGCATCGAGGCGTCGACCCATTTCGCGCGCGTGTCGTCGGGGCGCACGACAAGCATCGGCGGAAGCTGGTCGAGCAGGGGATTTTGGTGCGACGTCGCGCTCAGGAAGCCGCAATAGATTTTCACCAGCGGCTCGCCCTCGCCGAGGCGAAGCAATGCCGGTCCGTCATCTTCGGGTGGAAGGACGTAATCTTCGCCTCGAACGGGCGGCAGGTCGGCATTGAACAGGCGATGGTCCTGGTTTCGCGGGAAAAGCAGGATCGAGCCCGGCCCAATCTTGGTTGCTTCGGAATCGGCCGCGCGGGCCGACAATTCGCCCTCGCGGACGAAGTGGTAACTGATCAGAGAGCCGCGGACCGGGAAGAACTGGTTGCAGACCGGCTCCGGGAAAGACGAATGCATCGCCCATTCGCCGCGAAGCTCGCAGTCGAGGATGACTCCGCCGGCAAGGCGCATCGTCGCCAGGACGTCATCGATCACTTCCACTGTTTTGCTCCCCGCATATGCGGTGTTTTGGTCAAAACAACCGTCGCCGCAGTCATTTCTCCTGGGCAACGACTAACCTAATTACCAGGCATCGGAATGCAACGGCGCATCGGCGCCGCAAAGGACAGGAGAAGGACATGCCACGTTATTTGATCGAGCGGACATTTCCGGACGGTCTTTCGATCCCGATGAACAAGGAAGGATCGATCGCCTGCTGCGGTGTCGTCGACAACAATGCCGAAGAGCACGTGACCTGGGTCCACAGCTATGTGTCGCCCGACCGCACCAAGACCTGGTGCATCTACGACGGCCCTTCGGAGGATTCGATCCGCAAGGCGGCAGAGCGCAACGGGCTCCCGATCGACAGGATCACTCCGGTGAGGGTGCTCGACCCCTATTTCTATTATTCGTGAGGTTTGAAAATGTACGACTATCTGAACGGCCTCGGCAGCGAGGCCCGAAGGCTCGCGCTTGCGGGCACGCTTTTGAGCGTCGTCTCGCAGGTGCTGATGATCGGAAGCCTGTTCGACGGCTTCCGCGGAGGCCTGATCTGAAGCGAAGGGCCGGTGGAAACGCCGGCCCTTTTCTTATGCGGGTCAAACGGCGCAGGCTCGCTCAAGCCTGATGGATGGCCTTCACGACCTGGTAGCTCTCGAGACCTTCCTTTCCGCCTTCGGAGCCGAAGCCTGAATCCTTGACGCCGCCGAACGGCGTATCGGCGCCAGAAATGGCGAAGGTGTTGATTCCCACCATCCCGCTCTCGACGAGATCGCCGATCAGGTTCGCGCGGCGGCCGTTCTCGGTGAAGGCGAAAGCGGCAAGGCCGTAAGGCAGGCGGTTCGCCTGCTCGATCGCCTCCTCGAACGTGTCGAACGGCCGCGAAACCGCGACCGGGCCGAAAGGCTCGTCGTTCATGATATTGGCTTCGTTGGGGACATCGGCGAGCAACGTCGGCTGGAAGAAGAAGCCGCCGTCTCCGCGTTCGCCGCCGGCCATGATGCGGGCGCCCTTGGCCTTGGCGTCCTGCACCAATGCATCGATCGCGTCGGGGCGGCGCTTGTTGGCCAGCGGGCCCATCTTGGTGTCCGCTTCCAGGCCGTTACCGACTTTCACCTTGGCCGTGCGCTCGGCGAAACCCTTGATGAAAGCGTCGTAGATGCCGCTCTGGACGTAGAAGCGCGTCGGTGAGACGCACACCTGGCCGGCGTTCCGGAACTTCTGTGGGACGACCATGTCGAGCGTCTTTTCGAGATCGCAATCGTCGAAGATCAGCACCGGCGCGTGACCGCCGAGTTCCATCGTGACTCGCGTCATGCTGTCGGCGCAGAGGCGCATCAGATGCTTCCCGACATTGGTCGAGCCGGTAAAGCTGACCTTGCGGATTACGCGGCTGGCGATAAGCGTCTCGCTGACGAGGCCGCTGTCGCCGTGGACCAGTTGGGCAACGCCATTCGGGATCCCTGCATCGGCGAGCGCGCGAAACAGCTCGGTGCAGCAGCCGGGGGTTTCATGCGGCGGGCGCGAAATGACGGTGCAGCCCGCGGCGAGTGCGGCGCTGACCTTCTTCGCGAGCAAGTAGATCGGGAAGTTCCACGGAGTGAAGGTTGCGGTCGGACCGACCGGCTGGCGGATCACGCGAGAAACCTGGCCCGCGGGACGGACGAGCGTCCGGCCGTAGTCGCGCTTCGCGTCTTCCGCATACCAGTCGAACAGCTGCGCGGAAGCCAGCGTCTCCAGCTTCGCCTCGTTGAGCGGCTTGCCCTGCTCCTGAGTCATGGTCGCCGCGATGAGGTCGGCGCGCTCGCGGATCAGCGCCGCGGTCTTGTGCAGGATGGCACCGCGTTTCTCGACGTCCATCGCGCGCCATTCCGGCCACGCCCGTTCGGATGCGGCGAGCGCCTCGTCGAGGTCGGCCCTGGTGGCATAAGGCAAAGCGGCGATCGGCCGAGCGTCGACCGGGTTGATAACGTCGTGGCAATCGCGGCCTTCGCCCGATTTCCACACGCCGTCGATGAAGAGTTTGAGGTCTGTTTCGTATCCCATGCGAGGCCAGATAGGCTTCGGCCGTTACGGCTGCAACGGGCCGTAGCCCATCTTCACCGACCAGGGCTCAAGCAAGGGAAGCACCGCCGCAAGCTGGGCGGCGTAGCGCTTCCAGCGTCCGACCGAGCGATCGTAGAGCGGTTCGACGACCTGGGCATAGCTGGCGCTGCCGACGAACGAGCGACCTTCCGCAGCCCTTTCGTGATCGATCAGCGCGGCATTCCATTCGAGGCCGAGAAAGGCGACCAGGCTGCGCATCTCGGTCTCGGGATCGGCGACAAGCGCCTCATATTTGATGGTATGCACGTCGAGCGGCATCGCCATGCAGCTTCGCTCCCAGAGGTTCATCACGCGATCGTACAGCTTCGCGGCGTCCTCGAGCGTGTAGAAGCTGACCAAGGTCGCGGTCGGTTGGAATCGCGTCATGAAACAGCTCAGGATCACATCGCACGGGTGCCGGACGGTGCGGATGATCTTGGCCTTCGGGAAGAGTCGATGAATCAGGGCGATGTCGATCGTGCCGAGCGGATATTTGTCGATGAGCAACCGGTCGCCAAGGTCCGGCACATGCTCGGCCGCCGCCTCGAAGTAGCGGTCGCGCAGGTTGCGTAGTTCGGACTCGTCGAGAGCCCCTAGCCGGTCATATTCCCCCAACTGCTCCGACACCGCCTGAAGCATCGGCTTTTCCTCAGCGATGCAAATGCCGGAATGTCCCATGAGGAAGGTGTCGAGCAAGGTCGTGCCCGACCGCGGGAAACCGACGAGAAAGGCTGGCTCAGGCCGTCGCGAATCGGCTGGTTCAGTCCAGTCCCGTACCCAATCCTGCGTGGTCAATTCGGCGCGGCGGTCGACCAAGTCGCGCAGCGCCCCGGACCTGTGCGCGATCGCGTCAGGCGAGAGATCGCTGTCGCGGTTCATCCGCTCAAAGGCGCGGAACGCCGCTTCACTGTTGCCCAGCCGGTCCTCGATCTTCCCGATCAGCTCGTCGCGCGAACCGGGATCGAGGATCTCGGAGGCGGACTGGGCGAATTCCAGCGCACGTTCCAACTCGCCTCGGCGGAAGGCCAGGCGGGCTTTGAGCAGAGGGAGCTGCCCGGCAGCTGGATCGAGCTTCTCGATCCGCGCGATCACTTGCGCAAACTCATCGATCGCATTCTGCCGCTCGAGCAGGTTCGCAAGGGCCAGCAGCGCGGGCAGATGGTCCGGATCGCTGGCCAGCGCGCTGCGTAGCGTCTCGAGTGCCTGATCGGGGTGCTGCAGCAGATCTTCGAGGCGTGCAACGGTCAGTTGGGCATCGACCGAGTCCGGTCTGTGGGCCGCCGCCTCTCGCGCCGCCGCGAGTGCCTGCTTGCCCTGACCCGAATTCACCTGGGCTTCGAGCAATTTCTCGCGGAGTTTCTGAAGGTCCGGACGAAGCTCGAGCGCTCGCGAGAAAGCGTCCGCGGCACGCCGGGGCTGGGACGTGGCGAGGAAGCATGCACCGAGATTGCCCCAGCTTTCATAATCGCGGGGATCGGCGGCGACGATCTGCTGGAAGATTTCCGCCGCGCGCGCGGGATCATCCCGCCGCGCATGGATCATCGCTTGCAGGCGGTGCGGCTCCAGGCCCGAGATCCGCGCTGCCCGAAGCTCGCCTTCGGCCTCGTCGAGCCGGTCCAGGCCGATGAGGAGCCGAACGAGTTCGATCCGCGGAAGGGGGTCGGACGGCGCGAGCTCGACCGCGCGACGCACATGCGGCAGGGCCTCGTCGAGTTCCAGCCTTCGCTGATGGAGCGCCGCAACGAAAAGCCTCAGCCCGTAATCGTCGGGATGGCCTGCGACGGCCTTGCGGGCGGCGTCGAGCGCTCCAGCCGTGTCGCCGCGACGGGCGAGAGCGATCGCCTCCTGGGCGGCTGGCGGAATGCTGCTCATCGGGAAGCGCCGTAGAGGCTCGGCAACCGAACTTGAAGCTCTTGCAGCGCGCCGCTAGGCCAACTGACAAAGGAGAAAGCAAGCGATGACCAAGCAGGAACTCGTGACCCGCATGCAGGAGGGGCAGGCCTGGGTGCCCGGCCGCCGGGTGAAGATCGACTTCGGTGGCGATCAGGGCGCGATCATGCTCGACGGCGCGGCTCAGCAGGTCAGCGAAGATAATGGCGCGGCGGACACGACGATCCTGGTCGGCTGGGACGACTGGCAGCAACTCGCCGCGGGTCAGCTCGACGGAATGACCGCGTTCATGATGGGCAAGCTGAAGGTCGAGGGCGACATGTCCAACGCGATGCAGCTGCAGGGCGTGCTGGCGAAGCTCCGCGGTTGATGGAGGCAGGCGAGCGCGATCTCGCGCGACTTTTGTCGGGATTGAACCCCACGCTGTCAGCTGAGCGCTACGCGTTTGAGCGGACCGAGAGGCTGAACCTGGAAGATGGCGTCTTCGCCCTGATTCGCGAGGAGGAAGGCGTGACCGCGATCGGCGTCAGCTCCGAGGGCGAATGGGCACGCATCAGCCTCGGCGTGCATTCCGCTTTGGACGCCGTCGGCCTGACGGCAGCCTTCGCGAAGGCGCTCACCGACGCGGGTATCAGCAGCAATGTGGTCGCCGCGCTCTACCACGACCACATCTTTGTGCAGTGGGACCGGCGCGACGACGCGATGAAGGCGCTGAAGTCTCTCGGCGGTTAGTTCATTCGTCGAAACGTCATTGCCGGCATCGGCAAACCAGGTCAGCTATCGGCCATGCGCAGGCTGGCCTTCGCCCTGATCGCCGCTTCAACAACGGCCAGCGCGCAACAAACGGCCCTCGACGCCAAGGCAGCCCAGGCGATCGTCGCCGGCTGCGCGGCGCATTCCGGCGCCAAGATGCAGAGCGAGGCCATTGCTGTCGTCGATAATGGCGGAAACCTTGTCGCGGCGCTTCGCATGGACGGCAACGGCAGCGGCATTTTCGATTTCGCGCTCGCCAAGGCGCAGGCCGCCGCGGCCTGGGGCTTCTCGACTGCCCAGATGCTCGAGAATGCGCGCGGAACGCCGGGCTTCGACCGGGCTCCGCACGTTGTCATCGTTCCCGGCGGAGTCCCGGTGTTCAGCGCAGATGGCAAGACTCGGATTGGGGCTGTCGGTGTGTCGGGGGAAGCGCCCGCCGACGACGCCGAATGCGCCGAAGCCGGCATCAAGGCCGCCGGATTGCGTTCCGCCCATTCTTGACCCTCGCCCCCGCGCTTCTATTGGCGGCGCATGCAGAAAATCTATCCCAACGCCGAGGCAGCTCTCGAGGGATTGCTGTTCGACGGCATGACCATCGCCGCCGGCGGCTTCGGCCTGTGTGGAATCCCTGAACGATTGATCGACGCGATCCAGGCGAGCGGGGTCAGAGATCTCACGATCGCTTCGAACAATGCCGGCATCGACAATGAAGGGCTCGGCAAGCTCCTGCGCACGAAGCAGGTGAAGAAGATGATTTCTTCCTACGTCGGCGAGAACAAGGAGTTCGAGCGGCAATTCCTGGCGAACGAGCTTGAGGTCGAATTCACGCCGCAGGGTACTCTCGCGGAGCGGATGCGCGCCGGCGGAGCGGGCATCGCGGGCTTTTATACGAAGACCGGCGTCGGCACCGTCGTTGCCGAAGGCAAGGAGACCAAGGCATTCGACGGCGAGACCTATGTCCTGGAGCGCGGCATTCGCGCGGATCTCAGCGTCGTCAAAGGCTGGAAAGCCGACGAGAGCGGCAACCTCATTTTCAGGAAGACCGCGCGCAACTTCAACCTGCCCGCGGCGACCTGCGGCAAGGTCTGCGTCGCCGAGGTCGAAGAGATCGTGCCGGTCGGGACACTCGATCCCGACTGCATCCATCTGCCTTCGATTTTCGTGAAGCGCCTGATCCTCGGCGCGCCCTACGACAAGAAAATCGAATTCCGGCCCGTTCGCGAAAGGGAGGCCGCGTAATGGCTACGCAAGTCGAAACCAAAGGCTGGACCCGCGACCAGATGGCGGCGCGCGCCGCGAAGGAACTGCACGACGGCTATTACGTGAACCTGGGAATCGGCATTCCAACCCTCGTGGCCAACAACATTCCCGAAGGAATGACCGTCACGCTGCAAAGCGAAAACGGAATGCTCGGCATTGGCCCTTTCCCTTACGACGACGAGGTCGACGCCGATCTCATCAACGCGGGGAAGCAAACCGTCAGCGAGCTTCCGCAGACCAGCTATTTCGACAGCGCCACGAGCTTCGCGATGATCCGCGGCGGCCACATCGATCTTGCCGTGCTCGGGGCGATGGAGGTCAGCGAAAAGGGCGACATCGCCAACTGGATGATCCCGGGCAAGATGATCAAGGGCATGGGCGGCGCGATGGACCTCGTCGCCGGGGTCAAGAAGATCATCGTCGTGATGGAGCACACGTCCAAGAACGGCGACGCCAAGTTCATCCCGGAATGCACGCTTCCGCTGACCGGCAAGAACGTCATCGACATGATCATCACGGACCTTGCGGTGTTCCACCGGCCGGATCACGACAGCGCGTTCAAGCTGATCGAACTGGCGCCGGGCGTAACCGCCGAGGAAGTCCGCGAAAAGACGACCGCGCATTACGTCGAATGACCACGGCCGCGGGAATGACGAGTAAGAGGCGTTGATCCGCGCACTTCTTTCCCATGGGCCCGGTGGCCCCGAGACGCTGCGGCTCGACGAACTGCCCGATCCGACGCCGGGACCGGGCGAGCTGCTCGTCCGGGTGCGCGCCTGCGCGATCAATTATCCCGACGTACTGATCATTGAAGACAAATATCAGCTGAAACCCCCGCGGCCGTTCGCTCCCGGGAGCGAGATCGCGGGCGAGGTGATCGCAGCCGGCGACGGCGTCAGCGGCTGGTCGCCCGGAGATCGCCTGATTGCGGCGACGGGATTCGGGGGGCTGGTGGAAAAGATCGCCATTCCGGCAAGTCGCGCGATCCCGCTCCCAGCTGATCGAAGCTTCGAGGAAGGATCGGCGCTGCTTCTCACCTACGCAACCGCGATCCACGCGCTCGTCGACCGTGGCCGGCTGCAGGCTGGGAAGACCCTGCTGGTGCTCGGCGCGGCCGGCGGAGTCGGAATCGCGGCGGTCGAGATCGGCAAGGCGCTTGGTGCGCGCGTGATCGCGGCGGTTTCTTCCGAAGAAAAGGCGAAGGCAGCGTTGGACGCCGGTGCCGACGCGACCATCATCTACCCTGCGGGCGAGCTTGATCCGAAGGCCTTGTCGCAATCGTTCAAGGACGGAGTGGGACCCGAGGGAGCGCACGTGATTCTCGATCCTGTCGGTGGCGCCTACAGCGAGGCGGCGCTGCGCAGCATCGCCTGGGAAGGACGCTTTTTGGTCGTCGGCTTTCCGGCGGGCATCGCCAGGCTTCCGCTCAACCTCACCTTGCTC
>Ga0157379_10006358_pt1 | contig 10176 bp, 13 predicted proteins | sample S25metaG_FD_121802 | JGI IMG/M metagenome (GOLD analysis project Ga0157379, IMG submission 121802) | Switchgrass rhizosphere microbial communities from Kellogg Biological Station, Michigan, USA - S2-5 metaG | ecosystem: Host-associated > Plants > Roots > Rhizosphere > Soil | place: USA...
CTTGACGGTCTCGGTGCGCGCCTCGATCACGGTCGAGTAGGTCGAGAAGCCGTGGTCGGCGAGCAGGTGCACGACCGGCTTGAACTTGCCCTGGTTCTCGACGTAGATCGGCTCCGCCACCGAGTAACCCTGCTGGATGGCTTTCGGGTTCGCGAGGAAGGGCCCGAGGTTGTAGTTGTAGGGCTTGAGCGCCTCGTCCTTGAAGCCGTGCGTGACCTTCAGCCACTGCCACCAGCTGAACTGGCCGTCCTTGGCGATAAGCGCCAGCGGCGCGTTCTTCAGTGCCTCGAACTTCTCGTAGCCCTGGCCCGGGTGCGCGATGAGTGCCTGCGGGTCCTTCTGGAACATCGCCGCGACGACAACCGTCGGCACCTCGTTCTTCACGTTGTCGAAGTTGTGCAGCAGGTTGCCGGTCATCAGGAAGGTGATGCGCCCGGCTGGAAGTAGCGGCCTGTTGTTGACCTGCGGGCCGCCCGGCTGGATCGTCACGTCCAGCCCGTACTTGCTGTAGGTCCCGTCGGCGAGCGCCTGGTAGAAGCCGCCGTGCGCGGCCTGGGCTTTCCAGTTGGTCGCGAAGATCACCTTGTCGTTGGCCAGCGCGGGCATCGCGAGCGCCGTGGCGAGCAGAAGGATCGGTGCGCGGATCGGCATGGAGAGCTCCTCAGTCTTGAACGGATTGTTCCGAAGCATGCCACCGCCCGAGCAGGGCGCGCGACAAGGCGTTGAAGGACCAGAAGATCATCACCCCGGTGGCCACCAGCAGCAGCAGCGCGGCGAACATCTTCGGCGTCTCGGTGCGAAAGCCCGCCTCCAGGATGCGCGAGGCCAGCCCGGTCTCGCGCCCGGCCGCGCCGGCCACCATCTCGGCGGTCACCGCGCCGATCAGGCTCAGGCCACCCGAGATCTTCAGCCCGGCGACGAAATAGGGCAAGGCGCTCGGCACGAGCAGCAGGCGCAGGCGCTGCCAGGGTGTGGCACGGTAGAGGCGATACAGGTCGCGCAGGTTCGGGTCGGCGGCGCGCAGGCCGATCACGGTGTTCGACAGGATTGGGAAGAACGCGACGATCCAAGCACACAGCAGCAGCGCCGCGGTGGTGCTCTCGACGTAGATCAGGATCAGCGGCGCGATCGCGACGATCGGTGTGACCTGCAGCACCACCGCGACCGGGAGCAACGCCGCCTCGAGCGGGCGCGACAGCGCGAACGCCGCGGCGATCAGCACGCCACCGGCGCAGGCGAGCAGCAGCGCGCCGAAGGTGATCTTCAGCGTGAACCACCAGCTGCCCGCGAGCGAGCCGAAGTTCGCCGCCAGGGTCTGCAGCACCAGCGACGGCGCGGGCAGCGTGTAGTGCGGGATGCGCGCGATGCGCACCAGCGCTTCCCAGCCCAGCAGCAGCGCGACGAAGGTTAGCAGTGGAAGTGCGCGTTGCTTCATGCCGCGCCCACCGGGGCATGCGCCGCTTCCAGCGCCTGGGTCAGCTGCGCGCAGATGCGCAGGTAGTGGGCCGAGGTGCGCCAGGCGACGGTGCGCGGGTAGGGTTCGTCGATCATCACCTCGGCGACGATTCGACCCGGCCGCGCACTCATCACCAGCACGCGCTGGCTCAGGAACACCGACTCGTAGACGCTGTGCGTGACGAACAGCGCCGCCAGCTCCTGCGACTGCCACGACGCGAGCAGGTCGCTGTTGAGCTTCTGGCGCGTGATCTCGTCGAGCGCGGCAAAGGGTTCGTCCATCAGCAGCAGCTTCGGCTCGGTGACCAGTGCGCGGGCGATCGACACGCGCATCTTCATGCCGCCCGACAGTTCGCCGGGGAAGGCCGCGTGGAAGTCGCTCAGGCCGACCGAGATCAGCGCGCGCTCGATGCGGTCGTTCGCCATGTCGCTGTCCATGCCCGACAGGCGCAGCGGCAGCCAGACGTTGTCGTACACGCTGGCCCAGGGCATCAGCGTGGGCTCCTGGAAGACGAACGCCGTCTGCGCGACACCGCCGTGCAGCGCCGGCGCGTCGATGCGGCCCGCCGTGATGCCGTCGAGCCCGGCCGCCAGCCGCAGCACCGTGCTCTTGCCGCAGCCCGACGGGCCCAGCAGCGCGACGAACTCGCCCGCGGCCACGTGCATGCTCGTACCTTGCAGGGCAAGCAGGCCGTTGCCGAAACGCTTGTCGACGCCCTCCAGCGCCAGGATGGCCGCGCTCATCTCTTGTTCTCCCGGTCTGTCCTACCATGCAGTATCGCGTCAGAAACCGCTGCCATGCACACCGTCACCTTCCCCGATGGACATGTCCGCCCCGCGCTCGGCCTCGGGACCTGGCGCACCGGCGAAGTGGCGCGTGAGCGCGCGAACGAGGTCGCCGCAGTGCGGCTCGCGCTCGAGATGGGCTACCGCGTGATCGACACGGCCGAGATGTACGGCGAGGGCGGCGCGGAAGAGGTGGTGGGCCAGGCCGTCGCCGAAGCGCTGCGCGCCGGCACGCTGACACGCGACGAGCTGTTCGTCGTCAGCAAGGTCTACCCGCACAACGCCAGCCGCGCCGGCACACGCGCTGCGTGCGACCGCAGCCGCAAGCGGCTCGGCCTGGCTCACATCGATCTGTACCTGCTGCACTGGCGCGGCCAGCACCCGCTGGCCGAGACCGTGGCTGCGTTCGAGGGCTTGCTGGCCGCGGGCCACATCACACGCTGGGGCGTGAGCAACTTCGACTGCGACGACATGAACGAGTTGCGCTCCGTCGCCGGCGGCGCCGCTTGCGCCGCGAACCAGGTCTACTTCTCGCTCGGCGAACGCGGCGCCGGCTTCGACCTGCTGCCCTGGCTGCGCGCGCATCGCATGCCGATGATGGCCTACTGCCCGATCGACCAGGGCCGCCTGGCTGGCGATGCGACGCTGCGGGGCATCGCCGCGCGACACGATGCGACGCCGGCGCAGGTGGCGCTGGCCTGGGTGCTGCAGCAGGAGGGCGTGATGGCGATCCCGAAGGCGGTGCAGGAGGCGCATCTGCGCGAGAACCTGGCCGCGGCGCAATTGACGCTCGGCGAAGCCGATCTGCGCGAGCTCGACCGGCTGCATCCGCCGCCGCGCAGCAGGACGCCGCTAGCGATCAGCTGACGCGCAAAGGGGCCGCGCCCCGGGAGCGGAAGCTCCAGGGGCGCGGGAAGGTGCGGATCACAGACGGTTCACGCCTTGCACCCAGCCGACCAGCTGGCCGTCCAGGTAGAGCGCGCCTTCGGGCGCACCCGCTTCGGCGTAGAACTCCAGGCGCGGGTCGCCGCGGGCGCTGCGCGCCGGGGCGGCCAGGCGGCGCGCCAGGCGCGCCAGCGCGGCGCTGGCGCTGCGCAGCAGGTCAGCGGCGGCACGGCGTGCCAGGTCGGAGGCCGGGCGCCGTTGCGCGACGGGGCTCCAGTGCGGGGCTTTCAAGCTAGACATGGTGTTCTCCTGTGCGCGGGCGTCGCCGCGCTCGATTCATGGGCTGTGTTTCATGCGGTCCAGTTCACGCTGCAGGGCTCGCTGGCCTTCGCGCCGCGCGAAGCGGCTGCCGGCCTGGTGTTGGCCGGCACGGCGGAAGTGAGCGGGTGCCACCAGCGGATTGCGGGGCTTGAGGGTCTTCACGGTGATCTTCATCGGCGGCTTCTCCTTCGGTCGTGGCCATCGGGGGCCGGAAAGCACAACGGCCCGGGTGCTGCTGCATCCCGGGCCGTCGCGGCGTGAGCGCGGGCGCTCAGCCGGGGGCGGGACCGGAATGCACCGAACGCACGGCGATGGCCTGGGCCGGCATGGCCATTGCCGCACACGCATTCAGCGCAGGCAGCGAGGGCAGCAGGGACAGGAACATCGAACGGGTCATGGGTGCGGGCAAGGGTGGATCGGAGGGTGTCGCCGCGGGCCTGCGGGCCTCACGACTTGCGCAAATGATAAACGAGTGATTATCTTTGGCAAGCGTTTTTTGCGTATCGTTTGTTGCAGCTAGCGTTTGCGTTTGAGCGGCGCCACACCGGCCTGGGATTGCGCCCACAGCGCCGCGGCGTCATCGCGTGCGGGCGGTGCCGGTTTCGTACCGGCTGGCTTGCTCATAGGTGGTGGAGGCGCCACCGGCGGTGTGGGCGCGAGCACGTCGCCCAGCATGTCGAGCAGCCGCGTGCGGGCACGCTGCGGGTGGCGCCGGTAGTAGGTCAGCACCAGGCCGACGATGAAACGCTCGTCGTCGTCCTGCGGCAGGTTGTGCGGGGGCTCCTCGGCGGGCGCGGCGGCACCACGCGCCTCGCCGTGCGGCTGGTCCATCCAGCCCGAGGGTTTGTGGCACAGCACTTCGAACTGGCGCGCGAGGCGCTCGCCGATCTGGCGCGAGCGGCCCTTGATCTGGCTCCAGTAGCTGGGCTGGATCTGCAGCCGTTCTGCGAAGCGGCGTTCCAGGCCGCGCAAGGTGGCGGCGTCGGGGTGTTTGATGGTGGCCTGGACGAACTCGTCGAACAGGACCAGGGCGTTGTCGAGGCGGATCTGGGCAACGTCGCGGGGACCGGAAAGCATGCCCCGATGATAAAGCTGCGTTGAGCCGGGGATGCAGCAGGGGATGCAGCAACGCGGGTGGACAATCCGTGCCTCTTTCGATCAGGAATTGCGCATGACCACGCTCGGCACCCCGCTCTCACCCACCGCCACCAAAGTCATGCTGCTGGGCAGCGGCGAACTGGGCAAGGAGGTGCTGATCGCGCTGCAGCGGCTCGGCGTGGAAACGATCGCGGTCGACCGCTATGAGAACGCGCCGGGCCAGCAGGTCGCCCACCATGCGCGCACGATCACGATGAGCGATCCCCAGCAGCTCAAGGCGCTGATCGAGGGCGAGCGGCCCATGCTGGTGGTGCCCGAGATCGAGGCGATCGCCACGCCGATGCTCGAGGAGCTCGAAGCAAGCGGCCTGGTGCGCGTGATCCCGACCGCCCGCGCCGCGCGCCTGACGATGGACCGCGAAGGCATCCGCCGCCTCGCCGCCGAGACGCTCGGCCTGCCGACCAGCCCGTACCGCTTCTGCGACTCGCTCGCCGAGCTGCGGGCGGCGATCGACGGCGGGATCGGTTACCCGTGCATCGTCAAGCCGGTGATGAGCAGCTCCGGCAAAGGCCAGAGCAAGATCGACTGCCCCGGTGATGTGAGCAGGGCCTGGGACTACGCGATGGCAGGCGGGCGCGTGAGCCGGGGCCGCGTGATCGTCGAAGGCTTCATCGACTTCGACTACGAGATCACCCAGCTGACGGTGCGTTCGGTCGACGCGCTCGGCAACGTCGAGACGAGCTTCTGCGACCCGATCGGCCACATCCAGGTCCACGGCGACTACGTCGAGAGCTGGCAGCCGCACCCGATGCGGCCGACGGCGCTGGAGCGCTCGCGCGACATCGCGAAGGCAGTCACCGACGATCTGGGCGGCCTCGGCCTCTTCGGCGTCGAGCTGTTCGTCAAGGGCGATCAGGTCTGGTTCAGCGAGGTCTCGCCGCGCCCGCACGACACCGGCATGGTGACGATGGCCACGCAATGGCAGAACGAGTTCGAGCTGCATGCCCGCGCAATCCTCGGCCTGCCGGTGGACACCACGCTGAAGAGCCCGGGTGCGAGTGCGGTGATCTACGGCGGTGTCGAGGCGCGCGGCATCGTCTTCGACGGCGTGGCCGAGGCCCTGCAGGTGCCCGGCACCGAGCTGCGCCTGTTCGGCAAGCCGGAGAGTTTCACGAAGCGCCGCATGGGCGTGGCGCTGGCGCACCATGCCGATGTCGAGATCGCGCGCGAGCGGGCCAAGAAGGCCGCGGCGCTGGTTCGGCCGCGCGCGGCATAGAACTCCCTAGCGGGGTTTGTTCACGCGCGGGTTGCGATTCCGTCACGGCAGTGGGTACGAACATTCCCTGAAGCGGCCGCAATTGGTTACCCTGACGGAAGCGCAAGGGGGGGCGACACATGACGACGCAGTACTGGATGGTCATTGCCGTCCTGGCCTTGCTGGCAGGCGCCAGCATCGGCTGGGTCCTGGGTGCTGGCCGTGCGCGGGCTGAATCCGACGCGCGCGTGCGGCGCGCCGAGCAGCAGGCGAAGGAAGAACTCGCCCGTGCCGAGCAGCGTGTGGCCGCCGAGAAGGCCCGCGCCGACAAGGCCCAGGCCGACGCCAACGCCCAATGGCATGCCCGCATCGACCGCATGAATGCCGACCACCGCGCCGAGACTGAAAAACTCTCCCGCCACATGACCGAAGCCTACGACGAGCTCGACCGCCTGCGCGTGCAGCTCGCATCCGCAGGCCCGCCTCAGCCACCGGACACCGGCCAGGGTTTCGCCGCGACGATGCCGATGCCGGACCTGTAGCCGTCAGTCCTCGTCCTTGACCTTGTACTGACCGGTCAGTTGCGCCTGGATCGTCGGCGGCACGGCCTCGTAGTGGCTCAGCTCCAGCGTGTAGCGGCCCTGCCCGCCGGTCATGCCGTTCAGGCGTGCCTGATAGCCGTTCAGTTCCGACAGCGGCACCTGCCCGTTGACCATCATGCTGCCGCCCTGCAGCGCCTGCGTGCCGCTCACCTGGCCGCGCTTGGCCGAGAGGTCACCGGTGATGTCGCCCATGCTGTGTTCGGGCGCGGTGATCTCGACCTTCACGATCGGCTCCAGCACGATCGGCCGCGCCTTCAGCACCGCATCGATGAACGCCTTGCGGCCGGCCGTCGCGAACGCGATGTCCTTCGAGTCCACCGAATGCGATTTGCCGTCGTAGACGATGCAGCGCACGTCCTTCACCGGGTAACCCGCGACCACGCCGCTGTCGAGCGCGAGGCGCACGCCTTTTTCGACCGCGGGGATGAACTGGGTCGGGATCGTGCCGCCCTTGACCTGATCGACGAACTCGAAGCCCGCGCCGCGTGGCAGCGGTTCGATCTTCAGGTAGACCTCGCCGAACTGGCCGGCCCCGCCGCTCTGCTTCTTGTGGCGGTGGTGGCCTTCGGCCGGCGCGGTGATGGTCTCGCGGTAGGCGATGCGCGGCGGGCGCGTGTTGACCTAGCACTTGTAGACGTCGGTCATGCGCTCGAGCAGCGTGCGCAGGTGCAGCTCGCCGAGGCCGTAGACCACCGTCTCGTTGGTCACCGCGACATGCTCGACCTTCAGGCACGGGTCCTCGTCGACCAGCTTCTGCAGGATCTCCCACATGCGCTGCTCATCGCCGCGGCGCTTCGGCTCGATCGCCAGGCCATGCACCGGCACCGGGAAGGGCAACGGCTTGAGGTGCAGGTGATCGTCTTCCGCGGCGTCGTGCAGCACCGCGTCGAAATGCATCTCGTCGACCTTCGCGACCGCGCAGATATCGCCGGGCAGGCCGCGCGGCACCTCCACATGCTCCTTGCCCTGCAGCATGAACAGGTGGCCGACCTTGAACGGCTTGCGGCCGTCGCCGATGTACAGGAGGCTGTCGCGCGTGACCGTGCCCTGGTGGATGCGGAAGATGCCCATGCGTCCGACGTACGGATCGACCGTCACCTTGAACACATGCGCGATCACGTGCTGCGCCGGGTCGGTCGCGGCGTGCAGCTCCTTCGCCTCGGCGCCTTCGCCCTTGTAGAACTGCGGCGGGTTGCCTTCGGTCGGGTTCGGCAGCAGCAGCTCGATCACGTCGAGCAGCTCGGCGATACCGGCGCCGTTGCGTGCCGAGACGAAGCAGATCGGGATCAGGTGGCCTTCGCGCAGCGCCTGCTCGAGTGGCGCGTGCAGCTCGCGCGGATCGACGTCGCCATCGTTCAGGTAGCGGTCGACGAACGCGGGATCGACCTCGACCACCTGCTCGACCAGCGCGCGGTGGGCCGCCTCGACCGAGCCGAAATCGGCCTGGCCCGAGGTGTTGAAGAAGCAGTCCACGACCTTCGTGCCGCCGCCGGCCGGCAGGTTCAGCGGCAGGCACTCGGTGCCGAAGGTCGCGCGGATCTGCTCGATCAGCGCCGGCAGGTTCAGCCCCTGCGCGTCGATCTTGTTGACGATGATCATGCGGCACAGGTTGCGGCCCTTCGCCCAGTCCATCATGCGTGCGCTCATCATCTCGATGCCGGTGCTCGCGTTGATCACCACCGCCGCGGTATCGACCGCTTCGAGCGCTGTCATCGACTGGCCGACGAAGTCGGCGTACCCGGGCGTGTCGATCAGGTGGACGCGCGTGTCGTGGTGCTTCAGGTGCACCAGCGCCGAGTTGAGCGAGTGCTGGGCGCGGCGCTCCATCGGGTCGAAATCGCTGACCGTCGTGCCGCGTTCCAGGCTGCCCGGCGCGCCGATCGCGCCGGCCCGGTGCAGCAGCGCCTCGGTCAGGCTGGTCTTGCCGGAGGCCGTCTGCCCGACCAGGGCAAGGCTGCGGATCGCCGCCATGCCGGCGGCATCGAGGCTGGGGAGGATGGACGGCATGACGCGCTCCTAGGTGGCGGCGCGTCTCCTGCGCCCGGGTGGGTGGCTGGATCTTCGCGCCGAGCGTAAGGGATCGCCGGGCGGCGATCAACCCGGGCCGGCCCTGCTAGGCGCGGCCTTGCCGGATGGCCAGGCCGAGCCGGCGGAACGGCGCGAGCGCGGCGCGCGCCGTCCCCGGTGCGACGATCAGCCCGGCGGCCTGCTTGCAGGGCGCCACGAGGCAGGCCGACGCGGCGTTCAGCTTTTCGGCCGAGGCGAGCACCCAGGTCTCGGCGGCCTGGGCCATCAGCGCGCGCTTGATGTGCGCCTCCTCGAGGTCGCCTGTGGTCAGCCCCGAGCGCGCATGCACCCCGGTCACACCCATGAAATACAGATCGGCACGCACGCGCTGGATCGCCTCGACGGCGGCCGCCCCGACCGCGACCACCGAATGCTTGAAGAGCCGCCCGCCGATCAGCACGACCTCGATCCGCGGATGCGCGACGAGCTCGACGGCGATCGTCGGGCTGTGGGTCACGACCGTCGCGGCCAGCGTGGCCGGCAGCCGGCGCGCCAGCTGCTGGCAGGTGGTACCGCCGTCGAGGAACACGACCTGGCCCGGCTCGACCATCGCGGCCGCCGTCGCAGCGATCGCCTCCTTGCCCTGCGGCTGCAGCGTGCGGCGTGCCGCGAAATCGCCGACCGCCGGCGACGCCGGCAGCGCGCCGCCATGCACTCGCTGCAATGCGCCGGCCGCTGCGAGCGCGCGCAGGTCGCGCCGGATCGTGTCTTCCGACAGGTCCCACAACGTGCTCAGCTCCTTGGCCACGACCTGGCCGTGGCGGCGCAGGTGGTCGAGGATGAGCTGCTTGCGTTGTTTCGTGAGCACCCCTCCAGTGTGCCCGAAGATTCTTGACATTGCACGAAGTTGCACGATATCGTCCCACCCTGATCACGATGAAGACGAGCATGAACGACCGCGTCCGCGTGCACAGCATCGATCTGCTGTCCGACAACTGGTATGTGCTGAAGAAGGCCACGTTCGACTGGCGCCGCCACGACGGCAGCTGGCAGCGCCAGCAGCGCGAGGTGTACGACCGCGGCAACGGCGCCACCATCCTGCTCTACAACCGCGCCGCCAACAGCGTGGTGCTGACGCGCCAGTTCCGCTTCCCGACCTTCGTGAACGGCAATCCCGATGGGTTGCTGATCGAAACCTGCGCCGGCCTGCTCGACCAGGACGACCCGGTGACCTGCATCAAGCGCGAGGCCGAGGAGGAGACGGGTTACCGCGTGAACGACGTGCAGCAGGTCTTCGAGACCTTCATGAGCCCGGGCTCGGTGACCGAGCGCCTGTTCATGTTCGTCGGCGAATACGAGGCGCGCGACAAGGTGTCTGGCGGCGGCGGCGAGGTGCACGAGGGCGAGGACATCGAGGTGCTCGAGCTCGCCTTCCCGCGGGCGCTCGCGATGGTGCGCAGCGGCGAGATCCGCGACGCGAAGACCATCATGCTGCTGCAGCACGCGCAGCTGGCCGGGCTGCTCGTGCCGTAGCCGGGCCTACTGGAACGCCACCTCTGCGAAGCTGCGCAGCTTGCGGCTGTGCAGCTGGTCGACACCCTGCTCGCGCAGCAACTCGATCGCACGGATGCCGATGCGCAGGTGCTGGTCGACACGCTCGCGGTAGAAGTGGTTCGCCATGCCGGGCAGCTTGATCTCGCCGTGCAGCGGCTTGTCGCTCACGCACAGCAGCGTGCCGTAGGGCACGCGGAAGCGAAAGCCGTTGGC
>Ga0157379_10006359_pt1 | contig 10174 bp, 9 predicted proteins | sample S25metaG_FD_121802 | JGI IMG/M metagenome (GOLD analysis project Ga0157379, IMG submission 121802) | Switchgrass rhizosphere microbial communities from Kellogg Biological Station, Michigan, USA - S2-5 metaG | ecosystem: Host-associated > Plants > Roots > Rhizosphere > Soil | place: USA: Michigan...
CATGAATTTGCTGCAATGGTTGGACGAGGGCGCACAGTTGAAGTGAAGCACGTGCGACTCATACAGGTGAGCTGATCGAAAGGCGGGGTACTCATGTACGGGAGATCGGAACTGATTGAGGACGCAGCAGGCTATGGCCTCGTCATCTTCACAGCCAAGTCCGGTACCATTGATTGGACGAGCAAGAATTGGACAGCTAGAGAACCGTTTCTCGACCTGGCAGCCTCGGATACATTTCTGGAATCGAGGTATGCGCTCGTCAAGACGACTCGCGAGCTGACCATCTACCGGTTCTACGGGGTATCGCCGATGGCAGAGGCGCGAATGCTCGGCGCCTATTGGACCCCTGCTCGTCCGGCATTGCGCATAGACAAGCTCGGCTATTCAACGTTTCACGATCAATCGCGGGCAGAGCTGGCCATCAAGCGCAAGTGGAGCCCCATGAGCGAAATCGTCGATGCGCGGCTTGCAGATGGCTCCTGGATTTTTGTTGGTCGCGCCGGACTGCAGGTCGATCAGGGCGTTCGGTTGAGCGGTGGCGCGATACAGATGATTCTCCCCGGCATTGGCCATGAGTTGCACCTCGTACGTCGACACGCATAGTGCCAATCGATGCCGGTGAATTCATCGAGAGGCTCCCTTGCTGATAGCTTGAGGTGTTGCCCACAAAGGATATGCTGTCAGGCAATATGACCCATGCGGCCGGCGCATTGGGGCCGGCGTGGATTACTCAAGGGAGTGAGTGCCATGTGTGGATGGTGTAGTCGAGCGAATTTGACGATTCCGGCCCTGGCCGCACAAAAGAAGATGCCGGTACAGTGGGGGTTGTCGGACCCCATGTGTGAGCACTATCTGTCCGAAATCCAGAAGTGGCTCCCCGAATGCATGAGCGCCTACCGGAGCGACTACGCGAAGATCTACTCGGTCATGATGGACAAGCCGCTGGTCCGGTCGTGCCTGGAAAAGCTCGACAAGGCCATCGCATCGAAGGCGCAGGGTGCGAGCCCCGAAACGAACTGGCTGCGTTTCTCCAGCATCCTGTCGTACTTCGAGAAAAAGTGTTGGTTTCCCGAGGATATCCTGCTGCCCCTGGGTGTACTGGATGCCGAGGTTTTCTACTCTTACATCCGCCGCGGATATGTGCTCAAAGACTATGGCGCGGGCGTCAAGCACGGGGAGTTCACGCACCGCCTGCAGTGGCACGCCCTGATGCGGGTCATTACTGATGACTTCACGAGGCCGATCCGCCCGGGGTGGGATCATTCGCCCCTGGAGCTCTATGTCAGCCTCGGCATGAAGCAGAATCACGGGATATGGGGCAAGCTCTTCGACCAGCGGGGGGACGGCTTTCTCGATCACCCCGACTCGTTCCACGAATGGGTGCTGAACAGCAACCTCGTCAATGTCGTTGCCTTTATTTCGAAGCGCGAGACGAAACGCAGAGAAGCGTTTATCAAGGCCATCTGCGATTACATCGATTTCAATGAAGCCGGCGTGGACTATTCAAAGGCCACCAACCCGCTGCTTTCTCACGCGGCATTCAAGGAATTCGAGATCTGGTTCGTGAACGAGATATTACGGAAACGGCACACGGAATCGACAGTCAAACAGATTTATGAAAAAGATCTGACCGCCAAGGCGGACGCGAGCTACCTCGGGAAGAAGACCACCACCCAGGCCGCGCAGAAACCTGACGGCCGTACCCAGCCTTACAGGAAGCCGAGAATGGCCTTGGGGCCGGTCTACAGCTTTTCCGCGAACCACATCATCGATGCACAGGCGGCAGATGTCCGGGCCAGGAACAGCCGTTCAAAGCTGCAAGCTGCCTGATCGGCGGGCTGGATTAAAGAGGGTTTCCGTCGAGTGCCGTCACACCCGTCTTCCCCAGCGCCTCATCAATCAACTTCCTCCACCGGCGCTGCTGGGCCGCATTACGACTATGATCCGTCTGTCGGTCGTATTCCTCGTCCACGGCCGTCGCTCGCTCGCCGTGTGTTGACTGCACGTCGTTGACCGCGCTCTGCAGCTCACCGGGGGAATCCGCCTCGAGCTTTTCCAGGTCCGCGGCCATGGCCCGCGCGGACAGGATCATCAGGTCGAAGTGACCCTGCTCGTGCTCGAGCAGGTCTGCGGTTTTGTCAGCTGTGCGGATGACGATGGTGTCACTCGACTTCAACACCACGGTGACCGTGAGGTCGGGAAGGCGGAACTTGTCTTTGACTTTCAGCGGGTGCAGGCGCTCGGGCAAGGTGGTTTCGGGCGCGATCTGCGCCTCTTCGTCGGAGTCGGGGATGACCGCGACGGCCTTGAAGTTGCGCCAGGTGAGACGCGCGGGCCTGGCTACCACTTTGATGGCCACGATCAACCGAAGTCGTAGGTGAAATCGGCGCCGCTGACGCCGATCTGCACTTTGGCGGGTTTGCGGCCGTCCATCAGCCGCGCCAGGATCTCCTGGCTGATCCGCGGCAGCACGGTGTTGGTCAGGATCGCATCAATCATGCGGCCGCCACTTTCGAGCTCGGTGCAACGGCTGGCCACGAGCTTCAGAACCTCATCGCTGTAGGTAAATGGCACGCGATGGTTGCGGGCAATGCGTTTCTGAATCCGCCCGAGCTGCAACCTGATGATCTCGTGCAGCATCTGATCGGAGAGCGGATAGAACGGGATCGTTACGATGCGCCCGAGCAGCGCGGCCGGGAAAACCTTCAGCAGCTCCGGACGCAGTGCCTTGGCAATGCCGTCGGCTTCCGGCATCAGGTCGGGGTCCTTGCACAGCCCCATGATCAGGTCACTGCCGACATTGGTGGTGAGGAGGATGAGCGTGTTCTTGAAATCAATCAGGCGGCCCTCGCCGTCCTCCATCACGCCTTTGTCGAACACCTGGAAGAAAATCTCATGGACATCGGGGTGTGCCTTCTCGACCTCATCGAGCAGCACCACGCTGTAGGGTTTACGGCGCACGGCTTCGGTGAGCACACCTCCTTCACCATAACCAACATAGCCGGGCGGCGCACCCTTCAAAGTGGATACGGTGTGCGCCTCCTGGAATTCGCTCATGTTGATGGTTACAACATTCTGCTCCCCTCCGTAGAGGGCCTCAGCGAGCGCGAGCGCGGTCTCGGTCTTGCCCACGCCCGAAGGGCCGGCGAGCATGAAAACACCGATGGGTTTGGAAGGGTTGTCGAGCGCGGCACGCGAAGTCTGCACCCGCTTGGCGATCATTTCGTGGGCGTGGCGCTGCCCGATCACGCGTTGACTGAGAATCTCGGCGAGGCGCATCACCGTGTCGATCTCGTTACGCGCCATCCGGCCGACCGGGATACCCGTCCAGTCGGCAACGACGGAGGCCACGGCCTGGTAATCGACGCTGGAGAGGATCAGCGGACGCTCGCCCTGGAGTTGAGTCAACCGGACCTGGGTCGCTCTGAGCTCATCGAGCAGCTTGGCGCGCTGTTCAACATTGAGCTCCGGTGTTGCGGATACCTGCTCTACCCGGGCCTCTAGAGCACTCCCCGTTCCTTCTACTTTGTCCTTGCGTCCGCGCAGTTGTGCGCGCATCGAGAGAACCGACTCAACCAGCTCCTTCTCGGCCTGCCAGGCCTGCTCCAGAGTCTGGAGGTTTTCCTGTTCGCGTTGCAGCTTGTCGCGGCAGGCGCTCTCGCGTTCGGAGACTTCGACTCCCACGGCCTTCTCGTTCTCGATGATCTGAAGCTCTGTGCTCAGTGCGGAGATTCGCTTACGGCTGTCATCCACCTCAGGCGGAACAGCATGTTGACTGATGGCAACACGCGCGCAGGCCGTGTCCAGCAGGCTCACGGACTTGTCCGGTAACTGCCGCGCCGGAATGTAGCGATGCGACAGCTTCACGGCTGCTTCCAACGCCTCATCCAGCACCTGGACGCGATGATGAGCCTCCATGGTCGAAGCAACACCGCGCATCATGAGGATCGCCTTCTCCTCACTGGGCTCATCGACCTGCACCACCTGAAAGCGCCGCGTGAGGGCCGGGTCCTTCTCAATGTGCTTCTTGTACTCAGCCCACGTTGTCGCCGCGATGGTGCGCAGATTGCCGCGCGCCAGGGCCGGTTTGAGCAGGTTGGCGGCATCTCCCGTCCCGGCCGCGCCGCCGGCACCGACGAGGGTATGAGCTTCATCAATGAACAGGATGATCGGCTTGGGCGAGGACTGCACTTCCTCGATGACCTGGCGCAGCCGGTTCTCGAACTCGCCTTTCATGCTGGCGCCCGCCTGCAACAAACCCACATCCAGCGTCCTCAGGGTTACCTCGCGAAGTGTTGGTGGCACGTCGCCGGCAACAATGCGTTGCGCGAAGCCCTCGACTACCGCTGTCTTTCCCACTCCGGCCTCGCCCGTGAGGATGGGGTTGTTCTGCCGGCGGCGCATCAGGATATCCACCACCTGCCGGATTTCCTCATCCCGTCCCACGATGGGATCGAGCTTTCCGTTGCGCGCCTGTTCAGTGAGGTCAACTGTGAACTGCTTCAGGGCCTCCTGCTTGCCCAACTGCGCCGATGGAATCGCCGCGCTGCCAGTCCCCGGCGCGGAGCCGCCGTCGAGTTTGAAGTTATCCGTGGGCGATTGACCGTCCTCCGGCGAGCCACCAACGATCTTCGCAAAGCTCTCGGTGAGCGCCTCCAGGCGGATCTTGTCGAATTCCCTGGAGATGCGCAGGAATGAGTTTTTCAAACCGCGCGTCTGCAGGATGCCGATCAGCAGATAGCCGCTGCGCACCTGCGCCTCGCCAAACATCAAAGTTGCATACACCCAGGCGCGCTCGACGGTTTCCTCGACCTCGGAGGAGAGATCGACATCGTAGGCGCCACGGGGCAGGCGCTCCAATGCATCCGTGATGCCTTCCGCGACCCGCGCCGGATCGCAGGCGAAGTGACGCAGAATGCGGTGCAGATCGGAGTCCTGCAGTTGCAGCAGCTGATGGATCCAATGAACCAGCTCCACGTTGGGATTGCCACGCAGCTTGCAGAATATGGTGGCGCTGTCGATGGCATTGAAGCTGAGCTTGTTGAGCTTGCCGAAGTAGGCTTCGCGCCGGATTTCAGCCATGGTGTTGCTCCACGCGCCTTCAGGCGCTGTCGTTGACTCGAGCCGAAACGTCAATGATGACATCGTCGACGGGCTCACCCAGGGGACTCGGATCAACCCAGGTCGTCCAACCGAGATGGCCAAACTGACCTAACCGCACGCCCGGCAGGCGTGCCCGCTGTGTCAGGAACTGGACGTCCCAGGCGTATTCGAATCCAAGATAGTTCAGCATGAGGGCACGCAGCCGCCCGAGAGAGGCGCCACCCGGAAGAAACTGCATCAACTGGCCGAGCGTCACGGGGCCGATGAGCAAGCGGATGCGGTGTTGGGCATTCCACACACGCTCGCCGAGCACGGTGGTGCGGCCGAGCACCGCCGAGTCGGAATCGATACTGAGACGAGTCTGCTCGGATACCGCGACCGGCAACCATTGCCCGACACATTCCTGGATGCGGACCGCGAGCCCGAGATACTCCTGCAGCAGGCTTTCGAGTGCAGCCCGGTTCCGGGTGCCCGCGGACAGCAGGCCCGCAAAATACAACTTGGCGCGATCCGGCCACGCATCCCGATCGCGCAGTTGGCGATCGGCGATGCCGATCAGCGCTGCAACAAATCCCGCGAAGCGATCCTCGGCGGGGCGGTCGAATTCAACAATCGGGCGGGCATCCGCCCAGGCGCGATAAAACAGCTCCAGCACCCGGTGGTGGAAAATGTCGGCAAAGGCCGCGAAGGTGCGATCGTGAAAGTTGATTGCCCGCTCGTGCGCATACTCGGTGAAATGTAGCGGCAGCGGACCGTGCGGGCCGAACAGGCCGAGGAAGTAACCGCGGATGCCGAGTCGATCCGCCGGCAGGTCCCGCAGGTCAGCGAGCATCGACGCGGGGAAATGCAGTGCCGGCGCTTGTCCGAGCCTCACAGGCTCGAGAGCGGGACGCGCCGCAGTCCCCAGGCGCGGCAGGCTGGACCAGGCGCACTCGACTCGCCGCATCGCCTCGAAGAACTCGAAACCGAGCGGATCGGCGCGCAGAGGCTCCAGGGCCTGCGCCTGTCGGCCCGGCCCGGGCCTTACAGTATCGGGCGCTGCCCCAGTCTCGCCGGCCATCGCATGACCTCGCCTCGATCCTGGGTTTTCAGGACCGTCCGAGTGAAACTGTTGAGGGACACATAACGCCGAAAAAACTCCTCGAGCACCGCACCCAGCAGAAAGACGCCGCGGCCCTGAAACGCGCCGTCTTCGCAGGTCAGCGCGATCTCGAGGCCACGAACATAGGACACGTGAGTCACATCCGGCAGCCGCCCGGACACGGCTCTGGCGCTGATCCTGCGGACGCCGTCGATCTGGCGCTGCATGGCCGCATCATTCGGATCACAGTACAACAGCAACAGCTCGCGCAGCGCGGTTGCGCCCTCTTCCGCGGACTTCTCGACCAGGGACAGGTAGTTGAGCGTGAGATGACTCAACAGCTTCCAGGCAAACTCCCCGTGGGCCACGGAAGCGCGCGGCCGCGTCGGACCGGACAGGCAGCGGATGGACTCGACGGGCGCGCCCAGGTCCAGAGTGAAATCAGTCGCACCCTTGCCGACCGGCATCTGCAACGGCAGGTCGCGATTGGTACACAGGACCTCGAGCCCGAGCTGGCGCAGGTTGTTGGCATACGGCGCCTGGTCGGCATCCACCAACGATAGAAACAACTCGCTGCCGATGTAGCTCGAGCGCGGGCCTTGTGTGCGTTGTTTGGCCGACAGCATGCGGGGCTCGCGCCGGGTCATGAAGAAGGCCCGGTTGCGCCCGTGCCAGGTCGCCTCCGCGCTCGCATAGAAGGGCTCGAAGGTAATTTCGGCCTCTGAGCCGGAGCCGTAGCCCTCGACCTGCTGCACATCGAAAATCTCGAAATCGAGCGGCCGGGTGCGATCGGCAATCACCTGGTACTCGTGATGCAACCGGTCGAGGTGGATGCGATCCGCCCGGCGGCGCGTCAGATTGATTGCCGGCGCACAGAACAATCGGAAATTCTCGGCGGCCAGGGTTCCTTCCAGGCCGGGGGCAACGCGGTTGAACAACAGGATGATCTCGAACTCGTGGCCCTGCAGTGTGCGCAACACCTCGCGCAGGTTGCTCAACGCCACGAACAGGAAGCGCTCGGGAAAGGCACAGTATTCCTGCAGGATCCGATAACCCTGGAAAGAGCGGCGGGTGTAGGGAATGAGACCCTGCTCGTCGCCGAAACCTTCGCGTTCAATACACGTGGCGCGGCGCCATACGCTCTGCGCGGCGTTGCCTTTGGGCCGGATCAGGAAACCGGTCGCGCTCGCGAAGATGCTCTCATAAAGTAGAAACGGCAGCTCATCGGCACCTGACAGATAGATCGGCAGGCGATCGAGATGCAAGCCCGACAGCGGCACACCCGCTGTGGTGGTGAAGCTCAGCCGCAGCCCGGCACGCGTTGCCGCCGATCCTGTTGCTCCAACGGCGGCCAGTGCTGCAGCCGATCCATAGTAACGGACCTCGGTGAGCCGAAGCGGCCACAGAGTGCACTCGTGAGCAGTGCGGTATTCACAAGGAGCACTGTCATCCCGGCCGGATTGGGCGCGCAACATCGCGCCACGCGGTATCGAGTATCCCTGGGCGAGCGCCGGTTCCTTCGTGTCCGGCTGAAACTGCACGACCGTCATGGACGGTGTGGGCGCGAGATAGTGCGGATAGACGATCTGCAGCAGGTTCTGGATGAAGTTGGGAAACTCGGCGTCGATCTTCAACTGCACGCGCGCTGTCAGGTAAGCAAATCCTTCCAGCAGGCGCTCGACGTAAGGATCGGCGCAATCGATGCCATCCATGCCCAACCGGGCGGCGATCTTCGGATATTCGCGCGCGAACTCCGCGCCCATCTCGCGAACGTGTTGCAGCTCGCGGTTGTAGTATTTGAGGAGCCGCGGGTCCAAGTCAGCTCAACCGGCCGTGTCAGTGACGGTGACTGTACCGGTCTCGAGATCCACCTCGGTCTTGAGGTAAATGTTCAAGGGCACGGGCTGCGCCCACAGGTCTCCCTCGATGACAAACGTGAGGGCATGCCGGCTCATCTGATCCGGTTGCAGTCGCACCGTAACACGCAGGGTGTCACGCAGAATCCGCGGCTCGAAGTCGATGAGCGCCTGGCGCACGGCGCGCTCCAGCTCCTTGACATTGCGACCCGCGGCGCTCCGTCCTGCCATCTCCGGAATGCCGAAGTTGACTGTCGAATGCTCCACGTCGCGGAATGAGCTGAGGTCCTGGGAGGCGGCCAGGTTGACCGTGTTGAGCAGCCAGGCCACATCGCGCATGACGCTGGCCCGAAGTTGGGTCAGGCTCAACACGCGCGCTTCGCGCGACTCGGTGCGGGCCTCCGGCATATCATCGGTGAGCCGATCGAGCAGCGAGGGTTGCAGGCGTTCTTGAGGCAGCAACTCGGCCATACAGTCGGCGCCTCCTCAGGCCGGGACCGTTGGCGGATCAATCAACAGCTCGCGCACCTCGAGGAAGGAATACTCCCCTGCGTCCGTGGTCAGCATCCTCTGCCCGACTCCCAGAAAGGTGTCGTGGGGATGTTGGATCCAGTCCGTCCGGCGCGCCAGCCGCTGTGCATCGTTCGCGGCTTGCAACTCGGGATAGCGCACAGGCAACAGCGCCGGCACCTGGCCGCCGTTGGCCCAGGTAATCGTTGCCTGGGCCCAGATCAGGTCACGCAGGTCAGTCGGGGCCTCGAATCGCACCGAGCGCAGGTTGGCAAAGGGAGTCCAGCCATATTTACCTTCAACCACCAGCTCGAGACACGGGCCCAGCCGTGAGTCCGCGTCGGCGATCCACTCGAAACGCTCGCCGTTGATACTCCCGGAGCGGGCAGGCGCCGCCTCCAGCGCCTGCGCGCGCAGGTTCGCCGCCGCTTCAAACCTTCCGGCATCGATGTGCTTGAGGGACTCGAGCAGGAGGGCCATCCATTGCTCGGGCTCGCCGAACAACAGCGGTGTGATCTCGCCCGCAAACACTTTCGCGCGCAACAGCTCGCACGCGATCGCGGGGCGGTACAACTGCACGGTGATGAGCGCACCCGCATCCAGGTCCGCCAACACCTTCAGTTGGTTTGCCGCGCGCTCCCACTGCCCCTGCAGGGCCAGGAGCTGGAACAGGAAGGCGCGCTCGGGTGCGGCGGCCGGATTGCGCCGGACCCGTTGCTGCAGCTCCTCGAGAGCCTGCGACAGGTTGCCTTCCCGGACGCTCTGTTCTGCTGATGTCATAGGACGAACAGGAGCCGAGCCCGGATTGCCGAGCTCAGGTCTCGTTCTTCGAGATATCGTACTTGAAGCTGATGGCGCCGCCCTTCTTCGCACCCTTCGCATCCTGCGGCTGGTAGTCAACCTGGAACTGCGCGAAATTGAGGCTGACATTCTCAGTCAACAGATCTTCGCCACCGCTGCCGCCCGTCGAAACGGAGGTCACGATGATTTCAGTCAGCTTGATGACCAGGTAGTCCAGAGGCGTGCCGCCGGCCTTGCGCATGGTCAGAGTGGCGTCGTCGAAGTGCTGCCCGGTGGCGCAGGCCTTCATCAGGTTGGGGCTCGAGCTGTCCAGGTAGTGGGTGAACGACAGATCCTGGACGTTGACTTTGCCCGCGCCGCCGCCGGTGCCCGTGTGGGTCGTGCCGGACTGACTCATTCCCCAGCTCCACGCCAACACCTGAATCTGATCCTCGAAACCCTTGACCTGGGACTCCCCTTTCAGGTCGCCCATCTTGAGGTACATGTCAATTGCCATTTGAACCGTCCCCGCGTTTGTTGGTTATTACTGATCCTGCGTAAGCTGATCCCGAAGTCCTCAGCCGGCGCCTTTCAGCCGGGAGACCAGGCGCAGCGAGACTGTCAGCCCTTCGAGCTGATAGTGAGGTCGCAGCCGGAACACAGCCGAATAGTAGCCCGGCTTGCCTTCGACATCCTTGACTTCCACCTGCGCCCCGGCGAGGGGCTTGCGTGCCTTGACGGACTCCGTCGAGTTGGTCGGGTCGCCGTCGACATAGTTGAGAATCCAATCCGACAGCCAGCGCTCCATGTCGGCCCGCTCCTTGAACGAGCCGATCTTGTCGCG